>Ga0302314_10000607_pt1 | contig 65830 bp, 52 predicted proteins | sample III_Palsa_N2_3_FD_200533 | JGI IMG/M metagenome (GOLD analysis project Ga0302314, IMG submission 200533) | Peat permafrost microbial communities from Stordalen Mire near Abisko, Sweden - III_Palsa_N2_3 | ecosystem: Environmental > Terrestrial > Soil > Palsa > Peat permafrost | place: Sweden...
CGGTGAGGCCGGCCAGCGGGCCATCCTCGATCAGCACGCCGTAGTCCTTGGCGAAGTTGCGGCCGCGCATCAGCGACAGGGTCACCACGTTGGCGATGCCTTCGGCGCCGCAGAAGCGCTTCTGCGCGAACGGCAGGTCGGCCGAGATGCACAGCACCACGGTGTTGTTCAGCTTGCCCGCCTGCTCGTTGAACTTGCGCACCGACATGGCGCAGGTCGGCGTGTCGATCGAGGGAAAGATGTTCAGCACTTTGCGCTTGCCGGCGTAGTCATGCAGCGTGATGTCCTTCAGCGAAACGTCGACCAGACGGAAGCCGGGGATTTCGCTGCCGGGCTTGGGCAGCTCGCCGGAGGTCTGGATCGGGTTGCCGCGCAGCGTGACGGTGGCCATCGTGGTTCTCCTGGTGTTCGCTGGTTATGTTATTGGTTATGGCTTATGGGTTATTGGCTCAGCAGCTTGCGCAGCGCCGCGGCGTAGCGATCGAGATCGGCTTCGCTCTTGGTCTCGGTGGCGCAGACCAGCACCGCGTTGCCCAGTTCCGGGTAGTGGCGGCTCAGGTCGAAGCCGCCCAGGATGTCCTGCTTGGCCAATTTCTCCAGCAGCGGCGCGGCCGGCTGCGGCAGGCGGATCACGGCCTCATGGAAGCGGTCGCCGGTAAATACCAGTTCGACGCCCGGGATGGCGGCCAGCTTCTGCACCAGCGCCTGGGTGTTGCCGACGCTGTGCGCGCCGACGCGGGCCAGGCCCTCGGCGCCGAGCATCGACATATGGATGGTAGCGGCCGTGACCAGCAGGCCCTGGTTGGTGCAGATGTTGGAGGTGGCCTTGGAACGGCGGATGTGCTGCTCGCGCGCCTGCAGGGTCAGGGTGAAGCCGGGCTTGCCGTCGACATCGACGGTGCGGCCGACGATGCGGCCCGGCATCTGCCGCACGAACTGCTGCTTGGCGGTGAGGAAACCGAAATACGGACCGCCGGAGGACAGCGGCGCGCCCAGCGGCTGGCCGTCGCCGCAGACGATGTCCGCACCTTTTGCACCCCACTCGCCCGGCGGCTCGAGCAGGGCCAGCGACAGCGGATTGACCACGCCCACCACCATGGCGCCGTTGGCATGCGCCCAATCGGTCAGGGTGTCGACGTCTTCCAGCACGCCGAAGAAGTTCGGCTGGGGGATGACCAGAGCGGTGATGTCCTGCCCCTCATACTGCTTCAGCTGCGCGGCGGCGGTGTCGCCGCGCGCCGCATCGAAGGCCAGCGGCAGCAGCTCGAGGTTCTGTGCCTCGGTGATGGCCCGCACCGCTTCGCGGTAATACGGGTGTACCGCCTGCGGCATCAGCACCCGCACCGGTCCGGTCTTGGGGTTGGAACGCACCGCCATCAGCAGCGCCTCGGCCAGCGCGGAGGCGCCGTCGTACATGGAAGCGTTGCTCACTTCCATGCCGGTGAGCGCCGTCATCATGCTCTGGAACTCGTACAGCAGCTGCAGCGTGCCCTGGCTGGCCTCGGCCTGGTACGGCGTGTAGGCGGAGTAGAACTCGCCGCGGGTGGTGATATCCCACACCGCCGCCGGAATGTGATGCTCGTAGGCGCCGGCGCCGATGAAGTTGAGCGGCTGCCCATCCAGCTTCGCCCGGCCCTGCATCAGGCGCACGATGTCCATCTCGCCGAGACCTTCGGGCACGCCATGCAAGCCCTTGCAGATCAGCTCCGGCGGAATCTCGTCGAACAGCGCAGTGGTGGACGGGGCACCGATCGTCGCCAGCATCTCGCGAACATCGGATTCGGTGTGGGGAATGAACGGCATCTAAAAACCTCGTAAAGCAGTGGTTAGTGGCTAGTGATTAGTGGTTAGTGAAAAGCAAAAGCGCCTTGGCTTTTACTAACCACTAATCACTAACCACTGATCACTTGTTGTTAGAGAGCAGCCAGCACTTTCTCGTAACCCGCAGCATCAAGTAGAGCATCGATATCCGCTCCATTGGCCGGCTTCAGCTTCCACAGCCAGCCGGCGCCGTAGGGATCGGTGTTGAGCGTTTCCGGGGCGTCGACCAGCTTGGGATTGGCGTCGACCACTTCGCCGGCGATGGGGGCATAAACGTCCGAGGCGGCCTTGACCGACTCCACCACGGCGCAGGCTTCGCCGGCCGCCAGCTTGCGGCCGGCCTTCGGCACATCGACGAACACCAGGTCGCCGAGCGAACCCTGGGCGTAGTCGGTGATGCCGATCAGCACGGTGCCGTCCGGAAGTTTTTTTACCCACTCATGGGACTTGACGTATTTCAGATCGGCGGGAACGTTGCTCATGAAACTCTCCTGGGAGTGGGGATTGGGAATGGGGATGAAACAGTCCGCTAAACCAGCACTTTGCCATTGCGCACGAATGGCGGCTTGACCTCGCGCGCCGGCAGCCACTGACCGCGGATTTCCACTTCGTAGGGACCCACCGCGTTGCCGGCCACGCGGGCCATGGCGATGGAGCCTTTCATGGTTGGGGCGAAGCCGCCGCTGGTGGTTTCGCCGAGGGCGCCATTGGCGGCGCGCACCGGCATGTGAGCGCGCAGCACGCCGCGGCCTTCCAGCACCAGGCCGACGCTCTTGCGCGGCGGCGCGGCCTTCTGCGCTTCCAGCACCTTGCGGCCGATGAAGTCGCGGTCTTCCGGGGCGAAGGCGACGGTCCAGGCCAGGCCGCTTTCCAGGGGGCTGACGGTGTCGTCCATGTCCTGGCCGTAGAGGTTCATGCCGGCTTCCAGGCGCAGCGTATCGCGCGCGCCGAGGCCGCTGGGCTTGACCCCGGCGGCAAGCAGCCCGGTCCAGAACTGCACCAGCTGCGCATGCGGCAGGATCAGCTCGACGCCATCCTCGCCGGTGTAGCCGGTGCGGCCGACGAAGAGCTCACCCTCCCAGGCGGCGCTGAAGGGGGTCAGGGCCCTGGCCTTTTCGGCCAGCGCCGGAGGCAGCAGCGCCTCCACTTTCGCGCGCGCCTGCGGGCCCTGCACCGCGAGGATGCCCAGATCGGCGCGGTGGCGGATTTCGACCCCGTAGGCCGGCGCCTGCTGGCGCAGCCAGGCCAGGTCCTTATCGGTGGTGCCGGCGTTGACCACCAGGCGGAAGCGGTCCTCGGCCACGAAATAGACGATGAGATCGTCGATGACGCCGCCGTCGGGATTCAGCATGCAGGAATACAGGGCCTTGCCCGGCGTCTTCAGCTTGGCCACGTCGTTGGCCAGCAGATATCGCAGGAGCTCGCGGCTGCGGGCGCCGTGCAAATCCACCGCCGACATGTGGGCCACGTCGAACATGCCCGCACCGGCGCGCACCGCATGGTGCTCGTCGAGCTGGGAAGCGTACTGGATCGGCATTTCCCAGCCGGCGAAATCGACCAGCTTGGCGCCGAGAGCCTGATGATTGGGGTGTAGTGCGGTTTTCTTGAGCATGCGGTTCGAAAGGCCCTGTCGAAATATGCGCCGATGTGAGTCGAACCGCCCCTCTGTCTTGGGTACCTGAGAGTTGAGAGCCTGAACGCAGGCTCATGCCCCATCGGTGGATAACGTCAGTGCGTCATCTCTCTCCAGAGTCAGTTTAAACGTCGCGCTCCATTTGCCTGAGCGATTCCGGGCGGATTTGCGCCTTCGGCGCCGTCCACCCGGACATCTGGGTGACGGTCTCTCGCGCGATGCTTGTACTGCACACAACTATAACGGCTGCAATCGAGGCTTCCAAGCAAAATCTTGGGGTTTGGGCGGGTATGGACACAGTTTCACGGGCATCCGCGCCGTTTTCGTACCGGGAGAGCACCCGCAAGCCATCCGCGGAGCATCGTGCGCGCCGCATGTGCACCGTATGTGCACCGCATCACAGAACTGAACTCCCATTCGATTCCGGAGGCTATTTTTAACAAAAAAACCCCGGTGATACCCCGCAGATGGGTGCTGGTGAGCCCTGGGGGCTTGGCTATAGTCCCTGAACCGCTGCTTTTGAGTGCATGACGCCTCATAAGTAGCTGAACCGGGATCATTTCCGCTGGGGGATGCATGTACGCAGGGATGGGGAGACGGGGGCTGTTGGTCCTGGCGGGAGCGGGCATTTTGCCGGTCTGTGCACATGCCGCGCCCCCGCCGCCCGGCGCCCCCACGCCCGGCAGCATCGGCGACACCCTGAAACAGCCGCCGGCACTGCAACCGCCCACCGCCATGCCCGGCATCGCCGCACCGCAAAGCCAGGCGCCCGCGGCTGCCGCACAGGGTGGCACCATCGTGGTGTCGCACTTCAGCTTCAGCGGCAACACCCTGTTCAGCGAGGACATGCTGGCGCCGCTGGTGGCGGACTACCTGGGCAAGCCGATCACCCTGGCACAGCTCTACGAGGCCGCCGACAAGGTTGCCGATTTCTATGCGCGCAAGGGCTATGCCCTGGCCAGCGTCAATGTGCCGGCGCAGAAGATCAAGGACGGCAATGTGCGCCTGGAAGTGATCGAGGGCCGCATCGGCAGGATCGGCTTCGACGGCAATCATCGCTACCACGACGACATCCTGCGCAGCTTCGTCAGCCAGACCCATGCCGGCGACATCTATCGCTCGCCGCCGCTGGACCATGATCTGCAGACGCTGAACGCCCTGCCCGGCCTGGCGGCGCGGGCGGTGATCCAGCCCGGCAGCGAGTACGGCAGCAGCGATGTCACGGTGAAGGTGCAGGAAGACCCCATCGACGGCTACGTCGTGCTCGACAACTACGGCCGCAAGGATTCCGGGCAATACCGCAGCTCCGCCTCGGTGACGCTGAACAATCCGTTCGGGGTAGCCGACCAGCTGCAGGTGCTGGGCACGCACTCGGACGACAACCTGCTCAATTACGGCTATGTCGACTACAGCCTGCCGCTGAATTTCAGCGGGCTGCGCCTGGACCTGAATTACGGCCACGCCTATTTCAGGACCGCGCCGTTTTCCGGCAGCGCCGAAGTGGCCGGCGAGAACAACAACCTGCAGCTGAGCCTGATCCAGCCCTGGGTGCGCACCGCGGTGGACAGCTTCGTCACCACCGCGGGCTTCGTGCACACCAAGGGCACCGCGGATTTCATCGCGCAGTCGCTGAGCGACACCAACATCAACCTGCTCAACCTGGGACTGAACTACGCCCATAACTGGTCGAACGCGGCGGTGACGCAATACATCCTCAGCCTGCATACCAACTTCAGCAAGAACTCGACCGGGGAGCTGACGCAGCCGGTGGCCGATCGCAACCACGAGCGCGTGCGCCTGGAGATCAATGCGCAGCACCTGCAGCCCTTGCCGGAGCGCCTGCAACTGCTCGGCCAGGTCGATGCGGTGTATTCACCCGATCCGCTGGCCGACACGGAGCAGTTCTCCATCGGCGGCCCCACCTCGATCCGCGGCTTTCCCACTTCGGAAGCCCGCGGCGACCGCGGCTTCTACGCCCAGCTGACCCTGCGCCGCCCGTTCGCGGCGGGCCCGGTGGGCCTGATTCCGCGCATCTACGGCGACACCGGCCTGGTGCGCACCCTGGGTTATGCCGCCTCTCCGGCAGTCAGCGACCATCTGAGCAGCGCCGGCCTCGGTGGCGATCTGACCTACCGCACCATCGACCTGAAGGTCGACTGGGCCTATCCCCTGAACAGCACTCCGGTAAGCGATGGCCGCAACGACGGCCGCGTCTACGCGTCCCTGACGGCCGGTTTCTGAGGCATATCATATGACCAAGCACGCTCCGCGCCTCAAGCGCCTGCCGATTCCAGCGGCCCTCGCCCGCCGTTTCGCCACCGGCACCCTGCTGCTGCCCGGCCTGGCTTTCGCCGGCGGCGGACCCAGCGGCGGCGTGGTGGTGGGCGGCCACGCCACCATCAGCAATCCGGCGCCGAACGGCACGGTGATCACCGAAACTTCCAGCTCGGCGGTGATCAACTGGCAGCAGTTCAGCATCGGCAGCGGCGACTATGTGCAGTTCATCCAGCCCTCGGCCAGCAGCGTAGTGCTGAACCGGGTCATCGGCGGTTCGCCTTCGCAGATCCTGGGAGACCTGTCGGCCAATGGCCGGGTGTTCCTGGTCAATCCGAACGGCGTACTGTTCGGCAAGGGCGCGCAGCTTGACGTCGGCGGCCTGGTGGCCTCGACGATGAACATCAGCAACGCCGATTTCCTCGCCGGCCACTATGTCTTCTCCGGCGGCGGCGCGCCGGGCTCCAGCGTGGTCAACGCCGGCACCATCAAGACCGCCGACGGCGGCTTCGTGGTGCTGGCCGGCGACTACGTCAACAACACCGGGGTGATCCAGGCCCGCCTGGGCCAGGTGGTGCTGGCCAGCGGCGCGTCCACCACGCTGGACCTGGACGGAACCGGCCTGGTCAGCTTCGCGGTGAACCAGGCCACGCTGGCGCAGAAGGCCGGGGTCAACAACGCCGGCCAGATCATCGCCGACGGCGGCCGCGTCATCATGACCGCGCAGACCGCGCACGACCTGGTGGGAAGCGCCGTCAACAATACCGGCCTGGTGCGGGCCGAGGGCATCGCCAACCACAATGGCGAGATCGAGCTGACCGCATCCGGTGGCGACATCGCCGACAGCGGCACCCTCGACGTCAGCAGCGGTAGCGGCTCCGGCGGCACGGTGAAGATCGACGCCGACCGCAATATCGACATCCAGCAGGGCGCACAGATCCTGGCTTCCGGAAGCCAGGGCGGCGCGGTCAGCATTATCGCCGACGGCACGCTCAATACCCGCGCCGGCTCGCTCATCGATGCACTCGGCAGCGCAGGTCCCGGCGGCTACACCGAGCTTTCCGGCCATGGCGCATTGACCGTCCGGGGCGATCTCGATCTCGGTCGTGGCGGCACCCTGGTGATCGACCCCTTGAATCTCACCATCGCCAGCGGCGCCGGCACCAGCAACAGCGCCACCGTCTACGAAAGCACGGTCGTCACAGCCTTGCAGGGCGGCTCCAATGTGCAGCTCGTCGCCGGCAACAGCATCACGCTGGCCAGCCTGGGCAACGTCGTACTCGACGGCCGCAACGGCAACCAGAGCGGCGGCTCACTGCTGCTCGGCATCGGCAGCATCAGCGGCGGCAACAATCTGGGTGTGGGCGGCACCTATACGGAAGGCAGCGGCGGCACCATCAGCTTCGCCGATCCCAAAGACAGCATCGCCGTCGACGCCGGGCTGACCATCGACGCCGGCAGCGCTACCGGTACGGTCACGACCGGCGGCCTGATCGGAGGTTTCGTCAACGTCAAAGGCGCCGACGGCATCACCACCCACTCCATTACCACCACCGGCTTCACGCCTTCCACCGGCAATCCCACCGTCGACAACGGCGCGATCACCCTGACCGCGTCCAATGGCAACATCAGCACCGGCACCCTCACCACCGGGGTCAGCACACCCTGCTCCGTATCCTGCCCGACCACCGCGATCGGCAGCGTCACGATCAATGCGGGCGGCGGCATCCAGCTGGGCGACATCACCACCGTCGCCAAGGCACTGGGTAGCACCGGCTCCTCGGTGGCGGACGCCTCGGTCACGATCAACGGCAACAACGCGAATCTCGGCGGCGATGTCGGCATCGGCAGCATCACCACGGCGGCCAGCACCGTCAAAGGCACCGGCAAGGCCTACGTGGCCATCGCCGACAACAACAGCGGAGGCGAAGGCGGCACGCTTTCCGTCGCCGGCATCACCACGCTGCTGGCGGAGTCCCCGCAGAGCGGCGACGTCCATGTCACGCTGAGCAACAGCAACGGCAGCATCGATCTCAGCGGCTTCACCATCACCACCGACGGTTCCGCCGCGCAGTCGTACGACGGCGACGTCACCCTCAACACCAACGGCGGCGGCGCCATCAACGTCGCCGCCATCACCGCCACCAACAGCGCCATCAACGCCTCCACTTCCGGCGGCGGCAACATCACATTCGGCGAACTGTCGCCGGGTGTCGCCAGCACCGACGCGTTCACCAGCATCGATCTGGAATCCTCCGGCACACTGTCCGTCGGCGGCACCAGCACCAGCCTCAGCGCCGACAGTATCACCCTCTCCGCCGGCTCCGGCAGCCTGAGCTTCGGCGTGCTCACCGCAACCGGCGACAGCATCAATCTCAACGCCGGCAACGGCAGCATCACCACCGGCAATCTCACTGCCGTCAACAGCGCCATTACCGCCACGGCCGGCGGCGGCAGCATCAGCATGGGCACCCTGTCCGGCGGCAGCGGCATCCTGACCTCGGTCAACCTCACCGCATCAGGCAGTGTGTCGACCCAAAGCACCAGCATCACCGCCGGCAGCATTACCCTGTCCGCGGGGTCCGGGAATCTCAGTTTCGGCACGCTCGACGCCAGCAGCGGCAACATCAAGGTCACCGCCAGCGGGGGCGCCATCGGCGACACCGCCCTCCTTGCCACCGGCGGTTCGATCACTCTCAGCGCCGGGCAGGGCATCAACATCGGCGCAGCCACCGCCGGCAGCGCCTTCGGCGCCACCAACAACAGCGGCAGCGTGGTGCTGGGCACGCTCGGCGCCGGCGAAGGCGGCATCAGCGTCACCAACAACAGCGGCAACATCACACTCAGCGGCACCGGCGCCAGCACTACGGGCGGCGGCGGCATTTCGGTAACGGCCACGGCAGGCGGCATCGCCTATACCGGCGCCGTCAACGCCAGCGGCAACGTGGATTTCACCGCCAGCGGCGAGATCAGCACCAATGGCGGCACCAATGCCCTGTCCGCCGGCACCACGGCCAGCCTCACCGGCGGCAGCCTGGCCCTGTACAACGTCACCGGCGGCAGCGGCGTCAGCCTGACCGCCACCGGCGGCAACGCCAGCTTCAATGGACTCACCGCCACCAGCGGCATGCTCGGCGTCACCGATACCGGCGGCATCATCAAAGGCAGCAATCTGACCGCCAGCAACGGCTCGATCAGCCTGACCGGCGACCAGGGCATCGCGGTCACCACCGCCAGCGCCAGCAATAGCTTCAGTGCCACCAACAATGGTGGCAATGTGGCATTGGGTTCGCTCAGTGCCGGCGCAGGTGGCATCAGCATCACCAGCAACAGCGGCGACGTCCTACTCGACGGCACCGGCGCCAGCACCACTGCCGGCGGCGATATTACCGTGTCCGCCCCAGGCGGCGGCATCACCTACACCAACGCCGTCAACGCCAGCGGCACTGTGGATTTCACTGCCAGCGGCCAGATCAGTGCCAATGGCGACCCCAATATCCTGTCCGCCGGCGGGACCGTCAGCATCACCGGCGGCAGCCTGAATCTATATACCGTCAGCGGCGGCGGCAGCGCCGACAGGCTGACCGCCACCGCCGGCGATCTGGATACCAGTGCCATTGTCGCAAGCGGCGCGATCCAGCTCAGCGATACCGGCGGCAATATCGTCGTCGGCAATCTGACGGCGACCAACAGTGCGATCACCGTCAACACCTATAGCGGCAGCGGCAATGTCACGGTAGGCAGCCTGTCCGGAGGCAGCGGCCCGACCGACGAGCTGAGCTCCATCAGCATCAGTGCGGTGGGTTCGTTGACCGCAGCCAATACCGACATTGTCGCCGGCAGCATCGGCATAGGTGCCGGCGCCGGCCTGCTCTCGACCGGCAATCTCAGCGCCACCAGCGGCAACCTGATCCTCACCAATTCCGGCGGCAACATCAAGACCGGCAACCTCTCGGCCAGCGACTCTTCCAGCAACGGCGCCTCGGCCACCATCAGCGTCTACGCCGCAGGCGGCGTCAGCGTCGGCAGCGTCACCACCAATGCGCAGACCAACAGCGGCTCCGCCAGCGCCTACGTGCAGATTGAAGCGAACAGCTCGCACAACATCTCCACCCAGCTCGGTGGAGATCTCGTGGTGGGCGGCCCGATCAGCACCAATGCATTCACCAACGGCGAAGAAGGCGTGGCCAATGCCAATGCCGAGCTGGACAACGGCAAGGGCAGCATCAGCACGGGCGGCAACAGCATCACCACCGCCGCCAAGGCGACGGTCGGCAGCGTCGAAGCCAACATCACGCTCGCCGCAACCGCCGGCGACATCACAGCCGCGGGCCTTAACGTCATCGGCGGCGGCTCCATCGGTGTATCGACCACCAGCAGCGGCAACATCAGCGTCGGCCAACTGTCCGCCACCAGCGGCAGCCTGAGCGATGTCAGCCTCACCTCGGCCGGAAGCCTGAGTACCAACAACACCGACATCACCACCGGAACCATCACCCTGTCCGCCGCCAACGGCGATCTCGACACCGGCAATCTCACCACCACGCTATACGGCATCAGCCTCACCGACGCCGGCGGAACCATGGCGCTGGGCAATGTGCTTTCGGCGGGCGGCATCGCGCTCACCAACACCAACGGCGGCATCAGTACCGGCAGCCTGACCTCGGTCGACAACATCTTCATCACCAGCGCCGGCACCAGCGGCACCGTCAGCACCGGACCGCTTGCGGCGGTGAGCGGCACCCTGGGCACGGTCGACATCAGCGCCTCTGCGGGGCTGACCGTGGGTGGCAGCAGCGTGACCGCCGGAGTGATTACCCTGAGCGCCGCCAACGGCGACCTCACGGCCGGCAACCTGACCGGCACTTACGGCAACGTCACCATCAGCGACGCCAACGGCACCACCATCCTGGGCAATATCAGCGGCGACGCACCGGTCAGCATCACCAACAGCAACGGCAGCATCGGCACCGGCACCATCGCCGCCGTCGATGGCAGCAGCATCACCGTCACTGCTGCCGGTAGCAGCGGCAACATCTCGGTCGGCACGCTGTCCGGCGGCGATGGCCCCCTTGGCCTGATCGATCTGGTTGCCGCAGGCACGCTCACCACCGCAGACACCAACTTCAGCGCCGGTTCCGTCACCCTGTCCGCCGGCGCGGGCAGCCTCAGCCTGGGCACTCTCACCGCCAGCAGCGGCGCGCTCACCATCAGCGACAGCGCGGGCAGTATCAGCACCGGGATACTGAGCGCGGGCAGCGACGTGACGCTGACGGCCACCGGCGGCACGGTCAAGGTCGGCGGGCCGATCACCCTGGGCAATGCCGGCAACGGCGCGTTGACGATCAGCGCAACCGACGTGCAAACCGGCGACATCACCAACAACAGCCCACTCGCAGCCGTCGGCAGCGGCAACGACATCAGCATCACGGCAAGTGCGGGCAACATCAACATCGGCAATGTCGGTACCGCCGGCACCGGAACCGTAGCCCTGACCCTCGCCGCCGCGGCCGGCACCATCACGGCCGGCAGCATCAACGTTGAAGTTCTCGACGCGCAGGCATCCGGCAATGTGGATGTGGGCACGCTGACCCTGAATTCACTCACGCCGGGCGGCGCCAGCAACCTGGTTTCCAGCGCCGGCAGCGTCACCGCCGGCCCGGTGACATCCAATCACGGCCTCGATGTGGCGGCGCAGACCGGCATCAGCCTCGGCGCCGTCAATGTCGTCAACGGACTGCAGGTCGACAGCGCCGGCGGCACCATCAGCACCGGCGACCTGACCGACAGCGGCGCGGGTGTGTCCGTCGTCAACGGCGGCACCGCTCTGACGATCGGCAACGTCAGCGCCGACGGCAACATCCAGATCGGCTCCGTCCATGGCGGTGTCGACACCGGCAACCTCTCCGCCGGCAGCGGCACACTGACGCTGATGTCGAACGGCGCCCTGAGCGTCGGCGAGGTCAGCGCCTCCAGCGTGACGGCCGTGACCAACGGCGCCAATGCCAAGTACGGCGACCTCAATTCCAGCGGAGTGATCAATCTCACCGTCAACGGCGGCAACCTGAGCACCGGCGACATTACCGGCAACCAGGTCTTCACCACCCTGGATACCGGCAACGAGCAGGTCGGCAACGTCAACGTCACCGGTACCAACTTCTTCTTCTCCATGGGCGATGTCGCCGGACAGACGCTGAGCATCGGCAGCCTGGATTTCGCCGGGACCGCCACCGTCACGTTCGGCTTCACCAATACCAACTTCAGCATCGGCAGTGTCAACGTGGGCGGGGGCTTCGTTGCGAACCTGGGCAATGGCAGCCTCAACACCGGCAATATCGTTGCCGGCGCCATCAGTCTCAACGACGACCATGGCACCCTCAGCGCCGGCAATCTCACCGCCAGCGGCGGCACCGTCTCCGTCATGGGCGGCGGCAGCAACGTGGCTCTCGGCAACGTCCTCGCCGGCGGCGCGGTAACGCTGCAGAGCAACGGCACGCTGGTCCTGGACCGCAGCATCAGCGGCCAATCGGTGAGCCTCTCCGCCGGTCTGGGCATCAGCGACAGCGGCGCCCTCACCGTCACCGCCAGCAGCGGCGATCTGAGCCTGGCCTCGGCGCTTGCCGCCAATGGCGACATCGACCTCAGCGCGGCGAATGGCGCGCTCACCTTCGGCAACCTCAGCGGGGCCAACATCACCCTGTCCACCGGCCAGGCGCTGAACCTGGGCGGCAACAGCATCAACGCATCCGGCAACTTCACCCTGACGGCCGGCGGCAATACCAGCATCAACAACTCGTCGATCAACGCCGTCAACGCCACCATCACCAGCGGCGGCACCCTGGACATCGGCGACAGCAGCGTGCTGGCGCAAACGGTGGCGCTCAACGCCAGCGGCGACCTCGCCATCAGCGGCGGCAGCTCCATCGGCGATCCCAGCCAGTTCGATGGCCTGGCCTCCGCGCCGCAGGCTCTGTTCACCGCCAATTCCAGCGTCACCGTGACCAGCGGCGGCAACGTCAGCATCGACCATTCCGCGCTGGAGGCCGCGCAGGTCTCCATCAACGGCGGCGCCATCCAGCTCGCCAACGGCGCGGCGCTCGACGGCGGCGCCGTGGCGCTCACCGGCACCGGCGCCGTGGGCAGCGGCGCCGGTAGTTCCACCATCGACGCCGGCGCCCTGTCGGTGCGCGGCGGCAGCATCAACTTCAGCAGCGCCAGCCTCAGCGTGGGCAGCGGCAGCGCCGCCTTCGGCAGCGACTCGGCCCTGCTGACAAAAATCCACGCCAAGGCGCCGACGCTGGCAGTGCCCAGCCACGGACCCAACGCCAGCTTTGCTGCGGCGGGCGGCGTCACGCTGGGCCAGATCAGCATTGCCGGCGGCTATCTGTTCATCCAGGCGCCGAGCCTGCAATTGCCCAGCGCGCTGAGCGGCAACAGCAATATGTTCATCGACTTCCTGCCCAGCAATCCCGCCGCGCTGCTCAACGTCAATCTGAAGCAGCCGCTGACCGGCATCACCACCCTGGTATTCGGCGGCACGCCGCAAACCGGCAACATCGAGGTCGGCAACGGCACGCAGACATTCGCCCTCAGCAGCAATACCAACCTGGTGTTCGCCACCTCGGGCGCGACCTTGTATCCGGACTCGATCAGCAGCAACGGCCAGGTGGTCGTGCTCGGCGAGTCGGTGCTGCGTTCGTCGCCGATCGGGCTGGCCGACATCCCGCTGACCATCGATCAGTACACCATCGACCAGCCGGATACCGGCATACTCGCCTATGACGGCGATCCGGGCGATGTCAACGACCCCGGCGTGAACAACGCCAACAAGGGCCGCATCGACATCAGGACCAGCACGCCACAGACGCTGAGTTGCGGCATCGGAGGCGCGCAATGAAGTTCTCCCGGCGCATCCGCGGAACCGCCCTGCTGCTCCTGTCGCTGCCGGCCATCGCCACGGCTGCCGCGCCGGCGGCGAACGTGACCCTGCTCACCGGCCGCGGCACCGCTTCATCCGCCGAAAGCGGCGTCCGCGCCCTGGCCAAGGGCGATGCGGTCTATTCCGGCGAAATGGTGCACTCCAGCGCCAACAGCTACGTCGATCTCAAGTTCAGCGACGGCGGCTATTTCCTGTTGCGCCCGAACAGCCGCTTCCAGGTAGTGGACTTCGCCAATCACAGCGGTACCGTCGAGCCTCCTCCACCGCAGCCACAACCGGCAGCGCCGGCCACGCCGCCGGCTGCTGCTGCGCCGGCGCCGGTGGCGCCGCTGGCGGCGGCGCAGGCAGATACGCAGAGCGGCGTCTCGCGCGCTTTCTTCAGCCTGCTCAAGGGCGGCTTCCGCTCCATCAGCGGGGCGATCGGCAAGATCAACCATGACGAGTACCAGGTGGCGACTCCGGTGGCGACCATCGGCATTCGTGGCACCGACTACCTGGTGGTGATCTGCGACGCCACCTGCGCCACCGATCCGCAGATCGCCGCCGTCCTGCCGCCGGGAATCAATCCGCTCGGCGGCATTGTCGCCACCGTGTATGCGCACAGCATCGTCGTCGACGATGCCGGCGGCAGCGTGACCCTGCTGGAGGGGCAGTATCTGCTGGTGCTGCCGGACGGCACCAATATCCTGCTGCCGCTGGAGCCGCTATTCCTGCAGATGGATCCCACGCCGAATCCGGCGACTTGCGCGGGATGAAATAGGGAGCTGTGCTAGGCGCAGCGCAAGCGCTGCTAATATCGCCGCATGGAACAGATCAGCTTCCAATTGCCGCCCGGTTACAGTTCGCTCATCGCGCTGGATCGGCACCAGCATGCCGGTCTGTCCGTGCGGCCGGACCATAGCCAGGCCTGGTCGAGCAAGCTCAACAGCGTGTTTCTCAACGCGGTGGAACTGGCCAAGGCCTGCGCCGACTATCCCATTGCCTTCGTGCGCGAAGCGAGCAGCGACGAGTACCTGCCGGTGGCGCTGCTTGGCCTGCGTGCGCAGGAGAACCTGTTTGTCGACGGCAAGGGGCGCTGGAAGCCGGGCACCTATGTCCCCGCCTATGTGCGCCGCCACCCTTTCTGCATCGCCGTAGTGCCGGTGGCCGAAGGCGCCGAACCACGAAACCTGATCTGCGTGCAGCCGGATCAGCTCGCGCCATCGGCGACACCGTATTTCAACGCGAAGGGCGAAGCCAGGGCGGAATGGAAGCCGATGCAGGACCTGATCGAAGCGATGGAAAACGCACGCCAGCAAACGCGCGCCTTCAGCCGCCGGCTGGAAGCCTTCGGACTGTTCACGCCATTCGATGCGCTGGCGCTGCCGCACAATGGCGGCCAGCAGATGCGCTTGCAGGGCCTGCACCGGGTCGACGAAGACCGGCTCAATGCGCTCGGGGCGCGCGAGCAGAAGCTGCTGATGCGCAAGGGCGAGTTGCGCGCGGTCTATGCGCATCTGCTGTCGCTGGAAAATTTCGGCCGGCTGCTCGACATGATGCAGAGCCGCTAGATGAATATCCGGCCGCCGCCCGAACAACCAGATCCGCGCAGAGCCATTCGGAGGGCGAACTCCGATGGGCGTTGAAATCCGGCTGACCGACCGCGAGCTGCCGGTGTCGCCGGTGTTCGTCGACTTCCTCGCCCATCTGCTCGACGGCCGGCCCTTCGACGACGGCGAATGGGCCGACCAGACTTCCGAAGCGCTCAATTTCGGCATGCCGGAATTGCAGCGCCGCGCCGAAACCGCGGCCCCAGGGGTGATGAACGACGAGCGCGGCCGCGCGCACATCGGTCGCGCCTACGGCCTGCTGATGGCCCTGCTGGTCGGCGACTTCAAGCCGATCGAGGAACTGCAGCAACGTTTCCACTTCATCAACGTCATCGGCATTCCACGCACCGGCGGCTCCTATCTCACCGCCGAGCTGTATCGCGCGCTGGGCATGGCGCCGCGCAGCGTGCCCTTCGCGGTAGCGCACGACGGTTTTCCCGAAGCCGGGCCGTTCGAGATCGCCCCGGCGGCCAACAGCTGGGTGCGCAGCCTGCACACCATGGCCGAATATCTGAGCATGGTGGAGCTGTTCTTCGGCACCCGCGCGCCGCACGAGGGCCGCATCGTGGTGCCGAAGAAGCTGACCAAGGGCATTTATGCCGGCGGCTTTTTTCACCGCATCCTGGGCGAAGCGGTCGAGCACATCGTGACGCTGCGCCATCCGGTCGCCGCCTGCGTCTCCACTTATGAAAAGTCCGGCGGCCTGCCCGGCGACGGCCGCTTCGCGGTGCGCTCCAACATCGAGGACTGGTGCCGGCGCGACCTGCTCTATACCGGCTGCACCGCGGCCGAGCTGGAGCGGATGGATTACTTCGACGCCTATCTGCGCTACTGGGAGCAGTACCACTACTGCGTCGCCACCACCGGCCTCTCCGCCAACCGCGACCTGCGCGTGGTGGTGTACGGCAAGGAACGCCTCCAGGCGCTGGCGCAAACCTTCCACCAGCGCTACGGCAGCGCGCTGGCGCCGGAGCCGTTCAAGGTAAGCGCCGCGGCACGGCAGCGCCATCCGGACTGGATCGAACGCGCCGGGCCGGCTCTGCGGCGTGTTGCCGCGCTATGGGAACGGGTCGGCGTGGCCTTCCCGCTGGAGCAGGTGGAGGAGTGCTGGTAGCGGGTTCAGGCGTTCGCCGCCTGCCGCACCAGCCAGGAGCGCAGCGGCCCCAGCTTGTCCACTGCTTCCATGCCCAGGCCCAGCGCCGCCTTCAGCCCCGGCAGGCGCAGGCGGAACGCGCGGTACAGGCCCTCGGTCAGCGCCAGCATCTCCAGGTTGGCCGCCTTGCGCGCGCGACCGTAGCGCTGCAGGTTGCGCAGGCCGGACCAGTCGCGGCCGGCATCACGCGCTTCCACCAGCGTCGCCAGCAGTTGCTGCACGTCGGCGAAGCCGAGGTTGACCCCCTGCCCGGCCAGCGGATGGATGGCATGCGCGGCGTCGCCGACCAGCACCAGGCCGGCCCGCGCGTAATCCTGCGCATGCAGCAGGCGCAAGGGGAAGGAGATGCGCGGCGTGACCTGCTCCACCTCCCCCAGGGCATATTCCAGCGCCTGGCTTAGCCGCGCCATGAAGGCGGCATCGTCCAGCGCCAGCAGCTCCTGCGCCAACGCTTCCTCCGCCGACCAGACGATGGAACAGCGTCCATCCGCCAACGGCAGGAACGCCAGCGGCCCGCTGGCCAGAAAGCGCTGCCGGGCAATGGCGCCATGCGGCTGCTGCGTCTGCACATGGCAGACGATGGCGCGCTGCGCATAGCCCCAGCCCACCGTATCGATGCCGGCCAGGCCGCGCAGCTGCGAATCGGCGCCATCGGCCGCCACCACCATACGCGCACGCAGCTCGCGGCCATCGCCCAGCCGCAGGCTGGTGCCGGAGTCGTCGAATCGGGCGGATTCGATCGCCGCCCGCTCATAGCGGACCACGCCGCCGAGGCCGGCCCAGAGGGTATCGACCACCAGGCTGTGTTCCACGATCCAGCCCAGCTCGGCGCGGCCGGTGTCGGCGCAATCGAAACGCAGCGCGTGCTCCGGCCCGCGCTCCCAGACGCGCATGCCGGTATAGGGACTGGTGCGCCGCTCCAGCAGCTTCGGCCATGCGCCCAGATCGTCGAGCAGGCGTGCCGAGTGCGGCGCCAGGGCGTAGACACGCAGATCGTAGTCCGCCGCGGCGTATGCCGGCGGCGCGCTGCCGCGTTCCAGCAGAGCGACCTTGAAGCCTTGTTGCGCCAAAGCCATTGCAGCGGCCGCACCCACCGGACCGCCGCCGCCGACAATGATCTCGAACGAATCGCTCACTTTGGAATCAGCGCTCATTAATCCCGCTCCGCTTGGGAGAGAGGGTTGGTGGAACCGTAGCAGAGGCGCACGGGGCTACCCCTCACCCTAGCCCTCTCTCCCAAGGGGAGAGGGAACCTTTGCTGTACGCGAGCTTTCGCCAAAATGAATCGCTCACTTTGGAATCAGCGCTCATTAAGCCCTCTCCCCTTGGGGGAGAGGGTTGGGTGAGGGGTAGGCCGAGCCCGCCAAAGTCGAATAAATGACGTTCAATACCGAATCCAGTTCACCGAGAATCTGATTGTTCCAGAACCTGAGGACGCGATAGCCTTCCTTCTGCAGAAAGGCCGTGCGGACTTCATCCTGCGACTGCTGCTCCGCGTGCTGACCGCCGTCCAATTCGATCACCATACGGTGCTCAAGACAAACAAAGTCGACAACATAAGACCCAATCGGCTGCTGCCGCCGGAATTTGCAGCCCAAAAGCTGCCGGTTACGCAGCCGGCTCCAGAGCAGCTTCTCCGCATCGGTGGAACGCTCGCGCAGGACGCGCGCATTACCATGGCGGAGCGGCATGGGCTACCCCTCACCCTAGCCCTCTCCCCCAAGGGGAGAGGGGACTTTGGCAGCGGGAGAGGTTTCTGCCGCAACCGATGATGTCGCGCGCGGCAATCCCAGGTGCCCGAGGTGCTGGCGCAGCACCGCATTGCGCAGGGGCGGCGCCAGCTCCACCGCCACCAGCCCCCAGTGACGCGCCTGCGCCAGGAACGGCACGCGGTTGGAGAAGGTACGCACCATCAGGTCGGTGAAATCGCTGACCCGGCCGCGATCCTGCTCGCGGCGCTCGGCATACGCCGCCAAGATCGCTTCCGCACCCGGATCGGCGGCCCCGGCAATGCCGGCCGCCAGCGCCGCCACGTCGCGCAGGCCGAGGTTGAAGCCCTGCGCCGCCACCGGGTGCAGGCTTTGCGCGGCGTTGCCGATGAACACGGTGCGCGGCGCGGTGAGGCTGCCGCTCAGCACCCGCGCCAGCGGATGCGACCAGCGCCGGCCCAGTTCGGTGAAGCGGCCGAGCCGGCCGCCGAAACAGTCTTGCGCCAGCGCCAGGTATTCGGCATCGCTCAGTGCCAGGCGCGCCTCGACCTGTTCGTCCGGCAGGGTCCATACCAGCGAGGCGGCCTGATCCAGCTTGGGAATGAGGGCGATGGGACCATCCGGGGTGAAGCGCTCATAGGCCACGCCCTGGTGCGGGCGCGACAGCCGCACCGCGCTGACGATGGCGTGCTGGGCATAGTCGCGGCGCTCGGCGGCGATGCCCAGCAGCTCGCGCACCGCCGAGCGGGCGCCATCGGCGGCGGCGACCAGCCGCGCTGAAATGGTCCGCATGGCGCCGGCCGACTCGATGGTCAATTCCACCGCATCCGCGCCGGGCTTCAGCGCGGACAGGCGCGCCGGCTGCAACAGGGTCAGATTCTTCAGGCCCTGCATGCGCGCCGTCAGCGCGGCACCGATGGCGCGCAGCGGCACGTTGTAGCCCAGCGCCGGCAAGCCCGCCTCGCTGGCGGCAAAGCGCGCCGTGCCGAAACGGCCGCGCTCGGAAATATGCGTCGCCACGATCGGCGCGGCATCGGCCCGCAGTGCTTCCCATACGCCATAGCTGTCGAAGATGCGCTGGCTGGCGTCGTTGAGCGCGATACAGCGCTCGTCCCAGAGCGGACTGCTGGCCGGCGGCGCCGCGGCTTCGACCAGCACCACACGCAACGGGGACCCGGCCAGGGCCACCGCCAGGCTGGCGCCGACCAGGCCGCCGCCGATGATCGCAATGTCGTAGTCGTCGTTCACGGAATGAGTGGAGGGTAGATCGAAGGTTCAGCCGCTGATGATGATCGAAATCACCGCGGCGGCAAACAGGGTGATGCCGATCAGGATCGCATAAACCAGCAGCAGGGCCGCCACGCCGATTCCGGTCAGCCACCATCTGCCGCCATAGACGCGCAGCAAGGCCATCACCAGATACACCGGGATGGCGGCGTTCAGCAGCGCATTCGCGATCGACGGCCAGGGTATCTCTTGCACCAGCAGGTCGAGGAAAACGAAGGCGTGGTAGTGCAGGGAAAACAGCAGGTGCACGCCATAGCGCAGATGATGGCGCAGATAAGCCAGCTGCAGCAGGCCGGCGAACAGCGGCAGCAGGAAGAACATCGCAACCGGCGCATCGTTGTCGATGGCACGGCTGAGCTGGGCTCCCGCCTGCTTTTGCGTCTGACTGAAATACGCGTGGATGCGCGCATCCAGCAGGGGATAGCCGGTCTTGAAATCGCGCATCGCGTCGAAACCACCGTCCGGAAGCTTCGCCGCACCGCTGTCGGCTTGCCCGGCCGGCGCGGTGGAACCGGCCTTACCCTCGCCGGCCGTTGGCACCTGCGCTGCATCGGATTTCTGGGCGAATAGCGGCTTGTCTTCGTCGCCCGGATCCGCCTGCATCCAGGCGTGATGGCCGACCAGTCCGGAGATGGCGAAGAACACCACGCTCAGCGCCAGGTACAGCCGCAGCGGCCGGATGTAGCACTGGCGCCTGCCGGAGATATAGTCCAGCGTCAGCGCACCGGGCCTGGTCAGCAGCAGCTTGAGGGTGCGCAGCAGCTTGCCCTCCAGCGCCATCTGGTCCTGCACGAACTCGCGCACGAATTCGCCGACCGTGGGAGTCTGGATGCGCGATTCCTGGCCGCAGGCGGAGCAATAGGCGCCGCTCAGCACCTGGCCACAGTTCATGCAGGCTTGCGCGGCCGGTGCAGCGGCCGGAACCGGTGTGGCGGTGGCCGGACCGGCCTGACCGCTCATGAGCCGGTGCCGAAGACGGCGGTCATGACTCCCGACAGCGCGGTGGCGCTGACCGCCACGAAATCCAGGAAGCCGAGCACCAGCACGCGCCACGCGGTGCGCATCACGGTGCCGCCGTAGACGCGCCGCAGGGCCAGGAAGGCGTACAGCACCCCGGCCAGCTCCAGCACCGTGCGCAGCGGTGAAAACGGCAGGAACATGAACGCCAGCAGGATGAAGGCGAAGCAGTGCAGATGCACCGTGAACAGCAGGTGCACACCGTAACGCAGCTGGTTTTTGCGGTACAGCCAGCGCAGCAGCAGCGCGAAATACGGCATCAGGAAGAACATCGCGTACGGCGCATCGTCGGCCAGCTTGGCGCGCAACTCCTTGCGCTGCTCGGGTGTGGACAGGGCGGCCAGGCCCTTGTCCTTCACCTTCGAATTCTTGTCCGGAACGTACTTGTTCACCGAGGCATCGACCTTGCTCTTGATGTCCTGGCCGATCTTGTCGCTTTGACCGCTCTTCAGATCCGCGTCGATGGCCTTGCGGATCTGCTGCCGCAGATCAAGATTGTCGTCCTTCTGCGCCTCCGCGGACGGCGCCAGCGCAGCGGTGGAAGCAGCCGGCTGCGTAATCGCGGGGGCAGGCTGCGCGGCCGCGAGCGCCGTGGCGGGAACCGCGGGCTTGTTGTCGGCCGCCGCCTTGTCGCCATCGTCGGCATCCGCCTTGCCCTGTTCGTCCTTGCCCTGCTCGTCCTTCAGATCGTCGTTGATCTCCTGCCGCAGCTCCTGCCGCGTCTCGGGATCGACCTGGGTGAAGGGATTGCCGATCGAATCCGGCAGGATGCCGAGCAGGCCGAAGAACACCACGCTGATGCTGACGTAGAGTTTCAGCGGTCGTACATAGCGCTGGCGCCGGCCCTGCACGTAGTCGAGGGTGAGCTGGCCCGGCTGGCTCAGCAGCACGCGCAGGGTGCGGCCGAGCTTGCCCTCCACCGCGACGTACTGATCCATCAGTTCGTGCGCGAACTGGCGCACCGAGGGCACTTCGATCCTGGTTTCCTGGCCGCAATTGGCGCAGTAGTTGCCGGAAATCGGCGCGCCGCAATCCTGGCACACCGCGATGCCGCCGGCAGCCGGCAGCACAGCACCCGGACCCAAAGGTTCAGTCATGACCGGCTCCCCATTGCCCTTGCCCCCCGGCATCAGGCTCAGCCGGCCATCAGCGCTTCAACCTCGGCGACGCGCTTGGGCGCGCCGCCGGTGAGCACCTCGGGACCCTGCGCGCCGACCAGCACGTCATCCTCGATGCGGATGCCAATGCCGAGGAAGCGCGGGTCCACGCCGCTGGTGTCGGGCGCGATATACAGGCCCGGCTCCACCGTCATCACCATGCCGGCGGCAAACGGGCGCGGCGTGCCGTTCACCTTGTAGAGGCCGACGTCGTGCACATCCATGCCGAGCCAGTGGCCGGTGCCGTGCATGTAGAACTGGCGATGCCTGCCGCTGTCGATCAGCTCCTGCGGGTCGCCGTGGAGCAGGCCCAGGGCCACCAGGCCCTCGGTCAGCACGCGGGTCGCCACTTCGTGCGGCCGCGCGGAGGAGTTGCCGGGGCGCAGCTCGGCGATGGCGGCGAGCTGCGCCGCCAGCACCACTTCATAGACTTCCTTCTGCGCGCCGCTGTACTTGCCGCTGACCGGGAAGGTGCGGGTGATGTCGGCGGTATAGCCACGATACTCGCCGCCGGCGTCGATCAACAGCAGGTCGCCGCCGCGCAGCTGCATCTCGTTTTCCTTGTAATGCAGGATGCAGGCGTTGTCGCCGCCGCCGACGATGGAACCGTAGCCCGGCTCCATGCCGTGCTTCTCGAATTCATGGTGGATCTCCGCCGCCACCTGCCACTCCCAGCCGCCCGGCCGGGTGGCGCGCATGGCGCGGACATGGGCCTGGGCCGAGATCTCGCAGGCGCGGCGCAGCAGCTTCAGCTCGGCCTCGGACTTGAGCAGCCGCAGCTCGTGCAGGGTGGTATCGAGCGAGACGAATTCGGTCGGGGCGGAGGGGCCGCGGCGCGAGACTTCGCGGATTTCGCGCACGCAGGCGGTGATGCGGGTATCCCAGGCCGGATGCTCGCCCAGGGTGTAGTGCACCTTGGCGCGGCCGGTGAGCAGCTGCGGCAGCATGGCTTCCAGCTCGGCGGCGGTGTAGGCCTGGTCGGCGCCGTAATCGGACACCGCGCCTTCCGGGCCGGCGCGGCGGCCGTCCCAGATTTCGCGTTCCTTGTTGCGCTCACGCACGAACAGCAGGAACGCGCCCTCCTTGCGGCCCGGCGCCAGCACCGCCACCGCATCCGGCTCGTTGAAGCCGGTCAGGTACCAGAAATCGGAGTCCTGGCGGAATTTGTAGTGGACATCGCGGTTGCGGATGACTTCGCGGGAGGACGGGATGATGGCCACGCCGTCCGGGCCGATGGCCTGCATCAGACGGTTGCGGCGGGCGGCGTATTCCTGCAGTTCAGCGGCGCTGGGGACGGGCATCTCGGAACCTCGAATTTTTCAATGGAGGGTCTTCGATTGGGCGGCAGCCGCCGGCGGGCGCGGGTGCAGCTCCATGTAGACCAGCTGTGCACCCACCCGGATGTACTCCACCAGTTCGCCGTACGCGCCCTCCTCCACTTCGAGGTCGTCGCCGGCATCGAGCGAGGCGCGCGTGAACTGGGTGAAGTCCTTGACGATCTCGCGCACCTCGTCGGTGCACTGCCGCAGGTCGAGCTTGATGCGACCGGCCAAGCCGTAGAGGAAGCCCTCGCACCAGGCGCCGAGCGAGCGCGCCCGCTCGCCCAGGCCCACGGCGTCCTCCGGCAGCAGCGGCATGAAGCCGGTCTGCATGTCGGCCAGGGCGGATACGGTCTGCTCGCACACCTGCCGCAGTTCGGCGCGGGCGTGCTGGTCGGGGTTGATCTCATCGTCGTCCAGCAGGGCGACGGGGTCGATCTCCTCGGGCTTTTGCCGGCACAGCGCGCCGCATAAAGCGCCGTGAAAGGCGGCCGCGTCGTCGCGGTAGCCCAGGCTGGACAGGACAGTGGCGAGGTCGGAGTACTGCTGCATCGAAGACATGCCGATAGTATACCGTCCGTCCGCCGCTCCCGGCCCCGCTTTGCGCCCCCGCGGCGCCCGGCAGCACCCAGTGCCGCGCTTTATCCCCCGATAAGCCCTAAAATCGGCTGCCATGAACGACCTCGCCACCAAGCCCGAAGCCGCCAGCGGACAGGAATTCGTCGCCGCCCTGCGCGGCGCGGCGCCCTATGTGCATGCGCACAACGGGCGCGTCTTCGTCATCGCCTTCGGCGGCGAGGCGGCGCTGCGGCCGGACTTCGAGCGGCTGATCTACGACGTCGCCCTGCTGCACAGCCTGGGGGTCAAGCTGGTGCTGGTGCACGGGGTGCGGCCGCAGATCGAGGCCCAGCTCGCCGCGCGCGGGCTGAAAGCCCAGTTCCACGGCGACCTGCGCATCACCGACCCGGCGACGATGGAGTGCGTCAAGTCCGCCGTGGGCGGGCTGCGCATGGAGATCGAGGCCAAGCTCAGCACCGGCCTGGCCAGCACGCCGATGGGCGGGGCGCGGCTCAAGGTGGCCGGCGGTAACTGGGTTACGGCGCGGCCGGTCGGGGTGCGCGACGGCATCGACCACCAGCTCACCGGCGAGGTGCGGCGTATCGACATCGCCACCATTCAGGAAGTGCTGGCGCAGGGCCGCATCGCCCTGCTCTCGCCGATCGGCTTTTCGCTCACCGGCGAGATCTTCAACCTGCGCGCCGGCGAAGTGGCGCAGGCCGTGGCCACCGGCCTGGGCGCGGACAAGCTGGTGTTCGTGCTCAATTCCGATCCGGATCACTGGAAGCTGGCGGACGAGACCGGCGACGCCGGCCAGCTGCCGCTGAGCGAGGCCGAGCGCCTGCTCTCCGCCAAAAGCGAGAAACTGCAACTCTCAGGCGAGGACCGCGCCCTGCTCAGCGCCGGCCTGGCCGCCGGCCGCGGCGGCGTCAAGCGCGTGCACCTGATCGGCGCAGATGCCGACGGCGCCCTGCTGCGCGAGCTGTATACGCGCGACGGCTGCGGCCTGATGTTCTATTCCGACGAGAACTACGAGGCGGTGCGCGAGGCGACCATTGAGGACGTCGGCGGCATCCTCGCGCTGATCAAGCCGCTGGAGGACGCCGGCGTGCTGGTACCGCGCTCGCGCGAGCAGCTCGAACTGGAAATCAGCTTCTTCGACGTGATGGTGCGCGACGGCACCGTCATCGCCTGCTCCGCCCTGTTCCCCTTCCCGCAGAACCAGATGGGCGAATTCTCCTGCGTCGCGGTGCACCCGGATTACCGCCGCTCCGGCCGCGCCAACGCCCTGCTGTTCCGCGCCGAGGAATCCGCGCGCAAGCTGGGTCTGAAAAAGCTGTTCTCGCTGACCACCCATACGCCGCACTGGTTCATCGAGCATGGCTTCGGCCAGGCGAAGATCGAGGATCTGCCGATGCAGAAGCAGCGCATCTACAACTATCAGCGCAAGTCCATCGTCCTGGTCAAGGACCTGTAGATTTCCGCCAGGGTCGTTCACGCCGCTCAGTCGAGCTCGTCGTGGAAAATCTCATAGACGTCCAGGGGACCGTCGTTGAAGTATTTCGTGGACGGCAAGATGAACGTGCGGCTGGCACGCTCGAAGATCAGCACGCCCGGCCGTTCGAAGTAGTTCGGATCGTAGATCTGGAAGCGGATCTCCCGCGCCGTCGTTTCCTCGCCGAAGATCAGGACGACGTGATCGATCTGGGTATCGGGAAACGGCGCGAAGTGGATCAGGTGCACGATCGGCAGATAGCCCAGCTGCAATTCGCCGAGCAGCTGCTGCGCCGTGGCTTCCTGGTGGTCGCGGCTGAAAGGAAAAATCATCCGCCAGTTGCTGAACTGGAACAGGCTGTACAGGTAGTCGCCGGTAGCCTCCTTCAGCAGGGCTTCCCTGGCCCGGCTGAAGTCGCGCAGGTTTGCATACCCAGGAATGACCACCTTGCCGGCGCCGCGGCCTTCGCCCGGAGTGCGTGAAACGACCGTGGCGATGGCCTTGCGATAGGCGTCGTCGTCCAGTTTCGTTGCCGCCGGATCGAATTGCGCGTACTGGAAGAACTGCCTGGCCATGCGCGATACGGCGAAGCAGCGATGGCTGAACTCGGGTTTGGCCGCATTTTGCCGGGTGGTGATCTTGCCGCTTACCGGATCGACCTGGTATTCCCAGGCCAGTTCGTTGGAATAGGCAAAAGTATCCTGCCTGAAGTCGAAATGGCGGGTGTTGGCCGGCTCCAGAATCCGGGTCCCCGCACAGCCGGAGACGCCGGCCAGGATCAGGTACGACGCTGCCAGCCACAGACACCAAGGCGATCGGGTATTCATATCGGCGCACACTTTAGCGGGCCGGCCGGCACCGCGTCATGTGGCAAAGTTGGCCTTAAACTAGCCGGCATGAGCACCAACGAAGACTGGAAGAACCGCTCCCTCGCCCACGTCTGGCATCCCTGCACCCAGATGAAGGACCACCAGTGGCTGCCGCTGGTGCCGATCAAGTCGGCGCAGGGGGTGTGGCTGGAGGACTTCGAGGGCAAGCGTTATCTCGACGCGGTCAGTTCCTGGTGGACCAATATCTTCGGCCATCGCCATCCGCATATCGTCGGGCGGCTGAAGGAGCAGCTCGACCAGCTCGACCACGTCATGCTCGGCGGCTTCACCCACGAGCCGGTGGTGCGGCTGTCGGAGAAGCTTTGCGCCATCGCGCCCAAGGGCCTGACCCGCTGCTTCTACGCCGACAACGGCAGCTCGGCGGTGGAAGTGGCGCTGAAGATGGCGCACCACTACTGGCGCAACCTGGGCAAGCCGCAAAAAACCCGCTACATCTCGCTCAGCAACGGCTACCACGGCGAGACCCTGGGCGCGCTGGCGGTGAGCGGCACCGGCCTGTACCGCGACGCCTACACGCCGCTGCTGATGGAGCCGATCCAGGTGCTGTCGCCGGACTGCTTCGACCGCAGCCCCGGCGAGGCCTGGGAAGACCATACGCGGCGCCGCTTCCGCCACATGGAAGAGGCGCTGCAGCGCCATGCCGGCGAAGTGGCGGCGGTGATCGTGGAGCCGCTGGTGCAATGCGCCGCCGGCATGCGCATGTATCACCCGATCTACCTGCGGCTGCTGCGCGAGGCCTGCACCCGCCACGGCGTGCTGCTCATCGCCGACGAGATCGCGGTGGGCTTCGGCCGCACCGGGCGCCTGTTCGCCAGCGACTGGGCCGGCATCACGCCGGACCTGATGTGCCTGTCCAAGGGACTCACCGCCGGCACCCTGCCGCTGGCCGTGGTGATGAGCACCGACGAGATCTACCAGGCTTTCTACGACGACTATTCCAGCTACAAGGCCTTCCTGCACTCGCACAGCTTCACCGGCAACCCGCTGGCCTGCAGCACGGCGCTGGCCACGCTGGAACTGTTCGAGCAGTCCGATGTGCTGGCCGCCAACCGCCGCTCGGCGGCGATGATGTGGGCGGCGATGACGGAGCTGTCCAGCCACCGCCACGTCATCGACATCCGCCAGCAGGGCATGATCCTGGCGGTGGAGCTGGCCAAGAACCCGCGCAAGCGCGAGGAATACCCGGCCGCCGAGCGGCGCGGCCTGCGGGTCTACCAGTATGGGCTGGAGAAAGGCGTGCTGCTGCGGCCGCTGGGTAATGTGGTTTACCTGATGCCGCCCTACGTCATCACCCCGGAAGAGATCGTAACCATGTGCCAGACGGCGATCGAGGGGATCGACGTCGCCACCAGCGATCCTTAGAGCTTATCCGTGGATAAGCTCTAGTAGAACGGCAGCATCCGCACCGTACGGCCCATGTAGTCGCAATACGTCTGGCCCAGCTCGGCCCGCAGCCCCGCCTCTTCGAAATGAATTCCGATCAGGATGTACACCGACATCCCGGCGCTGAACAGCAGATGGCTGACGCTCATCAACGGGGTCGACCAGAACGCGATCAGCAATCCCAGCATCATCGGATGGCGTATCCAGCGGTAGAAAAAATGTTCCTTGAATGCAACCGGGGTGTAAGTCTTGCGAACCAGATTCAGATAGATCTGCCGCAGACCGAACAGATCGAAGTGATTGGTGAGAAAAGTCGAGAGCAGGATCAGCAGCCAGCCGACGCCGCCCAGCAGATACAAGCTGTCGGTCAGAGCCGGACTCTGCGCCTGCCAGACTATGCCCGGCAGCGGCCTCCAATAGGCGAATAGTAGAATCAGCACCACGCTGGCGGCGAGCACATAAGTGCTGCGTTCGATCGCCGCAGGCAGGATCTGCGCAAGTGCACGCTTGAATCCTTTGCGGGCCATGATGCTGTGCTGCAATCCGAACAGGGCCATGAGACCGATATCGATCGCCAACGCCGCCGCGACAGAACCTTGTGCGCCGGAACTGACCGTCTTCGGCACGCCAAGATCCGCAAGAAATGCGATCAGATACAGAAAGACGCCAAGAAATATCGCGTAGCACGCCAGGCCATAAGCAAACAACAGAAACCTATTCATTATCTCCCCCCTTCGATATTTCGTACTGATCTAGGAAGTAATCACGCCCTCAAATCATTGCGCGCAAGATGCGCGCAAGAATAGAGCAATATCGCCGCTATCGGAAAGGGCACTCCAGGCTCATCTGTCGACTCCACGCTGGAGCAAGAGAAATCCGGATAGCTGATGAATGGTTGGGGTGTTGAGGGCAAACAAGCTATAGGCGCTCATGGGGCTTAGGCTCTGTTCACATCAAGGTTTAAGCTATCACGCCAACTCACTGAAGGAGTTGGAACAATGGCCCGGAAGATTCTGCGTAACGAGCAACGGAAGCGGATCAAAGATCTTTTGCCCGATAAGGCGGGGGATAAAGGCACGATCGCCTCCGACAACCGACTATTCATCGAAGCGGCGCTATGGTTACTGCGCACGGGCGCTCCTTGGTGTGATTTTCCGCCCGAGTTCGGCCGGTGGCATACGGCGTATATGCGGTTTGCGCGCTGGCATGTGAATAGAGCCCAAGCCCTGCAACCAAAAGGGCTCGGGCACCGTACTCACTGGCTACGGGCGCGATTTGCCGGCTTCCGGCGTATCGCGTAGCTTGCTGGGCAATAAGGCCGCAAAGGCCAGGGTAAATAGGAGCGGCGATGAGACACTCAGGGATTCCGGGCCGGCTGCTGTCATGCCTTTCTGTTCTGATGATGGCTTTGCTGCCGGCCCTTTACACGCTGACGCCGCTGCCCGCGCGCGCCGCCGATCACCCCGAAAGCTGGTGCGCCGATGCGGTGGATTTCGCCATGCGCACGGCGCAATACCGGGGCTACGGACGCACCCGGGAATACACCGCCAAATCGATCGAGCACGACAGCGATGTGTTCATCCAGCAGTATCCCGACCTGAACAAGGCCGATATGCAGCACATCGCCGGCACCGTCTACAAACAGCGCTGGACGCATTTCGGCGCCGCCGCCGCCATGAGCAAAACCTGCAAGGCCAAGGCCGAGGCGCAACCGCCGGCCCTGCTGGTCGCCGATCACAGCGACGAGTGGTGCGCCAACGCCGTGGACTTCGCCATGGGCGTGGCGCAGAACCGGGAAATGGAGTTGACCCAGGTCATGATCTCCAGCTCGTTCGACCAGAACCCGACCTACTACCACATGCAGTTTCCCGAGCTGTCGAAGGACGACATGCTGGGGATCACCGACGCGGTGTACCAGCGGCAGTGGTCGCGCTTCCACGCGGCGGCCGCGGTCAGCACCTCCTGCAAGGTCAATCCGAAGATACAGCCGACCTACCCGACCGGGCCGGCCCAGACCTCGCAGGAATAGGCTGTCGCCGGGCTCAACCGGCGTAAATCAGGAATCCTCCCGCAGCTGCCCGGCCTGGGCCATGCCGGGGCCAACTGGGCCGGTGCGCACCGGCAACACCTCGTCCGTTTGCTGGAGGACCAGGGCCCGGCCGCACCCGAAACTACCGGCACCGCGCTGTAGCGCCTGCGCGCCGGCCGGACCGACCCCGGTCGATTTCAGACCCCCGGTGGCCGTAAAACAACGGTCAGGATGCGGCCATGCCCTACGCCACTCCGCTTTAGCTTAAAATCAGCGTCCGCCGCACCAGATTGAGCTTTATCCTGGGCTTTACCCCGGGTTTGACCCTGGCCTTTTACCTTTCAGATAGACCGGCTTGCCATGACCTTTGTCGTTATCGAAAACTGCATCAAGTGCAAATACACCGACTGCGTGGAAGTCTGCCCGGTGGACTGCTTCCATGAAGGCCCCAACTTCCTGGTGATCGACCCGGAAGAATGCATCGACTGCACCCTGTGCGAGCCCGAGTGCCCGGCCAACGCCATCGTGGCCGAGGACGACCTGCCGGCCAATCAGGCGCATTTCCTGCCCTTGAACAAGGAGCTTGCCCGGCAATGGCCGGTCATCACCGAGCGCAAGGAAGGGCTTCCCGATTCCAAGGAATGGGACGGCAAGCCGGACAAGTTCAAGCTGCTCGAGCGCTGATCCGCCGCGGCGGACTGCTCTGCCGCTAAGCCCCGCATGAACAACGGCCAGGACGCGAGATGAACAATGCTCGCGCCCTGCTGCTGCCGCCGCAGGCCGATCTGGCCGGACGGCTGGCGCAAGCCATCCTCGCCCGGCACCGGGCGGAACTGCCCGACCTGTCCCGCCTCACCGTGCTGCTGCCCGGCACCGGCGCGGCGCAAGCCCTGCGGCGCCAGCTCGGCGCACAGGCCGGCACGGCCCTGCTGGGGCCGCATCTTCTCACCCTGCAACAGTTCGCCGCAGAGCGCGGCGGCGGCCCCCTGCCGGTTGCCCCGGCCGAATGCCGGCTGATCCTGGTGGAAGCGCTGCGCCGGTATCGCAACCTGTTTCCCGGACAGAACCTGTGGCAGCTGGCCGAGGCGCTGTTCGCGCTGTTCGAGGAGCTGAGCCTCAACGCGGTAGCGCTGCCGGAGGACATCGAAGCGTTTGCCGGCAGGCTGCTCACCGCTTACGGCGCGCGTCCGCTGGCCGCGCTGTCGCGGGAAGCGCAGATCATCCACACCCTGTGGCGGGCGTTTCTGGAGGAGACGGCGGGGCGCAGCCCGGCCGCGGCCTATGCCGCCACCCTGCGGGCCGCCTTCGCCGATCTGCGCCCGGATGAAACGGTGTACCTGGTGGGCTACGACACGCTCGCCGGAGCCGAGCGCACCGCCCTGGCGGCCGTGCCAGCCACCGCCGCGCTCGAAGTCTGGCTGCACGGCCGGGGCGAAGGGCGCGACGGGGCGGCGACCCTGGCCTTCTGCGCCCAGCTGGGACGCGAAGCGGAGCCGCTAGCCGGGCCGGACGACGCACGCACCCGCTTCCTCGACGCGGTGCTGGGCGCAGGCACTGCTCATACCTCACCCGATTCGCCGGGCTTCAGCATCACCCTCGCCGACGGACCGGAACACGAGGCGCGCTGCGTCGACCTGGCGGTGCGCCAGGCGCTGCTCGACGGCTGCGCTGCCGTGGCCGTGGTCACCGAGGACCGGCGCCTGGCCCGGCGCCTGCGCGCGCTGCTGGAGCGCGCAGGCATCGAGTTGCAGGACCAGGGCGGCTGGGCGCTGTCCACCAGCGCCGCCGCCGCCGCTCTGCATGCCTGGCTCGACAGCTTCGAACGACATTTCCAGTTCCGGCCGCTGCTGGCCCTGCTCAAATCCGGCTTCTTCGCCGCCGACCCGCAGGCGCTGCGCACCCTGGAGCGGGACCTGGTTTACGGCGCCGGGCTGGAGTCCGGCCTCGAGCGCTATCGCTCACACGCCGCCGCGCATCCAGCCCTGCGCGCGCTGCTGGAGCAACTGACGCAGGCGGCGCGCGCCATGCCGTCCACCAACCGACCGCGCCTGCTGCGCGACTGGATGGCGGGCGTGGAACGCAGCCTGCAGGAACTGGGCCTGTGGCAGCGCTTCGAGCAGGACGAGGCCGGGCGCCGCCTGATCGAAATCCTGCGCGAGCTGGACAGCGCCTTCGCGCAACGGCCGCAGAGCGCCGACTGGCGCGAGTTCCGCGCCCTGCTCGACCGCGCCGTCGAACGGGCCACCTTCGTGCCGCCGCAGGCGACGCGCGACCGGCGTGTGCGCCTGCTGACGCTGGAGCAGAGCGCCGGCCTGCATTGCGACGCACTGATCCTGGCCGGGGCGACGCGGGCGCAGATTCCCGGCCTGCCGGCCGGGGAGCCGTTCTTCAACCAGTCGGTGCGCGGCGAGCTGGGCCTGCCGAACCTGGCGCAGCGTCATGCGCTGAGCCTGGCGCGGCTGCGCCGCGTGCTGCAGGCCGCGCCGCGCCTGCACATCACCTACGCCGCCGAGCAGCCGGGCGAACCGGCACAGCTCTCGCCCTGGATCGAGGCGATCGAGAGTCATGCGACCAATCTAGGCCTGAACCTGCGCGACACCGAACTGGCGGCGCAGGCCGGCACCGCCGCCACGGAAATTGCCACGCCGGCCGGCGCGCCGGCGCAGCAGCGCAGCCGCCCGGCGCCCGCCGCGCCAGTGCAGCAGCTGCCGCAGGAGATCAGCGCCACCGCGCACCAGCGCCTGATCGACTGCCCGTATCAGTTCTTCGCCAATGCCTGCCTCAGGCTGCGCGCCGAGCAGGCGCCGGACGAGGACCCCGATCGCAGCGACTACGGTCAGCGCGTGCATCGCATTCTCGAAGCCTTCACCCAGCGTGTGAAGGAACCGCTACCCGATCCCTTCCCTTCCCCCGTCACCGCCGCCAACCGGGAGCAGGCGCAAGTCCGACTGCAGGACATCGCGGCGGCGGTGTTCGCACCTGACTTGCAGAGCCGCGCGCTGGCGCATGTATGGGCCACCGAATTTCAGGCCTCCATTCCCGGGCTGCTCGACTGGCTGGAGCAACGCACGGCGCAGCAGGTGCGGGCGGAGGTGCAGTACCGGCGCGACTTCGTCGAAGGCCGCAGCCTCACCGGCAAGGCCGACCGCGTGGAAATCCTCAGCGACGGCTCGCTGACGCTGGTGGATTACAAGACCGGCCGGCCGCCGAAGCGCACCGAGGTGGAGTCCGGCGAAGCGGTGCAGCTGCTCCACTACGCCCTGCTCGATCCGCGCGTCGCCGCCGTCGAATACCTGCCGCTGCGCGAGGATCAGAAGACCCTGCGCATCGACGCCGAGCTGGAAACGCTGCGCGACGCGGTGGGCGGCCGCCTGGAGCGCAGCCTGCATGCGCTGGCGCGGGGCGCGGCGATGCCGGCGCTGGGCGATGAGGGCAGCTGCGCCTGGTGCGACTACCGCGGCCTGTGCCGCCGCGGCGACTGGCACGAGCCATGAAAGAAACCGCCTCCCCGGGCGCCGCGCTCGATCCGCGCCACAGCGTCGCCGTCACCGCTTCCGCCGGCAGCGGCAAGACCTGGCTGCTGGTCTCGCGCGTGCTGCGCCTGCTGCTCGAGGGCCAGCCTGCCGGCGGCATCCTGGCGCTGACCTTCACCCGCAAGGCGGCGGCGGAAATGCGCGAGCGGGTCAACGAGCGCCTGCGCGCGCTGGCCTATGCCGACACCGTAAGCGCCGCCGCCGAACTGGACCGGCTGGGCCTGCCGGCCACGCCGCAGAACCTGCAGCGCGCGCGCAGCCTGTACCACACCCTGCTGTTCGATCCATTCCCGTTGCGGGCGATGACCCTGCACGCCTTCTGCCAGGACCTGTTGTCGCGCTTCGCCCTGGAAGCCGGCGTTGCACCCGGCTTCGCTCTGGCGGAGAACGAGGGCGGCCTGTTCCGCCGCGCCTGGCGCCGCCTGCTGGCCGAGCTGCATCAATATCCCGAAGGCACGCCGGCGCTGGCGCTGCGCCAGCTCATCGGCATGGGCTACGGCGAGCAGGCGCTGGAAGAGCTGCTCTACAGCTTCCTGTCGCATCGCGCCGACTGGTGGGCTTACGTCGAGGGCGAGACCGACCCGCTGGCCTATGCCGGCGCGCGCCTGCGCGGAGCGTTGGGACTGGACGGGTCAGAGCCGGACACCAATCTCGACGCCGATGCATTCAATGCGCGCCTGACCATACTATGGCGCTGGCTGGTCAAGGTGGATGGCGTCGGCCGCATCAAAGCCGAACGGGTGGAACAGGCACTCGGCAATGCAGGCGATGCACGCTATCAGGCATTGATCGAGACATTGTTCGGCAAGAATGGAGAACCATACAAGTTCCAGTTGGCCAAGGCCAAACGCGATCGACTCAGCGAGTCGGAAATCGAGCACTTCGAAAAAGCGCACGACGAAGTCGTGCGCTCAGTGGAGCAATGCCGCGAACGGCGCCTGCGTGTAGCCTGCCTGGAGCGCACCAGCGCCGCGCTGCAACTCGGCGCGGCGGCCTTGCGGGCGCTGGACGCGGAACTGGATCTCGACCAGGCCCTGACCTTCGCCGACCTGGAGTGGCGCAGCTACCTGCTGCTGCGCGGCGCCGGCAACGCCGAATGGATCCGCTACAAGCTGGACCAGAAGATCGACCACCTGCTGATCGACGAATTCCAGGACACCAGCCCGACGCAATGGCGCCTGCTGCTGCCCTTCCTGGAGGAGATGGCGGCGGGCGACGCCGGCCGCTCGCGCAGCGTGTTCATCGTCGGCGACGCCAAGCAAAGCATCTACGGTTTCCGCCGCGCCAATCCGGAATTGCTTGGAGGCGCGGCGGACTGGCTGCACGCGCATCTCGATGCGGTGACGGTGCCGCTCAACGACTCGCGCCGCTCCGCCCCGGCGGTGATCGATTTCGTCAATGCACTGTTCGAGCCGGAAGAGCTGGCCGCCAGCATCGGCTTCGACCGCCATGGCACCCACCGTGCCCACGACTGGGGGCGCGTCGAAGTGGCGCCGCTGATCGAGCCGCAAGAGCGCGAGGAGGAGTTGCCGCCGGAAACCCTGCTGCGCGATCCGCTGCTCACACCGCGCGAAATCGAGGAGACCAGCCGCGCCGAACGCGAGGGCGAGCAGGTCGCGGCGCGCATCCGCACATTGATCGATTCCGCCGTGGCGGTGCGCGCCGAGCACGGCAATCGCGCCATCGAGTGGGGCGACGTGATGGTGTTGGCGCGCTCGCGCACCCATCTGCAAGTACTGGAGCGGGCCCTGACCGGCGCCGGCATTCCCTACGTCGGCAGCAGCCGCGGCACCCTGCTCGACACCGCCGAAGCGAGCGACCTGGTGGCGCTGCTGCGCTTCCTCAACGCGCCGCATCGCAATCTTGAACTGGCGCAGGTGCTGCGCTCGCCGTTGTTCTCGGTGGACGACCAAGACCTGGTGGCGATTGCCGCCGCCTGCGCCGAGGGCAGCACCTGGTTTGAAACCCTGCCCGAGCTGGCTGCCGATCACCCGAAGCTGGCAAGCGCGCTGACGCGGTTGCGGGCCTGGCTGCCGCTGTCGGCGCGGCTGCCCGCGCACGATCTGCTCGACCGCATCTACTGTGAAGCGGACGCCGCCGCGCGCTACGAAGCCGCCCTGCCCGCCGTGCCGGCGGCGCGCGTGCGCGCCAACCTCGGCGCCTTCATCCAGCTGGCGCTCGAAGCCGACAGCGGCCGCTATCCCAGCCTGGCGCGCTTCCTCGATTACCTGCAGGAGCTGGCGCGCAGCCGAGCCGAGGCGCCGGACGAATCGCCACCGCCGGCCGAGCAGGGCCATGTGCGGGTCATGACCATCCACGCCGCCAAGGGCCTGGAAGCGGCGGCCGTGTTCCTGGTCAACAGCGGCCGCGTGCAGACCGTGCGCACGCCGCGCTGGCTGATCGACTGGTCCTCCAGCGCCGAGCGGCCGGGCCATGTCATCGTTCCCGGCGGCAGCGGCGAACGCGATCCGCTGAGCGAGGAGTTGATCGAGCGGCACAAGGAGCGGGAGGAGCGCGAAGACCTGAACCTGCTCTATGTCGCCGCCACCCGCGCGCGGCAGTTCCTGCACCTCAGCGGCTTCCGCCAGAGCAACCAGGGCGAGCGGGTCAGCTGGCATGACCTGGCGCTGGACGCCCTGAAAAGGCTGGGCAACGGGCCGGCTCAGCCGCTGGCGGGAATCATCGAAGGCGCCCTGCACTACGGCAGCGGCACAGCGCCACGCGGCGTGCGGGAACCGCAGCTACCAGCGGCACACCGGGACGATCCGCGCCTGCGCCAGCCGCTCGGCGGCGCAGCGCCCGCGGCAGTCGCGCCCAGCGCCTCGTCACCCGATGCCGCGGGGGATGCCGTCATCGACAGCGCCGCCGTGCGTCGCGGCAAGGCCATCCACCATCTGCTGCAGCGCCTGGGCGACGACCGCGGCATTGCGCGCGAAGCATTGAAACCGCGCTTGCAGGCACATCTGCAAAGCGCGGTGACGGAGTTCGAATTGACGGCGTGGTTCGATGACGCGCTGGCCCTGATCGAGGCGCCGGCGCTGGGCCGCTTCTTCGACCCCGGCCAGTACGTTCGCAGCTGGAACGAAGTGCCGTTCAGCGACGACGAGCGCAACGGCATCATCGATCGCATGGTCGATGACGGCACCACCTTGTGGATCATCGATTACAAAACCACGCCGCACACCGACAGCGCCGTGCTTGGCGAACGCTATCGGCCGCAGCTGCAAGCTTATGCCGCCGCGGTGCGCCGCATCTGGCCGGGACGACCGCTGCGTGCCGGGCTGCTGCTGACCGAAAGCCGGCAATGGCTGGAGTTGCTGCGCAGCGAGGTCTGAGAGCAGAAGGGGCAAGCGATGAAGGCAGGACAAGCCAGCCTTACCGCGCTGCACATGGCGCTGTTCAGGGCGATGGAGTCGGCGCTGCCGGCCGAGGGCCGGCTGTTCGAAGACCCATATGCATACAAGTTGTCCCCTCTCCCTACGGGAGAGGGGCAGGGGTGAGGGACTCACTTTCCGGCTATGCCGCTGCAGCCGGAAAGTGAGTCCCTCACCCGCGCCTGACGGCGCGGCCTCTCCCAGAGGGAGAGGCGATGAGCCGCTTTTGGGCGGCTCATGATGTATAAGCACCTGTATCGAAAATGCTCTAACCGGTGACGCCAGGCAAACCCGTTTCCAGGTGCCCAGCGAAACGGCGCAAAAACAGGCTGTCGAGATCGACGCTGGCCGTGAGGTCGTACCAGCAGTCGGTATTGAGCTGCACATTCCAGTGATCCAATACAGTCTGTCCGGGCGGCACCCGGTAAATCCACGGGCCGTCGCTGCGATAAGCGTTGGATTTGACCGTGAAAGTAGCGGTGCCGCTGCTGCCGTTGCGCATGCTCAGAACCAGCTTGCCGGCGGTCGGGCTGCTCAAATCGTAGGAAGACACAACTTCGAGTTCACCGTCGGCGACATCAAGGTTGCCGATGAACCGGCGCAGGAAGCCGTTGGGCCCATAGGCGGAGAGGTCGTAGTTGCCGCCGCCATGCATCCCGGCGTGGAATTTGTCCTCTATGGAACCGTTCGCCGCCACGTCGTACTGCCGGGGACCGTCGCTGCGATAGTTGTTGGGGTGGATCGCGTAGTGAACCGAATCGGTACCGCTGTTGCTCATGCTGATCCGGAAAAGCCCGTCGGAACCCAGCCGGGAGGTCGCGTTCGGCTGGTACGGCAGCGGTCGCGCCAGCCTGGTTCCGGGTTCCTGGACCGGCATGGACTGGGTCGCCGGCGCTGTCGGCGCAGGCAGCGTGGCACATTGCCGCACTGCTTCGGCCATCAGTTTCGCCGTGTCGGGCAGCGCCGCAACCGCGGTCATCACACGACTGAAATCGAATGCGGCGGTGAGATCGCCGCAGACCTGGCGGCGCCAGGCCGAGATATTCGGCTCCCGCACGCCGGTCCAGGTCTCGATGAAACGGATCACCGAAGTGTGATCGAACACCTGCGAGCAGACGTAACCGCCGCGGCTCCAGGGAGAAACCACCAGCATCGGCACGCGCGGCCCCAGGCCGATCGGCGCACCGTCGACGAATTCGTCCGCGGTACCCGGCGGCGGCACCGGGGCTTGCAGGTGATCGAAGTAACCGTCGTTTTCATCGTAGTTGATGAACAGCACTGTGGAAGCCCACACTTCCGGATCGGCGGTCAGCGCATCGAGTACCCGGCCGATGAAATCGGCACCGTTGGCAGGTCCATAGTTGGGGTGCTCGGAATACGTGTCGGGCCCGACGATCCACGATACCTGCGGCAGCCTGCCATCGAGCACATCGCCCCTGATCGCCGCCGCGATATCGGCAACGGTGGAACCGCTCACCGATGGCACCGATCCGATGCCGCGATCGTATAGCGGCGTGCCGGGCTGGGCATCCTGATACTGGCTGAACCAGGCCAGGGCATTATCGTCGTAGTTGTCGTCGGCGTTCTGATAGACCTTCCAGCTCACGCCCGCGCTCTGCAGCCGCTCCGGATAGGTGGTCCAGGAAAAACCCGACTCGCCGTTGCCGGTCACCGGACTACCGCCGCCTCCCGCATCGATCATGCCGCTCATCAGGTAGAGGCGGTTGGGATGAGTCGGCGCCATCGCGGAGCAATGATAGTGATCGCAAATCGTATAGGCGTCGGCCAGGGCGTAGTGGAACGGAAGGTCGGCGCGGCTGAAGTAGCCCATCGTCAACGCGCCCTTGGCCTCGATCCACTGGTCCTGCCTGCCATTGTTCCAGGCCCTGTGGGTGCCCCTCCAGGAATGATCGAGATCGCCCACGCACTGGGCGCTGCTGGCGGAAGTATCGAGGTGAAACGGCAATTGATAGCCCGACCGGTTCGGCTGTTTGAATGCCGGGTCGCCGTTACGCAAGGACAGCGCCGTGCGATCGCCGAAGCCGCGCACCCCGTTGAGGCTGCCGAAATAGTGATCGAAGGAGCGATTCTCCTGCATCAGCACCACGACGTGCCGTACGGAGGACAGCGAGCCGCCCGCGGCCGGCGACGCCAGAGCCTGGCGCATGACCAGGGGCAAGGAGCTGAACATCGTTGCCCCGGCGGTGGCGGCGGACATGCCAAGAAATTTTCGGCGGGAGAGCCCGTTCACCGATCGCGGCCTCCGTGCCGGTTGTCATCCATGACGGCGATGAGTTCGCCTGATGGAGGACACGATCATAAGTGCGCGCCGCTGCCGCCCACTGTCTGATAGGGCACATAGGCGCCGGTTCAAGCCCGCAAGCCGGATGCACCTCAGCCGCCTGCGGCCTCCTGTTCCAGGCGTTCCAGCAGTTGCCCCGCCAGCTTGCGCACCTGGGCATCCGGATCGTTGCGCACCGTGGCCAGCAGCAGGCGTACCGATCGGCCGCCGATCTTGCCCAGGGCAATCACCGCGGACTTGCGCAGATTGCTGACCGAGGCTTCAAGGCAGCGGCCGATGGCGGACACCGCCGGCTTGTGCTGCAGCATCCCCAGCGCTTCCACCGCCTGCTCGCGCACCTGCCACTGCGCATCGAAATCGGCCAGGCCGGTCAAGGCATCGGCCGCCGCGGCATGGCGCAGCCTGCCGAGGATGGCGGCGGCCTCGGCGCGGATGGTCCACTCGGCATCGCCCAGGGCCTTGAGCGCGGCCTGTGCCACCGCTTCCGGTGGCGCGGACACCAGGGCGCGCAAGGCAGCGAGGCGGACGGCGGCGGACGGATCGCCGGCAGCCAGTCGCAGCAGTTCCGGCAGCGCCCGCGGCAGGCGCAGGTAACCGATCACGCCCACGGCGGCGGTACGCACGGCGGCGTCGGCATGATCGAGCCAATGCAAGGCGGGCTGCAGGGCATTCACACTGCGCAGGGGTTTCAGGGCTTCCAGCAGGGCGGCGATGGTCCAGACATCCACGCTGCGGGCCAGCGCATCGAGCAGGGCCGGCACACCCTGCGGCGACTGGTTTTCGGCCAGCGCCTTGGCGGCCAGTTCGCGCACTTCCTCATCGGCGTCGCCGAGAGCGCGGATCAGCGGCGCCACCGCTTCCGCGCCGCCGATGGCGTCAAGCGCGGTGACGGCCTCCAGCCGCACCTCGGCCTCGGCATCGCCCAGGGCGCGGTCGATCACCGGCAGCAACTCCGGCGCGCAGGCGTCGGCCACCTCGCGCAGCGCCACCAGGCGCACCGCCGCATCGGGGGAATCGAGCAGGGTCTGCAGGCTTTCGAGGCTGGCGGATGATGATGAGACAGACATGTCCTTGATCCAGTATGAACGTTTGTACCTGTCATCCTGAGCGCAGCGAAGGATCTGGCCGCGCAATTGGCACCAGCCTCAAGGCCAGATCCTTCGCTGCGCTCAGGATGACAAATTGCTAGCGCAACAGGTAGGGAATATTGACCGTCACCGCATCGGTCGGGCAGTCCTTTTCACAGGGCAGGCAGTACCAGCATTCGTCGTAGCGCATGTGCGCCTTGCCGTTGTGCGGATTGATGCTCAGCACATCGAGCGGGCAAACCTCGATGCAGGTGCGGCAGCCCTTGTCGGCGATGCACTTTTCCTCGTCGATGACGACCGGCACCGAACTGCGATTGATGGTGATGGGCATGGCTATCCTCAGTGCGCGGCGGCGCCTTCCACACGCAGGCGCCGGTAGGCCTCGCGTTCGCGCTCGTCGACGGGAATGATGTAGGGCTCGACCGGCCGCTTGCGGCTGGCCATGCGGCCGCGCGCGTCCTTGTACAGCATGGTGTGGGCGAACCAGTTGTCGTCATCGCGCGCGGGATGGTCGACGTAGAGGTGATACAGGCCCCAGCGGCTTTCCTGGCGGTACAGCGAGGCATGCGCCGCCATCTCGGCGCAATCGAGGATGGAATGCACTTCCAGCGCGCGCAGGCGCTCGTGCGGATCGGCCGCCGACAGCAGCGGCAGCTCCTCGCGGATTTCGCCGAAACGTTGCAGGCCGAGCTGCATCTTGCGGGTGATCTTGGGCGGCTGGAGATAGTCGTTGACCAGGCGGCGGATCTTGTATTCCATCTGCGCCGGCGGAATGCCGTCGGCGACCTGCAGCGGGAGGTTCACCCGCGCCAGCTCGGCGGCAACTTCATCCTCATCCACCGCGCCGGCATGGCCCTGGGCGATATCGCCCGCCGCGCTCTCGCCGCAAATGGCGCCGTAGACGAAAGCGCCCAGCATGTAGTTGTGCGGCACCGAAGCCGCATCACCGGCGGCATACAGGCCCGGCACGGTGGTGCGGCCGTGGCGGTCGATCCAGATGCCGGAGGCCGAATGGCCGCTGCAGAAGCCGATCTCGGAGATGTGCATTTCCACCATCTGCGTGCGGTAATCGGTGCCGCGGTGCTGGTGGAAGCGTCCGCGCGAGGGCCGCTCATTGGTGTGCAGTACGCGCTCGATCTCGGCGATGGTGTCCTCGGCCAGGTGATCGAGCTTGAGGAATACCGGGCCGTTGCCGCCTTCCAGCTCGTGGTGAAACTCCAGCATCATCTGCCCGGACCAGTAGTCGCAGCGGATGAAGCGCTGGCCGTGGGCGTTGGCGGTATAGCCGCCGAGCGGGCTGGTGACGTAGGCGCAGGCCGGGCCGTTGTAGTCCTTGATCAGCGGGTTGATCTGGAAGCATTCCAAGTTGGCCAGCTCGGCGCCGGCGTGATAGGCCATGGCGTGGCCGTCGCCGCAATTGGTCGGGTTCTCGTAGGTGCCGAACAGGTAGCCGGACGCCGGCAGGCCCAGCCGTCCCGCCGGGCCGGTGGCGAGAATCACCGCCCGTGCTTTGATCAGCAGGGTTTCCTCGCTGCGGGTGTGCGCGGCGAAGACGCCGGCGATCTGCCCCTGCGCATCCTTCAGCAACCGCGTCGCCTGGTAGCGGTTCTCGATCTCAACCCGCGCGCGCTTGAGCTGGCGGTAGAGGATTTTCTTGACGTTGTGGCCCTGCGGCATCGGCAGCACGTACTCGCCCAGGTGGTGCACCTTGCGCACGTCGTAGTCGCCGCTGCCGGTCTTCTGGAATTGCACGCCCCAGCTATCCAGCTGGCGGATCATGTCGAAGCTGCGCTCGGCGTAGGCCAGGAGCGAGGACTGCTCGACGATGCCGTCGTTGGCCACGGTGATCTCGCGCACGTACTGCTCGGGCGTGGCGTGGCCGGGGATGACGGCGTTGTTGAGGCCGTCCATGCCCATGCAGATGGCGCCGCTGCGGTGCACATCGGCTTTTTCCAGCAACAGCACCTTCAGCGCCGGATTGCGCTGCTTGGCCGTCACCGCCGCCATCGGCCCGGCGGTGCCGCCGCCGATGACGACCAGATCGTACTCAGTGCGCTGCGGCGAGCTTGCCATCGGCGGCTCCATTCCACTGCGGCAGGGTGGCGACCGCCTGCTGCACGGTGATGGCGCCGGGCAGGAGCTTCAGCGCATACAGCGTATCCGCTATGCGCTGCTGCGCGGCGACGACCTCGGGCCCGAGCGGCCTGGGACCAAAGCCGGAGCGCTGGATGGCGGTCTTGAGGATGGCGGCGTCGATACCCACCTGCTGCGACAGCAGCGCCGCCGCATCGTCCGGATGATCCTTGGCCCACTGATCGGCCTTGGCCACTTCCTCCAGCGCGGCCTGTACCGCGGCCGGATAGTGCTCGATGACGCTGCTGGAGGCGAGGAAGAAGGCGTGGTTGTCGATCAGTCCCTGCCCCGATGCCAGCAGGCGCCCGCCGGACTGCGCCTGCGCGGCGGCGAGGTAGTAATCCCAGATCGACCAGGCGTCGACATCGCCCTGCACGAAGGCGGCGTTGGCGTCGGCCGGCTTGAGGTAGGCGATGTTGACGTCATCCGGCGTCAACCCGGCTTGCTTCAGCGCCTGGATCAGCAGGTAATGCGAGTTCGACCCCTTGGCCACGGCGATGCGCTTGCCCTTGAGATCGGCCAGGGTCTTCAGCGTGGAGCTCTTTGGCACCAGGATGCCCTCGCCTGTCGGCGCGGCCGGTTCATAAGCCACATAGCGGATCTGCGAGCCGGCGGCGGCCTGGGCGAACACCGGCGGCGTTTCGCCGCTGACGCCGAAATCCACGCTGCCGCCGTTCATGCCTTCGAGAATCGGCACGCCGGAGGGAAACTCGGCCCATTTCACCGTGACGCCATGCGCCGCCAGGCGCTTGTCCAGGTCGCCCCTGGACTTGAGAATGATGAGGGTGCCGAACTTCTGGTAGCCGATGGTGAACTGCTTCGGCCAGGCCCCATCGGCCTGGGCGGCGTGCGCGGCGCCGAGCGCCAAGGTTCCGGCCAGTACCGCGGCCAGCGCCCGCAGGCGCAGCTTGAGGAAATGTTGGATCACGGTTTGACTCTCGATCGATGGAACCGCAGCGCAGCGCGGTGCATGGAAAGGTAGAGCAGCGCCGCAGCGTCCGGAAATACGCAGAAGCTCTATGCATAGAGTGCATTCCGGTTATGTGCTCATACCAAAAGATTCGTTCGCCACGCTGTGGCTGTCACCGATACTGCGGAATACCCATCGCTTCACGGAATAAGAGCCCTTTGCTTTATATCGCCGCCAGCCTGGGCCGACGGGCCTTGCTCCTGCCGCGCCCGTGGATCGCCGCCCTGCTTCTGCTGGCCGGCGCGGCGGTGGCTGCACAGGCCGCCGCGGGGACCAGGGCACCGGCCGAGATCCGCATCGGCTACCAGAAAAGCTCGATCAACCTGCTGGTGGCGAAGCAGCTCGGCCTGGTGGAGCAGCGCTTCCCGGGTGCACACATACAGTGGACCGAGTTTCCCGCCGGGCCGCAGTTGCTGGAAGCGCTCGGCGCCGGCAGCCTGGATTTCGGCATGACCGGCGACACGCCGCCGGTGTTCGCCCAGGCCGGCGGCAGCGATGTGATCTATGTCGGCGTCGAACCGCCCAAGCCGGGCAGCTCCGCCATCCTGGTGCCGCCCGATTCGGGCATCGCCAGGCTGACGGACCTGCGCGGCAAGCGCATCGCCTTCCAGAGGGGCTCCAGCTCGCACTATCTGATGCTGCGCGCGCTGCAGAAGGCCGGGCTGCAATACCAGGACATCCGGCCGGTCTATCTGGCACCCGCCGACGCGCGGGCCGCGTTTGAAAGACACAGCATCGACGCCTGGGCCATCTGGGATCCGTACTGGGCCGCCGCCGAGCACGGCACGCCGGCGCGCGTGCTGGTCACCGGCGCGGGGCTGTCCGACAACAATACCTTTTACCTGTCCTCGCGCCGCTTCGCGGGCCGGTATCCGCAGGCGATCGGCGACCTGTTCGAGGTGCTCAGCGAAGCCGACCGCCGGGTGCAGCAGCACCCCGGCGATGCACCCGGGCTGATTGCCGCCGCCGCCGGACTGGATCCGGAAGTGGCGAAGCTGTTCCTCAGCCGCCGGCCGCCGTCGCCGGTCACCGCGCTCAATCCGGCGGTGATCGCCACCCAGCAGGCGCTGGCGGACACCTATGCCGCGGCCGGGCTGATTCCGCATCCGATCAAGGTGGCCGACGCCGTGTGGCAACCCGGCATTGCCGTCGCTGCGAGCCGTTAGGCCAAACATTATTTACTTCAAGGAGTCCCCCATGAAAGTCTTCTGGTTCCTTCCCACCCATGGCGACAGCCGCTATCTCGGCACCTCCGAAGGCGCGCGCGCGGTGGACTACAACTATCTGAAGCAGGTGGCGGTGGCGGCGGATACGCTCGGGTACGAGGGCGTACTGCTGCCGACGGGACGTTCCTGCGAGGACGCCTGGGTGGTCGCCTCCAGCCTGATCGGCGTGACGCAGCAGCTCAAGTTCCTGGTGGCGATCCGCCCCGGCATCAGCTCGCCCGGCCTGGCGGCGCGCATGGCGGCCACCTATGACCGCCTTTCCAACGGCCGCCTGCTGATCAATGTCGTCACCGGGGGCGACCAGGCCGAGCTGGAAGGTGACGGCGTGTTCGCCAGCCACGAGGAGCGCTACGAGATCACCGACGAGTTCCTGCGCATCTGGCGCGGCATCCTGGAGCGCTCGCACGACAGCGGCTCGATCGACTTCATCGGCAAGCACCTGCGCTCGAAGAACGGCCGCACCCTGTTCCCGCCGCTGCAGAAGCCCTACCCGCCGCTGTACTTCGGCGGCTCCTCGCCGGCGGCGCATGACCTCGCCGCCGAACAGGTGGACGTGTACCTGACCTGGGGTGAGCCGCCCGCCGCCGTGGCGGAGAAGATCGCCGACATCCGGCGCCGCGCGGCGGCGAAGGGCCGCACCCTGCGCTTCGGTATCCGCCTGCACGTCATCGTGCGCGAAACCAACGAAGCCGCCTGGCGCGCCGCCGACGAGCTGATCGAAAAGCTCGACGACGCCACTATCGAGCGGGCCCAGGCGGCGTTCTCCAAGATGGACTCCGAGGGCCAGCGCCGCATGGCCGCGCTGCATGGCGGGCGCCGCGACAAGCTGGAGGTGTCGCCCAATCTGTGGGCCGGCGTGGGCCTGGTGCGCGGCGGCGCCGGCACCGCCCTGGTCGGCGATCCGCAGACGGTGGCGGCGCGCATGCAGGAGTATGCCGATCTGGGCATCGAGACCTTCATCCTCTCCGGCTATCCGCACCTGGAGGAAGCCTATCGCTTCGCCGAGCTGACCTTCCCCCACCTGCCGCTCGACCGGCAGCAGAAGCGCCCCGCTGAAGGCGTACTGTCCGGTCCGTTCGGCGAGATCGTGGCGAATACCTACGTGCCCAAGGTTTCGCAGAGCTGAACCGACCGTGACTGAACTGGCCCGTCGCCGCTTCTGCGGCATCCTGGTGGCGCTCTGCGCGGCGCTGGCTGTGCCCGGCATCGCCGGCGCCGGCACGGTGGAAGTGCGCATCGGCTACCAGAAGTCGTCCACCCTGACCGCGCTGCTGAGGGCGCAGGGAACATTGGAACGGAAGTTCGCCGGCAAGGATGTGCGCCTCAGCTGGAGCGAATTCAGCAGCGGCGCGCCGCTGCTGGAAGCGTTGAACGTGGGCGGCATCGACCTGTCCGCCGACGTCGCCGATACGGTGCCGGTGTTTGCCCTGGCCGCGGGGGCGAAGCTGGCCTATTACGCGCAGGAGCTGCCCTCGCCCACCGCCCAGGCCATCCTGGTGCAGGCGGACTCCCCCATCCATGACCTGGCCGGGCTGAAAGGCAAGAAAGTGGCGGTGGCCAAGGCCGCCGGCGCGCACTACCTGTTGATCGCGGCCCTGCGCAAGGCCGGCCTCCGCTTCAGCGACATCCGGCCGGCCTATCTGTCCCCCGCCGACGGCCGCGCCGCGTTCGAGAACGGCTCGGTGGATGCCTGGGCGGTATGGGACCCTTATGTCGCCGGCGCGCAGCAGCAGGTCAAGGCGCGCGTATTGACCGACGGCAGCGGCATCGCCAGTTATCGCCGCTACTACCTGGCGTCGGCCACCTTCGCCAAGGCACATCCGGAGATCGTGCAGGGCGTGTTCGATGCCCTGCGCGAAACCGGGGTCTGGGTGAAAGCACACCCGCAGGAAGCGGCGGCGCAGCTGGCACCGGTGTGGGGGCTGGATGCGCAGACGGTGCGCATCGCCAACGACCGGCGCAGCTACGAGGTGCGGGCGGTGAGCGCGGACGCGCTGAACGACGAGCAGACCATCGCGGATGCTTTCCTCGATGCTGCCCTGATCCCGAAGGCAGTGGACACGCGCGGGGCCGAAGTGTGGAAACCGCTGTGAGCACGCTCTCGCTGCATCGCCCGGAACAAGCGCCGGCGCCACTGGCGCCGCCGGATTTGCTGCATATCGATTGCGGCGCATATACCGCGACAGTGGACGCGCTCGCCGCCAGGCTCGCCGCGACCGCGGTGGAGCGCGACAAGCGCGGCGGCACCGCGCTGGTCGAGCGCGCGCTGATCCGCCAGAGCGGCCTGCTAACCTTGAGCGTGCCGCGCCAGCACGGAGGCCCCGGCGAGCGCTGGCCGCTGATCTACCGCATCGTGCGGCGCCTGGCGGCAGCCGACAGTTCGCTGGCCCATCTTTACGGCTTCCAGCATCTGCAGATCGCCACCATCCTGCTGTTCGCCAATCCGCAGCAGCAACAGCATTACCTGGACGGCACCGTCCGCCATAACTGGTTCTGGGGCAATGCCACCAATGCCCTGGACGGCACTATCGTCCTGCAGCCGGCCAGCGATTCCGCCGGCGAGCACTACCAGCTGGATGGGCTCAAGACCTTCTGCTCCGGCGCGCTCGACTCGGACATGCTGAACGTGTCGGCGCCGCGCGGCGGCGATCCGTCCAACCGGCTGATCGTCGCCATCCCCAGCCGCCGCACCGGCATCCACGCCAACGAGGACTGGGACGCCATCGGCCAGCGCCAGACCGACAGCGGCAGCGTGCGCTTCGAGCAGGTGCGGGTGGAAGCCGGTGAAATCCTCGGCCCGCCGGGCCCGGGCGGATCGCCGCGGGCAACCCTGCGGCCCTGCGTGTCGCAACTGGTGCTGACCGAGATCTACAACGGCAACGCGCTCGGCGCGCTGGCGGCGGCGCGTGCCTATACCCAGGAACAGGCGCGGCCCTGGATCAGTTCCGGCGTGGCCAAGGCCAGCGATGATCCTTTCATCCAGCAGCGTTATGGCGAGCTGTGGAGCAAGTACCGCGCCGCCGTGAGCCTGACCGAACAGGCGGCGCAGGCGCTGCAGGTGGCCTGGGATCTGGGCGATGCGATCACGCCGCAGCAGCGCGGCACAGCAGCCGTGGCCATCGCCGAGGCGCGGGTGTTCGCGGCGCGCACCGCGCTGGAAGTGACGGCGCAGATTTTCGAAACCATGGGCGCGCGCGCCACCGCCTCGCGCTGGGGCTTCGACCGCTGGTGGCGCAATGTGCGCACCCACTCGCTGCACGATCCGCTCGACTACAAGCTGCGCGACATCGGCCACTGGCTGCTCAGCGGCGAGCCGCCGCTGCCTTCGATTTATTCGTAAGCGAAGCTAGGAAAGGCCATGAACATTTCAGACACATTCCCCTCTCCCGCTTGCGGGAGAGGGGTTAGGGGAGAGGGGCTTTTCCTAGCATTAAAGCCCCTCTCCCGGCCCTTCGGGCCACCCTCTCCCGCAAGCGGGAGAGGGGAACAGAAAGGGTCGTCGAGAATTTTCTGATGTCCACCTCGAACCACATACAACTGCACCGCCGCTTCGGCTCCACCATCCTCCCCTGGCTGCTGCCGCTGCTGATACTCGCCGCCTGGGAATACTCAGCCCGTTCCGGCCTGCTGTCGACGCGCGTGCTGCCGGAGCCCTGGGCGGTGGCGAAAGCGGCCTGGCACCTGGTGCAGACCGGCGAGCTATGGAGCAACCTCAAGGTCAGCGCCGGCCGCGCCTTCGCCGGCCTGGCCATCGGCGGCGGCCTGGGCCTGCTGCTGGGACTGCTCACCGGCCTGTTCGTGCCGGCACAGGTGGCGCTCGACACCACCTTGCAAATGCTGCGCAACATTCCGCCGCTGGCGATGATCCCGCTGGTGATCCTGTGGTTCGGCATCGACGAGGGCGCCAAGCTGTTCCTGGTGGCGCTGGGCGTGTTCTTCCCGCTGTACCTGAACACCTTCCACGGCATCCGCACGGTGGACCGCAACCTGATCGAGATGGCGCGCAGCTATGGCCTGTCCGGCTGGCGCCTGTACCGCGACGTGATCCTGCCCGGCGCCCTGCCCTCGATCCTGGTGGGCCTGCGCTTCTCGCTGGGCCTGATGTGGGTGCTGCTCATCGTGGCCGAAACCATTTCCTCGTCTTCCGGCATCGGCTACATGACCATGAACGCCCGCGAGTTCCTGCAGACCGACGTGGTGCTGGTCGGCATCCTGCTTTATGCCCTGCTCGGAAAAATCGCCGATGTGGCGGCCAAGGGACTGGAGCGTGTGTGCCTGCGTTGGCACCCTTCCTACCAATGAACGCGGCAGTCCGCTCCCCGCTGCCGCGCGAAGCCGCTCCGACCGGGCACGATCAGCCGCTGCCCCTTCCCGAAAGAGCAGCGGGAACGAAGGCGCACAACGGCCTGGCCGTTTCCGTCCGCGGCCTGGAGAAACACTATGGCGAGCGGCAGGTCCTGCGTGGCCTGTCGCTGGATATCGCCCGCGGCAGCTTCGTCGCCATCGTCGGCCGCAGCGGCTGCGGCAAATCGACCCTGCTGCGCATCGTCGCCGGATTGGAGCAGGCCGACGGCGGCAAGCTCGATGTCGGCACTTCCAGCTGCGCCTGTGAACAGCGCCCGGACATCCGCCTGATGTTCCAGGATGCGCGCCTGCTGCCGTGGAAGAGCGTGATCGACAACGTGCGCTTGGGCCTGCCCCGCTCGGCGCTGCCGGCGGCACGGGCCGCACTGCGCGACGTGGGACTGGAGGACCGCGCCAGGGACTGGCCCGCCGCACTATCCGGCGGCCAGCGCCAGCGCGTCGCCCTGGCCCGCGCCCTGGTGCATCGGCCGCAACTGTTATTGCTGGACGAGCCGCTGGGCGCGCTCGATGCGCTGACCCGCATCGAGATGCATGCCCTGATCGAACGCCTGTGGCGCGAACACGGCTTCACCGCCCTGCTGGTGACGCACGATGTGCAGGAAGCGGTGGCGCTGGCCGACCGCGTGGTGGTGATCGAGGACGGCGCCATCGGCCTGGATCAGGCGGTGGCCCTGCCACGCCCGCGCGCACGCGGCTCGCAGGCTTTTGCGGCGCTGGAAGACCGTGTGCTGACTCAGGTATTGCAGCAGCACGCCGACCGGCCGGATGCTCCTGCCTCCCTCGAGGAACAGACAGATGCCTTGCGCCTGGCGACGGCGCGCTGGGTCATCTGAGCTGAATCTCGCCGCAGTGATCGCTTACTGAATTTCACCGGGACAACAGCCCATTCCGCCCCATCAGGTCTGGATGCCATTCCAACGAGCAAGGGTGCGCATCGCGCACGCGGACGTTCTGATGGTTAAGTGTGACACGTGCGCAGTGCGCACCCTACGCTCGCTGCCCGCTTGAACCAACAGTTAGCCATTTTCAGTATGGATTCAGTCGGATGCGCCAACCAGCACGCCCCACGGCATGCATGCCCATCGGCGCCAGAGAAGTGCCAGTAGCAACGCCGTGCCGAGCATTCCGGGAATGTTAGTTATGTCTAGGCGTCCAACCGAGGCCCACACAATAAGGGAGGCAACCTCCACCAATACATAGCCAATGACGCCGCACTTACTCCAGCTCCAGATTGCAGCCAAAGCGAACAGGCGCATCACAGGAATTGCCAGTATTGTAAAAGCAGCCCAACGTGGATAGATGATGAACAATCGGTGCCACGCTAATATATCCAACACAAATGGAAGCCCTGCGGCAATAGCCAAAATGTGGAGCAGATTAGTTAGCAGCGGCGTTCGAGTCGGGACGGAGCGCATGGCGGGCTAACGCTGAAGTGGGCAGCGGCCGAGGCCCACCAGTGAAATGCGCGACGGCTGCCTGCCGTCCGTCCGCTTCATTGCCGGGTTAGCAGGCATCACGGCTAAGGATCTCCGAGATAGAAAGCGGGCCACTGTCTTCTTCTCCCGGCCAGTAGAGCTTACCGCCGCGCTCAAGGAAGTGCTCCAGCTGACTGCGGGCAAGGCTGATAGCAAGCATCAAAGCCTGCCATGAATCTACGCCGTGCATGTCCGCGAGCTGATGTGGCAGGCCTTCAATTGCAACTGGGCATGCCCAGTCAATGTCGCTAGCTGGGTATGGTGTGCCGATGCGTAGTGTGAGGTTGAACCGACCGCGCTCCTGCGATTCGGCTATTAGCTCCCGCACTGCAATTGAGGGCGTATTCATTCCCCACCTTAACAGCACAGCGGAAAGCCGTCATTCCCCGGTGACGGCTCCGGGCTGAAAGCAGTCGTTTACATTGCGTTGATGTGTTTCAAAGCTTATTGCGCGGTTTTTTTCAGACCTTAATTTCTCCGCACAATTTGTTTCGCCCAAACAGGAATGACGGTCCTGAATTTTTCCGTCCTGGTCAGGCCTGTATGCTGCTCCAGCCGAGATAGCCGGTGTACAAGCCCACGGCGACAATCAGCAGGCTGGAGATATAAGGCGCCTTGCGCGCCAGTTCGCCGAAACCGCTGAAGTGCTTTGAAGCGTGCCGCACGCTGAGCGCGGCAATGGTGCCGGTCATGACCATGGTAAGGGCCAGGCCGATGCTGAAGCACAGCACCAAGGCCACGCCGAGGGAATATTGCTTGAGCTGCAGGCACAGCAATAGCACGGTGATCGAGGCCGGGCATGGCACCAGCCCGCCAGTCAGGCCGAACAGGATGATCTGGCCGTTGGTGACGCTGCGATTGGCGAAGCGGCTGCGGATCTGCTCCGCATGCTCGCGCTCGTGGGCATCCTGGAATTCCGTCGCAGCCGCCTCGGCCGTTTGCGGATGCGGGTGATGATGGTGGCCGTGATCATGGCCATGATGCGCGTGGTCATGAGAATGATCATGCGAATGATTTTCACGCCAGGTACGCAAGGCCATCCACAGGGCGATGGCGATGATCAGGGCGCCGGAAGCAAGCTGGAACCAGCCCTCGGTGCTCTCCCCGTTCAGCTGGCTACCAAAGTGCATGCCGGCCAGGGCAATGGCCCAGACGATGGCGGTATGCGACACGGTGGCGGCCAGGCCCAGCATCACGGCCTGCGCCACGGTGCCGCGGATGGCGACGATGAACGCCGCCATCATGGTCTTGGAATGGCCGGGCTCCAGGCCATGCAGGGCGCCAAGCAGGATGGCGCTGGGCACGAACAGCCAGGCGTTGCCGCTGCCTTCGCGCAACAGTTCAGCAAGAGAGGTCATGGAGGCGGCCTGGTCTAGAGGTACTTCGAGATTTCGTGCAGCTCGCTCAGGGCCTGGCGCGACACGGTATCGCCCGGCTCGAAGCGGTGAGCGATGTGCTCATGGATGAAGGCCTTCTTCGCCTGCATCACCGCCTTTTCCGCCGCCTGCAGTTGCATCGCCACCTCGGCGCAGTCGCGATGCCCTTCGATCATGGCGACCACGGTGTTGAGCTGGCCGATGGCACGGCGCAGCCGCTTGACGATTTCGGGATTGGCGCTGTCTGCGGTAGGGTGGCTCACGCCGCAATATACCATACCCCCCTATGGTATATGGAACTTGCCTTATAAATTCCCTATCGCTCGCGAACCTGGGGGGAATAGCTTGGGGGGTGCTTTCAAACTCGCGGACGCTTGCATTGCAGGGCGTGAGCCGGCTGCGCCGGCGCCCCTCACCCTGGCCCTCTCCCCGCTGCGCAGGGAGAGGGAACGTTGGTGGGATGGCTTCTGATCATTGGGGCAGAAGCCGGCGCTGTGCTTGGGCTCTGGACCCCGGCTTTCGCCGGGGTGACGCTTGATCAGAGGTTCCCTGGACCGTTATGCCTTGGGCTTGTGCTTGTCGAAGAACCTGGCGATGCGCTTCTGCGCATCCGGGGCCAGGCCCTCGTTCTTGAACAGCTCGAGTGCGTGAGCCGCCTTCAGGGTCAGGCCGTCGCTGGCGATCAGGGCGCGCTTGTTGACCTGGTTGGAGTACCAGGAATTGGCCAGGATATCCTCGGCCAGCCGGGCCAGCTCGGCCTCGAACTGATCGTCCGGAAAGCAGAAATTGACCAGGTGCATGTCGTGGGCCGCGTTGCCCGAATAGCTACGGCAGGTGAGCATCATTTCGTTGGCCTTGGCGGTGCCGACGCGATGCGGCAGGCGCAGGCTCAGACCCCACACCGGGGTCAGGCCCCAGCGCGCGTAGACGTCGCAGAAGCGCGCCGATTCGGAGGCGACGATGAGATCGGCGGCCAGGGCCAGCTCCAGGGCTCCGGTGGAGCAATGGCCCTGCACGGCGGAGATCACCGGCTGCGGCAGGTCGGCCAGTTTCTGGATCACGTCGGAGTGATAGTGCGGCTTGGCGCGGGCCTTGACGTGCTGGAGGATCTCCTCCATGTCGTAACCCGAGGAGAAATTGCCGCCGGCGCCACGCAGGATCACCAGGCCGATGGTCCTGGTTTCGCGGGCGATGGCGTCTACGTGCTCTTCCAGGGCTTCGAACACATCCTTGGACAGGGCGTTCAGCTTCTCCGGGAGGTTCAGCGTCAGCGTCGCGGCGCCGTGATTATTTTCCCGCAGTACCAGACTGTTCATTGCCAGACTGCTCCTTGTGCTGCTCATCAGGACGATTCCACCACCCGCCGCCCAGCGACTGAAACAGGCCTGCAGTGTCCGAAAAACGATTGGCCTGGGCCTGGACTAGGGCCAGTTCCGCCTGCTGATAGTTCTGCTCTGCATTGAGCACGGCCACTAGGCTGACCGTGCCCAGCCCACGCTGGCGCTGCGCCAGTTCGAACGTCGCTTTGGCGGCACGCTCCGCTTCGGCGCTGGACTTCACGGCGTCGGCATCCGACTGCAAGGCACGCAAAGTATCTGCCACATTCTGGCAGGCGAGGATCACGGCGGCCCGATACTGCTCGCCGGCCTGGTCCAGGGCGGCGTCCGCGGCCCGCTTCTTGTGCAACAAGGCGCCCGCGTCGAACAGCGTCTGGCTGAGCGAGGCGCCGAGATCCCAGAACCCGGTATAGGGCGTGAACAGCTTGCCGAAGGTCAGGGCGCTCGATCCCAGGTCGGCACTGATAGCAAACTGCGGCAGCATATCGGCTACCGCCACGCCGACCTCGGCCGAGGCCAGATGCAGGTTCTCCTCGGCCTGGCGCACGTCCGGGCGCTGCTCGACCAGCTTCGACGGCAGGCTGACCGGGAGATCCGTCGGCAGGGTCAGTTCATCCAGGGTGAAGGTTTCCTGCGGCTCGTCGGACGGCAGGCGCCCGAGCAGCGCGGTCAGGGCGTCGCGCGACTGTCCCAGCTGCTTCTGCAGCGGCGGCAGGGTCTGGGCGGTCTGCGCCTCGGCCGACTGCTGCGCCAACACATCCAGGTCGCTGGCGGTGCCCAGCGCCCGCTGCTTCTGCACCGATTCGGTCAATTGCTTTTCGATCTCCAGCAGGCGCACGGTGGCGGCGATCTGTCCGCGCAGCGCAGCCTCCTGCACCGCGGTCACCACGACGTTGCTGCTCAGGGTCAGGTAGGCGGCTTCGAGCTGGAAGCGGGTGCCCTCCTCCTGGGCCTTGGCCGCTTCCACCGCGCGCCGCGTGCCGCCGAATACGTCGGGGGTATAGCTCAGGCTCAACTGGGCGGTGTAGAGGCTGTACTCGGTGTTCGATGAAGTCGTCACCGGGGTGATGGTTTGGGAGGCGTACTTGGAGCGGGTAGCGCCGAAATTGCCCTGGACGGTCGGGAAGTAGCTGGTCCACTGCGCCGAATACAGTTCATGCGCCTGGCGCAGCGCCGCCTTGGCGGCGCCGACATTGGGATTGGCCTTCAGCGCTTCCTCGACCAGGTGGCTCATTTTCGGCGACTGGAACAGCACCCACCACTGGCTCGGGATGTCCGCGCCGACGACGAAGTGCTGCGCGTTGCCGGCCGGGCCTTCAACCGCGGCGGTCTGGCCCTGCGATGGCGCATTGCCATAACCGGTCGCGGCGGGGGCCTGCGGCCGCTTGAAATCCGGCCCGACCGAGCAAGCCGCCAGGCCTGCGACAAGGAAGCCGACGGCGAGGCGCGGCGCCATCACTGCCCCCACCGGGCCTGGCCGTGGCGATGCTCGGCCCAGTGCTCGATGACGTGGTACATCGAAGGCAGCACGAACAGGGTGAGCAGGGTGGAGATCGCCAGGCCACCGACTACCACGGTGGCGATGCCGCGCTGCACATCGCTGCCGACACCGGTGTGGATCGCCGCCGGCAGCATGCCCAGGGTCGCCACTGTGGCCGTCATCAGCACCGGGCGCAGGCGCTCGGTGGCGCCCTTCATGATCGCCTCGTGCAGATCCAGGCCGGATTTGCGCATGCGGTTGAGATTGGACACCATGATGATGCCGTTCTGCACCGCCACGCCGAACAGGGCGATGAAGCCGACGCCGCTGGCGACATTGAGATTCTGGCCGGTCAGATGCAGCGAGATCAGGCCGCCGAGCGTGGCCAGGGGCACCACGCTGAGGATCAGCAGCGCCTGCCGGAACGAGTGGGTGCCGACGGTGAGGAAAATCAGCATCAGCCCCATCACCAGGCCGAGAATCACCAGCAGCCGCGATTCGGCGCGCTTTTGGTTCTCGAACTGCCCGCCCCACTCCAGCCGGATCCTGCTCTTGTCGAAATGCACCTTGTCGGCGATCTTGGCCTGGGAGTCCTTGAGGTAGGAGGTGAGGTCGCGATCGGGGTTGTCGATGCGGATGGTCAGGTTGCGCTGGCCGTTCTCGCGGGTCACCGTGCTTTCGCCGGAGCGGGTCCGCACCTCGGCGATCTGCGACAGCGGCACCTGCACGCCGCTGGCGGTGTTGACGAACAGATTGCCCAGGGCTTCCGGACTGTTGCGGGTGTCCTGGGTGTAGCGCACGGTCAGCGGATAGGTTTTCTCGCCGACGTAAACCGTGGAGACCGGCGCCTGGCCGACGCCGGTCTGGATCACGTTCTGCACGTCGGTCATGTTGACGCCGTAGCGCGCGGCCTTGTCGCGGTCCAGGTTGATTTCGATCTGCGGGATCGGCGGCTCCTGGAAAATCGAGGCGCTGGTGGTACCCTCGACGGTATAGAGCGTGTCGACAATCTTGCCGCTGATGTCGCGCAACTCGTCGAGGTTATCACCGTAGACCTTGATCACCAGCGGGCTGTGCGCGCCGCCGATGAGGTCGTTGACGCCGTCGATGATCGGCTGGCTGATGCCGATGGAATAGCCCGGCAGATCCTTGCCCAGGCCTTTCTCCAGCTTGTCCACGAACTCGGCCTTGGATTCGCCACCCGGCCAGGTATCGTAGGGCTTGAGACCGACGGGCGCCTCGATGTGGGACATGGTCCAGGAGTCGGTGCCGTCGTCGTTGCGCCCGGCCTGCGTCACCACATAGGAGACTTCCGGGTACTTCAGCACCGCCCGGCGCAGGTCGCTGGCCATGTCGCTGGCCTTGTTCAGGGACAGGCCGGTCGGCAGCTGCACCTGCAGCCACAGCGCGCCTTCGTCCAGGTTGGGCAGGAACTCGCGGCCGACCGTGCCGCCCAAGCCGATCACCGCCAGCAGGGCGAAGATCACCACGCCGTAAATGATTCGCGGCTGCTCCAGGCAGGCGGCGAGCAGGCGGTCGTAAAACTCGGTGAGGCGTTCCAGCCAGCGGTTGTGATAGACGTGGCCGGGGGCGCGGAAGGCGATGTAGGCCAGGCCCGGCACCAGGGCCAGGGCGGTCAGCAGGGCGCCGAACAGGGCATAACCCATGGTGTAGGCCATGGGGGTGAAGAGCTTGGCTTCGGCGCGCTCAAAGGAGAACAGCGGCAGGTAGGCCGTGATGATGATCAGGCTGGCAAAGAAGATCGGCCGGGTCACCTGCACCACAGCGGCCTTGGCTTCGCTTTCGCTCATCTCTTCATCCGGCATGGCCTCGCGCCGGCGCAGCATGGCCTCCATCACCACGATGCCGCCGTCGACCAGGATGCCGAAATCGATCGCCCCCAGCGACAGCAGGTTGGCCGAGACATGGGTGAGGTTGAGCAGGGAGAACACCGAGACCAGGGCCAGGGGGATGGTCACCGCCACCACCAGGGCGCTGCGCGGGCTGCCCAGGAACAGGATCAGGATCACGAACACCAGGGCGATGCCCTCGGCGATGGTGCGGCCGACTTTCCTGATGGTGGCCTTGACCAGATCGTCGCGGTCGATATACGGCACGATCCTGACGCCATCCTTCTCCAGCTGATGGTTCAGCTCGACCACCTTGGCATGCAGGCCCTTCAGGGTCAGCGAGGGATTCTGGTACTTCAGCATCAGCACGATACCCTCGATGGTATCGGGATTGCTGTTCTTGCCCAGCACGCCCTCGCGCTCCTGGTGGCTGAGCGTGGTGCGGCCGAGATCGCGCACCAGCACCGGCGCGCCGTTGACCTGGGTGACGACGATCGAGCCGATCTCGGCCAGATTGTGGATCAAGCCGACGCCGCGGATCACATAGCTCTGGTCGCCGCGCGAGACGCGGCCGCCGCCGGCATTGGTGTTGTTGTTGTTGATGGCGTTGATGACATCGGTGATGCCCAGGCCATAGTGCTGCAGCTGCTTGGGATCGAGATCGAGCTGGTATTCAGTGGTGAAGCCGCCGAAATTGGTGTCGTCCACCACCCCCGGCACCGACTTCAGCGCCGGGATCACGGTCCAGCGCTGGATCTCCGACAGCTCCTGCAGGTTCTTCGTGTCGGATTCAAGCGTGTAGCGGTAGATCTCGCCGCCCGGACCGGCCACCGGGTCGAGCGAGGGCGCCGCCCCGGCCGGCAGCACCGCCTGGCTGATGCGCTCGTTGAGGCGCTGCCGTACCCAGTAGTCCTCGTAACCGTCGCGGAACAGCACGGTGATCAGCGACAGGCCGAAGGTGCTGGAGGAGCGCATCAGCAACAACCCAGGCGTGCCGTTGATCTCGCGCTCCAGCGGCACCGTGATCAGCTGCTCCACTTCCTCGGCGGCAAGGCCCGGCACCTGCGTGGTGACCTGGGCGGAGACGTCGCCCAGTTCGGGGTAAGCCTCGACCGAGAGGGTTTCCCAGGCATAGACGCCGAATGCGCTGAGCAGCAGGGCCAGGATGATGACCGCGAGCCGCTGGTGCAGGCAAAAGCCGACGAACTTATCAATCATTGAGCAGGATTCCGCCCTTCACCACCACCTGCTCGCCGGCCTGCACACCCGAGCGGATGGCGACCGAGGGGCCCTCCTCCAGCTGCGGATCGACGGTGCGGCGCTCGAAGGTCCACGGCGCGGTGGCGACGAACACGCTGGTGCGGTCGTTGTTCATCAGCAGCGCGGAACTGGGCAGCACCACCCGCTCTTGCTTCGGCCCCAGCAACGTGACCGTGGCGAACATATTGGGCTTCAGCGCGTAGTCGGCGTTGGCGAAGGCGATGCGGATCTTGTTGCGGCGCGAATCGGGCTCGATCACATCGGAAACGAAGGCGACCTTGCCGTGCAGCACGCGGTCGGGATAGGCGGTGAGGCTGACCTCGGCGTCCTGGCCCCTTGCGACCAGGGCGACGTCCTTTTCCGGAGCCAGCGCCGTGACCCAGACGGTGCTCAGGTCGGCGATCGTCATGATCGGCTGGGTCGGGTCGTTGATCATGTTGCCGGGCGCGATCGACAAGGTCGTGACGCTGCCCGCCACCGGGGCGCGCACCGTCAGCAGGCGCGATTGCTTGCCCCCGGGGGCGCCGCCGAGCCCATCGGCAGAGCCGCCAAGTACTTTCAGGCGCGCCTGGGTCCTGGTGTATTCGGCCTCAGCCTGCGCATTGTCGCTCTTGGCCTGATCCAGATCGCGATCCGAAATCACGTTGATCTTGAGCTGTTCTTCCTGCCGCGCCAGGTTCTTTTCGGTCAGCGCGGCGGCATCCTTGGCCTTGTCGTTGTCGTCATAGGCTTGCCCCAGGTCCGGCGAATCGATCACCGCCAGCACCTGGCCGCGCGTCACGCGATCGCCCAGCCCGACCTTGAGCTCGAGCACCCGGCCGCTGAGCGGCGTGAGAACACTGGCGGTACGCGCCGGATCGGATTCGACGATCGCCGGCAACACCAGCTTGTCGTTGACCGCCTCGGCGGGCGCGGCCACCACGGTCAGGCGATCACGCAGGGGGGAGCCTTCGGGAATGATGATCTTGTCGCCCTGGCGGACCATCGGCGCCGGGCCCTGGTCGGACTTGCCCGAGCCGCCAAACAGGCCGAAGCCCTTGGTGAACATGATGACGACGAAGAGCACGCCCAGCACGATGCCGGCCCAAAGGAAAATTCGACCCCGTGCGGACGGCGTATGGTCGTGTATCGGCATTGTTTGACTGCCCCTAAAAACTCGATGCGCTGATGATCGGTGCCTGCTGCAAAGCGCCGCGAAGTCCCGTCACAAATGATCGCTGCAGCTGATCGCTGCAGTCAGGCCCCACCCTCCCTGCCAGCGGCGCCGCGATAATGAAGCTCAAATATTTCATTGAGCATACAACCAATGCAATCAATGAGTTAACTATTATTATCGATGCTCGCAATTATAGGTCTGGAAATATGACGAAAAGGTGAAGGCGCGGGCGTCACGATAATGTGGTGCCGAGCGCCGCCCCGACGCCATAGGTCACGCCCGCGGCCAGGCACCCGAAAATCAGCTGCCGGGCGGCGGAGTACCAAGGGCTGCGGCCGTTGAATAGGGAAGTCAGCATGCCGATGCCACAGAGCACCGCGCCGCTGGCCAGGACGCAGAAGCCGACCCCGCTGTGCCCTTTCAGCCAGAAGAACGGCGCCACCGGGAAAATCGCGCCGGTCGAGAACAGGGCGAAGGACGTACAGGCGGCGGTCCAGGGGTTGCCGCCCAGCTCGGTCGGGTCGATGCCGAGTTCTTCGCGGACCAGGGTATCGAGGGCGCCCTGTTTGTTCTGCATGATCTGCTCGGCCGCGCGCTGGGCGTCCGTCTTGTGCAGGCCCTTGGCCTGAAGAATCAGGGCCAGTTCGTGCTGCTCGGCCAGCGGCATCCGCTCCAGCTCCTCCGCCTCCTTGGCAATCTGGGCCTGCGCCAGCTCCCGTGCATTGGTGACCGACAACCATTCGCCGAGGGCCATGGAGCATGCGCCGGCGATGAGGCCCGCCAAGCCGGTGAGCAGAATGGTGTGATTGGGGGTGCCGGCTCCGGCGATGCCCATCACCAGGCAAAAGTTCGAAACCAAGCCGTCATTGGCGCCGAGCACGGCGGCCCGCAGGTTGTTGCCGGAAGCGCCGCGATGCCGGGGCTCGGCCGCCGCGATGTTCGCACCGACCGCAGATCCAGAATTTCCCGCGACGACCTGGACGACGGCGGCATGGCCGCGCTCTTCCGCGGAAATGGCCTGCGCGTCGCTCTGGCCGGCGTATTTGTTGCGGTCAGCGAATTCCGCCGCGGCGACGGTGGGCAGCACGAAGCGCGGACCGAAGCGCTGCGCCAGGCGGACCAGCAGCCGGGTACGCAGATCCGGCACAAAGCGTTCGTCCGCAACGCCGGCGGACAGCAGCTTTTCCCGCCACAGCTGGGCGTGGCTGCCCTCGGCCTGAGCCAGTTGCAGGAACAAGTCCTTGCGCAGCGGATCCTGTTCCGCCGCGGCCAGGGCCGTGTAGAGGGCGGCGCCGTTCAGTTCGTCGCGCAGGTTGTCGCGGTAGCGCTTGATGTCCTCGGCCATAGGCAAACGCTCTCAAACGCTCCAATTAAGGGCAGTATTGAAGCATGCGGCGCCGAGTCCGTCATGGCGTATGCGCGCGACTGCCGATTCCAGAGACTGCGTCCAAACCAAAAGTTATTACGGCCCGGGCAGTAATTTCCGGCATCCATATAGCTTCCGGCAATCAACCGCTTAGGCGCCAGGCCTCAGATTTCACAACAACAGGTGCCGGCCTCCTGCCGCCCCGCGGGGGCTTGGAACGAGGCGTACGGGCGTGCTAAAAGAGCACGCGCGTTTCCGGCAGGCCCAGGAGTTTCCATGCGACCTTCAGATACGGCGATCACGCCGCAGCGGCTGAATCTGCTCCGGCAGATCCGCGATGCGAAAGCCAACAGCAGCGCCAAACCCTCTCCCCTGTTCCTCGATGACCTCAACGCATTCGCGCGGCTGAGGCTGGTTCATTTCGATCCGGAAGGCAATCTGCTGCTCACCGAGAACGCCGCGCGCATTCTCGCCTCCTGAGCGCTTCCCCGCAGCCGTCCGGGGAAGGACGGTTACCGGGCACCAATACCCCCTTTGGCATTGGCATGCCGGCGGATTACTATGGTCCGCCGGTGACCGCTGCGTCAGCCGGCGACAATCATAATTACGCCAGCGCGCCGAGGAGCCATGTCAGAGTCCGCACCGCAACTGCTTCAGGATGATCTGCCGCTACAGCGTATCTGGCACTGGGAAACGCAGCGCGGCGCAGCAACCTATCTGACGCAGCCCCTGGGCGGCGGAGCGGTACGCGATTTCACCTGGTCCGAGGCGATCGATCAGGCGCGGCGCATGGCGGCGCATCTGCAGTCCTTCGGCTGGGAGCCCGGCACGCGCATCGCGATCCTCTCCAAGAATTGCGCCTGGTGGCTGCTGGCCGACTACGCCATCTGGATGGCCGGCCATGTCAGTGTGCCGATTTATCCCTCGCTCACCGCCGCCTCGGTGCGGCAGATCCTCGAGCACTCCGAAGCCCGCGCCTGCTTCATCGGCAAACTCGACGGCTGGGAGACAATGGCCCTCGGCATCCCGCGGCAGGTGCGGCGCATCGCCTTGCCGCTGGCGCCGGCCATCGACTGCCCGCAATGGCAGGATCTGGTCGCCGCCACCGCGCCGCTGCAAGGCCATCCGCTGCGCGATGCCGACGAGCTGGCCAGCATCATCTACACCTCCGGCACCACCGGCATGCCCAAGGGTGTGATGCACACTTTCGCCAGCATCAGCATCGCGATCAAGACCATCGGCGATTACTTCGGCTGCAATGCGCAGGACCGGCTCATCTCCTACCTGCCGCTGGCGCATGTGGCGGAGCGGGTGCTGGTGGAAGCGATGTCGCTGCGCTGCGGCTGCCACGTGTATTTCTCCGAGAGCCTGGAGACGTTCGCGCAGGATATGCAGCGCGCCCGCCCCACCCTGTTCGGCTCGGTGCCGCGCATCTGGACCAAGCTGCAGCAGGGCGTTTTTTCCAAAATGCCGAAAGCGCAGCTGGACCTGCTGCTGCAGGACCCGGAGAAGGGGCCGCTGGTGAAGAAGCAGATCCTGCAGCAGCTCGGCCTGGATGCGATACGTTTCGCCTGCACCGGCGCGGCGCCGCTGCCGCCGGACATCGTGAGCTGGTATCGCGGGCTGGGCCTGCAGATGCTGGAGATCTACGGCATGACCGAGAACTTCGCGCTGTCGCATTGCTCGCGCGTCGGCGGCACCACGTCCGGCACGGTGGGTACTGTCTGGCCGGGAGTGGAGTCGAAGTTCTCCGACATCGGCGAAATCCTGGTGAAGACGCCGGGCGCGATGCGCGGCTATTACAAGGATCCGGAGAAAACCCGCGAAGTCTTCACCGAGGACGGCTACCTGCGCACCGGCGATGTCGGCGAGCTGACGGCGGACGGCAGCCTGCGCATCACCGGCCGCGCCAAGGAACAGTTCAAGACCAGCAAGGGCAAGTACGTCGCGCCCGCGCCGATCGAGAACAAGCTCGGCACCCACCCCAAGGTGGAAGCCTGCTGCGTCACCGGTGTCGCCTTTCCGCAACCCTTCGCCCTGCTGATGCTGGCACAGGCCGAGTGGGAGCGCTGCCGCGACGCGGCGGCGCGGGAAGAGCTGACGCGCTCCCTGCAGGGGCATCTGGACCGCGTCAACGCGCAGCTCGACCCGCACGAGCAGATGGATTTCGTCGCCGTGGTGCCGGAACAGTGGACGGTGGACAACGGCTTCATCACGCCCACCTTCAAGGTGAAGCGCCCGGTGATCGAAAAGCACTACGGCGAATATTTCGAAGACTGGGCCGCGCGCAAGCAGGCAGTGATCTGGCAATAACCCGGTCGTCAGGGTTTCGACAGGAGGAGCGGAAATGAACAGCACAACCGGCGGCACCATTCAGACAACCGGCGCCGCACCCGGCTGGGCGCTGCGCATGCGCAGCATCAACAACTGGCTGCTGCATGACGCCCTGGGCGGGCCGCGTCCGCTCAAGTTCTCCTGGATCATCAATTTCCAGAAGGGCGGCACCTTCTTCTTCCTCGGTCTGCTGATGTGGTTCTACTCCGGCCGCACGCCCGCCGCCACCTCCACCGCTGCCTGGATCTACCTGGCCCTGCACGGCAGTTACGGCCTGACCTGGCTGCTCAAGGATCTCACCTTTCCGGATCCGAACTGGCAGGTACGGATCACCCTGGGCAGCAGCGTCTACGCGCTGTTCGGGCTGGGGCTATACTGGACCTTCGGCTGGCTGCTGATCTCCGGCACGGCGCAGCCGCACTACCCGCTGCCCGAGCCCGCCTGGTTCTGCCTGTGCATCTCGCTGTGCATCTGCGGCAGCACCATCATGGTGGCGGCCGACGCGCAGAAGTTCTACACCCTGCGAGTCAAGCGCGGGCTGATCACCGACGGCGTGTTCAAATACGTGCGCCATCCCAATTACCTGGGCGAGATGATGATCTACGGCGCCTTCGCCCTGCTGGTCTGGCACTGGCTGCCGGTGCTGGTGCTGGCCTACATCTGGGGCGGCATGTTCTCGGTGAACATGGTGATGAAGGAAGCCAGCATGTCGCGCTATCCGGAATGGGCCGCGTACAAGAAAAGCAGTTGGTGGTTGGTACCGGGCTTGCTATAAATAGGGTCCATACCGATGCGCATCCCCCGTGATCGACAAACCCTGGTTCTGGTATCCCGCGCATTGCGTGCAGATCGCCTTCTGGCTGACGGCGCTGTGGCTGCTGCTCTCAGGCCATAGGGATCACTGGGTGGTTTCGCTGGCCACCACCATGCTGATCAGCCACATCGTGGAGTTGCCGCTGGTGTTCCGCATGCTGCGCGAGCGCAAGCCGGCGGCGGCGCGGGTGATCCCGCTGACCATCCTGTTCGGCCTGACCTGGTTCGTGCCGGCGCGGCGCGGGGTCTTTGCGGCGCATTAAGGAGGGATTGCACGGCATTTGCACCGCCGCGCCTCGCTGCCTGCATGAGCACCGTTCATCATCGCCCCAATTGGGCTGGAACGGAGCCTGTTTTGCCTTTCACCTTCTCACATCCCGCGGCGGTGCTGCCGCTGCGGCGCTTCTGTCCGGCGCGGCTCGACTTCGCCGCGCTGGTCATCGGCAGCCTGATGCCGGATATCGGCTATTACATTCCGGGTTTCACCACGCAGCTGCGGACGCACAGCCTGAGCGGCATCATCATCCTGTGCCTGCCCGGCGGATTGCTGCTACTGGCGCTGTTCCATCGGCTGAAGCAAGCGCTGTGCTACGTGCTGCCGCAACCGCATCGCGGCGCCCTAACCCCGCTGGCGGCTCGGCTCCGGCCCGACGGCGCCAGCCTGGGCATCGCCGCCGCTTCGGTGCTGCTGGGCGCGTGGACGCACATCGCCTGGGACAGCTTCACTCACGCCCGCCGCTGGGGAGTACTGCAGTTTCCTCTCCTCGGCGATCCGGTTTTCTGGCTCGGCGGACGCGTGTTTCCGGTCTATCTCTGCCTGCAGTATCTGAGCAGCATGCTGGGCGGCTTGATCCTGTTGCGGGTTTACCAGGCCTGGCTGTGCCGGCAGGAGGCCGCTGTGACTACAGCCGGGGGCGACGGAAAGGACCGCTGGCGCTACTTTCTGCTCGGCGGCCTGGGCGCGGCGGCGCTGGCGGTCAGCCTGCCCATTGCCAGGGCGGCCTCAGCCGCCTTCAGCGGCTCGCTCGCCTGGCAGGTCTTCTCGTTTCAGCTGTGGGTGAACTTCGCCGGCACGTTTGCCTGCCTTGTAGCACTGTGTGCGGCATTGCTGTTCAGACTCAAGGGAACTGCCCTGCCCGATCAGTGAAGAGACAACGGCGCACCGGCTACTCGTCCAGCTGATAGTTTTCCTGCTCCCAGCCGCGGCGCCAGGCGGTGGCCTTCTCGTTCCACTCCGCGGTGGACTCGCCGGTGCTGAGCGGCATGTTGCGCGCCTTGTAATAGGGATTGGCGACCATGTGCTCGCCGCGCACCCGGGCGTGGGCGCCTTGCTGCTGGATCTCCGTTTTGTTCATCGCGATGCTTCTCCGAGGGTAGTGGATCGTCGGCATCTTCCATGTAGCAGATTTCTTGCCAACGCCCCGCCGGGCCGGAGCCAGGTCCTAACGATCGCGCATGCGGTGACTGTCCTCAGCGCCCAGGTCGAGGCCGTAGACCCGCTTCAGGTCGGCGATCTTTTCCAGGGTCGAGGCCTTGAAAGGCACCTTGTTCTCCAGTGCGTGCAGGGTGATGCCTTCCAGCAGGTCGCCCAGGGACAGGTCCAGATATTCGGCCAGGCCCTTGAGCACCTTGAGCAGGCGCTTCTCCAGCCGCACTCCGGTCTGGATGCGCTCGACTTCGCGCACGGGCGGCGGCCTGGTTGGTCTGCTGGCGGGCATCGGCAATTCCGGTGGTGAGGACGACCCGCAGGATCGCATGAGTTGCCGGTGAATTTATTTTTTGGTACATTGGTACATATATACCATAGAGATCAGCCCGTCCATGTCCAGCTCATCCTTTCCGGGAAAATGGGCCATCCTGCTCATCGTCTTCTATTTCTGGAGTCCCTGCGCCATGTCCACCGCACCCGCCAGCCAGGCCGGCAGCTTCCATCTCGATGCGCCGCTGGCGCAGGTGCTACCGCTGTTCACGGCGGAGGGCGAGCGCGCCTGGGCCGCCGGCTGGGAACCTGAAATGTTGAGCGGCGCTGAGGAACGCGGCAGCGCCTTCCGCACTCGCGGTCATGACGGCCGCGAAACCACCTGGATCGTCATCGACTATCGCCCCGCCGAGGGGCGCGTCAGCTATGCCCGGCTGGCGCGGGATTCGAATATCGGGCTGGTCGATGTGACGTGCAGCGAGGCGCCTTCCGGCGGCACCGAGGTCAGCGTGCGCTACACGCTGACCGGGGTGAGTGCGCAGGGGCGGACGTTCGTGCGGGAATTTCTCGGCGGCGAGCGCTACCGCGGCATGATCGAGGAATGGCGCGCGGCAACCAGCGCGGCGCTGGCCAGGAGGCGCCGCGCCGATGGCGGTTGAGCGGTTGAAGTACCGGGCGATCCATGACTTACTGTGGCCTCCCGGCTGAAGCATCCCCGCCGCATGCAGGAGATCATCAGATGCGAACCAACTTCCGGCCATCGATGCTGCTTCTGGCGGCGCTGGCTTGCGCAGGCCTGGCACAGGCACAGCAAGCGCCGCCGCCGGCTCCCACCCGTACCGTGCTGGACCGGCACGATCAATCCGGGGTGACGGGCAAGGAGATCATTCTTGGAACGGCGGAGTTGCCGGCGGGCTCGGTGATCGGCTGGCATGTCCACCATGGCGACGAGTCCGGCTATGTGCTCAAGGGAACCCTGATCCTGAAGACGCGCGGCCAGCCCGACCGGGTGCTGAAAGCCGGCGATCACTTCTTCAATCCGCAAGGCGCGGTGCACAGCCTGGTGGCCGCACCTGACGGCGACGGCGGTGTAGCGCTGTCCACCTGGGTGGTGGACAAGGGCAAGCCGCTGGCCGATCCCGTTCCGTAAGACCCTGGCGCCGCCGCACCGACCGATACGCCTCCGACCCCGAATCCGGGTCCGGGTCCGGGTCCGCCAGGGGAATTGCCGCGGAAGACGACGTGTATCATTGCCGGCGATCCACACCACCCGGCAATCCGTGCCCCAGCCCGACCGCCATGTCCCCTGAAGCGAGCAAGCCGGCAAGACTGATCCCGCTGATCGTGGCCTCGGCCCTGTTCATGGAGAATCTGGACTCCACCGTGATCGCCACGGCGCTGCCGGCCATCGCGCGCTCGCTGAACGAGGATCCGCTGCAC
>Ga0302314_10000609_pt1 | contig 65743 bp, 65 predicted proteins | sample III_Palsa_N2_3_FD_200533 | JGI IMG/M metagenome (GOLD analysis project Ga0302314, IMG submission 200533) | Peat permafrost microbial communities from Stordalen Mire near Abisko, Sweden - III_Palsa_N2_3 | ecosystem: Environmental > Terrestrial > Soil > Palsa > Peat permafrost | place: Sweden...
TAGGTTGACCTTACTCGTTTTGAACGCTGGAACGTCCATCCCTACTAACAGAGATGCGTCCAGCTGTATCAACCAAGGCTCCCTTTGGATCTTAAGCAAATCAAGCAGATCATCGATCTGATGAAGCGCTCGGAACTCACCGAGTTCGCGGTCGAGGAGGAGGGTTTTAAGCTGAAGATCCGTCGCGGGATGAATGGACTGCCGGTCGTTTCCTCGTCCAACCGGGGATCGAACTCCCCCTTTGTGCCGTCGGAATCCAACTCCACCCCGCCGATGCCCATCCAGGCGCCGGGGGTGTCGCTGCAGGGAGTACCGGCCGGCGCCGACGAACCGGGGGTCACTTTCATCAAGTCGCCCATGGTCGGGACCTTCTACCGCTCCCCGTCACCGGAGAGTAAGCCGTTCCTCGAGGTCGGCTCCAAGGTCGAGGATACCACCCTCATCTGCATTATCGAGGCGATGAAGATCATGAACGAGATCCAGGCCGAGACCAAAGGGGTGGTGGCCGAGATCCTGGTCGAGAACGGCCAGCCGGTTGAGTACGGCCAACGCCTTTTCAAGCTGAGGCAGGGCTGATAGCCCGCCTCGAACCCCAGACCCAGCCCGGGAGACCGGAGCCGGTTTGCGGTCTCGTCGACCCGATGATCCAAAAAATCCTGATCGCCAACCGCGGCGAAATCGCCCTCCGAATCGTCCGCGCCTGCCGCGAACTGGGCATCAAGACCTTGGCCGTGTATTCGGAGGCCGACGTGCAGTCCCTCCACGTCCAGCTGGCGGACGAGGCCATCTGCATCGGCGGCCCGAAGAGCGCCGACAGCTACCTGCGGGCCGACCGGATCATCAGCGCGGCGGAGATCGCCGACGTCGACGCCATCCATCCCGGCTACGGCTTCCTGTCGGAGAACGCCAAGTTCGCGGAGCAGTGCGAGTCCTGCAACATCAAGTTCATTGGACCCAAGTCGAAGTCCATCAAAATGATGGGCGACAAGGCGGTGGCCAAGGAGACGGTCCGCAAGGCCAAAGTCGCCACGGTGCCCGGGAGCGACGGCCCCGTCGATTCCGAGGCTGAGGCGGTCAAGATCGCCCGGAAGATCGGCTACCCGGTCATCATCAAGGCCGTCGCCGGCGGCGGCGGCCGCGGCATGCGGATCGCCCACAACGACGTGTCCTTCGCCAAGGAATTCCACGTGGCCCGCAACGAGGCCGAGAAGGCCTTTGGCGACGGCCGGGTGTACCTCGAGAAGTACATCGAGCGGCCGCGCCACATCGAGTTCCAGATCCTGGCCGACAGCCACGGCAAGGTGATCCACCTCGGCGAGCGCGACTGCTCCGTCCAACGGCGCCACCAGAAGCTGATCGAGGAGGCGCCCTCCCCCTTTCTGACCCCCGACCTGCGCAAGAAGATGGGCAAGGCGGCCATCCGGGCGGCCGAGGCGGCCGAGTACGAGAACGCCGGAACGATCGAGTTCCTCGTCGATGCCAAGGGCAATTATTACTTCATCGAGATGAACACCCGCATCCAGGTGGAGCATCCGGTGACCGAGGAGGTGACCGGGATCGACCTGATCAAGCAGCAGATCAGCATCGCGAACGGCGAGAAGCTCGAGTTCGACCAGAAGGACATCACCTTCGAGAAGCACGCGATCGAGTGCCGGATCAACGCCGAGGACCCGGCGCGCAACTTCGCACCGTCCCCGGGCACGATCGGCCTCTACTACGCCCCGGGCGGCCATGGCGTGCGGGTCGACAGCCACGCCTACAGCGGGTACGTGATCCCGCCCTACTACGACTCCATGATCGGCAAGCTGATCTGCTTCGGGTCCACCCGGAAGGTGGCCCTGGAGCGGGCCTACCGCGCCCTCAGCGAATACCTGGTGCGCGGGATCAAGACGACGATCCCCCTCCACCGGGCCATCATGGCCGACCCCCTCTTCATCGAGGGCAAGGCCACGACGGCCTACATGGAGGACTTCCTCAGCCGGACGACCCCCGAGCTCTTCACCTGAGGGCGACTCAGGCGGGCCGCCAGAGGCAGACATCGCACCATTCCCCGAGGGCCCGGGACTCGGACCCCCAGCCGGCGGCGACCGGGGCAAAGGCGGCCCGGACGGAGCCGCCCTCGGCGGCCAGGATGCCGCTGAGGGCCAGCATCCCCCCCGGAGCGACCGCCCCGGCGAGCAGGGCGGCGTGGCGGATCAGGACATCGGATTGGATGTTGGCGAGGACCACGGCGGCCTGGGCGCCGTCCAGCCCCTCGGCGAGGCCGGCGACCGAGAACCGCACCGTGCCGCCCAGGCCGTTCAGGTCGGCGTTCTCGAGGCTCACGCGCACCGCCTCCGCGTCGTTGTCGAAGCCGGAGACGTCGCCAAACCCCAGCCGCGCCGCCGACAGCGCGAGGATGCCCGAGCCGCACCCGGCGTCGATCACGCGCCCGTGGGCGGCCGCCCCGGCCGGGAGCCTGCGCTCGAAGGCCTCCAGCCGCTCGATGCAGAGCCGGGTGGTCTCGTGGTTGCCGGTGCCAAAGGCCATCCCGGGGTCGAGCCAGAGGACGGCGTGGCCCCGGGGCAGGACGAAGCGGTCCCGCTCCCAGACTGGAACCCAGTGCAGCCGCCCGAACGACCAGGCCTTGAAGTGCTCCCGGTAGCTGTGTTTCCAGTCGGCGTCGGGCAGCGCCCGGGGCTTGGCCCCGGCGGCCATCCCCGGCGGGAGCAGCGCGGCGAGGTCGGCCGTGAGCTGCTCGGCCTCGGCGGCGGCCGGAAAGATGCCGACCACCCAGGCCCGCTTGGCCACCGCGTCCTCCAGGAGGGACCACTCGGCCTGCCCGACCTCCAGCAGCGTCTCCTCGGTGGCCGCCGCGGCCGCGGCCGGGATCTCGAAGCGGACCTCCCAGAGCTCCATGGTCAGGCCTGCGCGCCCCGGGTGCTGAGGCGCGCGATCACTGCCGGCAGCAGGGAATGCTCCGCGGCGTGGACCTTGGCGGTGAGGGACTCAAGCGTCTCGCCGGGGATGATCGGCACGGTGAGCTGGCCGAGGATGGGTCCGCCGTCCACCTCGGCGGTGACGGCGTGGACGGTGCAGCCGGTCTCGGGAACGCCGGCCCGGAAGGCCTGGCCGATTCCGTCCAGGCCCGGGAAGCGCGGCAGCAGGCTCGGGTGCAGGTTGATGATGCGGCCCTGGAAGGCGGTGAGGAAGCCGGGCTTCAGCACCCGCATGAACCCGGCGAGGACGACCAGGTCCGGGTCCGCCGCCGCCACGGCCGCGATGAAGCGGGCCTCGCCCGCGCCCTCCAGCTTGGTCCGAAAGGGCGCGGGATCGACGGACGTCGCCGGCACGCCGAAGCGGGGCCCGAGGGCCAGGATGCCGGCGGTCGGCAGGTCGGAAAAGATTGCCACGACCTCGGCGTGGCCGAGGCGGCCCTCGGCCTGGGCGTGCAGCACGGCCTCGGCGTTGGAACCGCGGCCGGAGCCCAGGAGGACGACGCGCACGGGGAGCTAGATCGTGCCGGCGGCGTGGATCCGCGCGATCAGGTCCGTCGTGCTGAAGCCCTTCACGAACGGCAGGAACACCACCTCGGAGCCCGCGGCCTCGAGCGCGGCGCGCTCGGCCGGGTCGAGGGTCTCGAGCGTGTAGTCGCCGGCCTTGCAGTAGATGTCGGGCCGCAGGGCGGTGATTTCCTTGGCCAGGCGCTTGCCGCGGAAGAGGACGACGGCGTCGACCGACCGGAGCTGGGCGAGCATGAAGGCCCGGGCGCGTTCGGCCATGACCGGCCGGAGCGGGCCCTTGAGCGCGCGGACGCTGGCGTCGGAGTTGAGGGCGACGAAGAGGAGGCCCTTCGGTCCGGCCAGGTGGCGGGCGGCCTCCAGGTAGGAGGCGTGGCCGGGGTGCAGGAGGTCGAAGACGCCGTTGGTCAGCACCAGCCGGCCACCGGCCCGGCGCACTTCCCGGCGAAGCGCCACCGCGCGCGCCAGCGGCAGGAGCCGGGGGGTGCGCACGCTGGCGGGGGCGGACATCTCAGAAGAACTTCTTGGCCTTCTCGAAGAAGGTCTTCGAGGTGGGCTCGTGGGCGTCGCCGCTGACCCGGGCGAACTCCTCGAGGATCTTGCGCTGCTCCGAGGTCAGGGAAGTCGGGACCTCGACCTGCACCCGGATCAGCTCGTCGCCGTGGCCGCCGCCGCGGAGCGTCGGCATGCCGCGGTGGCGGAGGCGGAAGGTGGTGCCGCTCTGGGTGGAGGCCGGGATCTTGAGGTTGGCCTTGCCGGTCAGGGTGGGCACCTCGATCGAGCCGCCCAGCGTCGCCAGGGTGAACTTGATCGGGATCTCGCAGAAGAGATCGTCGCCCTGGCGCTCGAAAAGTTCATGCTCCTTGACCGACAGGACGATGAAGAGGTCGCCGGGCGAGCCGCCGGCGCCCGCGGCCTCGCCGTTCCCGGCCGAGCGCAGGCGGGAGCCCGAGTCGACCCCGGCGGGGATCTTGACGTTCAGCTTGGTATTCTTGGCCACCCGGCCCTCGCCGCGGCAGACCGTGCAGGGCTTCTCGATCTTCACGCCCGCGCCCTGGCAGGTCGGGCAGGTCTGGGTGAAGACGATGATGCCGCCGGAGCGGCGGATCTGGCCGGCGCCGCGGCAGGTCGGGCAGGTCACCCGCTTCGAGCCGGGCTCCGCGCCCGAGCCGTGGCAGTGCTCGCAGCTCATCAGCTTGCGGAACGAGATTTCCTTTTCCACGCCGGTGGCGGCCTCCTCGAGCGTGATCTCGAGGTCATAGCGCAGGTCGGAACCGTCGCGGCCGCCGTCCCGGTTGCCGCCGCCGCCGAACATATCTTCGAAGATCCCGCCGCCGCCCGCGCCGCCCTGGTTGAACACCTCGCGGAAGATGTCGTATGGGTCGTGGAAGCCGCCGCCGCCGCCGGGGCGGCCGCCGCCCGGGCCCTGGAAGGCCGCATGGCCGAACCGGTCATAGGCGGCCCGCTTTTCCGGGTCCTTGAGGGCCTCGTAGGCCTCTGAGACCTTCTTGAACTGCTCCTCCGCCGCCTTGTTGCCGGGGTTCTTGTCCGGGTGGAACTGGACCGCCTTCTTGCGGTACGCCTTCTTCAGCTCCTCCTCCGTCGCCGTCTTGGAGACGCCGAGCAGCTCGTAGTAGTCCTCCTTGGCCATGCCTCAGCTCTCCCCTCCGGCCGCCTTGCCGCTGGAGATGATGACCGAGGCCGGCCGCAGCAGGCGCCCGTTCAGGGAGTAGCCGGTGCGCACGACGGTCAGGACGTGGTCCGCCTTGACCTTCGGGCTGGGCTGGTGGGAAAGGGCCTCGTGCTGGTGGGGGTCGAAGGGCTCCCCGACCGGGTTGATCTCCTTGAGGCCGTTGGCGGCGAGGACGCCCTTCAGCTGCTGCTGCACGAGCTCGACGCCGTTGGCCAGGCCCTTCAGGTCGGCGTTGGGCTGCCGCGCGGCGGCCAGGCCGAGCCCGAGGTTGTCCAGGGCCGGCAGGAGGTCCTCCAGCAGGCGCGAGGAGGCAAAGAGCCGCAGCTCCTCCTTCTCGCGGACGGTGCGCCGCCGGAAATTCTCCAGGTCGGCCACGGCCCGCAGGTACCGGTCATGGTTGTCGGCCGCCTCCTTCTTGGCCGCAGCCAGGGCCTCCGTCGCCGCCGCGTCATTGGTCACGGCTTCGGGCGAAGCCTCGGGCGGGGTCGCCGGGTCGGCGGCGGGAGATGGTTCGGTGTCGGCGGTATCCGGGCTTTTCATGGCAAAGACCACCACTCAACTACGGGTTCGACGAATGATCAAGTTTGTCGAAGAGCCCTTTCAGGTAGTCGCCGGTCTTCTTGGCCGTGTCCTTGGCCTTGGAACCGACCGCCGTGAGGCCGCTGACGGCGTCCGCCAGGGCCTTGCCCAAGTCCCCGGGCAGCAACTGCTCAATGTCATGGTACAGCCCGAAGGAATAGAGGGTCCGGGCCACCTGGGGGACAATTAGCTGCCGCGGGTCGCTGATGTTGGTGTAGCTCTGGTCAAAATTGAGGTGGAAGGACCGAACCTCCGGCTTGCTGCCGGTGTAGTCGGCCAGCACGAACTGGTCGAGCTGCACGTGCAGGTGCTTGACGAGGTAGTGGAAGGGCTTGCCGGTCACGGTCGTGGCGGTCTTGGGGGTCGGGTTCGGGCCCGCCACGCACTCGCTGAGGTTCGATTTCCCGTTGTGGAGGCGGATGACCTCGAGCTTTTCAACGTTGATGTTCAGGCCGTTGACCACCACCCGGTCCTGGAAGGCCCAGGAGAACAGGTTGATGTCGGCATCCAGCTCGCGGAGCTCGAGGAAGTCGCGCGCGGGGTAGGTCGGCGGGTTGAGGGCGGAGAGGCCCCGGACCACCAGGCGCCCGGTGAAGGGGTTGGCGGTCAGCACCTTGACCCGGATATCGAAGCCGGTCAGCTGCCGCAGCTCGCGCTGGGCCAGCGCCGGCAGGAAGGCCATCCAGGCCAGCGCCGCCACGGCCAAGAGGGTGGCGAGGACCAGCAGCGTCTTCACCATCCCGCTCACCCGAAATCCTCCGTGACCAGGACGATCGAGGGCTCGGGGGCCCGGAACTCCAGGTCGGCCGCGTAGGGCAGGAGCGCGTTGGCGCCCATGCCGAGCACGGTCGGCTCGCCCTCGCCCGCCAGGCGCACGCCGCCGGCCGCGACGCTGAGGAGGCGCGGCTGCCCGCCGGCCGCGAAGCGCAGCGACTCGCCGCGGCCGAGCACCATCCGGCGGATCGCGAACTCGTCGCAGGCGGCGATCGTGCCGGAAGTCGGCGCCGCCCGCACCAGGGCCGGCGGCTCCTCGTTCCAGCGGATCGACCGCAGCGACTCGTCCACGTGCAACCGGCGCGGCTTGCCGTCCAGGCCGACCCGGCCCCAGTCGTAGAGCCGGTAGGTCGTGTCCGAATTCTGCTGGATCTCGAGGATCAGGTTGCCGGCGTCGATCGCGTGCACCTGGCCGCTGTGGACCAGGATGGAGTCGCCGGAGGTGACAGGGACCTTGTTCACCAGGTCCTCGGCCGTGCCGGCGGCGAGCGCGCGCTCGAAGGCCGCGCGGCTGGTCGCCGGCTTCAGCCCGACATAGAGCGAGGCGCCGGGCACGGAGTGCGCGATGTACCAGTTCTCGGTCTTCGGCTCGCCGCCGAGCTCAGGGGCGACCTCGGCCGGCGGATGCACCTGCAGGCTCAGCCGCTCCGAGCAGTCGAGCCACTTGACGAGGAGCGGGAAGGACGCGGCGGGATCCCAGCCCGGTCCCATCACCTCCGGGGCGTGCGCGGCGATCACCTCGCGGAGCGTGCGGCCGGCGTAGCGGCCCGCCGCGACCCGCGACTGGGCATCCGGGCGGTCGACGATCTCCCAGCTTTCGCCGATCGGCGGGCCGGCCGGCAGCGGCCGCCCGAGCAGCGATTCCAGGCGCCGGCCGCCCCACACCCGCTCCTGGTAAATAGGCTGGAACTGAAGAACTTCTCGCATGGGGGGCGGTTAGGGAGATTATTGTAAAAACGGTCGGGAGAGGTTTACATTTGTCCGGCCCGGATGGTAGCGTCGACTCCGCAATTCGCTGCGAGCAGCAAGCACAGATGCCCAAATCAGATAGTTCAAATTTAAACGGAGGTTCGTCGTTCTCGGGCCCCCGTTACCGACCGAATTGGCCTGCCGCGACGCTGTGCTTCGTCACCGGAACCTATCTTTCCGCCGCCCTGCTGGACTACGACCCGGGCCAGACCAAGTTCCACTCAACCTCGCCGGCCTTCACGAACTGGGTGGGCTGGGTCGGGGCCGACATGGTCTCGATCCTCTACCTGACGATCGGCATGAGCACGTGGCTGCTGCCCTTCGCGCTCTTCTGGATGTTCTACGTCGCGGTGCGCAACTCGCGCCACCTGGTCGCGACCCGCGTGACCGCGATCGTGATCGGCATGATCGCGATGACGGGACTCCTGGCGATGTTCGACCGCCAGCCGAACAACCTCTTCCCCGAGGCCTGGGGCGGCGTGACCGGCAAGTTCATCTACGAGCGGATGCTGGCCGGGCCGCTCGGGCCCTTCGGCTCGGCCCTCCTGCTGGTCACGGTGTACGCCTTCGCCCTCCTCTTCACGATCACCAAGGACATCGCCGCCGAGATCGAGAAGATGATGGCCAGCTTCTCGGAATGGCGGGCCGCGCGCGCCAAGCGCCAGGCCGCACTGGACGCGGAGCGCCAGAAGCGCCGCGATGAGCGCGAGCGCCAGCGCAACGCCCTGGCCCCGGTGTCGGCCCCCGCTCCCGCAGCCGGGCCCGTCGGCCCGGCGGGCGCGAAGAAGATCGTGCTCGCGAAGCCGGTCGAGGCGGCGCCGGTCGCCAAGCCTCCGGCGGCCGCCATGCCCCCCGCCGCCCCCAAGGTCGAGCCGAAGCCGCCGGCGCCGAAGGAGGCCCCGGCGAAGATCGCGCTCACGATCGTGAAGCCGGAGGAGCCGAAGAAGGCGAAGGTCACGCTGCCGCAGTCGGCCGACTCCGCCCACATCTTCCCGCCGCTGTCGCTCCTCAAGGAGCAGGTGAAGGCGGCGTCGAGCAACAGCGACGAGGAGCACAACGCCAATGCCACGAGCCTGATGCGGATCCTGGGCGAATTCGGCGTCGAAGTCTCGCTGGGCGAGATCCACGTCGGCCCGGTCATCACCCGCTACGAGGTCGTCCCGGCGCCGGGCGTGCGGGTGGAGAAGATTGCCGGCCTCGACAAGAACATCGCCCTCGGCATGCGGGCGCAGTCCGTCCGCATCCTCGCCCCCATCCCCGGCAAGGCCGCGGTCGGGGTCGAGGTGCCGAACCAGCATCCGACTCCGGTGGGCATGCGCGAGCTCCTCGAGAGCGAGGACTGGGCGAACGCGAAGGCCGAGCTGCCGATCGCGCTCGGGCGCGACGTCTCGGGCAAGCCGCTCATCTCCGACCTCTCGAAGATGCCGCACCTGCTGATCGCCGGCGCCACGGGCTCCGGCAAGTCCGTCTGCATCAATTCGATCGTCGCCTCGATCCTGTACTCCAAGAGCCCGGCCGACGTGCGCCTCATCATGGTCGACCCGAAAGTGGTCGAGCTGAAGATCTTCAACAGCCTGACCCACATGTACATTCCGGTGGTGACGGAGCCGAAGAAGGTCCCGGCCGCGCTCAAGTGGCTGCTCGGCGAGATGGAGCAGCGCTACCAGATCTTCGCCAAGAGCAACGTCCGCAACATCGTCGGCTTCAACAGCCGCAAGAAGGGGCCGAAGGAGGCGCCGCCCGCGCAGGCCTCGCTGGACGGCCTCGATGTCCCCCGCGACGACGACCTGCCGATTCCGGACCGGCTGCCCTACATCGTCGCGATCATCGACGAGCTCGCGGACCTCATGATGGTCGCGCCGGCGGAGATCGAGACGTCGATCGCGCGGCTGGCCCAGCTCGCGCGCGCGGCCGGCATCCACCTGATCATCGCCACCCAGCGGCCCTCGGTGAACGTGATCACCGGCGTCATCAAGGCGAACCTGCCCTCGCGCATCGCCTTCCAGGTGGCCTCGCAGGTGGACTCCCGCACCATCCTGGACACCAAGGGCGCGGAGACCCTGATCGGCCGCGGCGACATGCTCTTCTCGCCCCCCGGGACCTCGCGCCTGGTCCGCGCCCAGGGCGCCTTCGTCGCCGACGAGGAGATCCAGGGGATCGTGGAGTTCATGAAGAAGAACGGCGAGCCGCAGTACGCCAAGGCGGTGCAGCAGCAGATCGACCGGGCCGCCCGCGAGGATGAGGAGGACGAGGACGGCGACTTCGAGGATGGCGACGGCAGCGACGAGGAGCTCTATGACAAGGCGCTCGACGTGCTCAAGTCCACCCGGCGCGCCAGCACCTCGATGCTGCAGCGCCGGCTGCGGATCGGCTACAACCGGGCCGCCCGGATCATGGAGATGATGGAAGAGAAGGGCGTCGTCGGCCCCGAGAACGGCTCGAGCCCGCGCGAGATCATCGGCGATCTGGACGCCTGAGCGGCGCCGGGCCAAATCCTGCTTTCCCTGCCCGGCAAAACCTGCAACTGATCGAGCATGCAGACCATTGGAGAACGCCTGGAGGACGCCCGGAAGAAGAAGGGCATCTCCATTCGCGAGGCGGCCGAGGCGACCAAGATCCGCGGCGAGTACCTCCAGAAGTTCGAGGGCAACCAGTTTGAGATCGGGCTGACCGACATCTACACCCGGGGCTTCCTGCGCGGCTACGCCAACTACCTGCGGATCCCCTCGGACCGGATCCTGAACGACTTCAACGCGCTGCGCGGCGGCGAGCCGCGGGTCCGCCAGCCGAGCCGCGAGGTCTACGGCCGGATGGACGTGGCCATCTCCTCGGGCGACGACCGGGGCGAGCCGCCGGGCGAGCCGGCCGCGAGCGAGCCGACCCCGCGCACGCAGGGGGCGCGCTTCCAGCGTCCCCCCAGCGGCCTGCCGAAGACGCCCGCGATCAGCCAGACCCTGGTCTTCAAGGGCGGCATCGCCCTGGCCGTGGTGATCGTCATCCTCCTCGCCTTCCTGGTCTTCAAGTCCTTCTCCGGTTCGTCCGCGCCCGCCGCGGCGTCGTCGCGGGCTGCCGCCGGGAGCGAGATCTCGGAGGCCCCGGCCGCCGCGCCGGCCCCGGTCGTGACCATTGTCGCGCTCGACGCCGTGCGCATCAAGGTCGTCCGCAAGTCCGACGGGCTCGAGCTGTTCCAGGGCGCCCTGCCGGCCGGCGAGCGCAAGGAATACCCCAACGTGCCGATCTACCTCACCGCCTCCGAGCTCGGCTCGGTCGAGATCGAGTACAAGGGGCACCGCTACCCGACCGGGCACATCGGCCACGACCGGATCCAGTTCGATTTCTCGGGACGCTGAGCCCGCCGCAGCCGGTCCCCCTCGCGGCATGGAGAAGATCCCGTACTTTGACCAGACGCTGGTCCGCTGGCAGGTGGGCGGCTCGACCTTCCTCGCGCTGCCGGAGAAGGGCGCGCGCCTGATGAACTGGAATCTCGCGATGCCCGACGGCTCGGTGCGCGACGTCATCCACTGGCCGGAGATCGCCTCGATGGCGGAATTCACCAAGGCCCGCGGCGGCAACCCGATCCTCTTCCCCTTTGTCGCCCGGACCTTTGACCGCGGCGAGACCGGCTTCTGGCGCGACGCCGCCGGGATCCGCCGGCCGATGCCGATGCACGGCTTCGCCCGGCAGGGCGACTTCCGCACCACCCGGGTGGACGCCACCGGGTTCGAGGCGGCCCTCGTCCCGGGCGCGGAGGCGGAGGCGTCATATCCTTTCCGATACGAATTCCGGGTCGAGTACCGCTTCGCCGCCTTCGGGCTCACCTGCAACCTGACGCTGGAGAACCTCGGCACCGAGCCGTTGCCCTGGTGCGCGGGCCACCACTTCTACTTCACCGTGCCGTGGAACGAGGGCGCGAACCGCGGCGACTACCTGATCCGGATCCCGGCGGGCACCCGGCTGCGCCAGGACGCGGCCGGCCAGCTCGTGCCCGGCCCGGTGCTGGCGCAGGAAGAGCCGATGGACAACCCGGGCCTGATTGACACGTTCCACACCGCGCTGCGCTCCCCCGAGGTGGTCTTCGGCGAGAAGGGACTGCCGGGCGACGTGGTGGTGCGGATCGGTTCCGCGGCGGCCGCGCCCCCGGGCTCGGCCTTCGTCACCTGGACCCAGTCGGACACCTCGCCGTTCTACTGCGTCGAGCCCTGGATGGGGCTGGCCAACGCGCCCGAGCACAAGCAGGGGCTGCACCTCGTGCCCCCGGGCGGTCGGGACCGCTTCACGGTCAGCATCGCGGTCAAATAGGTGTCCCTTTGCTCAGTTCGGGAAATCCCAAGACTGGGGTGGTTCGGGATTAACCACCCTTTCAATCTCCAGCGCATAGTCGGCGTCGGTCATCGGTTCGCCGAAAGCTTTCAGGCCCTTCACCACCGGCGTGCCTAACGCCGCCCGCATTTTCCGCCCTTGGGCGCCCCCGATCCGATGCGAAGCCGCCTCAATCAAGCTCCGCCCCGTTTTTGCCATGGCCGGAGCGTGTTAGCTTTCGCAGCGATTCGCAATTCTGACTTCCGCCGGCCCGTGCGCCCGCGTCGGATAGGGTTGCGGGATGCCGGCGGATGCCGTAGCTTCCGGGCGACCGCATGACTGCCCTGCCCGCTTCCCTGGCCCTCCTAGACTCGCTCGGCGGATCGGAGATGATCCTGATCCTCGTCGTGGTGCTGATCTTCTTCGGCGGCGAGAAGATGCCGCAGTTCGCCAAGGGCCTGGGCAAGGCGATCCGCGAGTTCAAGAAGGCGGCCAGCGACGTGGAACAGGAATTCAAGCGGGCGATCGACGAGGTTCCGGACAAGCCGGCCCCGTTGGCATTCAAGCCCACCCTCCCCGTCGTGGCCGGCCCGATCGAGCCGGCGCCGCCCGCGCCGCTCGAACCCCCGCCGTCACGGGCCTTGCCCCCGCCCGAGTCGAAGTCGGATCACGGGATCGACGCCTAGCTTCCTCCGTCCCGCTCCCTCCAGCCCCAACTCCCCATGAAACACTGCCTGCTGTTCGGCTTTATTTCCGCTCTGGCCTGCGCCTTTGTCACCCTCGTCCTTTTCTTCGCGGGCTTCCACTCCGACGTCTCCAAGCTCGGGGCGGCCAATGCGATTGGCGGTATCGCCGACCTGGCGATCGGCGTCACGTGCATGGTCCTCGGCACCAAGGCGGTCCGGGAGGACAATCCCCCGGACGAGGCCTTCGGCTACGGGCGGGCGCTCTGGGCCAGCTTCCGCGTCGCCGTGGTCTCTTCCCTGCTGAGCACGGTCTTCTCCTACTGCTACTTTGCCTTCATCAACCCCGGCTTCTCGGATGTCCTGCTCCAGGACAAGATGGCGAAGCTCGAGGCCAGCGGGGCGTCGGGGGCGCGGCTGGAACAGGCGGAGGCGATGACCAAGATGTTCCTGGCGCCCGGGCCCGCGGCGCTCTTCGGCCTGGTCTTTGGCCTGATTTTTGGGCTGGTGTTCGCCCTCATCGTCGCCGCCTTCCTCAAGCGGGCGGCCCAGGCGGCCCCCCTTCCTCCGGCCCTGTAGCCAAGAAAAAGGGCCCGGATTGCTCCGGGCCCTCGAATTTGGGATCTGCCAGGCCGTTTAGCGGCCGAGCATACGCTTCCAGTTCAGACGATAATCGAGCGTCGCAATGATGCCGATTCCGAGGAGGCAGAGATAAACTGCGACCAAGGCACTCGTGTCCAGGTAACGGAAAGAAAGCGCGATCGCGGCAATGGCGAGAATCGCCGGGGTAACCGCACTGATGATGTTGGTTTTCATATGATGTATTCTTTGGTTAGTACCGCCTACCCCATGGTGGGCGGGAGAGGATAGTACACCCTCCCGGCAATAATGGTAGTTGCAGTTATCTATCGGAACCATAGGCTATTCCTATTAAAGTCTATGGAACTCAGCCAACTTCGGTACGTCCTCGCCGTCGCGGAGGCCGGGAATTTCACCCGGGCCGCGGCTGCCTCGAACATCGCCCAACCCTCTTTAAGCCAGCAGATTATCAAGCTGGAAAAGGAACTGGGGCATAAGCTCTTTCACCGCCTTGGGCGCAAAGCCGTGCTTACCGAAGCCGGCACAGCCTTCGTCGGGCGAGCCCGCCGAATCCTCTTCGAGGTCGAGGACGCGACCAAGGAATTGGGGGATAGCCCCACCTTCGAGCGCCGGATAACCGTCGGGGCCATCCCGACCCTGGCGCCCTACCTGCTCCCCAAGGTCATCTCCCGCTGCCGCCGGCGGTACCCCAATCTTCAAGTCAATATCCGCGAGGATTTTAGAACCACGCTCATCCATGAGATGCTGGCAGGTACACTGGACTTGGCCCTGGTTTCCATGCCGGCCGAGGAACCCGCCATCCAAACCGAGGCCCTGTGGAAGGAGCCCCTCCAACTCGTTACCGCCAAGAGCCATCCGCTGGCATCGAAGAAGAAGGTGACCGCCGCGGATCTGGCCAATGAAACCTTCATCCTGCTCGGGACCTCCAGTTCGCTCGCCGCCCAGGTGAGGCGCTTCTGCGGCGACCACCATTTCGAGCCCCGCATCGGCTCGCAGTGTGCCCAGGTCGCGACGGTCAAGGCGCTCGTCTCGATCGGAGCCGGGATCTCGATCCTGCCGCAGGGGACCCGTTCCCCCACCGACGCCGCCTCCCTGACCTATATCAGCCTTTCCGATTCTGAACCATTCCGTGAGATTGCGGTCCTTAGGCACATGCAGCGGTACCAAAGCCGCGGGGCCGAACAGTTTCTGGCGCTGCTGCGGGAGGGGCCCGGCGAAGGGCCTCCCTCGAAGCCCGTGCATCCCCGTTCGCCCCCCCCTTCAACACCCCTGAAAAAATGACCATGCTGGATACTTTCAAGAAAACCGTCCTGGCCGGAATGGGCGCCGCCGGCATCTCCAAGGAAAAGGTCCGGGCCAGCCTGGAAGAGCTGGTTGCCCAGGGAAAGATCACGGCCGCCGAGGCCCGCGCCACCGCCGACCGGATTGCCACCGAGGGCCGGCTCGAGTTTGACCGGGCCAGCACGAAGGTGGCCGCCCGGGCCAAGGAGCTGCTCTCCTACACCGACGGCGAGTACGTCCGGCGCATCAAGGCCCTCGAGGCCCGGGTGGCGTCGCTGGAAACCCGCGCCCGGAAGAAGGCGAAGAAGCAGGCCTGACGGCTCAGCCGTCGTCGACGGGTGGCAGGGTGTCGTCCTGGGTCGTCGGCACCAGGAAGTGGAAGTCCATCCCGCCCGATTCCAGCCGCGTGCAGCCGATGCTCCCGCCGTGGGCGGTCACGATTTCCCGCGTGATCGCCAGCCCGATTCCCGCCCCCGGCTTTTCCTGGCCCGGCACCCGGTAGAACCGGTCGAAGACGAACGGGATCGACTCGGCCGGAATGCCCTCGCCCTGGTCCATCACCGAGAAGCGCACGAATCCGAGCGGCGCGGCGGCCGCGGAAAGCGTGATGACTCCCTTCGCCGGCGAATACTTGGACGCGTTGGACAGGAGGTTGATGAAGACGTGGCGCAGCCGCACCGGGTCGATGCTGAGTTCCCCGAGCCCGGCCTCGGCCTCGACCCGGAGTTCCTGGCCGGCCGCGGTGATGAAGACCCGGGCCTCGGCCGCGATCGAGGCCAGGAGTTCCTCCACGGCCACGGGGTGCAGGTCCAGGGCCGAGGCGCCGGCCTCGAGCCGGGTGAGGTCGAGCAGCGAGTCGAGGATCCGGAGCAGCCGGTTGGCGTCGTCGCGGGCGGACTCGAGCATCTCGGCCTGGCCGGGGGAAAGCGGGCCGAGCGTGCGCTCGAGCAGCAGGTAGACCGCCATCCGCAGGCCGGTGAGCGGCGTCTTCAGCTCGTGGCTCACCGTGCCGACGAGGTTCGTCTTCGCGTCGTCCAGCAGCCGGAATTTCGTGACGTCCTGCAGGATCACCGCGGCGCCCTTGAACTCCGTCAGGCGGTCGCCGATCGCGAGGATGCGCGGGAGGTAATGGCGATCCTCGCGGCCGACCCGGAACGTGACCACGCGGCCGTAGTCGGTCGGGAGGTAGTGCTCCTCCGTGGCGAGGACGGTCGCCAGCGGCTCCGCCAGGGCGGGCGGCAGCCCGGCGGCAAACTCCGGCAGCGCCGAGAGCTCCGCGGCGGCCGGGTTGCGGACCTCGATCTGGCCGCCCGCCTCGACGACAAATAGCGGCTCGAGCGCGGTCGTGAGCGTGGCCTCCATCGTGCGCTGGGTGCGCAGCACCCGCGCCTGGGTTGCCTCGCGGTAGTCGCGCAGGCGGGAGGCCATGGTGTTGAACGACCGCGCCAGGCTGCCCAGCTCATCCTGGGAGAACTCCGGCACGCGCACGTCCAGGTCGCCCTCGCCGAGCGCGGTGGCCGAGGCCGTCAGCGCCTTGATCGGCATCAGCAGGGACGAGGCGAGGCCCCAGGCGAGGATGGCCGCCAGGGCGATGCCGGCCCCGATCGTCACCGAGAGGATGCCGACCGCGGTGGTCTCGAGGCGCTCGGCGCTGGCCTCGGTCTCGCGCGACGCCGCGTAGTCGTGGGCGGTCAGGAGGTCCAGGGCGTTGAACACGCGGTAGAGGGCGTCCTGGCCGGCGCGGAAGTCCTCGAGCCCGGCGCCGCCGACCGCGCGTTCGCAGCGCGCCGAGAAGTCCTGGAAGTCGGTGTCGAGCTCCCCGACCAGGCGCCCCCGCGGGCGGCCCGCCGAGCTCGCCGACTGGTTCATCAGCTCGCGGGTGAAGCCCGAGCGCGCGGCGTCAAGGTCGCGGTGCGCCGCGAGGGGATCGCCGGCCGCGACAAACGCCGCATTGGACATCCGGGTGGCATCCGCGCGCATCTGCTGGCACCCGATCGTCGCGCGGTAGTTGGAGACCAGGTCGCGCTGGAGGGGGCCGGCCAGCTCGCGGCACACATGGATCGCGTAGCCGCCGGTGGCCACGATCACCAGCAGCAGTGGCAGCAGGCCGAAAAAAAGGCGGGTGCGGAGCATGCCCCGGGGCGCCCGTCAAAGCAGACCCAACTTGCTCCGCTTGCGATAGAGGGTGGCGGGGTCGATGCCCAGGGTGCGCGCGGCGGCGTCCAGATTTCGGGAGGTCTCGAGGATCCGGCGGATGTGCTCGGCCTCGAGCATCTCCAGCGACACCCGGGCCCCGACGGCGCATTCCTCGTTGTGGTGGACGGTGAATTCCTCCGGCAGGTCGGAGAGCTCGATCTGGTTGCCCGGGGCGAGGATGACGGCGCGCTCGATCACGTTGCGCAGCTCCCGCAGGTTTCCCGGCCAGTGGTACTTGGCGAAAGCTTCATGGACCTCCGCCGAGAAAACCAAGTCCGGCTTGCCGGAGCGAGTGGCAAAGTACTTGCGATCACCCTCCACGAGCCGCTTGAGGTCGGCCGGGCGCTCCTTCAGGCCGGGCAGCGCGACGGCGATCACGTTCAGGCGGTAGAAGAGATCCTCCCGGAAGCGGCCGGCCTTCACCTCGGCGGCGAGGTCGCGGTTGGTGGCGGCGATCACCCGCACATCGGCCTTGCGCGAGAGGGTCTCGCCCACCCGCTCGTATTCGCGCTCCTGCAGGAGGCGCAGGAGCTTGGGCTGGATCTCCAGCGGCATCTCGCCGATCTCGTCCAGAAACAGCGTGCCCCCGTCCGCCGCCGCCACCTTTCCGGCGGTCTCCGTCAGGGCCCCGGTGAAGGAGCCGCGGGCGTGGCCGAAGAGTTCGCTCTCGAGGAGTTCACGCGAGAGGCTCGGGCAGTTGACGGTCACAAAGGCCGCCTCCTTGCGGGCGCTCCGCTTGTGGATTTCCCGCGCCAGCACGCTCTTGCCGGTACCGCTTAGGCCCAGAATCAAAATATTTGCATTTGTCTCCGCCGCCCGAAAGGCGACCTGCAGGGAGCGGAGCATCTGCGGCTCCTCGGATTCAAGGTCGACCGGCGGCGCGTTGGCCGCGAGGTCGCTTTCCAAGGCCTGAATCCTCTGCACCTGGGCGTGCGCCCTGGAGACCTTGGCGAGCACATTGCGGATCTGCTCAGGCGTGAAGGGCTTAGGGATGAAGTCGAAGGCGCCCCGGCGCATGGCCTCGACCGCGATCGCGATGTTGGCGTAGGCCGTGAAGAGGATCACCGCCGGCGCCGGCCTCAGCTTCATCAGGCGGTCGAGCACCTGGAGGCCGTCGTCCGAGCCCAGTTTCAGGTCGAGGAAAACCGCGTCAAATTCCTCGTCCTCCGCGGCCTTGATCGCCTTCGCGGCGTTGGGCGCGTCCGAGGAATTGTGGCCCGAGGATTCGACCGCGATGCGCGTCGTCTTACGGATGGAGGGTTCGTCATCGACGATAAGCACACGCATGGTGAACGGCCCGAATGGGGCGGTTAGTCTGGGGGCAATGACCAACGTTAAGGGTAAATAGTTCCGGATCATCGGCTAGGGCCGGCCGGCCGGCCCGGCATCGGCCAAGCCCAAAAACAAGGCGGGGTCGCTTTCGCGACCCCGCCAGGTCCAGCTTCAACTAAGTGCTCCCGTGGGCTTGCGCCCACCGAGATGGCACGACGGGTTCGACCTCATTCGGCACCGCGTGTTCCCCATTTGTAAGCTTGCCAGCCGCCGGGGCGCCTCTGAGCGTGCGCTAAGGACCCCATGCCGACCGAACCTCCCAAGGCCGCCGAGTCCGCCGCCCCCGCGGCGTCCGCCGCGCGCATCACCGACCTTGAGATCAAGGACGCCCAGATCATCTTCGGCGCGGTCTGGCAGCAGCTGGAGAAGGATGTCGGGCTGTCAAACCTGCGCTTCCCGAAGGAGATCATCCTGCTGGGGGGCGCGCCGGGCGCCGGCAAGGGCTCCAACACCCAGTTCATCGCCAAGGCCCGCGGGCTCACCTGCGAGCCGATCGTGATCAGCGCGCTCCTCGATTCGCCGGAGGCCCGCCGCTTCAAGGATGCCGGGAGCATGGTCGGCGACCGCGAGGTGATCCAGCTGCTGTTCCACCGGCTGCTGCGCCCGGAGTACCGCGACGGCGTCATCCTGGACGGCTTTCCCCGCACCAAGGTGCAGGTCGAGTGCCTTAAGCTGCTGGTCGACAAGATGCAGGCGCTGCGCAAGGAGTTCTACCGGACGCCGCTCGGGATCCACTTCCGCCAGCCCACGATCCACATCATGGTACTGTTCGTCGACGAGGCGACGAGCGTGGCGCGCCAGCTGCGGCGCGGCATCGACGTGCGGGCGCACAACGAGGAGGTGCGGCGCACCGGCATCGGCGAACTGCAGGAGGAGCGCGCGACCGACTTCGACACGGCCCTGGCCCAGCGCCGCTACCGGGTCTTCAAGGAGCAGACCTGGGACGCGCTCCAGGAGCTGAAGGAGATCTTCCACTACCACTTCGTCAACGCCCAGGGCACGCTGCCCGAGGTCGAGAAGAACATCATGCGGGAGCTCGACTACCAGAGCACCCTCGAGCTCGACCCGCGCACCGTCGACCGCCTCCGGGGCATCCCGGTGGCGAGCGAGATCGTCGTCCACGCCCGCCAGGAACTGGTGAAGCGCCTCGACTCCTACGAGCTCGAACACGAGAAGCTCTTCGGCTGCGTCGCCACCTTCATCGAGCGCAAGATCATGCCGATCGTGATCCGGCACGCCATCTCCGGCTCGGCCCTGGTCAACACCGAGGACCCGCTCCTCGAGGACCCGCTGTCCCTCGCCATGCTGATCGACATCTTCTCCGAGCGCGGCTACCACGCCGGCGTCGATGTCCACCGGATCGAGATTCCCGAGTCGGTCGACCTCGCCACCGGGGCGATCCGCTGCCGCCAGAAGAAGGTGATGCGGATCCAGGTCCGCTTCACCGGCTCCGAGATCCGCCGGGGTTGACCCGGGCTGGCGGGGCGCGCCCTATCTGGGCCGGCGGCTCACCGCATAGTTAATCAGGGCCACGGCAGCCTCGTGGCAGGCATGCTCGGCGTCCGGGCCGCCCTGGTTGGTGCAGGCGAGCACGGCCAAATCCCTCCGGGGGGCCAGCCAGGCGAGGGCAAAGTTCCGCGTGTCGCTGCCGGCGTGGCTGAAGACCGTGCCGCCGCCCCATTCCCGCGTGAGCACCAGCCAGCCGCAGGCATGGTTTCCCCCGAACGGAGGAGCAAACAGCTGGGCGTAGAAGCCGGGCGGGAGCCGCGCGGCTCTTCCTTCCATGCCGTGGAGTTCGTCGACCACGAACTTGGACCAGTCTCCGATCGAGCAATGGACGCTGCCGGCCGGGCCGACCATGGCGGGATTGTCTGCCGCCGGGCCGTTGGATTGCAGGGGCGTGCCGTCGGCGTAATGAGGCCACGGTGGGTCGACCATCCCCGGGGTGCCTGCGCTGCCAAACCCGCCCGTCGCCATGCCGAGCGGGGTGAAGATGATGCGTTCGACCAGGCTCTCCCATGAACTCGCGGTGACCCGCTCGGCCTTGGCCCCGGCGATCACGACCGAACGCCGGCGCCGGGTCGAACGCTTTCGGAACGCTCCCGCCGCCTACTCGAAACGCAGGGCCTCGATCGGGTCCAGCGACGAGGCCTTCCAGGCCGGGTAGAGGCCGAAGACGATGCCGATCATGGAGCAGACCAGGACGCCGGTGATCGCCCAGCCCCAGGGGAAGACGATCGAGACCGAAAGCATGATCGCGAGGAGGTTGCCGGCGCCGGTGCCGAGGACGATCCCGGCGAGGCCCCCGGTCACCGACAGCACCACCGACTCGACCAGGAACTGGGTGAGGATGATCACCTTGCGGGCGCCCACCGCCTTGCGGACGCCGATCTCCTTCGTCCGCTCGGTCACGCTGACCAGCATGATGTTCATGATCCCGACGCCGGCCGCCAGGAGCGCGATCGCGCTGATGATGAAGGCGCCGCCGCTGATCACGTCGGCGATCTTGGCGAAGGCCTGGACGAGCGAGTCGTTCGAGTAGAGCTCAAAGTCGTTGTCCTGTTCGGGCCGGAGGTGCCGAACCACCCGCAGCGAGGCGATCCCCTTCTCCATGGTGGCGTTGTAGAGCTCCTGGGAGGGGGATTGGGTCGCGATGTTGACCGTGAAGCGCTGGGTCCCGAGATCCATCATGAACCGGGAGATCGGGACGATGATTTCCCCGTCCTGGCTCTGGCCAAACGAGGAGCCCTTGGTCGCAAACGTCCCCACCACCGTGTAGGTGTGGCCGTCGGTGTTGATCCGCTTGCCGAGGGGGGTCTCGGAGGGGAAGAGCTTGGTCACGATGTCCGTCCCAATGACGCAGACCGGGCTCAGCAGATCGTTGTCGGCCGCCGTCAGGTTCCGGCCGGTGCCGATCGTGTACTGGTTGGCGGTCGTAAAATTCTCGTCCGTGCCGATCAAGTCGAGGCCCGGCGTCGTCTTGCGGCCGCCGTAGGTGGCCATCACCGGGTTGTCGCGCTCGAAGGCCTTCAGGCAGACCACGTTGGTCGTGTCGGCCATCATCGCCTTGTAGCGCAGCCCCTCGACCAGCGTGATGTTCCGCCGCGAGGCGTACTTGTGCTCCGCGTCGCCGCCGACGTTGATCCCTTGCGGCCACTTGCCGAACTGGAACATGTTGGAGCCCAGAAAGCTCAGCCCGGATTCGATCGAGCCGCGGAGCGCCGAGACGGCCGTCATGACGCCGATGACCGAGAACACGCCGATGGTGATTCCGGACATGGTGAGGAAGGACCGGAGCTTGTTCACCCCGAGCGAGCTGAAGGCCATCCGGAAGATCTCATTCATAGCGAAGGGCGACGACCGGGTCCAGGCGCGAGGCGCCCCAGGCCGGCACGATTCCCGAGAGCACGCCGGTCACGACCGCGGCCAGCATCGAGAAACAAACCAGCACGGGCGAGAAGACCAGGGGGAACGACGGCAGCAGGGTCTTCACCACCTGGCTCAGTCCGAAGGTCAACGCGAGGCCGATGCAGCCCCCAATGGCGCAAATCGAGATCGCCTCGATCAGGAACTGCAGGAGGATGGTGAACCGGCGGGCGCCCAGCGCCTTCCGCGTGCCGATCTCCTTCGTGCGCTCGCGGACGCTGACGAAGGTGATGTTCATGATCCCGATCGCCCCGACGAAGAGCGAGAGGCCGGTCACAAAGATGCCGGCGATCGCGATGCCCTGTTTGATCGGGTCGAGCTGCTGCTTGAAGGCCTGCCCCTCGTTGAGCGAGAAGTTATCCCGGACGCCGGGCGCGAGCCCACGGATGCGGCGCATCGCGCCCTCCAGCTCGTCCTCGGACTCCGCCAGGCGGTACTTGTCGCGGATCTTCACCTGCATCTCGGTGTTCTCATCGCGAATCCCGAAGTACTTCCGGAAGGCGCCGAGTGGCATCAGCATCTGGTTGTCGAAGCTGAAGAGGCCGAGGAAGGAGCCCTGTTTGGCGAGCACGCCGATCACCTGGAAGGGCTGGCCCTGGACCTGGACCGTCGCCCCGATGGCCGAGCCCACCGGGAAAAGGGCATGGGCGACATCGTAGCCCAGGACGCAGACCTGGCGGGCGCCGTCGCTCTCCGTCTCGCTGAAGAGCCGGCCCGCCTCGAAGTCCGTGGTCACGATGCGGCCATAGTCGGCGGTGGTGCCGCGGGTGAAGACGCCGCTGACGCTCAGGCCGCCCGCCTTCACGGTCGAGTTGCGGGCGTCGTCGAACACCGCCACGTCGAGGAGCGAGTTCGGGGTGGCCGCGATGACCGCGTTCAGCGCGATGGCGTCCGACGGCTTCATGATCGGCCGGTTGGCGTAATTCCACCAGTCCTCGACATTGTGCCACGGCCACTTCTGCACGTAGATTACGTCGTCGCCGAGCATCGAGAGGCTGCGATCGAAGCCGATGTCGATGCCGGTGATGGCGGTGCCCATCAGCGTGACGGCCACGATGCCGATGATGACGCCGAGCGCGGTCAGCGCCGAGCGCATCTTGTTGGCGCGGATCTGCGCCATCGCGATCCGAATCGCCTCGGTAAACTCGTAGATGATCTTGCCCATCAGTCGACTGGTCCGTCGCTCTCGATCAGGCCGTCCCGCAGCCGGACAATCCGGCGGGCATGGCGGGCGATCGACTCCTCGTGGGTGACGACGATCAGGGTGTTGCCGGCCTCGTAGAGGTCCTCGAAGAGCGCCATGATCTCGATCCCGGTCTTGGAGTCGAGGTTGCCGGTGGGCTCGTCCGCGAGGATGATGGAGGGGCGGTTCACCAGGGCGCGGGCGATGGCGACGCGCTGGCGCTGGCCGCCCGACAGCTCGTTCGGGCGATGGTGGAGGCGGCCGCCGAGACCGACGTTTTCCAGCGCGATCTGGGCGCGCTCGTGGCGCTGGGACGGCGGGACGCCGGCGTAGATCAGCGGCAGCTCCACGTTTTTCAGGGCGTCGGAGCGGGCCAGAAGGTTGAAGGTCTGGAAGACAAATCCGATCTCGCGGTTGCGGATGTCGGCGAGCTCGTCGTCAACCATCGCCGCCACGTCCTGGCCGTTGAACTCGTACTTGCCGGCGGTCGGGGTGTCGAGGCACCCGAGCATGTTCATCAGCGTCGACTTGCCCGAGCCGGACGGCCCCATGATGGCGAGGTACTCGTTGCGGCGGATGCTGAGGGAAATGCCGCGCAGGGCGTGGATCGTCTCATCGCCCATCTGGTACAGCTTGGTCACGCCCTCGATGGCGATGACCAGCGGACCAACGGGGCGCACAATGCGCGACTCAACGGGGGCCGGGGGAACCATGGGCGGATCCTTACTTGGCCTCGGCGCCCTCGGGCTTCGGCGTTTCGATCTTGATCTCGGAGCCGTCCTTCAGCGTCCGGCTGATCGCGGCGTAGGTGCCCGAGACCACCTCGTCGCCGGCGTGGACGCCCGACTTGATCTCGATCGTGGCGTTGTCGGAGATGCCGGTCTCGACCTTCACCTGCTTCACCTTGTTGCCGTTGCGGACGAAGACCACCCGCTGGAGCTTGTCGCGGTCGCGGCGGGCGTCGGCGGCCTCGGCCGAGACCTCGAGGTCGTTGCCCGAGCGGTCCTTCGCCTCCTTCTCCTTCTTCTTCTCCAGGTCCTCGGCCGAGAGGCCGCTGACGTCGCGCACCGTCACGCTCTGGATCGGCACCGCCACGACGTTGGGGGCCGTCTGGGTCTGGATGTCGGCGGTGGCGCTCATGCCCGGGCGCAGCGTCCCCTCCTTGGCGGAGACGCGGATCTTGACGATGAAGTTGGTGACTTCGTCCGAGACGGTGCCGGAGGCGGCGGTGCCGCTGCCGGTCGCGCCGGTGTTGTCGGCCGAGGCGGCGATCTCGTAGACCACGCCCTTGAACTTCCGGTCGGGGTAGGCGTCGATGTCGATCGACACCGAGTCGCCGACCTTGACGTTGACGATGTCGTTCTCGTTCACCTTCACCCGCACCTCCATCTTGGACAGGTCGGCGACCCGCATGATCTCGGTGCCGGCGAACTCGGAGGACGACTGGACGCGCTCGCCGACCTCGGAGGTCCGGGAGCTAACGGTGCCGTCCATCGGCGCGTAGATCTTCGTCTTGGACAGGGAGTCCTTGGCCTGCTTCAGCAGGCCCTCGGCCTCGTCGACCTGGGCCAGCGCGGAATCGCGGTTGGCCCGGTCGGCGTCAAAGGCCGTCTTGTAGGTGTCGTAGTCGAAGTCCGACACGAGCTTCCGGTCGAAGAGGTCCTGGTACTTCTTCAGGTCGGCGGTGCCCTTCTCGAGCTGGACGGCGCTGTTGACCGCGGCGGAGCGGGCCGCGGCCACCGCGGCCACCTGCTGGTCGACCTGGGCCTGGTAGAAGTCGGGTTTGATCGTCACGATCACGTCGCCCTTCTTGACCGGCGCGCCCTCGCGGAACGGCAGGGCGGTGATCTCGCCGAAGACCTCCGGAGTGATCTTGACCTCCACCTCGGGCTGGACCTTGCCCGTGGCGGTCACGAGCTGGACGATGTTCTTCTTCACGGCCTTCTCGGTCGTCACGAGAATGCCCTTGCCACCCGCCTTCTTCTTGGCGACGCCGACGGCGATCATGATCCCCACGAGGAGGATCCCGCCGATCACGTACCATTTCATCTTCGATTTCTTCCGCGGCTTGGCAACCGGGGTGGCGGCGGCTTGGCCGGGCGAGAGGGAGGCAGTCATGGAGGGAGCATTCACGGGTAATGGCGGATGGGTCAAACGTTCACACCGCGCAAGTCGCCCGGCGCGGGAAAATAACAGCGTGGGAGGGCCGGCTGCGGCCCTCCCACGCTAACACAACTGACAACGTGCAGGGACGGCTAAAACGGCCCTGCAAAGGGAGGTCCCGCCGGCGTCCGGGCGCAGCCGGGCCGGACCGCAGGGCGGGATCGGCGGACCGGGGGACGGGATGGCCACGGGCTGGCATCACCCCACAACACGGCCGGTTGCGGAGAAGTTACACTAAACTTTGATGAGCGGGTGCCGCGGCGGATGGGCGGACCCCGGGGGGACCTATCCCCTTCCCCCCGAATGGCCCGCGGCCGCCGGGGGGCCGTCGGGCAGGGGCAGAAACCGCGCCTGGGCGACCTCGGCGCCCCGCAGGAACTCCGACAGCGCCCGGGGGTCGGGGGTGAAGTCCGCCGGGACGTACCGCAGGACCTCGGGCAGGGACGGGTCGATCGCCGCCAGGCCGAGGGAGGTGCCGAAGACCAGGATCGTATGCCCCAGCCGGCCCCGGACCGTGTCGACATAGTAGCTGAGGAGGCGGGGAAACAGGGTCTCCTCACCGGCGCTTTTCCGCTGGAGGAGGATGGCGACACTCTCGACGAAGCAGCCATTGGCGGGGGTCCCGGCTGGCGACCCCTCCGGGGCCTCGATCCAGGACCACTGGCCAAAGCCGGGGTCGATCTGCCGGAAGAGCGGCCCGGGGTCCCGCTCGTCCTGGGCGGCGGTGCCGGTCGTGACCGAGAGGCTCTGGGTGCCGTCGGCGTCGGTGTAGAACCAGAGGATGCCCGAGAGCTCAAACACGAGCGCGTAGACGGTCGCCGGATAAGGGCTGGAGCGCCACCAGGGGTGACGGCCGGAATTCTCGATCCGGACCAGGCGGGACCAGACCGCGTCGCCGAGCAGCGCCTGGGCCGAAGCCGCGTCGGCCAGCGCCGGGGGCACCGACGGGACCGCGGCGCCGCGGGCCACGGCGAGGGTGAGAAGCAGCGAAAACAGGGTCGCGCGCACGCCCCATTAACCCCAATCCCGGCCGCCGCGGCTCGGAATTGAGATGAACTCGCCGGAATTTGCGGCGGGCGCCGCACGGCCGGCGGCGGGCCGCGGCTACTTGGCGCGTTGGCCGCTCTTGTGCTCCTGCTCCGCCCAGAGGGCCGCACCCACGATGCCGGCCTCGTTGAAGAATTCCGACGGCACCATCCGGGCCCGGGCTTTCACGTACTTGAAAAACTTCTCGTGCTTCGCGCTCACGCCCCCGCCGATGATGATCAGTTCCGGCCAGAGGATGTTCTCGAGGGTGTTGATGTAGCGCCCGAGGCGGGTGCCCCACACCTTCCAGGAGAGGTTCTTGCGGTTCTTGACCGAGGCCGCCACCCGCTTCTCGGCGTCGCGGCCGTGCATCTTCAGGTGCCCGAGCTCGCACGGGAAGAGCGAGCCGCGGAAGAAAAGGACGGAGCCGACCCCGGTCCCGAGCGTCAGCATCAGGGCCTTGCCGGGAAAGTCCCGGCCGGTCCCGAACCGCATTTCGGCCAGGCCGGCCGCCGCCGCGTCGTTGGTCAGGGCCACCCGCACGCCGGCGCCCTTGCTGAAGAGGTTGATGCCGTCGCAGCCGATGAACTTCTTGTCCAGGTTGGCGGAGGTGAGGATCCGGTTGCCGTGGATCACCCCCGGGAAGCCGATGCCGACCGGGCCCTTCCAGCGGAAATGCGTGCACACCATCCCGATCGCGTCGGCCATCTCCGCCGGCGAGAGCCGCAGCGGGGTCTCGATCTTGAACCGGTCCGCCAGGAGCCGGCCGCTGACCGTCTCCACGGGCGCCCCCTTGATCGCCGAGCCGCCGATGTCGATGCCGAGTACCTTCATTGCGAAGCCGCAGATAGACAGCCCGGGCGCCTGATTTCAATGCCGGGTTTGCATCCGCGGCGGAATCCGGGACCGGCCCCTTGACGCGGGCGATCCTCCACGCTCCTCTGTGCCCGTGAAAATCACCTACTACCTCGAGGTCATTTCCTCCTGGTGCCACTGGGCCGAGCCAACCTGGGCGGACCTGAAGCGGCGTTACGGCAACCGGATGCAGTTCGAGTGGCGGATCGCCCTGATGCGGATGGAGGATTTCCCCACCTCCGCGGCCCAGATGGACTGGTTCTACCGCCGCAGCGGCACCATGCTGCAGTCGCCGGTGATGCTCAACTCCGGCTGGTACGAGGAGGGCCGCACCAACTACGACGCGCCCAGCCTGGTGGCCGAGGCGGGCCGGGACCTGGGCGTCGCCGACGACCGGATCCGGCTCGCGCTCGCCGAGGCGGCCCTGCTCCACGGGCGCAAGATTGCCCGGATCGAGGAAGCCGTCGCCGTGGCCGCCAAGGCCGGCGGCGTGCCGGCGCGCAAGCTGCGGGCCCGGGCGGAGTCGGCGGCGGTCCGGGCCCGCGCCGAGGCGAGCACGGCGGAATTCTACTCCCACCAGATCGGGCAGCGGCCGGCCTTCGTCCTCGAGGACGGGATCGGCGACAAGGCGGTCTTTTCCGGCCTCGTCCGGGCGGCGCCGCTCGCCGCGACGATCGAGGCCATGCTGGCGGACGAGGCGGGCTATGCCGGGTACGCCGCCCACCACGGCACGCCGGCCCCGGGGGGCGCCCCCGGGCCCGGGGGCGGCGCCAGCCGCGGGCCCGCCGCGCCCACCACGGCACGCCTCCCCCCAAGTAACCCCCCTTCCCCATGGACTACGCCAACCTCGGGCCCACCGGAACCACGGTGTCGCGCGTCTGCCTCGGCACGATGACCTACGGCGCCAAGACCTGGCGCGAGTGGGTGCTCGAGGAGGCGGAAAGCCGGCCCTTCCTGCAGCGCGCGCTCGAGCTGGGCATCAATTTCTTCGACACCGCCGACGTGTACTCGCTGGGCGCCAGCGAGGAGATCCTCGGCCGGGCGCTCAAGGATTTCGGGCCCGGCCGCGACCGCGTGGTCATCGCCACGAAGGTCTTCAACCCGATGGGCGACGACCTGAACCAGCGCGGGCTCTCGGCCAAGCACATCCGGCACGCGGTCGACGCCAGCCTGCGGCGGCTGCAGACCGATTACATCGACCTGTACCAGATCCACCGCTTCGACCCGGCCACGCCGGTCGAGGAGACGATGGAGGCGCTGAACGGCCTGGTGCGCGCGGGCAAGGTACTTTATCTCGGCGCCTCGTCGATGGCCGCCTGGCAGTTCGCCAAGATGCAGGCGGCGGCCCGGGCGAACGGCTGGGCGCCGTTCGCCATGATGCAGAACCACTACAACCTCCTCTACCGGGAGGAGGAGCGCGAGATGGTGCCGCTCTGCCTCGACCAGCGCGTGGGACTGATTCCGTGGAGCCCGCTGGCCCGCGGCTTCCTGGCCCGGCCCCTGGCGGCCGAAAGCCTCCGCGTGAAGACCGACGAGTACGGGCGCCACCTCTACGGCGCCCAGCTGGCGGCTTCCGACCAGGCCGTCCACGCCGCGGTCCACGCGGTCGCCCAGGCCCGCGGGGTGCCGGCGGCCCAGGTCGCACTGGCCTGGCTCATCCAGAAACCCGGGGTCGTCGCCCCAATCGTGGGCGCCTCGAAACCCCATCACCTGGACGACGCCGTCGCCGCGCTGGCGCTCCGGCTGAGCGCCGATGAAGTGCGGGCCCTGGAGGCCCCCTACGTCCCGCACGTCATCGCCGGGCATAAGTGAACACGCGGGCCGCGGCTTTCCTCGCGCTGGCGGCGCTGGCGGCGTCCGGCCGGGCCGCGACGGGCATCGTCTTCGACGACCGGAACGGCGACGGGATCCGGCCGGCCGGCGAGCCCGGCCTGCCCGCGGTGCAAGTCTCCAATGGGGTGGACATCGCACGGACGGACGCCTCGGGCCGTTACACCCTACCCGACCGGCCCGGCAGCCGGGTCTTCGTCATCAAGCCGCGCGGCTGGCAGTCGCCGATCGGCCCGTCGGAACTGCCGCGCTTCCACGGCGAAGTGGGGGCGGCCGCGACGGATTTTCCCCTGCTCCCCTCCGTGGAGGCGGATGCCCTCGGGGCCCTGATCCTCACCGACCCGCAGCCGTCCACGCCCACCGAGGTCGGCTACCTCGCCAGGGGACTTGTCGGGCGGGCCGGCCCGCAGGCCGGCCTCGCCTTCGGGGTCACGCTCGGCGACGTCGTGTACGACCGGCCCGATCTCTTCGGCGCCGTGGCGGGCGCCCTGGCGGGATTCGGCATCCCCTGGTATAACCTGCCCGGGAACCACGACCTGTCGCTCGCCACCCCCGACGAGCGGGCGGCGGTCGCGCCTTTCGAGACGGCCCTCGGGCCTTCCACCTACGCCTTCCACGCCGGCCCGGCGCTCTTCGTGGCGCTGGATGACGTGCGCCCGCAGGGCGGACCGCGCTACGTCGGCGGCCTGACCGAGGACCAGTTCCGCTTCCTTGGAAACCTGCTCCAGGACACGCCCCTGGGTGAGTGGGTGGTCCTGATGATGCACATCCCGACCTTCTCGCCGGACCCGTCGGGGATCGTCGGCTTCCGCACCGCCGACCGCCTGCGGCTCTTCCAGCTCCTGTCCGGACGGACCCGGCTCCTCATCCTCTCCGGCCACACCCATTACCAGCGCCACGTCTTCCACGGGCCCGAGGACGGATGGAACGGCGCCGCGCCGCTCCACGAATACAACGTGGCGGCCGCCTGCGGCGGCTTCTGGGGCGGGCCCCGCGATGCGGAGGGCATCCCGGCGGCGACGATGTGGGACGGCACGCCTCCCGGCTACGCCGTGCTCCATTTCCAGGGCGACGCGGTGGCGCTCGACTACGTCCCGTCGCGCTTCCCGCCCGAGCACCAGCTCTCGGTTCACGCGCCGCGGGCCGTCGCACCCCGCCAAGGCTACGTCTCATTCTACGCCAACATCTTCAATGGATCCGACGGGTGGAAAGTGGAGGCCCGGGTGGACGACCGGGCCTGGAACCCGGTGCGGCGCCTCCTCGGCTGGGATCCCACCTACGCGGAGGATTTCCTCGCCCAGGACACCCGCGCGCGGCCCGCGCCGGGCCCGCGTCTGCCCGACCCGGTCGTCTGCTACCATCTCTGGCGCGGGGCACTCCCCGCCGACCTTCCCCCCGGGCCGCACACGCTCCAGGTCCGCGCCTCCGACCCGCTCGGGCGCATCTACCTGGCCGACCGGCCCCTGCAGATCGCGGTGCCGTAGGCGCCGGGAGTACCTATTTTTAAGTACGAATAACCCCTGACCAGGGTGGGCAAAGGCCCTTTAAGTCCGGCGGTCGCCACCCTGCCGTGTCCCTGGTCCGCCCCATCGCGCCGCGCCGCGTCTTTTGGATCCTCGCTGTCGCCGCGACCCACGCGGCGCCGCCGCCGGGCATGCCGCCCCTGCGCGTCTTCACCGCGCGCGACACCGGCGTCGCGACCATGGCCTGGTCGGCGGCGCAGGACCCGGACGGCACGCTGTACTTCGGATGCAACACCGTGGTCTCGTTCGACGGCGACCGCTGGCGCGCCGAGCGGATGGACCCCACCTACCTGGTGCGCGGGCTGGACCTGGGGCCGGACGGCCGGCTGTGGGCCGGCGGGGTCAACCAGCTGGGCTGGTTCGAGCGGTCAGCGGACGGAGGCCTGGCCTACCACTCGCTCATGGGGAAACTGCCGCCCGGGTCCCCGGAATTGGGGGAGGTCTGGCGAGCTTACGCCGAAGGCGCGGGCCGAGCCGTCTTCGTCACCCGCAACCGGGTGCTCCGCTGGGACGGCCGGGCGATGCAAACCTGGGAATTCCCGGGGATGAACTTGTTCTGGGCCTCGCGCACCGCTCGCGCGATCTACCTCCACTATCCCCCGACCGGCCTCCTCCGCCTCGATCCCGCCGGCCCCGTCGTGGTCATCCCGGCGGCATCCCTCGGATCCCCTCAGGTCCGCTGGCTCGACGACGCGGGCGAGGACTGGACGCTCCTCACGACGCAGGGATTCCTCCGTTTCCGGCAGGGCCGCTGCGTGCCGGTGGATTCGCCGGCGTCCGCCTTCGCCCGCGCCTACACCCCGACCTCGGTGGTGCGGCTGCGGGACGGCGCCTTCGCGGTCGGCACGCTCCGGGGCGGCATCGCCGTCATCGAGCCGGACGGGGCCCTCCGCCGGATCTTCAACCAGCACACCGGCCTGCCCGCGAACCAGATCTACTCGCTCTTCGTCGACCGCGACGGGGCCCTCTGGGGCCTCGGCCCGGCGCATATCTTCCGCCTCGGCCTCACCTCCGGCACCTTCCTCTACACGGCCCGCGGCGGCTACCCGGCGGGCGGATGCGATTCCCTCGCCGAGCAGGACGGCGCGATCTTCGCCGCGTCGCACAGCGACCTGCTCCGCCTGGGAGCCGATCCCAGCGGCGAGGGCGCCGGGGCCTTCTCCCGCCTGCCGGTCAGCAGCAACCGCTTCTACTGCCTCCTCGCCTCCCCGCCGGGTCTGGTCGTCGGGACCCTCGGCGGCCTCGGCCTCTGGTCCGAGGCCGGGCTCCGGTCCATCGGCCGGCCGGGTGACGCGGTCTTCCGGAGCGGCCCCTCGCGGGCGCAGCCGGGCCGGATCCTCGCCTCGCTCTCCGACCGCGTGGTCGCGGTCGATCCGCGCTCCGGCGCCGCCGCGGTGGTGGCGGACTCCCTGCCGGACTACGGCGACTCGGTGGCCGACGAACCCTCCGGCCGGGTCTGGGTCGGCACGCCCTCGCGCGGCCTCTTCGTCGCCGGGCCGGGCCAGGTCGGCGCCGAGCCCGCGGCGCCGCGCTTCGGGCCGCTGCCGGTGGCGGGGGCCGCCCTGGTCGCGGTCGCGGGGTCGACCGTGGTCGCGCTCACCGACTCCGGGGCCTTCTACCTGGACCCGCAGGCCGACGCCTTCCGCCCCGTAGCGGACTTCCCCCGCGGCCGGCCCGCCGCCCTCTCCAATCCCGACAGCCGCGGACAGGTCTGGGCGGCCCTCGAGGGCACCGACGGGCGGACGCCCCAGCTCGGCCGGATCGCGGCCGGGCCCGGCGGCGTGGCCTGGACGCCGGTGCCCATCGAGGGGCTGGGCGAGATCGGCTCCGTGCTGGGACTGCGGCTGCTCGGTTCCCCGGAGCGGGAGGAGCTCTGGGTCGCCGGGACGCAGGCCCTGCTCCGCGCCGACCTCACCGCCGTCCCGTCGCGGCGGCCGCCCGCGCCGATCACCCGGGCCTGGGCCCAGGGAGACGGGCCGGCCTCGGTCCTGTCGGCGGGACAAACCCTCGCCTACTCCAACCGCACGGTCCACGCCGAGTTCAGCTCGCGCGACTTCGGGATGCGCGAGCAGGAGGGGTTCGAAACGATGCTGGTGGGCGCCGAGACCGCGTGGACCCCCGCCCACGGCGCGGCGGAACGCGACCTGTCCGGCCTCCGGGACGGCCGCTACGATCTCCGCGCCCGCCTTGTGGCGGGTTCGGGCGCGCCGGGCCCGGAGTCCAGCCTGCCCTTTGCCGTGGCGCCGCCGTGGTGGCGCGACCCCGCCGTCCGCGCCTCGTTCGTCGGGGCCGCGGCGCTCGGCGTGGCCGGGCTGCTGCGCCTGCGGACCCGGGCGCTCCGCCGGCGGGCCCGCGAGCTGGAGCACATGGTGCGGCAGCGCACCGCCGAGCTCGAAAAGGCCAACGCCGCCAAGACCGAGTTCGTCGCGAGCATGAGCCACGAGATCCGCAATCCGATGGGCGGCATCATCGCCTCCGCGCTCGAGCTGGCGGCCACCCCGCTCGGGGCGCGGCAGGCGGAGCTGGTGACGACGCTCCGCGGCTGCGCGACCTTCCTGTCGACCCTGGTCGAGGACGTCCTCGACTTCGCGGCGATCGAGGCCGGCGCCTACCAGGTCAACCGGACCTCCTTCCGCCCGCGCGGGCTCCTGGAGACGGTCGTCGTCATGGTGGGCGCTTCCGCGGCCGCCCGGACGCCCGGGATCGTCGTCGACCCGGACCTGCCCGAGCGGGTCCTCGGCGATCCCAGCCGGATCCAGCAGGTGGTCGTCAACTTCACCCTCAACGCCCTGAAGTTCGGCGGGACGGCGATCACGCTCTCGGCCCGGCGCGACGAGGACCACGTGGTCTTCGGGGTCGCCGACGACGGCCCCGGCATCCCGCCCGAGGAGCAGCGGAACCTCTTTGTGCGCTTTTCCCGGCTCAAGGCCGCGCGCACCTCGGCCGTCCCCGGCACGGGCCTCGGCCTGGCCGTCAGCCGGGAACTGGCCGAGCGGATGCAGGGTTCCGTGGGCGTCGTGTCGCGGCCGGGCCAGGGCGCCCTCTTCTTCCTCCGCCTCCCGCTCGAGGCCGCCGGCGCCCCGGCGCCGGCGGCCGACGTGGCGCGGCTGCGCGGGCGGGCGCTCGTGGTCGAGGACGTCCCCTACAACGCGCGGGCCCTGGCCTTCATGCTGGGCCAGCTGGGCCTCGAGACCGACCTGGCCGCGGACGGCCGCCAGGCCCTCGCGGCGCTGGACCGGAACCGATACCGGGCCGTCTTCCTCGACTGCGACTTGCCGGAGGTGGACGGCTTCGAGGTGGCCCGCCGGTTCCGGGCGGCCGAGGCGCCGGGCCCCCGGACGCTCCTCATCGCAACGACCGCGCTGGCGACGACGGAAAACGAGCGCGCCTGCCGCGCGGCGGGGATGGACCGCTTCGTCGCTAAGCCCGTCACGCCCGAGAAGCTGCGGCGCGCCCTGGGGGGCGGAGGCGTGGCCAGTTCCCGGGCGGGCGCGGGCCTTGACCTGGCGCTCCTCGCGCACCTGACCGACGGGACGTCGGCCGGCCTCGAGGCCGAGCTGGGACGGTACTGCCAAGCGCTCGGCGAGGCCCTGGCCGGGGTGAAGGCCGCCCACGGGACCGGACCGCACCGGGCGGTCACCCGCGCCGTGCACCGGGTGCTCGCCCTCGCCCGCATGGTGGACGCCACCGAATTGGCCAGCGCCGCCCGGGACCTGCAGGCCTGCGCCGGGGTCTACTCCGAGCCGGAACTGGCCGCCGAGCTGGACATCCTGGCGAGGCGGGGAGCCGAGCTTCTCCAGGCGCTGGCCGCGCCCGGGGTGCTCAGTGGTTCTCCGGCCGCCTGAACTTCTGGTGGTCCTTCTTCTCCAGGGCCGCGATGTCCCCGATCATCTTGGTGGCGCCGGCATTGTCCCCGGCGGTGAGCGCATCCGAGACCTTCTGCAGGGCGTCCTCCATCCCCTTGAGCCCGGCCACGTAGTCGGCCAGGAACTTGGCCTGCTGATCGGCCGGCACGTCCTCGGTTTTCTCGGGCTTGAAGGCCTCCGCCTCCTTGGCCGCCGCGATCATCGTCCCGAGCAGCTGGAGCGAGGAGGCGTTCTGGGTCGGGTCGCTCACCTGCTTGCGCAGCTTCCGGAAGGATTTGCCGATCTTGTCCATGCGCAGGTCGATGTCGGTCTTCTTCTCGTCGCCGGGACCGCCGGCGGGGGGAGTGGCCGTGGCAGGGGCGGCGGCCGGCGGCGGCGGGTCATCGGCCCGCACGAACCGGGGCGCGAGGAGGGGGAGGGCGAGGAGGCAGAGGAGCGCAGGGCGGATTTTCATGGGAGGAAAGGGAAAGGGCCGGGGGATCAACGCAGATGACGCAGGGCCGGGCAATTCGTTTCAGGAAACCTTCCCCGGGCGCCGGCCGGCCCGGCGCCCGAGGTCGTGGAGCAGGATGGCGGCGGCGGCGGACACATTGAGCGACTCGACCCGGCCGCCGCCACCGATCGTGACGAGGCTCGTGCAGGCGGCGGCCACCTCGGGCGCCAGGCCCTGCTCCTCGTTGCCGAGGACGAGGGCCCAGGGCACCGGGCCGGCCTCGGAGGGGGTCCCCCCGCGGGTCGCGGCCCCCACGACGTCGAAGCCGAGCCCGGCGAGCTCGCGCAGGAAGGGGGCGATCGCGGGCACGGCCCAGAGGTCAATGGCATCCAAAGCCCCCTCGGCCACCCGGTAGGCCGCCGCGCCCGGTCGGGCCGCCCCGGCCTCGCCGGAGATCACGATCCGGGGGACGCCCAGGTAGGCGGCGGTCCGCGCGATGGCGCCCAGGTTGTGGGCGTTGCCGATCCGGTCGAGCACGACCAGGTTCTCGCCGCGGCGCGCCCAGTGGGCGGCCTCGGCCGCGGTGGCGGTCCGGGGCGGTGCGACCGCAACGACGGCGACGATCCCGCCGTGGTGCACCGAGTCGGCGATCTTGGCCAGCTCGGCCGGCTCGACGCACCGGTAGACCTTGCGGGCGGCGGCCAGCGCCTTGCACATGAGGCCCACCTGCCGCGAGGTTGGCCGGTCGAAAAAGAGGCGCACGATCGACCCGCGGTCCCGCTGGAACCGGGCGCGGACCGCGGCGAGTCCGCAGATGGCGATCTCGTGGTCCTTCACGGGCAGCGGGTGCCGACCAGGGTGAATTCCTCGCGGTCGTGGTACAGGTGCAGGATCCGCAGCCCCGCCGCGTGCCGCAGGAGGGGCGAGGCCGGCGCCCGCAGCTCCTCGAGGAGCGCGATCGGGTCGACCCGCCCGAATTTCAGGTTGACGACGAAGCGGCGGCACCAGCCGCCCGCGAGCCAGGGCGCCACCACCGAGCGAAGCACCTTGTGCGGGTCCTCGAGCATGTCGGAGAAGAGCCAGTCGAAGACCTTCGCGTTCCCCGGGCTGAAGCCGAAGGCGTCGTCGCGCCGGTGCTCGATCAGGGGATGGTTGAGTGCCCCACCCTTCAGCGGCCCGTTGTCGACCGCCACCACGTGGGCGCCGCGCTTGGCCGCGCTGTAGCTCCAGCCGCCCGGCGCCGCCCCGAGGTCGCAGACCGTCTCGCCGGGGGCCGGCTCGGCCCCGGCGATGCCGTAGGATTCCTCGACCTTCAGGTAGGACCGCGAGGGGGCCGCATCGTCATCCGCCATCCGGCAGGGGCCGTTGGCGGTGGCGGCGCGGGCGGCGTGGAGGGTGCCAAAGTCCGTGAACCACACAAAGAGGCCGCGGGCCGGTCCCAGGCGCGGCCGCTCGGCCGCGGCCAGCTTGGCCAGGCGGCCGAGCTTGCGCCGGAGCAGCTCGTGGAACGCGCCCTCGACCGCGGCGATCCGCCGGCCCAGGCCGGTCAGGTCGGCGGGGCCGGCGAAGAGGCACGGCCAGGGCCGGTCGATCCGCTCGCCCTGGAGGCTGGCGGCGAAGAAATCAAGGAGGGCCTGGGCGAGGGCGTTCACGCGTTCGCCGGCGAGGGTCACCGGCGACTCGAGGAAGGAATGCGCGAAGGCCGACCGGACCAGCGCGGCGGAAGGATCCAGGCCGGTGGTCGCCCAGCCGGGCCCGCTGGCGTTCACCGCCAGGCCGAGGCTCGCCAGTTCCCGGGCGAGCAGACCCTCGTAACCGGATTGGCAGACCACGAGGGCCCCGTTGGGTGACATCGGCCCCGAGCCAAGCGGAGCGGGCGGGGCCGATCAAAGCAAAAGGCCGGCGGGCACGACCCCGTGGCCGGCCGCGATGGCCGCAACCGAGACCCGGCTGCCCTCGAGCGTGAACCCGCCATCGAAGGGGTTCGAGGCCAGGAACAGCGGGGTGTCCAGGTCGGCGTAGCCGAAGCCGCCGAGGCCGGCGGCGAAGCAGGCGGAAGTCGTCATGGCGAGGATCGACTCGATGTTGCCGCCGATCATGAGGCCCAGGCCCTCGTCCCGCGCGACCGCCGCGACCCGGAGCGCCTCCGCGATCCCGGCCTTCATGAGCTTGATGTTGATGACCGCGGCGCCCCGCGCCGCCGCCAGGCGGCGCGCGTCGTCGGCCGTGCTCACCGCCTCGTCGGCGGCGACCGTCCAGCCGGACTCGGCGCCGAGGGCCCGCATGCCCTCGAGGTCGTCCTTGGCCAGCCACTGCTCGAGGAGCAGCGGCACGACCGCGCGGGCCCGCAGGCCCGCGACCAGCACGGCCGCCTCGGCGCGGGAGAGGGCCGCGTTTCCGTCCAGGACGAGCGGCGAGCCCGGCGCCGCCTCGAGGATCGCCCCGATGCGTTCCAGGTCGGCGGCCGGGCCGCCCGGGCCGCCGACCTTGGCCTTGATGATCCGGATCCCGCGCCGGCGGATCGCGGCCGCCGCGGCGCCCGCCGCCTCCGGCGTGCCGGTCGTCACGGTCATGTCCGTCTCGAGCTCGGTGCCGGCGCCCCCGAAGTGGCGCCAGAGGGAGAGGCCGCGCTGGCGGGTCCCGGCGTCGAGCAGCGCCGTCTCGAGGGCGCAGAGGGCCGAGCCGCACCCAGGGCCGGAGCGGGCCCGGAACTCCGCGCCGATCGCCTCCCAATCGGCCGCATCCCGGCCCGGGAAGAAGTTGGCGGCGGCGCGCAGGGAGGACAGGGCCGCCTCCTGGGTCTCGCCGTTGTAGGCCGGGAAGGGCGCGGCCTCGCCGTGCCCGAGGGTGCCGTCGGCCAATTCGACGGCCACGAGTACATTGGCTGCGACGCCCAGGCTGCCGCGGGAAATCCCGAAGGGGGTCGTCAGCGGGATGTCCAGCGCGGCCACCCGGAGCGCGCGGATCGTCGTCGGCAGCAGGTCAAACGCCATGGCGGCAGCTTCCGGGGCCGGCGAGGAATTGCAAATCGGCACCGGCGCAGTACGACTGGCCGGCACGCGATGCGAGTCCTCGTTGCCTTCGACAAATTCAAGGACTCGATCTCCGCGGCCGCGGCGGGCCGCGCCGTGGCGGCCGCCCTCGCGGAGCGGCGGCCCAACTGGAGGCTCGACCTCTGCCCGCTGTCCGACGGGGGTGAGGGCTTCGCCGGCATCCTGACGCGCGCGGCCGGCGGCGAGGAGAGACTGGTCGCGGCCACCGGCCCGCGCGGCGAGCCCCTGACCGCCGCCTTCGGCCTCGTCGAGGCGGAGAAGATCCCGGCCGCGGCGCTCCGCCAGCTCGGCGGCCCGCGGCCGGCGGGGGCGCGGATCGCCATCGCCGAGATGGCGTCGGCCAGCGGGCTCGCCCTCGTTCCGGCCCCGGCGCGCGATCCCCGCCAGGCGACTTCCTTCGGGACCGGCGAGGTCCTGCGGGCCGCGGCGGCCGCCGGGGCCGCCGCGATCCTCCTCGGGGTCGGGGGCAGCGCGACCCATGACATCGGCCTCGGCGCCCTCTCCGCCCTCGGCCTTGGGCTCCTCGGCGCCGCGGGCGAGGACCTGGGCCCCGTCCCGCCCGCCCGCTGGGCGGAAATCCGCGGCTTCCGCGGCGATCCCGGGGCCGGCCGGCCCCCGATCCTCATCGCCTGCGACGTCGAGAACCCCCTCCTCGGACCCGCGGGGGCCCTCGCCACCTATGGCCCCCAGAAGGGCCTGCGGCCGGCCGACCAGGCGGCGTTGGAAGCGGAGACAGGACGCCTGGCGCGGCTGCTCTGCCGGCACTTCGGCCGGGACGAGGACCTCGTCCGCCGGCCGGGCGCCGGCGCCGCCGGCGGGATCGCCTTCGGCCTCATGGCGGCGGCAGGGGCCACGCTCATTGCCGGCATGGACCTCGTCGGCGCCTGGCTGGATCTCGACGCGCGGGTGGCGGCCGCGGACGTGGTCATCACCGGCGAGGGGCGCTTCGATGCCACCTCGCTCTCCGGCAAGGGACCCGGCGCGGTCGTCCGGCGGGCGCTCGCCCTCGGCAAGGAGGTCCATGTGTTCGCCGGACAGGTGCAGCTGCCCGCGCCGGTGCCCGGGCTGCAGGCCCACGCCATCTCGCCGGCGGCCCTGCCCCTCGTGGCCGCGCTGGCCCAGGCGGAGCCGCTCCTGGCCGCCGCCATTGAGCGCGCCTGGCCCGCGGGATGAAACGGCTCGACCGCACTCCCATCGGCCCCGATACCTTCCGGATGCGTTGCCTCCCGCCTCGGTCCCTCCGCCGTGCCCTCCTGGGTGCGGCCCTAGCGGCCGGCCTGGCCGGATGCAGCGCGACGCCCGCTCCTCCGCCTCGGTCCCCGGCCCCGACCCCGGCGCCCCCGCCGGTCGCGGTGGTCCCGAAGCCCGCGGCGCCCGCGCCGGCCCAACCGGCGGTCGACCCCAGCCATCCGGTGATGCTCGGCATCGATGTCCTGGAGGCCGAGGGCTTCGCCGCCATCCGGGGCAAGAACATCGCCCTTCTCACCCATCCGGCCGGGGTGGACATGCACGGCGCGAGCACGATCGAGGTCCTGCGCCATGCCCCCAACGTGCATCTGGTGGCGCTGTTCGGGCCGGAGCACGGCCTCCGCGGGGAGTACCCGGCGGGATTCAACTACCCGGACCACGTGGACGGCCGCACCGGTCTGCCGGTGCGCTCGCTCTACAACGGCCGCGTCGACCACCGGCCGACCAAGGCGCAGCTCAAGGGCATCGACGTCATGGTCATCGACCTGCAGGACATCGGCGTCCGGAGCTACACTTTCATCAGCGTGATGAAGACCTGCATGGAGGGCTGCTTCGAGAACGGCGTCGAGGTGATCGTGCTCGACCGGCCGAACCCGCTCGGCGGCCTGAAGGTCGACGGGCCGCCCCTCGATCCGCAGTTCGAGAGCTTCGTCGGCGAATTCCGGGTGCCCTATGTCTACGCGCTCACGATCGGGGAACTCGCCAAGATGGCCAAGGCGGCGCCCGACGTCCTGAAGATCCCCGAGGCGGTCCGCCTGAACGGCCGGCTGACCGTGATCCCGATGCGGGGCTGGCGGCGCGCGATGCGGTGGCCGGAGACCGGCCTGACCTGGGTGCCGACCTCGCAGGCCATCACGAGCTTCTCGGCCGCCGAGGGCTGCGCCATGGTGGGGCTCGGGACCCAGGTCGGCGGCTTCAAGAGCGGCGTCGGCACGAACTACCCGTTCCGCGGGGTCTACTACCACGGCGTCCATTTCGACGTGCTGGAGCGCGACCTGCGCGCCCTCAGCCTGCCCGGGATCGGCTTCCGGCGGGTGAGCGTTCCCGACCCGAAGACCGGCAAGTCCGACATCGGTCTCTATGTCGAGATCACCGACTGGGACCTGTGGCAGCCGACGGAGCTTGGCCTCAACCTCATCCGTCTGGCCTGCAAGTACGACCCCAAGACCTTTGCGGCGGCCACCAAGCCGGAAATCAGCATCTTCCAGAAATGCCTCGGTTCCGCGGCGTTCTGCAACGACGTGTACGCCCACGGCGCGAAGGTGGACGTCGCGGCCTACGTGCGGGACTGGCAGGCCCACAACGCGATCTACCAGCAGTTGAGCCGCAAGTACTGGCTCTATTACTGAGTGGGCGGTCGGACGGTTCGCGGTGCCGCGGGGTAGGTTGGGTATACGGACAAAGTCCGAAACAGGACATCCTTTCGCTTCCCGCCGTCGTCATGCTCGGCAGCAGAACCCCCTCACGCCTTTCTTGGGCCCTTTGTTTGGCGGCCCGGGAATCAAGCGACACCCCCAAACGGCACCCCCATGAAGCTCAAAACCCCATTACTGGCTGCGACGCTCGCGGCCCTGCTCTTCGCCGGATGCGCAACCTCGGCGGCATTGAATAACATCCACATCGGGATGACCAAGTCGGAGGTTCAGTCGCTCCTCGGCACGCCGGACAGCACCAGCGCCCAGGCCAACGTGGAGTACATGACGTATTATCTCAGCGCCAACGCCGGATATGGGCGGGATCAGCCGTACATGGTCCGCCTGGTCAACGGAAAGGTCGAGTCGTTCGGCCGGTTTGCGCAGCTTTTCGACCTGTACAACCGGCCCGTCACCAATGCCACGCCGGGGCAGGCAGACTTTCCCCAGCTTGGGGTCAGTTCAGCGGGCGCTTCGCTGGCCGTGGCCGCGGCCCCCGCGTCGGCGCCTAAACCCGACCTCGTGGCCGAATTGCAGGCGCTCAAGGCGCTCAAGGCGCTCAAGGACCAGGGAGCGCTGACCGACGAGGAGTTCCAGCGGGCCAAGGCGAGGCTGCTCGGCCAGCCCTGAGATGATAAGGGCCGCCGCCGTGGAGCGATTTGGCTGCGGAAGCGGCGAAGTCCAAGCCGCTGACAGACCAGGGCGCCGGACCGGCGAAGGCGACCCGAGGGCGGTGCGCCGGCGCGCGCCCCAACTCTCCTCTTGGCGCTCAGGAAGTCGGCGCCAAAATTTGCGCGGCCGGGGCCAAAAAAAATCGCCAAGCCCCCGGTTCGCCGCAAGCGTGGAGGGCCCCCTCCCCCTCTCCTCCCCGGATGCCCATGAAGACCAAGCGGAAGAAGTCCCAGTTCAAGGTCGCCGTCATCGGCGCCGGCGGAATTGGCCAGGACCACGTGGCGAGCTTCCGGCTTCACCCCGACGTGCAGGTGGTGGCCATCGCCGACGTCAACCCCGAGCGCGGCAAGGAGCTGGCGGACCGCTTCGGGGTGCCGGAGTTCGTCCTGAATTACAAGGACCTCCTGGTGCGGACGGATATCGACGTGATCTCGATCGCGCTCCCGAACTACCTCCACGCCCCGGTGGCGCTGGACGCCCTGCGGGCGGGGAAGCACGTGATGCTCGACAAGCCGATGGCGACCAACGCGAAGGACGGCGGCCGCCTGGTCGCCGAGGCCAAGCGCCGCGGCGTCCTCTTCATGGTCGGCCAGAACTTCCGGTTCAATAACGACACCCAGACGGCCAAGCACGTGGTGGCGCAGGGCACCCTCGGCGACATCTACCACGCCAAGACCTCGTGGAGCCGCCGGGCCGGCATCCCGCGGATCGGCTCCTGGTTCACCCAGAAGAAGTACGCCGGCGGCGGCTGCACCTACGACATCGGGGTCCACGCGCTCGACCGCTGCCTCTACCTCATGGGCGAGTTCGACGCGGCGGCGGTGAGCGGGCAGACCTATGCCAAGTTCGGGCCGCGCGGCCAGGGCAACGGCAACTGGGGCAAGAGCGAGATCGACCCGGGCCGGCCGTTCGACGTCGACGACCTGTCGATCGCCCTGATCAAGCTGAAGAGCGGGCGGACCGTCCTGCTTGAGACCTCGTGGGCCGCCCACGGCCCGCTGGTCGACGTCAACTCGACCCAGCTCTTCGGGACCGAGGCCGGCCTCATCCTGCCCCCGGTGCAGCTTTTCCGCCAGACGAAGGGCGGCTACTCGAGCCAGGTGATCGACCCCGTCCCACCGGCCGTGGACCTGAACCGCATGGTCCACTTCATCGACTGCCTCCTCGGCCGGGCCAAGCCGTTCATCAAGAACGCGGAGTCGGTGGCGGTGCAGAAGATCCTCGATGCGATCTACCAGTCGGCCGCCACCGGCCGGGAGGTCCGGATCAAATGAGCGCCGCCGCCAAGCGGGTGCCGGTCGCCCTCCAGCTCTGGTCGGTGCGCGAGGAGATGAAGCGGGACTTCGCCGCCACCGTCGCGGAGGTCGCGCGGATCGGCTACCACGGCGTGGAGCTGGCCGGCTTCGGCAACCTGGACGCGGCGGGGGCCAAGGCCGCGCTCGACGCCGCCGGCCTCACGGCGGCCGGGATGCACGTCGGCCTCCCGGCCCTGCGCGCCGACCTGAACGCGATCGTGGGCGACGCCCTCCTCTTCGGCTGCCGCCATGTCACCTGCTCGTGGTGGCCCCCCGCGCATTTCGTCTCGGCGGCGGCCTGCGAGGAGATGGGCCGGCAGCTCGGCGAATACGGGGCGACGCTGCGGGCCTACGGGATCCGCTTCAGCTTCCACAACCACGCCAGCGAATTCAAGATCTTCGACGGCCGGCCGGCCTTCGACTGGATCCTCGGCGCGGCGGCGCCGCGGGACCTCGGCGCCGAGGTGGACGTCTACTGGGTCCACCACGCCGGCTACTCGCCGGCCAAGTTCCTGCGCGACCACGGCGCCCGCGTCCCGCTCGTCCACCTGAAGGACGCCAAGGAGCTGGGCGCCGGCCCGGTCGATTTCGCCGCGGTCTTCGCCGCCACCGATGCGATCGGCGCGGTGGAGTGGTTCATCGTCGAGCAGGAGGCGTACAGCCATGCGCCGATGAAATCCGTCCAGCTGTGCTACGAGCAGCTCAAGGCCTGGGGCCGCGCCTGAGGGCGGCCCACCTCCATTTCAACCCCGAACACCCATGCCACGCCCCGTCACCCTCTTCACCGGCCAATGGGCCGACCTTCCCCTGGAAAAGCTGGCGCCCCTCGCGAAGAAAATGGGCTACGACGGCGTCGAGCTCGCCTGCTGGGGCGACCATTTCGAGGTCGATAAGGCCCTCGGGTCCAAGCAGTACCTGAAGGACAAGTGGGACCTCCTGGGGACCCACGGGCTCACCTGCCAGGCCGTTTCCAACCACCTGGTCGGCCAGGCGGTCTGCGACCTGATCGACGAGCGGCACCAGTCGATCCTGCCGCCGGACGTCTGGGGCGACGGGAAGCCCGAGGGCGTGCGCCGGCGGGCGGCGAGGAAGATGATCGCGACCGCCAAGGCCGCGCGGCGCTTCTATGACGCCCGCCCGGGGAAGGCGGCCCGGGGGGACTTCCCGGCGGTCGTCAACGGCTTCACCGGCTCCTCCATCTGGCACTCGATCTACGCCTTCCCGCCGACGTCGCAGGCCTACTGGGAGAAGGGCTTCGAGGACTTCGGGCGGCGGTGGACGCCGATCCTCGACGCCTTCGACGCCGCGAATGTGAACTTCGGCCTCGAGGTCCATCCGACGGAGATCGCCTTCGACACCGCCAGCGCCCGGCGCGCCATCGCGGCGGTGAAGGGCCACAAGCGCTTCGGGTTCAACTACGACCCGTCGCACCTGGGCTACCAGGGGGTCGACTACGTCCGGTTCATCCGCACGTTCGGCCCGCGCATCTTCCATGTCCACATGAAGGACGTGTGGTGGGGCCACGGCGACGGCTCCGCCGGCGTGTTCGGCGGCCACACCAACTTCGGCGACCCGGGGCGCTTCTGGGACTTCCGCTCGCTCGGCCATGGCGACATCAGGTTCGAGGACATCATCGTGGCCCTGAACGACGTCGGCTACCCCGGGCCCCTCTCGGTCGAGTGGGAGGACATCCGGATGGACCGCGTCCATGGCGGCACCGAGGCCGCGGCCTTCGTGCGGAAGGTGGACTTCCCGCCGAGCGCCCTGGCCTTCGACGCGGCCTTCGACAAGAAGAACCAGTAAGCCATGGGCCGCAAACTGCGCTTCGGGATGATCGGGGGCGGCCGCGGGGCCTTCATCGGCGGCGTGCACCGCATCGCCGCCGCCATGGACGGGCAGGCGGAGCTGGTGGCGGGCGCGTTCTCGAGCGACGCCGAGCGCTCCAAGGCCTCCGGCGCCGACCTCTTCCTCGACCCGTCCCGGGTCTACGGCTCGTACGCCGAGATGGCGGCCGCCGAGGCCGCCCAGGCCGCCGACCGGCGGCTCGACTTCGTCGTCATCGTGACCCCGAACCACCAGCACTACGGGCCGGCCAAGCTCTTCCTCGAGTCGGGTTTCCCCGTGATCTGCGACAAGCCCGCGACCTTCGACCTGGCGCAGGCCAGGCGCCTGCGCGCGGTGGTGCAGAAGACCGGCCAGCTCTTCGTCCTCACCCACAACTACACCGGCAACGCGATGGTGAAGCAGGCCCGCGAGTTCGTGCGGGACGGCAAACTCGGCACCCTGCGCAAGGTCGTGGTGGAGTACCCACAGGGCTGGCTGGCGGATGCGATCGAGAAGACCGGCCAGAAGCAGGCGGCCTGGCGCACCGACCCCAAGCGCAGCGGCGCCGCCGGCTGCATGGGCGACATCGGGACCCACGCCGAGAACCTCGCGCGCTACATCACCGGCCTCGAGATCGAGGAGCTCTGCGCCGACCTGAGCACATTCGTGAAGGGCCGCGCCCTGGATGACGACGGCAACGTCCTCCTGCGCTTCAAGGGCGGCGCCAAGGGTGTGCTCCACGCCTCCCAGATCTGTGTCGGCGATGAGAACAACCTCAACATCCGGGTCTACGGCACCAAGGCCGCCCTGGAGTGGCACCAGGAGCACCCGAACGAGCTGGTGCTGAAGTTCCCCGACCAGCCCCGCCAGGTCTGGCGCCGGGGCAACGGCTATGACGGCGCCGAGGCGCAGCGGTTCGCCCGCGTCCCCGCCGGCCACCCCGAGGGCTACCTCGAGGCCTTCGGCAACATCTATAGAGAGGCCTTCCGCGGCATCCGCGCCGAGCTAGACGGCCACAAACGACCCAAGGACCTGGACCTCCCGACGATCGACGACGGCGTCGAGGGCATGGCCTTCATCGAGGCGGTGGTCCGCAGCAGCGCCAAGGGCGCCCGCTGGGTCACCCTGAAGCGCTGACCGCCATGGCGATGCGGCGCCACGCCGTCGCGCGGGCGGGCGAGATTCCCCCCGGGGGTCGCAAGGTCCTCATGGTCGGCAAGCTCTCGATCGGGATCTTCAACGTCGCCGGCGAGCTCAAGGCTTACCGCAACGCCTGCCCGCACGCCGGCGCCCCGGTGTGCGTCGGGCGCATCTCCGGCACCTCGCTGCCCTCCCCCGTCTACGAATACGCCTACGGCCTCGAGGGCTGCATCCTCCGCTGTCCCTGGCACGGCTGGGAGTTCGACCTGAGGTCCGGCGAACACTTGGTCGACCCCGCGACCAAGCTCAAGGCCATCGCCGTCGCCGCCGGGCCCTCCGAAAGCCTGGACCCGGTGACGGTGGAGACCAGCGGGGACGAGGTCTACGTCTTGCTGCCCCAGTGAGCGCGCGCCAATCTTCCGCCATGCCCCTCATCGATTGCGACGTCCACAACGCGTTCGCCGACGTGCGCGGCGAGCTTCGGCCCTTCCTGCCCCGGCTCTGGCAGGATTTCGCGGACCGCCACGGGATTGCGGTGCCCCCCGCGGGCTATGTCTCCCCGGTCGGGGTGCAGCGCGAGGACGCCCGGCCGCCGGGCGGCGGCATCGCCGGCAGCGATCCCGCCTACCTGATCAGGGACCACCTCGAGCGCTACGGCATTTCCTACGCGATCCTCACCGGCTCGCACATCCTCGGCGCCTCGAACCACTTCGACCCGGACTGGGGCAACGCGCTCGTCCGCGCCTACAACGAAAACCTGGCCGCCCGCTGGCTGAGCCTTTCCGACCGCTTTCGCGGCTCGATCATCATCAACCACTCCGACCCGGAGGCGGCGGCGAAGGAGATCCACCGCTGCGCCGCCGACTCCCGCTTCGTGCAGGTGCTGATGGCCTCGGGCTCCAACCGGCTCTTCGGCCAGCGGTTCTTCCACCCGATCTACGAGGCGGCCGCCGCGCACGGTCTGCCGGTGGCGATCCATCCGGGCACGGAAGGGGCGGGCACCGCCGACACGCCGACGCCGGCCGGGCGGCCCACCCGGTACTTCGAGTGGCACAACATCGTTCCCATCAACGCGATGGCCCATGTGAACTCGCTGGTCTGCGAGGGGGTCTTCGAGAAGTTCCCCGGGCTGAAGTTCATCGCGATCGAGTGCGGGATCGCCTGGCTGCCGCACCTGATGTGGCGGATGGACAAGAACTACAAGGGGCTGCGCTCGCAGGTGCCATGGCTGAAGCGCCTGCCGAGCGAGTACATCCGTGAGCACGTCCGGGTGACGACCCAGCCGACGGAGGAGCCGGAGAACCCGAAGCACCTCGTGCAGATCTTCGAGATGATCGGGGCGCCGGAGATGATCCTCTTCTCGAGCGACTATCCCCACTGGGACTTCGACAGCCCGAAGGTCGCGCTGCCGGCGGTCCCGGCCGACTGGAAGGAGAAGATCCTGTGGCGCAACGCCGCCGCCCTCTACGGTCTCAAGCTGCCCGAGCCGGCCGCAATCGGCGGATGAATCGCTCTTACCTCCGCAAAGAATTCCGATGGGCATCATTCGCCCAAAGCGGACGAGCGCCCCGGAATTGTCTCCTGCAGAGCGTAGGCGAAAGGCAGGTCGCATTTCCGGGCAAATCGTTGATCAAAATCCTTTGCTTTGAACGGGTAGTTAAAGAATCCGCCGTAATATTTCTCGGCGCCGCCGATGCGATGATGGAGCGGGAACAGGAATCGGTCCCACTGAGCGTAGATGATCGCGAAATATCCGCTCGGCTCGGTCTGCGGGACCCAATGAGGGTCACAGTCGGTTTGAGCCATCATTACAAACGTTGGCGTGCCGTTGTTTAGGCTGGGCTCAAACGCTGCGGCCTTATCCAGGACCGCCAAGAATTCGGCTAACACCTTCGCGGGATAGTAGCCCACCTCGATACCCACAGAATAGGTTCCGGCGGTGGTGTGGAGGAGGAGAACGGCGACGAAGCCGCCGCCACCATCCGGATAAGGTGCGATTCCGCCTCGCACGGATACAAGCTTGGCAGACTTTCGCCCGACCAACCGCGAGCCACCCATTGATTGGCAACCGCCTCCGCCAAGGCAAAAAAATGTCGCCAGCCCGAAAATGGTCAAACGGGCCCAGGCTGGGCGGCGTCTTAGCACTGCCGCAGGTTGCGCTGAACCCTCCTCCGAGGGAATCCAATTGGCGACCGCCCGCCCATTCGCCACGTCCTGGGCTCACATCCGGCAGATGAGCAGCTCCCGCTCGTAGATCATCTCCTTGGGGAGGCGGTCGTGGAGGTCGAGGAAGAGCTCCTCGTGGCTCATGACCTCGGCCCGCCAGGCCCGGCGGTCGAAGGACTGGAGCTCGTCGAAGCGCGCCTTGGGGAAGTCGAGGCCGGACCAGTCGATGTCGCCATGGGTCGGCATCCAGCCGATCGGCGTCTCGTGGGCGAGGGCCTTGCCCCGGGCGCGGTCGACGATCCACTTGAGGACCCGCATGTTCTCGCTGAAGCCGGGCCAGAGGAACTTGCCCTCCGCGTCCTTGCGGAACCAGTTCACGTGGAAGATCCGCGGCGTCTCGGTGAGGTTGCGCTGCATCACGATCCAGTGGCCGAAGTAGTCGCCCATGTGGTAGCCGCAGAAGGGCAGCATGGCCATGGGGTCGCGGCGCACCTTGCCGATGGTGCCGGCGGCCGCGGCGGTCATCTCCGAGCCCATGGTGGCGCCGAGGTACACCCCCGAGCTCCAGTTGAAGGCCTGGTAGATGAGGGGGATGGTCCCGGCCCGGCGGCCGCCGAAGATGATGGCGCTGATCGGCACCCCGTCCGGCTTCTCCCAGTCCGGGTCGATCGTCGGGCACTGCGACGCGGGCGCGGTGAAGCGCGCGTTGGGGTGCGCGGCCGGACGGCCGCAGCCCGGCACCCACTCCTGGCCCTGCCAGTCGAGGAGCCGGGGGGGCGGCTCGTCCGTCATCCCCTCCCACCAGACCCCGCCCTCCGGGGTGAGGGCGACGTTGGTGAAGACGGTGTTCCGGGCCAGGGCCGCCATCGCGTTCGGGTTCGTCCGCACCGAGGTGCCCGGGGCCACGCCGAAGAAACCCGCCTCGGGGTTGATGGCCCGCAGGCGGCCGTCGGCGCCCGGCCGCAGCCAGGCGATGTCGTCGCCCAGGGTCCAAACCTTCCAGCCCTGCTCGGCGAAGGCCCGGGGGAGCACCATCATGGCGAAGTTGGTCTTGCCGCAGGCGCTCGGGAACGCCGCCGAGACGTAGGTCTTCTCGCCCTGGGGGTTCTCGACCGCGAGGATCAGCATGTGCTCGGCCATCCAGCCCTCGTCGCGGGCGATGTTCGAGGCGATGCGCAGGGCGAAGCACTTCTTGCCGAGGAGGGCGTTGCCGCCGTAGCCCGAGCCGTAGCTCCAGATCTCCCGGCTCTCGGGGAAGTGGACGATGTACTTCTCCTTGTTGCACGGCCAGGGCACGTCCGGCTGGCCCTTGGGCAGGGGCGCGCCCACCGAGTGCATGCAGGGGACGACCCGGGTCTCGCCCTTGTCGATCTCCTGGAACACTGGCAGGCCGATCCGGGCCATGATGCGCATGTTGACGACCACGTAAGGGGAGTCGGTCAGCTGCACGCCGATCCGCGCCATCGGGGAGCCGACCGGGCCCATGCTGAACGGCAGGACGTACATGGTGCGCCCGCGCATCGCGCCGTTGAAGATGCCCCGCAACTTGCGGCGCATCTCGAAGGGGTTGACCCAGTTGTTGGTCGGGCCGGCCGCGTCGCGCGACTGGGAGCAGATGAACGTGCGGTCCTCCACCCGCGCGACGTCGGTCGGGTCGCTGCGGGCGTAATGGCAGCCGGGCCACAGCTGCTCGTTCAGCTTGATGAAGGTGCCGGCGGCGACCATCTCGGCGCAGAGGGCGTCGTTCTCCTCCGCTGAGCCGTCGACCCAGTGCAGGACGTCGGGCTTGCAGAGCTCCTCCATTTTCTCGACCCAGCGCAGCAGGTGCTTGTTCGCGCTCAGGGGCTTGGCCGGATTGCGTTTTTTCATGGGGCCCGCGGGGGCCCCGCGGAGAAGCAGGGTGCCGCCTCCCGGCCGCCGGCGCAAACTGGAAAGCCGCGGCGTGGCGGCGGCCGAGCGCGGGCCCTGGGCCGCGCTACTTGATCCCCACCGGTCCCCCGACGTCCTCGGTCCGCATGAACGCCTGGGCCGCGGCATCCTGGATCGCCTCCGCCTCCGCGGCGTCGCCGCCAGCCGCCATCGCCCGCGCGGTGTCCTGAAGGTCGGCCATCTTGCCAAGGCGCTCCTGGTCGAGGAAGGCCTGGTAGGCCGCGCCGGCGTTCAGGTTGAAGAAATTGCCGACCCGCAGCCCCGGGTGGGCCTGGAAGGAGAGGTCCACCAGCGCCTCGGTGGTGTAGAGGTCCCGGCCCTGGAACACCACCTCCCGGGTGCCCTTGACGACGTACCGGGACATGGTCGCGACCGGGAGCCGCGGAATGTCGTTCTTCGGCTTGTCCGCCGCCCGCAGGTCCGGGCCGACGCTCGAGGCCGGTACCGCCGCCGGCGGCTGGTAGTGGGGAGCGCCCTCGGCCAACTCACCCTGCAGGTTGGCGGAGAGGGGCGGGTTGACGGGCTCCAGGCCGGCGTCGGGATCGGGCGTGTCGATGTCCGGGTTCCGGGCGAAAATGATCTTGGACGTTTCCGCCGCGCCCGAAGCCGCCGCCTGCTGGGTGCTGTTGGCCGCGGCCTGCGCGCCGGGCGACGTCGAATTCTGGGCCAGGGCCGGAAGGGCCGCGGAGCAGAGGACGATTAAGATCGGAAGGGAGCGATCCATGTCTCACCGAGTACCGCGCCGGGGTAAAAGGTTCCCCACCATGCCCACAATCGGGCGCCGCGCAAGCCCGCGCGCCGGAAGGGCCCGTTTGACCCGGCCCGGAAACCGGCGTCAACTCTGCGCCACCCCATGACCCTCCCCGTCGACCCCCGGCCCCGCCCGCAGCTGCAGCAGATCGCCCGCCGGGTGATGGTGGAACGGGGATTGGACCCGGACTTCGCCCCGGCCGCCCTGTCCCAGCTGGCCGCCATCCACGCCCCGGCCCCCGGCACGGGCCCCGGCGTCCGGGACCAGCGGTCGCTCCTCTGGTGCTCGATCGACAATGACGACTCGCGGGACCTGGACCAGCTCTCCGTCGCCGAGGCCTTGGCCGACGGCGGCATCAAGGTGCTGGTCGCCGTGGCGGACGTGAGCGAGCTGGTGCCGGCCGGCTCGGCCCTCGACGCCCACGCCCGGGAGAACACCACCTCGGTGTACACGGCGGGGGGGATCTTCCCGATGCTCCCGGAGAAGCTGTCGACCGACCTCACGTCCCTGGCCTTCGGGGCAGACCGGCTGGCGCTCGTGATCGAGATGACCTTCGACCGCGCCGGGACCATGGCGGCCTCCGCGGTCTACGAGGCCCGGGTCCACAACCGCGCCAAGCTCGCCTACAACAGCGTGGCGGCGTGGCTCGAGGGCACCGGCCCCCTGCCGGCGCCGGCCGCCGCCGTCCGCGGGCTCGACGAGAACCTCCGGCTCCAGTCCCGGCTGACCGAGCTGCTGCGGGCGCTCCGGCACCGCCGCGGCGCGCTGTCGCTCCAGACCGTGCAGCCCCGGGCGGTCTTCGACGGCGACATCCTGCGCGACCTGGTTCCCGACCAGAGCAACGTCGCCAAGAGCCTGATCGAGGAGCTCATGGTCGCCGCCAACGGCGTGACCGCCCGCTACCTGGCCGCGCAGCACTTCCCGGCGATCCGCCGGGTGGTGCGGACCCCGAGCAAGTGGGACCAGATTGTCGAACTGGCGGCGGGCCGCGGCGGATCGCTGCCCGCCCGGCCGGATGGGAAGGCCCTCGAGGGCTTCCTCCTGGACGAGCTGAAGAAGGACCCAGCGGCCTTCCCCGACCTCTCCCTCTGCGTCATCAAGCTCCTCGGCCGCGGCGAGTACGTCGTCGAGCTGCCCGGCGGCACGGTGGCCGGGCACTTCGGGCTCGCCGTCACCGACTATGCCCACTCCACGGCGCCGAACCGGCGTTTCCCCGACCTGCTGATCCAGCGCCTGGTCAAGGCGGCCCTGACCGGCCAGAAACCTCCCTACTCCAACGACGACCTCGTGGCGCTGGCGCAGCACTGCACCGAGCAGGAGGCGGCGGCGAAGAAGGTCGAGCGCCAGGTGGTCAAGTCCGCGGGCGCGATGCTGCTGGCCGGCCGGATCGGCCAGAACTTTGACGCCGTCGTGACCGGAGCGTCGGACAAGGGGACCTGGGTGCGCCTGGTGCGGCCGACGATCGAGGGGCGCCTGATCAAGGGATTCGAGAACCGCAAGGTCGGCGACCGGCTCAGCGTCCGGCTCGTCCACACCGACCCCGAGCGCGGCTACATCGACTTCACCGGCTAGCGGCGGCGCTCAGAGGGGCAGCCAGCCCTGGGCGAGGAAGGCCAGCCCGACGACGCCAAAGGCCATGCTGACATACCAGAAGGAGCGGCGGTTGGTGAGCGCCGCGATCGCACCGACGGCGATGGCGATCTGGAAGAGCGTGACCGCGCGCGCAAAGACGACGTGCCGCTGCAGGTGCTGCGCGGAGGAGACCTCGCGCTCCTTGGCCTCGGCCGCGATCCCGTCCTGGTCCCTCTTGTACTCGGCCAGCTTCTCCCGGTCCTTCGGGGTTACGGGCCGCCCCTCTGCCTCCAGGAGCTCGAGCTTGGAGCCCAGCACGGCCGCCTTGATGCCCTTGGCCTGGTAGAAGGCCCATTTGTCGGAGCTCTGGATCTGGTCGACCATCGCCTCGTTCGCGTGGTGGCCGGCCAGGAGCGAGCACACCGCCGCCAGGCCCGCCAGCAACGCGGAGGTGAGCGCGACGCCCATCGTCCAGGGTGCCTTGTGGTGCTTCGCGTGGTGCTCCATCGCCTCGTGCAGGTGCTCGGTGGGAATCTCCGCTTCTTCCATCCGACCATTGCACGGCAGAGAGCCGCCAGCGGCCAAGCAAAAACCGCCGACGGCAAGGCCGGGCCGCGCCGCGGCGCGGCCCAGCCCGGATCCGTTCGTCGGCTCGGTGCCGGCGGCTAGAAGCGGTAACTCACGCCGCCCCGCAGGCCCCAGTCCCGGCTGCTGTACTGGTCGAGCGTCTCGGTGAGCGAGGCCTTCCAATTCCGGGTGAGCCGGTAGGTCTCCTTCACCCCGTACTCGAAAGCGTGGTCCGGGAAGTCCGCCACCGTCGGCACGTGGTTGTACAGCTTCGGCAGCGCCTCGTAGCCGATGAACGGCGTGATCGCCAGGCTACCCAGCACCTCGAACTCCACCCCGCTCTGCAGGTCGTAGACGAAGCCCTTGCGCGAGAAGCCGCCGACGTGCTCCCAGGCCATGCCGGCGTCCGCGCTCAGGAACGGCTTGCCCCAGATCTCGGTGAGGAAGCCGGTGCCGCCCATCTCGAGCTGGTCGCGGCGATCGCTGAAGCCGTCGTCGTCGGCGTTGGTGTGCTCGTAGAGGAAGTCCCCGTCGAAGCCGACGATGCCCGTGCGGTAGGCGGCGGTGTTGGAGAAGAATTCGTAGTCGTGCAGGCTCGTCGGCGAGTCGTGGTAGTGCTGGTAGCCGTAGCTCAGCTCCGCGTAGTTCGTCCCGATCAGGCCCGGGCCCGGATCGACCGAGCCCGGGTCCGGGGCCGGTGTCAGGGCCGACGTGGCCGGCATGGGCGCGGGCGTAGTCGGCTCCGCCTGGGCGGCGGCAAAGAGGGGAGCCCCGAGCGCGAACGCCGAGAGGAGGGTGAGGTTCTTAATGGTCATGTTCTCGTTTGTATTGTTTATTTGGATATACCGATCTTAGCGTCCCGGTCTCGCGACTGGTCCGGTGATCAGTTGGACCGCGCGACAAAAGAAAGTTCCAAACCGCGGCGGTTCGCGGGCGCCCCGACCGTGCAAACTGCGGTCCCTCCCCGCCGCGCCGGTGTAACTTCTCCTGGCGCTAAACGTCGTTATAACCGGAGCCACTACTTGCACCCTGTCGGAACCAACATAACCTTCCCGATGCTCCCCTCCGAGCCCCACCCCGGCCGGCCCAAAAGGCGGAACCCCGGTGGTCCGTCGGGGGTCCAACCCCAGCGACTACAACCGGTCCGAACCAAGAAATTTCCAAATCCATGAACGCCAAATCACAACTCTTGATGGCGGTCGCGGCCGGGCTCCTCGGAGCCGCCACCGCGGCCGTCGCCGCCGACCAGATCGGCGTGCAGGACCAGGTCTCCGCTCCCGCCCCGTCCCAGGCCTACGTCATGATGGCCGGCCACTGGGACTCGGTGAATGGCCAGTGGAAGTGGGTGGCCCCGCATTGGGAGCTGCCGCCGGCGCGCGACGCCTCCTACGTCGCGGGCCACTGGGCCTCCCAGAACGGGGCCTGGGTGTGGGTGAACGGCGCCTGGAACGTGGGGCAGGGCCCCGCGCCGCAGGCCGGCCCGCCGCAGCCCCCCGGTCCGGACGGGCAGCTGGCGGCCCCGGGCTCCGGCGTCGCGATGCCGTCAACCCCGGCCCCGTACGTCAATGGCCAGGACGGGCCCGGCGGGGTCGACCGCAGCTACGACCAGGGCGTCGTGTCCACCACCGACTACGGCCCGATCGACTATTCCGCCACGTATCCATATTATTATGACTATCCCGCCTACTGGGCCGGCGACCCGTGGTTCTGGGGCGGCGGCTTCGTCGGGGTCGGCTACTACGGTGGCGGCTACTGGCGCGGCGGCCGCTGGTATGGCGGCGGCTATGGCCGGGGCGGCTACGGCCGGGGCGGCTACGCCCACCCCGGCGGATACGGCCACCCGGGCGGCTTTGTGGGCCACGCCGGGGGAGCGGTCCGCGGCGGTGGGGGCGGCGGCGGCGGCTTCCACCACTAGGTCTGAGGGCCTAGTGGGCGGGGACCTCGCCCAGTGATCTGACGGCCCCGATGTCCACCCGTCCCGCGGGCAGGGCATCCCGCAGCAGGCCCCCGCTGCTGCGGCCGAAGTAGGCCGAGGCCTGCAGGACCATCGCCGCGGCGACCGCCCCGAAATTGGTGCCGCGGGCCCGGACGCTGAACCGGGTCACCCAGAGCAGCTTGTGCCGGCGGTGCTTCCAGAGCTCGTCAAAGTCGTAGGCCATGAGGACAATGAAATAGCGGTCCTCCTCCAGCTCGGTGATCAGGTCCGCCCGGCGGCGCTCGGCCGCGCCGAAGCCGCCGGCCGAGGGGCCGAGCTCCGAGTCGTATCCGAGGAGCTGCGCATTGCGCAGGGTCGCCTCCTCCCGCTGGCGGTCCTCGAGGGCCACGGTGGCCAGGGCGGTGCTGACGGCGCCCTCGCGGGCGCTCTGCATTACGGTCGACGGGTCAGCGGTATGGGTCATCGGGCCGCCCGCGGTCGGCGGCGGGGGCGGGGGCGGCGGGGCCGCCAGCGCCTGGGTCCCGTCCTGGAGCGCCTGCGTCGCGGCGGAGCCCATGGCGCCGGCCGCTCCCCGGGTCGTGCCCCAGTAGATCATGACGAGCAGCTTCGTCTTGTTCGGATCCCGGTCGGGCACCGGGCGGTAGTTCTGGGCCTCGAGCGGGCCGGTGACCAGCTTCGCCAGGTCGATGAAGTTCAGGCGCTCGATCGAGGGATCCGGCGTGGCGCCCGGCAGGCAGCCGCCGTCGCCCAGGGTGTAGGTCTCCGGCAGGAACGAGCCGCCCGGCCCCTTCGCGCGCACGTAGCCCGGACTCGTCTGGGAGAAGATCGCCGTGATCTCGCCGGCCGCCCGGGTCGGGGCGGCCGGTGTGAGGCCGAGGGCGGCCAGCAGCAGAAGGGCACGGCCGGCCGCGGCCCGGAGGGCGGCGGGATGGGGGGTCAGGGGCATCGGGGACCTAATCACTCGGTCTAACACCAGAGCTCACCCTAGCCCTTCGCGATTTCCCTACGCAATCCCCGGCCCCGGGCGAGGCGCCTTAGCGTTCGCCTTCCCGGCCGTGGGCGCCCAGCGTGGGCGGCCGTGAACAAGCTCTGCATCCTCGTCGGCACGACGGTGGTCGGCTACGCCTTTGGCTTCCTCGCCTCGCCCTACGGACTCATGACCGAGGTGATCGCGAGCGGCGTCGGCAGCCTGCTCGGCGTCTACCTCGGCTGGAAGCTCGCGCAGCGGATCGAGCGGATGTGAGTCCCCCGGGCCGGTCAGACCGGCTCGACGTGCACCGACACGTCGCTTACCTTCAGGTAGGAGGCGAGGAGGGTGTCCTTCACCACATGGGCGATCTCGTGCCCCTGGCGCACGCTCAGCTCCCCCCGCACGCGGATCTGGATGTCGACCAGGTAGCTGAGCCCGCTCTTGCGGACCCGGCACTTGTCGAGTTCCGCGACCCCGGGGACCCGCAGCGCAATCGCGCGCACCTGGTTTTCGAGCTCGGCCGGCACGGCGATGTCCATCACCTCGTTCAGCGCCTTGCGGAAGATCCCAAACCCGCTGAACGCGATCACGAGCGAGGCGACGAGCGCCGCCCATCCGTCGGCCGCGGCGTAGGCCGGGCCGCCGAGGACCGCGATCGCGATGCCGATGAAGGCCGCGGCCGAGGTGAGGGCGTCGGAAAGGTGGTGCCAGGCCTCGGCGCCCAGGGCCGTGCTCTCGGTGTCGCGGCTGACGGCCTCGAGGCGGCGGGAGAAGATCACCTTGGTGGCCACGACCGCCGCCAGGATGGCCAGCGTCCACCAGCGGGGGACCTGGTGGGGGTCGCGGATCTCGGCCACGGCGTGCCAGCCGATCCCGAAGCTCGCGGCCAGGATCACGGAGGCGGTGAAGAGCCCGGACACGGCCTCGGCCTTGCCGTGGCCGTAGGGATGGTCCGCGTCCGGCGGACGGGCCGCCCACTGGAAGCCGGCCCAGATGAGGATCGAGATCGCCACGTCGGTCAGGGACTCCACCCCGTCGGCAACGAGCGCGTAGGCATGCCCGAGGAGCCCGCCGCCGACCTTGATCACCGCCAGGGCGATGTTGAGCGCCATCCCGCGCGCAATCAGGCGGGCGCCGGCCCGCGCGCGGTCCGCGATCGCGGCGTGGTGGGCGGGAAGGGCGCGGTCCATGGCGGCCCGGACGCTGGGCGGGCGCGGGGAAAATCTCAATACCGCGCCGTTGACCGGCCGGCGATTGGCGCCAATGCTCCGACCCCGCCATGGCCGCCAGAACCAGTTCCCTGCCCCATGACCCGGTCAAGCAGTTCTCGGTGTTCGCCGAGAACCGGGTCGGCCGCCTCTATGATCTGACGACGCTGCTCAAGGACAACAACGTCCACATCATGGCGATCACGGTCCTGGACACGACGGACAGCTCGATCATCCGCGTGGTGGTGGACGATCCGTCGAAGGCCCGGGAGCTCTTGATCAGCAATGACATGCCGTATGGGGAGTGCAATCTCCTGGCGGTGGAGATCGCGGACGAGGCGGACCTGAAGGGCGTCCTGGCCGCGCTCCTCGAGGCCGAGATCAACACCCACTACGTCTACAGCTTCATCAAGCGGCCGGCCGACCGTTCCGCCCTCGCGATCAGCGCGGAGGACCAGGACACCGCCTCGCAGGCCCTTTCAAACCGGGGCTTCAAGGTCCTCCAGCAGAGCGATATCTCCCGGTAGGGAGGGCGCCACGGGGCTACTCCGCCATCTGGCCGGGGCCCTCGGCGTCCAGCTGGTAGATGCCGGTCATATAGCCGCTTTCGAAAGTCGGGTTCACCCGGAACATCCCGCGGAAGGAGATCGGCACGTCCTGGGTGATGGGCACGCCCTTGGGGATCCGCACGATCACCCAGTCGTTCATGTTCGGGACCGTGCCGTAGCAACAGGCCATCTGGTTGGCCATGAGCAGGAATTCCACCGCCTTGCCGTTCTCCAGCTTGGTGGGGAGCATGAAGCCGGTGACAATGGCCTTCTTGCCATTCCAGCCCTTGACGATGCCGGGGATCTGGTCCTCGCCGGTCGGGGGCGTGGCCTTCGGGTTGGCGAGGGGGTCGTACTCCGGCGCGATGAACTTGAAGCTGGAGAGGCGGTCGAAACCGAGCTTCAGGTAGCCTGCATCGATTTCGGGCGCCGGGATCTGCAGCTGCGCGGGCGCCGCCAGGACGGCAACGGGCAGGAGGAGGACGGCGAGGCTCAGCTTCACACCCCACCCTACCACAACGCGACGGTTCGTCAAAGGAGGGTTTCGGCCGGCGGCCGTTCGGGGATTGCCCGGCGGGGCCGGGCCGCCTGAAATGGGTTAACCACCCGCCGGCCATGAAAATCCTCCGCTTTGCGGCCCCCTTCCTCCTCGCCGCCACCCTCCGGGGCCAGGGCGGGGACGGGGTGTTGTTCGAAATCAGCGCCGACCGTGTCCTCAACATGCGGACGCACGAGATGGGGTTGAACCTGGCGCTGACCCCGACGGGGGAAGCGGGCCTGCGGGTGCGGGCCGGCCGGGTGACCGTGTCCCAAGCGGAGGATGACACCGGTGCCATCCTTACCCAACCCGGCGCCGAAAAGTTCCACACGGTGACGGTGGGACGCGCGGACTCGGCGCAGAAAACCAGCTCCGGCGAATCCATCACCCTGTCGCTCCAAGGCTTGGCCGCCGGCGCCACCAGGATCAAGACCCTCTCGGGCGTGTTGGAAATGGTCGTGCCCGACCTCGACCCCGCCTCCGTGGTCGCCGTGCCGGATCTCGCCGGCACCTTCGGGGCGCCGCTCGGCTCGCCGGCGCTGGCCCAGGCGGGTGTCACCGTGGTGGTCTACGACCAGGCCACCGCCACGGCGGCGGCGTTGGACAAGGGCCCGAATGGGCCGCAGGACTACGACTCCGGCCTCCTTTTCGGAATGGCGCCGCTGCCTCCCACCATCCCCCGGCCGCGGATGGAGGAGACCGACATCGCCGTCGCCATCGATGACCCCGCGAGCCGCCTGGTGAGCCTCGAGCTGCAGACGGCCGACGGCCGTTCCCTGCGATACAACCACAACGGCACCTACCATTCCTCCGGGTTCGCGGGACATCCGGGACGCCGCTTTGACACCTACCGCCTCCTGGGTCCCCTGCCGCCGGGCGCGAGGCTGGTCGCCTGGCTCGTCACTCCCCGCTCGCTGGTCCAGCTGCCGTTCCACGTCGAGGGCGTACCGCTGCCGCCGCCGCTGGGGCACCTTGCGGTCGGGACGATGACCGTGCAGCTGGACGAGGCCGCCCGAAGCACCGAGGAAGCCCGCCGCTATCGGGAGAATGGTCCGGTGGGCGCGGCGCATGAGGCCGGCCTGGACACCGAGGGCGCCCTCGCCCGCGCCTGGGACGACCAGCCGCGGTACGCGGCGCTGGCGGGGGCGGACCATCACCTTACCCGGCCCCCGCAGCTCCTCTCCACCGTGCCGCCGGAGTGGGTCGATCTCCCGGCCCACCACCCGCCGATCACGGTGCGGGTGTCCTTCGCGGTGAACGCGCACGGCGACGTGGAGGCGGCGCGGGTGCTCGACCCGGGCGAGCCGCGCTGCGACGAGGTGGCGGTGGAGGCCGTCATGCGCTGGAAGTTCCGGCCGGCGGAGGACGCAGCCGGCCCGACCCTGGCCTTCCTGCTGGTCCCCTTTGTCTTTCGGGCCCCCGATTGGAATGTCGCCCCGGCGCCCGCCTCGAGCCGGCCAATGTGAGACGGGCGGCGGGGCTACCGGCTCCGAGGCGGGAATTTTCCAATAAACCTGCGGTCCCTAGTGGTTGGCGGCCGACGAATCCGCCCGAGCCCCAGCCTGGATCAACGAAGTCATCTGCTCAAAGAAGCGCGAGGTTACTCCGTTCCCCGGTCCGGGTGCTTCGGTCCCGGCAAATAGCTCGAACTGCGCAGGCGACAGGAAAGCGTGGGCCTCGGCATCGATGGCAGCCCAGTCCAGGTCCCCGAGGGAATGGCTCGGGCCGGCGGAGTCCGGGTTCATCGCCTGGGCAATCAGGGCCGTGAGGGTCGCCTTCTGGTCGGGCGACAACGGCGCCCCTTCCAGCGTCGCCTCCCCGTCAAGATTGTCGATGTACTCGCGCGCCGGCATCGAGCGTTCGTACTGCGAGACCTGGGTCATTGCGTCCGCCCCCAGGAGAGCGGCCTGCGCCGCCGAGTATTCATCCGACACTTCCTTCAGCAGCATCTGGCCGCCCGGATCGGAGGCGGCAACGCCCTCCGCCCTGAGGCTGGTCAGGACATCCACATTATCCGCTTCGCTCCTAAGCTTGTTGTCCAGGAACTGGTCAATCTGCGTCGACGAAAGGCCCAGCGCCCGGAACAACGCACCGTACCGGACCGATTCGACAATCTTTTGGTACGCGTGCGCCCTCGCCAGGACCGCGGGGTCACTCTTCGGCTTCGCTGGAACATCACCCGTTCCCGTCTTCCCTGCCTGGGTCTGATCCCGAACCCCGGATGACAGTCCAACGCCTGCCAGCCGCTGGCCATCGCCTGTTGGGCGCTGAAAGGCGGCCAACTCTCGCGACAGTCGATTCGTCTCCTGGGCGGAAGCGTTCCGCTCTCTCTTGAAATACCAAGCCAGTCCGATCGCGGCTAGCGCGGCCACACCGACAAAAATTATCGGCTTCCTCATCGGCCTTAGTGCCGGACAACCGCTTGCTGCCACGACTGGCGCAGCTGCCGCAGGTTTTCGAGTTGCGCCAGTTGTGGTCCGGAGAGGACTCCCTGCGCCTGGGCGGTGACGGATCCCCAGTCGAAGGACGGCTGGTTGGGGGATCCCGCCGAGGCGAAAATCCCGGCCATCTGCTGGGCCTGCGCGCTGGACAGGGGGGTGTCGGTTTCGGACAACATACTCGCGAAACCTTCGGCCAACTGCCGCCCCGGGACGCTCGAGGCGAAGGCCAGATAACTCTGGTATCCGTCGGGGCCAAGCAAGCCCTGCAGCTGCGCCTGGAGGTCGGCATCGCCATAGGATGTCTGATTGGTAAGAAAGACCGTGCCCAGATCGGACAGATTGACCGCGATGGAGCCGGCGCGCTTCAGCTCCACGAATTGACGAATTTGGTCCGGCGTCATCTGGCGTTGCCGGAACCAAGCCCCATACATGCCTTGGGTGCGCGCGTCCTCCCATTTCTCGAACGCCTGTTGCACCTCGGGATGGCGGCCCATGAAGGCTAGTCCGGCTGCCTTTGGGTCGGCCGGGGAGATATTGTTCCCCGCGGTACCGGAGCGCGCCGAGGCGTTCGGAGACCGCCGGCCCTGGTTGGCCGCGGACAGGCGCCGCTGGTTCGCGGCGAATTCATCCTTGGCGACCTTCAGCTCAAGCCGGCGGGCGGAAAGTTGCGCCTCCGCGGTCGCGGCTTGCCTTCCTTCATAGATCGCGGCCCCGGCTGCCACGACCGCAACCGCCACCATCGCCGCCAGCGGGGAAAGGAGCAGCGCGGTCAGCGTCGCGCCCAGACCACCCGCCGAGACCCAGGCGGATGCGGACGCACCGGAGACGATCGCCGCCGCGAGCCCGGGGGGCGCGGACCCCACCGCGTTTTCCGTGAGGACCGCGGCCAGCGCCGCGGAAGAGGACGAGATTCCGCGCCGCCGCAGGAAGGTGCGCAACCGGTCGAGCGCCCGCGACACCCGCATGCGCGCGGCGTCCTCGGCGACGCCCAACTGGTCCGCCATTTCCGAAAAGGTGCGCTGGTCCATGAACCGCAGGAGGACCGCCCGCCGATCCTCCTCGCCCAGCTCGTCGATCGAGGCGTCGAGGACCGCGGCTACCTGGTCCCAATCGGGCGGCGCGGAGGTTTCAGCGTCATTGCTCATGAGGGTGGCCGCCTGCTGCTCCCGGATCCGGCGCCGGCGCTCGGAACGGACCGCGTGCGCGGCCTCGTTGCGCACGGCCGTGTACAGCCACGCCAAGGGGAACGGATGACCGGCCGCGACCGCGGCCTTGCGCGCCAGGGCGATGAATGCCGCCTGGGTCACGTCCTTCGCCAGCGAACCGTCGCCTCCGACCCGGCGCAGGGCGGCGGAGTAGACGGCGGCGATGTTCCGACGGACAATCTCGGCAAACGCCTCGTCGGCCCCCGACTTGGCGTAGGCTTCAAGCAGATTGGAATCGGTCATCATTACCCCTCAGCACCCGCTCCAGCGAAAACCGAACACGGAAAGTTGGATTTTCCGCATGACCCCTTGGGACGGGAATGAATCGAGGACGGCCGGCGCCGCCCAAGGCATTCAGGCTTTCTTCTTCGCCTTGTCCTTCATCGCCGTCAGGCTCGCCTTCACGAGCTTCTTCACCAGTCGCCGCGGCACTGGTTCGCCCACCGGGAAGCTGACGATGGCCTTCGTGGTGGGGTAGCCAGCCACCTCTTCCCGGTGGTCCTGCAGCACCGGCGGCCGCACATGGAGTCGCAGGCACGGCGGCTTGAAGCTGAACCAGGCAAACATCCCGTCGTAGTCGAATCCCGGAAAGGAATACCCCGGCATCCGGAAATAGTCGGTGCGTTCCGTTGCGCCCGGCGCGACCGCCCGGATGGCGGTCCGGATCGCCGCGAGTCCGGCCCGGGCCCCGCCGGGGCATTCGGCGATATACTCATCAACCCCGCTGTTCTTGGGCTTGGCCATGGTTCGTCCTTTCCCGGGCAGTTTCAACGCGCCGAAAGCGAGGATGCAGGAAAAGGGATGCGACTCAACCCCGCGCCGGCCTCAGGAGACCGGCGCCAGGTTCTCGGCCACCGGCAGGCGGTAGGCCTTGAGCGCCGGGATCACCCCGCCGAGCGCGCAGAGGGCCACGAGGCCGAGGGGCGCCAAACAGAGGACGGGGTGCAGCTCGGTCAGCGAGAGGACCACGCCCGTCTGGGTGCGGATGATGCCCGCCACGATCGCGAGCAGGACGAAGTACACCGCGAACCCGGCCACGGCCCCGAGGAACCCGATGCAGGCCGACTCCGCCACCACCGCGCCGAAGACCAACCGCCGGCGGGCCCCCAGCCCGCGCAGGATCGCGATGTCGCGCTTCCGCGCGTTCATGGAGTTGTAGATGCTGGCCAGCACCGAGGCGGCCGCCACGAGCGCCACCAGGTAGGCGATCAGCGCCAGCACCCGGTCGAACCAGCTCAGCTTGCCGAAGAGGTCGGCGAGGATCGCCCCGACCGGGTAGGCGAAGGTGAGCCGGTTGCCCTGCTTGTTGATCATGATGTCCAGCATGAAGCCGGCGGCGGGCGAGCGCAGCTTGATCAGCACCGCACTGATGTCGGTCGCCGCCCGCGGGTCGTGCCCGCTCATCGTCTGGACGCCCTCGATCGGGATCAGGACCACCCGGTCGAGGGGCGTGTTGGAGGCCTCGAGGATGCCCACCACGGTGAAGAGGTCCGCGTGCTGGGCCGCCGGGTCATAGGCCAGCCCGTGGAACGGGTGGAAGGTGTCGCCAACCTGGAGGCCGAGCCGGCGCGCGGCGAAGCTGCCGACCACGGCCTCCTTGGCCGTGGGGTCGAAGACCCGGCCACCGGGCGCGACCCGGTAGTGCCGCCCCGGCGCATACTCCACCTTGGTGAAGAGGTCCGGAATCGTGCCGACGATCCGGTAGCCGCGCAGGTTGTCGCCGACGGCGATCGGGATCGCCACCTGGACCGCCGGGTGCGCCCGGATGAACTCATAGTCCTTCCACGCGAGGTTGCCCGGCGAGGCCTCGAGGTGGAAGATGGCGTTGAGGACCAGCTGGAGCTTGGAGCCCCGGGCGCCGAGGACCGCGTCGAAGGCCGTGGTCGTCTGCAGGAAGGACTTCTGCGCCTGGGCCTTGACCATCCAGACGCTCATGAGGAGCCCCCCGGCCAGCGCCAGGCTGCCCGCCGTCACCACGGTCGAGAAGGCGTACTGCCGCAGGTTGCGGTAGACGATCAGGAGGAGCGTCATGGCATGCGCTCCGGGGCCGCCTGGTTCAGGACCGCGAAGTCCTCGACCGCCCGGAACTGCCCCAGGACGCCCTCGTCGTGGCTGACGAGGAGGAGGGCCGCGCCGTGCTCCCGGCAGGCGTCGCGGATCAGCGCCAGCGCCTCCCGGCCGTGGCGCGCGTCGAGGTTGCCGGTGGGCTCGTCGGCGAGGACGAGCGCCGGCCGGTTGGCGAGGGCGCGGGCCACCGCCACCCGCTGCTGCTGGCCGGTCGAGAGCTGGCGCGGGAAGTGGTGCAGGCGGTGGCCGAGGCCCACCCGGCCGAGGAGCTCGCGGGCCCGGCCGGCATCCGCTCCGCCCGGGCCGAAGCTCATGCCGAGGACGACGTTCTCGAGCACCGTGAAGCCCTGGAGCAGGTTGAAGGTCTGGAAGATGTAGCCCAGCCGGGCGGCCCGCAGGCGGTCCCGCGCCGCCTCCGGCAGCGCCACCATGTCGGTGCCCCCGATCGCAATCGTGCCCGCGTCCGCCGCCAGGATCCCGGCGATCAGGTTCAGGAAGGTCGTCTTGCCGCCCCCGCTCTCGCCCCGCAGCGCCCGCTCCTCCCCGGCGGCGAGGGCGAAATGCGGGATGCGGACGACCTCCACCGGCCGCCCGTCGGCGCCGGGATAGGATTTCCGGAGATCGCGCACCTCGAGCATGGCGCCCCAACATGCCCAGGGCGGCCGGATTGCCAAATGTATTGCGGGAGCGGCCTCGCGGGCGGCTCCCGCGCGGCTCCGCTTGCCCTTTCTGCCGGCTTGGCAGATTCTGGGACCATGAAGGTGGGCATCATCGGCTCGGGTGACGTGGGCAAGACCCTCGGCGGCGGCTTTCTGAAGCACGGGCATGACGTGGTGATGGGGACCCGCGAAGCCGCCAAGCTCGAGGCCTGGGGCAAGCAGAACCCGCAGGCCCGGATCGGGAGCTTTGCCGACGCGGCGGGGTTCGGCGAGGTCGTGGTCCTGGCGGTGAAGGGCACGGTGGCGTCGGAGGCGCTCGGCCTCGCGGGGGGAGCCGCCTTGTCCGGAAAGACGGTCATCGACGCGACCAACCCGATCGCGGACGAGCCGCCGAAGAACGGCGTCCTCACTTTCTTCACGACCTTCGGGGATTCCCTGATGGAGCGCCTGCAGCGCGAGTTCCCGGCGGCCCATTTCGTCAAGGCCTTCAATTCCGTCGGCGCGGCCTGCATGGTGAACCCGGCCTTCGCGGGCGGGACCCCCACCATGTTCATCGCCGGGAACGACACGGCGGCCAAGCGGACGACCACGGGCATCCTGACCCAGTTTGGCTGGGAGACCGAGGACATGGGCGGGGCGGAGGCGGCGCGCGGCATCGAGCCGCTCAGCATCCTCTGGTGCATCCCCGGGTTCCGGCAGAACGACTGGGTCCACGCGTTCAAGCTGCTGCGCTGAGCGGACCGCCGGGCCCGCCGCGGGCTGGGATTGCATCCCCCGGCGGAAGCGCCACGCTGGCCGGGATTCCATGCCGAACGCCGCGACCGAGCTGCTGATCCTCGGGGTGCTGATCGTCGCGAACAGCATCCTGACCGCGGCCGAGACGGCGATCGTCTCGGCCCGCCGCGCCCAGCTGGCCCGGCTGGCCGAGGAGGGCAGCACGGGCGCCCGGTCCGCCCTCGCCATCTCCGAGCACCCCGGCCGCTTCCTCGGCCTCGTGCAGTTCGGGCTCACCCTCACCTGCATCGTCGCCGGCGCCGCCCTGGTCTCCTCGGGCGCCGACGAATTCGCCTCCTGGTTCTCGCGCTGGCCGGCCCTGGCCCCGTGGGCGCAGGGGATCGGGCTCGTGACCGCGACGCTGGCCACCGGCGGCGTCATGCTGCTCTTCGGGGAGCTCCTGCCGAAGCGGATCGCCCTCGCCAACCCCGAGCGGGCCGCCGCCCTCCTGGGCGGCGTCATGCGCGTGCTCTCCGCCGTCGTCGGGCCGCTTTCAGCCGCACTCAGCGCGGCCAGCGAGGGCCTGGCCGGGGCGGTCGGCTTCCGGGCCCGGCCGCTGACCGAGGCGGTCGGCGACGAGGACGTCCGGGCGCTCGTCGAGCGCGGCCTCCACGCCGGCTCCTTCCAGCGCGCGAAGAAGGAGATGGTGGAGGGCGTCCTGTCCCTCGACCGGCTGCGGGTCACGGCGATCATGACCCCGCGCGCCAAGATCGTCTTCCTCAACATCGACGACAACGAGGAGAACAACTGGCGCAAGATCGTGACCAGCGGCCACTCCTATTTCCCGGTCTACCAGAAGAACCGCGACCAGGTGGTCGGGATGGTCTCGGTGAAGGCGCTCTGGGCCCACTCCGCGATCGGGCTCCCGACCGCCCTCAAGAACCTGCTGGTGCCGCCGCTCCTCGTCCCCGAGACCATGACCGCGGTCCAGCTGCTCGAGCAGTTCAAGAAGACCGGGCGCCACACCGCCGTGGTCTCGGACGAGTTCGGCGCCGTCCAGGGCCTCGTGACCCTGATCGACGTCTTCGAGTCGATCGTCGGCGACCTGCCCGAGCCCGGGCAGCGCAACCAGACCGGCGCCAAGCAGCGCGAGGACGGCTCCTGGCTGGTCGACGCCACCATGCCGCTCGCGGACTTCAAGTCCCTCCTGAAGATCGGGCGGCCGCTCCCCAACGAGGCCGAGGCCGACTACCGCACCGCCGGCGGCTTCGTCGTCACCCACTTCGGCCGCATCCCGGCGGTCGGCGACAGCTTCGAGTGGGCGGGCTGGCGCTTCGAGGTCGCGGAGATGGACCGCCGCCGGGTCGACAAGATCGTGGTCGGCGCGGCGCCGGCCGCGCCGGCGAAGCCGCCGGCGTAGCCGCCCCGGTGCGAATAACTTGTCGGCAAGCCGGCGTTGCCATTGCCTCGGACCGACCCGACGTTTCGCGCATGGCGGACCCATGGAAGATGCCTTCACCGGAAACCCCACCCGCATCGCCGGCCCCGTCCTCCCCGGCGCCACCGGGCGAGCCGCTCTTCAGGACGATCACGGGCGAAGACTGGAAGCGCTCGCTC
>Ga0302314_10000610_pt1 | contig 65651 bp, 58 predicted proteins | sample III_Palsa_N2_3_FD_200533 | JGI IMG/M metagenome (GOLD analysis project Ga0302314, IMG submission 200533) | Peat permafrost microbial communities from Stordalen Mire near Abisko, Sweden - III_Palsa_N2_3 | ecosystem: Environmental > Terrestrial > Soil > Palsa > Peat permafrost | place: Sweden...
ATCATCGTCGCCTACAAGAACGGCAACCCGGTGCGCCTCTCCGACGTCGCCGACGTCATCGCCGGGGCCGAGAACACCTACCTTGCCGGCTGGGTGAACAACAACCCGGGCATCATCCTCAACGTGCAGCGCCAGCCGGGCGCCAACGTCATCCAGGTGGTGGATCGCATCAAGGCGCTGCTGCCGGCGGTCACGAGCTCACTGCCCGCCGCCGTCGAGGTGACGGTGCTGACCGATCGCACCAACACCATCCGCGCCTCGGTGCATGACGTGGAGTTCGAGCTCGGGCTCGCCGTGGCGCTGGTCGTGATGGTGATGTTCCTGTTCCTGCGCAGCATCCCGGCCACCATCATCCCGAGCATGAGCGTGCCGCTGTCGCTCGTGGGCACGCTCGCGGTCATGTACCTCTTGGGCTTCAGCCTCGACAACCTGTCGCTGATGGCACTCACCATCGCCACCGGCTTCGTGGTCGATGACGCCATCGTCATGATCGAGAACATCTCGCGCTACATCGAGCAGGGCGAGGAACCGCTGCAGGCGGCGCTCAAGGGCGCGGGCGAGATCGGCTTCACCATCGTGTCCCTCACCGTCTCCCTGATCGCGGTGCTGATTCCGCTGCTCTTCATGGGCGATGTGGTGGGGCGGCTGTTCCACGAGTTCGCCATCACGCTCGCCGTCACGATCGTCATCTCGGCGGTGGTGTCACTCACCCTCGTGCCGATGATGTGCGCCAAGCTCCTGCACCACACCCCGGAAGGGTCCGAGTCGCGCATCGCGCGCTGGTCGAACGAGAAGTTCCAGTCCCTCATCGATCACTACGGGCGCGCGCTCGAGTGGGTGCTGGAGCGTCAGCCGCTGACGCTCTTGGTCGCCGTGCTGACCCTTGCGCTCACCATCGCCCTCTACATCTTCATCCCCAAGGGCTTCTTTCCGGTGCAGGACACCGGCGTCATCCAGGCGATCACGGAGGCGCCGCAGTCGGTGTCCTTTGCCGACATGTCGCGCCGCCAGGCACAGCTCGCCAGCGCCATCCTCAAGGACCCGGATGTCGTCAGCCTGTCCTCTTTCATCGGCGTCGATGGCACCAACATCACGCTCAACAGCGGCCGCATGCTGATCAACCTGAAGCCGGTGGATGAGCGCTCCGAGACCGCCAGCCAGGTCATCCGCCGCATCCAGAAGAACACCGCGGATGTCACCGGCATCTCCCTGTACATGCAGCCGGTGCAGGACCTGTCGATCTCCGACACCGTCAGCCGCACGCAGTACCAGTTCGTGCTGGAGGATGCGAACCCGGATGAATTCAACACCTGGGTGCCAAAGCTGATCACCAAACTGCAGACGCTGCCGCAGCTCGAGGACGTCGCCAGCGACCAGGAGAACCAGGGCCTGTCAGCGTACCTGACCATCGACCGCGACACCGCCGGGCGCTTCGGCATCACCCCTGCAACCGTCGACAACGCGCTCTACGATGCCTTCGGCCAGCGCATCGTCTCCACCATCTTCACGCAGTCGAATCAGTATCGCGTCATCCTGCAGGCGGATGACTCGCTCATGGGGTCCCTGGACGCGCTCGGCACCATCTACCTGCCCTCCTCGACCGCCCTGGGCGGGGAGGTGCCGCTGTCGGCCCTGGTCAAGGTCTCCGAGCGCACCGCGCCTCTGTCGATCGATCACCTCGGCCAGTTCCCCGCCACCACGGTGTCCTTCAACCTCGCCCCAGGCGCCGCCCTCGGCACCGCCGTGGATGCCATCGACAAGGCCGAGAAGTCCATCAACATGCCGCCGAGCGTCATGACGAGCTTCCAGGGTGCGGCGCTGGCCTTCCAGGCGACCTTAGGCAACGAGCTGTTCCTGATCCTCGCCGCCCTCGTCACCGTCTACATCGTGCTCGGGGTGCTCTACGAGAGCTTCATCCATCCGATCACGATCCTCTCGACCCTGCCCTCCGCCGGCGTCGGCGCGCTGCTGGCGCTGCTCATCGCCGGCAGCGATCTCGGCGTCATCGGCATCATCGGTATCGTGCTCCTGATCGGCATCGTCAAGAAGAACGCGATCATGATGATCGACTTTGCGCTGGTGGCCGAGCGCGAGCAGGGCATGAGCCCGCACGATGCGATCTACCACGCCTCGCTCCTGCGCTTCCGCCCGATCCTCATGACCACCATGGCCGCACTGCTCGGCGCCCTGCCGCTGATGCTCGGCACCGGTACGGGTTCGGAGCTGCGCCATCCGCTCGGTATCACGATCGTCGGCGGCCTGATCGTCTCGCAGCTGCTCACGCTCTTCACGACGCCGGTCATCTACCTGTACTTCGACCGCCTCGAGCGCCGCATCACCGGGCGCACCGGGCCGCAGGCGCTGCCCAGCGGCGCAGGCTCGGCATGAACCTCTCCGAACCTTTCATCCGCCGCCCGGTGGCGACGACGCTGCTGACGCTCGGCATCGCCCTCGCCGGCGCGCTCGCCTACTTCAAGCTCCCGGTGTCGCCGTTGCCGCAGGTGGACTTTCCCACCATCTCGGTGTCGGCGACGATGGCGGGCGCGAGCCCCGATGTCATGGCAGCAACCGTGGCGACGCCGCTCGAGCGCCACCTCGGCCAGATCGCGGACGTCACCGAGATGACCTCCTCGAGCTCGACCGGCTCGAGCCGCGTCACCCTGCAGTTCGGCCTCAACCGCAGCATCGATGGCGCCGCGCGCGACGTGGAGGCGGCCATCAACGCGGCGCGCGCCGATCTGCCGACCGCCCTGCGCAGCAACCCGACCTATCACAAGGTCAACCCGGCCGATGCGCCGATCCTGATTCTCACCCTCACCTCCGCCACCCTCACCACCGGGCAGCTCTACGACTCGGCCGACACGATCCTGTCGCAGAAGCTCTCCCAGGTCTCGGGTATCGGCCAGGTCCAGATCGGCGGCAGCTCGCTGCCCGCGGTACGGGTGGAGCTGAATCCGACCGCGCTCTTCAAGTACGGGATCGGCCTCGAGGATGTGCGCGCGGCGCTGGCCTCGGCCAATGCCAATACCCCGAAGGGCTCGATCGACGTGGGCGGGGAGCGCTACCAGCTCTACACCAACGATCAGGCCAGCAAGGCCGCGCAGTACCAGAACCTGATCGTGGCCTATCGCAACAATGCCGCCGTGCGGCTCTCGGACGTCGCGAGCATCGAGGACTCGGTGGAAAACGTGCGCAACCTCGGCCTTGCCAACGGCAAGCCCGCGGTGCTCGTCATCCTCTACCGCCAGCCGGGCGCGAACATCATCGAGACCGTCGACAGGGTGCGCGCCCTCATCCCCGCGCTCAAGGCCTCGATCCCGAGCACCATCGACATGGCGGTCGCCATCGACCGCACCACCACCATCCGCGGCTCACTGCAGGCGGTGAAAGTGACACTGCTCATCGCCATCGCACTCGTGGTGCTGGTGGTGTTCCTGTTCCTGCGCAACGGACGCGCCACCATGGTGCCCGCGGTGGCGGTGCCGATCTCGCTCCTCGGTACTTTCGGGGTGATGTATCTGCTGGGCTACAGCCTCGATAATCTGTCGCTGATGGCGCTCATCATCGCCACCGGCTTCGTGGTGGACGATGCGATCGTGGTGCTCGAGAACATCACGCGTCACATGGAAGCGGGCATGCCGCGCTTCGAGGCGGCGCTGCTCGGGGCGCGCGAGGTCGGCTTCACGGTGCTCTCGATGAGCCTGTCGCTGGTGGCGGTCTTCATCCCGATTCTCCTCATGGGCGGGCTCGTCGGGCGTCTGTTCCGCGAGTTCTCGATCACGCTCTCGGTGGCGGTGCTGATCTCCCTCGTAATCTCCCTCACCACCACCCCGATGCTGTGTTCGCGCTTCATCAAGGTGATCAAGCCGGCCGAGCAGGGGCGCCTGTTTCACCTCAGCGAGCGCGCCTTCGATGCGGTGCTGCGCGTCTACGGGCGCTCGCTGCGCTGGGCGCTGCGCAACGGGCCGCCCCTGATGCTGCTGCTGCTCGCGATCGTGATCTTCAACATCTACCTCTACTGGGACATCCCCAAGGGCTTCTTCCCGCAGCAGGACACCGGCCGCCTCACCGGGGGCATTCAGGCGGACCAGTCGATCTCCTTCCAGGCGATGGAGAAGAAGCTGCGCGAGTTCGTGAAGCTGGTGCAGTCGGATCCGGCGGTCGACACGGTGGTCGGTTTCACCGGCGGTGGCTCGCAGGGCGGCGGACAGACCAACGGCGGCTTCGTCTTCATCTCACTCAAGCCCAAGAGCGAGCGCAAGCTGTCGGCGGACGAGGTGATCGCGCGCCTGCGGCCGAAGCTCACCCAGGTGGCCGGTGCGCGCCTGTTCCTGCAGTCGGTGCAGGACATCCGCGTCGGCGGCCGCCAGAGCAACGCCCAGTACCAGTACACGCTGCAGGGCAACGACGTGGCTGAGCTGTATGCCTGGGCCCCGAAGCTCGCCGACGCGCTCGGGCACGTGCCGGTGCTCACCGATGTGAACTCGGACCAGCAGCAGAACGGCCAGGAGATCGACATCGGCGTCGACCGCGATACCGCCTCGCGGCTGCAGCTGAACCCGGCCTCCATCGACAACACGCTCTACGATGCCTTCGGGCAGCGCGACGTGTCGACCATCTACAACCCGCTGAACCAGTACCACGTGGTCATGGAAGTGGCGCCCGAGTACTGGCAGAGCCCCGAGACCCTGAATAACCTCTGGATCAGCACCGCCGGCGGCACGGTGGGTGGCACCCAGGCCACCAACGCCGTGGCCGGCACCGTGACCTCCACCGCCACCGCCGCCACCAATACCGCGGCAGCCCTCGCCACCGACACCGCCATCAACCAGGCCACCAACGCGCTCGCCAACACCGGCCGCGGCAGCGTCTCCACCGGCTCCGCGGACAGCACGGCGGTGGAGGCCATGGTGCCCCTCGCCTCGATCGCACGCCACGCCCCGGGAACCACGCCGCTGGCGGTCAACCACCAGGGCACCTTCGTCGCCACCACGATATCCTTCAACCTGGCACCGAACGCCTCGCTCAGCCAGGCGACCGCCGCGATCGCGCAGGCCTCGGCGCAGATCGGCATGCCCTCGGATATCCACGGCAGCTTCGCGGGCACCGCGGCGACCTACCAGTCATCCCTGAGCAGCGAGCCGCTCCTGATCCTCACGGCACTGGTGGCGGTCTACATCGTGCTCGGCGTCCTCTATGAGAGCTACATCCACCCGATCACGATCCTCTCCACGCTGCCCTCGGCCGGCACCGGTGCGCTCCTGGCGCTGCGCCTGTTCGGCGCGGAGTTCAGCATCATCGCGCTCATCGGGGTCATTCTCCTGATCGGCATCGTCAAGAAGAACGCGATCATGATGATCGACTTTGCGCTCGAGGTGCAGCGCCACCAGCACGTGGCGCCGACCGAGGCCATCTACCAGGCCTCCCTCATGCGTTTCCGGCCGATCATGATGACCACCATGGCGGCCATGCTCGGCGCCCTGCCGCTCGCCTTCGGCACCGGCGAGGGCGCAGAACTGCGCCAGCCGCTCGGTATCTCCATCGTCGGCGGGCTCATCGTCAGCCAGATGCTCACCCTCTACACGACGCCCGTCATCTACGTGTACCTCGACCGGTTTGGCAAGTGGTGCAGCCAGCTGTGGGCGCGCCATTACCTGGGCACGCCGGGCGCGCCCGAGGACCTGACACCGGCGGCGGGCGCCACGTGACCAAACCCATGCGACAGACACTCATATTTCTCATTGCCGTGGCCCTGAGCGCCTGCGCGGTCGGCCCGAACTACCATCGCCCCCCGGCGCCGACGCCGACGCACTTCAAGGAGGCCGACGGCTGGAAGCCTGCGGAACCGCGCGAGGCGGCCAGCGGCACCGCCTGGTGGTCGGTGTACGAAGACGCGACGCTCGATTCGCTGGAGAAGCAGGTCGACATCTCCAACCAGACACTCAAGGCCTCCGAGGCCGCCTGGCGCGAGGCAGTCGCAGTGGCGCAGGTCGCCGGCGCCCAGATTTACCCGACCACCGCGATCAACGCCGACGCGCAGCGCTCGCGCGGCACGGTCACGAGCTTCACGAGCACCAACCCCAACGCCGGCACGCGGCCCGCACCGGTGAATGAGTTCTCGGTGAATGGCAGCGCTTCCTGGGACCTCGACATCTGGGGCAAGATCCGCCGCACCATCGAGAGCGACGTCGCGAGCGCCAAGGCGAGCGAGTCGGACCTTGCCGCCGCGCGGCTGTCGGCGCAGGCGACGCTCGCGGTGGACTACGTGGAGCTGCGGCTCGCGGATGAGCAGATCCAGCTGCTGGCCGACACCATCAAGGGCTACCAACGCTCGCTCGAGATCACCCAGAACCAGTACAAGGTCGGCGTCGCCGCCAAGGCGGACGTCATCACCGCGCAGACGCAGCTCGAGGGCGCGCAGTCGCAGCAGATAGGCCTCGGTGTGACCCGCGCGCAGCTGGAGCACGCCATCGCGGTGCTGGTGGGCAAGCCGCCTGCGGACTTCGCGCTCACGCCGGCGAGCCTCTCCGCGACCATCCCGGTGGTGCCCACCGGGGTACCCTCCGCGCTCCTCGAGCGGCGCCCGGACATCTCCTCGGCCGAGCGCAAGATGGCCGCGGCGAACGCCCAGATCGGCGTGGCCGTGGCCGCCTACTTCCCGGACCTCACGCTCAGTGGCTCCTACGGCTTCGCAAGCCCCGTGACCGCAGGACTCCTGCGGGCCCCCAATAATGTCTGGTCAGTGGGCGCGGCGGCGAGTGATGCGCTTCTGGACTTCGGGGCGCGCCGCTATCAGGTGCGCGAGGCGCGCGCCGCCTACGATGGCACGGTGGCGACCTACCGGCAGACGGTGCTCAGCGCGTTCCAGCAGGTCGAGGATGAGCTCGCGGCACTACGCATCCTCGAGTCGCAGTACCAGGTGGCAGACCAGACGGTGAAGGATGCGAATCTCGCCGTCAGCCTCACGCTCAACCAGTACCGCGCCGGCATCGTCGCCTACACGGCGGTGGTGACCGCCCAGGCGATCGCACTGAGCGACGCCCAGGCGCTGCTGAGCATCCGTCAGAGCCGCCTGGTGGCGAGCGTCACGCTCATCCAGGCGCTCGGCGGCGGCTGGACTACCCAGGACCTGTCCCCGGTGCACGTGGCGCTGCCGACGCCCCTGTAGCGCTTCTCTAAGCGCCCGGATGCAGGTGCTCGTACACCACGCGCGCCAGTGTCGCCCCGATGCCACTCACCTGGGTGAGGTCGGCGACGCCGGCGCGCATGATCCCCTGCAGTCCCCCGAAGTGCTTGAGGAGCGCCCGGCGCTTGGCAGGTCCCAGGCCCGGCACCGCCTCCAGCACCGACTCATTGTAGCGGCGCGCGCGGCGCCTGCGGTGGCCGGTGATGGCGAAGCGGTGCGCCTCGTCGCGGATGCGCTGGATGAGGCGCGACGCAGGGCCGTGTGACTCGGGCACCACGGCGCGCTCGAGCCCGTAGACGAAGAGCCGCTCCTGGCCGGCACGGCGCTCGGGCCCCTTGGCGACCCCGACCAGGGTGAGGTCGGCGAAACCCAGTTCCGCGAGCACCTCGTGCACGCCTGAGATCTGCCCGATGCCGCCATCGATCAGGAGCACGTCCGGGGGCGGTACCTCGCCGTCGCGCACGTGCCGGTAGCGCCGCTCAAGCGCCTGACGCAGCGCGCCGTAGTCATCCCCGGGCGCGACGCCTGTGATGTTGAAGCGCCGGTATTCCTTCTTGAGGGGTCCTTCCGGGCCGAACACCACGCAGGAGGCAACCGTGCCCTCCCCGCCGGTGTGGCTGATGTCGAAGCACTCGAGGCGCTGCGGGGCCTCGGGCAGGTCGAGCTCGCGGGCAAGGTCGATGAGCATCTCATCCATGCCCTGGCGCTGGGCGAAGCGCATGCGCAGCGCCTGGGTGGCGTTCTCACGCGTGAGTTCCACCCAGCGCACCGCGAGCCCGCGTTGCGGGTGGCGCACCTCGACCCCATGCCCGGCGCGCTGGCTCAGCGCCTCGGCGAGCGCGGCGGCCTCCTCGATGCGGCGGCCGAGCAGCACTTCCGGCGGTATGTCGTTGCCGTAGTACTGCATGACGAAGGAGGCGAGCGCCTCGTGCGGCTCGGCGAGCGCGGCGCGCGGGAAGTAGCTCGTGGTCCCGAGGTTGCGCCCGCCGCGCACCAGCATCACGCTCACGGCGAAGTCGCCGCCGTCGCCAACGATTGCGAACACGTCGACGTCGCGCTCGCCCTCGGCGGTGATGAACTGCTGCGACTGCACGCGCTGCAGGGCCGCCAGCTGGTCGCGGATCTGCGCGGCGCGCTCGAACTCGAGTCTGCCGGCCGCCTCCTCCATGCGCGCCTGCAGATCCCGGGTCACCTCCTCGCTGCGCCCCTCGAGGACCTTGATGGCGGAGGCCATGTCCTGGGCGTAGGCCTCGCGCGTGATGAGCCCGACGCAGGGAGCCGAGCAGCGCCCGATCTGGTGCTGCAGGCACGGTCGGCTGCGGTTGGCGAAGAAGCTGTCACGGCAGTTGCGGATGCGGAACAGTTTCTGCAGCTGGCTGAGCGTGTCGCGCACCGCCCCGGCATTGGGAAAGGGGCCGAAGAAGCGCTCGTTGACGCTGCGCGGGCCGCGGTAGAACGCCAGCCGCGCGAAGCGGTGCCCGGCACACAGCTGGATGTAGGGAAAGCTCTTGTCATCGCGCAGCACGATGTTGAAGCGCGGCTTGTGCGCCTTGATGAGGTTGTACTCAAGCAGCAGCGCCTCGGTCTCGGAGTTGGTGACCGTGACCTCGATCGCGGTGATCTGCTGCACCAGCGCCTGCACCTTCGGATCCACGTTGCTGGCCGCGAAATAGGTGCTGACGCGGTCCTTCAGGCTGCGCGCCTTGCCGACGTAGAGGAGCTCCTGCTCCGCGCCGAACATGCGGTACACACCGGGGCGCTTCGGGAGAGCCGCGAGGAACTGCTTGTGGTCGAACACGGCCCGGCTCACCGCTGCCCCGCCCGCAGCGCCGCCGGCACCGGCAGCTCCGCAAGCTCGCAGGCGCGCGCCACCACCGCGCGGAACATCGCAGGCGTCAGGCGACGGGTCTGCGTGTTGTAGCGGCTGCAGTGGTAGGAATCGATGAGCACCTGGCGCTCGCTTAAGGCGTGCTCCTTGGCATGCGCGAACGGATGGCGCCCGCGGGAGAGCCCGTGTGCCAGCAGCACCGCATCGTGCGCGATGCGCCCGAGCGCCAGGAACACGCGCACTGCGGGAAGTTCGCGCAGCTCCTGCGCAAGATAGGCATTGCAGGTGCGGATTTCCTCGGGCAGCGGCTTGTTCTGCGGCGGCACGCACTTCACCGCGTTGGCGATACGCACACCGGTGAGGGCGAGGCCATCCTCGGTGCTGACCGAGGCCGCGGCACTCGCAAGCCCCGCGTCCGCGAGGCTCTGGTAGAGCAGGATCCCGGCGTGATCACCGGTGAAGGGGCGCCCGGTGCGGTTGGCGCCGTGCATGCCGGGGGCAAGACCTACGATGAGGATCCGCGCACGCTGGTCGCCGAAGGATGGCACCGGGTGGGCCCAGTAATCCGGATAGCGCGCCCGGGTCTCCTCGAGGAAGCTCGCCAGGCGCGGGCAGCGCGCACAGTCCGGATCGTAAGATTCCCTAGTCATCCATGTGCCGGACGACGGCGCCCGCGAAGCCGGAGGTGGTCATCAGGGTCGCCCCGGGAATCAGACGCTGCAGGTCCTCCTCGACATTCTTGCGGGCGGCGAGTTCGCGCTTGGGCGTCTTGATGCCCTCGCGCAAGCGCGCCAGGTCGTAGGTGAGCTCCTTGTTGGCGATGGTGCGCTGCATGCCCTTGACGATGAGGTCGGCGGCCTCGCGCCACCTGAGGTAACGCAGCATCATCTCCGCGGACAGGATCAGAGAGCCCGGATTCACGCGGTCCTTGCCGGCAAAGCCGGGCGCGGTGCCGTGGGTGGCCTCGAAGACCGCCAGTCCGTCGCCGATGTTGCCGCCGGGGGCGATGCCGATGCCGCCCACCTGGGCGGCGAGCGCGTCGGAGACGTAATCGCCGTTGAGATTGAGGGTCGCGATCACGTCGTACTCTTCCGGACGCAGCAGCACCTGCTGCAGGAAGTTGTCCGCGATCACATCCTTCACCACGATGTCGGTGCCCGTGAGCGGGTTCCTGAAGGACAGCCACGGGCCCTCGCCGATGGGCCTGGCGCCAAATTCCTCGCGCGCCAGCTGGTAGCCCCAGTTGCGGAACGCGCCCTCCGTGAACTTCATGATGTTGCCCTTGTGCACGAGGGTGACCGACACCCGGTCGTGCTCAATGGCGTACTGGATGGCCTTGCGGATCAGGCGCTGGCTGCCCTCCTTGGAGACCGGCTTGATACCGATGCCGGAACTCGAGGGAAAACGGATCTCGGTGACCTTCAGCTCGCGCTGCAGGTAGGCGATGAGGCGGTGCACTTCGGCTGAGCCTGCGGGCCACTCGATGCCGGCATAGATGTCCTCGGTGTTCTCGCGGAACACCACCATGTCGGTGAGGCTGGCGTCGAGCATCGGGCTCGCGACCCCCGGGAAGTAGCGGATCGGGCGCACGCAGGCATAGAGGTCGAGATTCTGGCGCATGGCGACGTTGAGGGAACGCATGCCGCCCCCGACCGGCGTGCCGAGCGGGCCCTTGATCGAGACCACGAACTCGCGCAGCGCGTGCAGCGTCTCATCCGGGAACCAGGTGCCGTAACGCAGGTTGGCCTTCTCCCCCGAGTACACCTCCATCCAGTGGATGCGCCGGCTGCCGCCGTAGGCCTTCGATACCGCGGCATCGACCACGCGCTGCATGGCCGGTGTCACGTCGATCCCGATGCCGTCGCCCTCGATGAAGGGGATGATCGGCTGCTCGGGCACGGACAGGGAGAAATCCGGGTTGATGCGGATCTTGCCGCCCGCAGCCGGAACCGCGATGTGCTCGTACTGCATCAGCGGTGCCTGACTTTCAGGTCTTGGCGGGGGATGCGGGCGCTGCGCGCTTGTCGGCACGGCGCTGCTGGCTCTTCTCGGCGATCAGCATGGCAAGCTCGAGTGCCTGCTCATGGTTCAGGCGCGGGTCGACGCTCGAGCGGTAGGCGCGTGCCAGGTCCTGGTCGGTGAGGCCGCGCGCGCCGCCCGTGCACTCGGTCACGTCATCCCCGGTGAGCTCGATGTGCACCCCGCCCAGGTGTGACCCGAGGTCCGCGTGGATGCGGAACGCCAGATCGAGCTCCTTCAGGATATTCTCGAAGCGGCGCGTCTTGAAGCCACCGGCGGTGGACTCGGTGTTGCCGTGCATGGGATCGCACACCCACAGCACCGTCTGCCCGGTCTGGCGCACCGCCTCGATCGCCTTGGGCAGCGAATGCGCGACGTCCTTGGCGCCGAAGCGGTGGATGAAGGTCAGGCGTCCGGGCTGGTTCTGCGGGTTCAGGGTCGCGACCAGCCCCTGCAGCCAGGCCGCATCCATCGCCGAGCCCACTTTCACGGCGATCGGATTGGAGATGCCACGGAAGTACTCCACGTGCGCGCCATCGAGGGCCGCGGTGCGCATGCCGATCCAGGGCATGTGCGTGGAGAGGTTGTACCAGCGGTTCTGGCGCGGAATGAAGCGCGTCTGCGCCTGCTCGTAGTGCAGGTGCAGGCCCTCGTGGCTGGCGTAAAAGTCCACGAGCGTCGCCTCGTGCACCTGCCGGCCGCTGATGCCCTCGAAGAAATCCAGCGCATCCCCGATCGCGTGCACGATGCGCTGGTAGGCATCCTTCAGTGGCGCGTGATGCACGAACCCCAAGTCCCAGTACTCCGGGTGGTGCAGGTCGGCGAAGCCGCCCTCCACCAGCGCGCGCACGAAGTTGAGCGTCAGGGCGGCGCGCTCGTAGCCGCGCAGCAAGAGCTCCGGGTCCGCCGCACGCGCCGCGGCCGTGAACTCGGGGCGGTTGACGAGATCGCCGCGGTAGGAGGGCAGTGTCAGCCCCTCGCGGGTCTCGGTGTCGGTCGAGCGCGGCTTCGCATACTGGCCGGCCATGCGGCCGATACGCACGATCGGTTTCTTCAGCCCGTGCAGCAGCACGAGGCTCATCTGCAGCAGGATCTTCAGCTTCTTCGTGATGACGTCCGACTCGCAGTCGGCGAAGGTCTCCGCGCAATCCCCGCCCTGCAGGACGAACGCCTCGCCGCGCTGCGCCGCCGCGAGCCGCCCCCGCAGCGCCTCGATCTCCCAGGACACCACGATCGGCGGCAGGCGCGAGATCTGCGCCACGATGCGCTCGAGCGCCTTCGGGTCCCCGTAAACGGGCTGCTGCTGGGCGGGGCGGGTCTGCCAGGTGGCGCTGTGCCAGGAGGTGGTCTCGGGGGATCGCATAGGTTTGCGATCCTAGCACGCGTCTGCCGGGCCCTTTTTTGGCCGCCCGGGGCGCCTTTTTCCGGGCTCTGCCGGGTGGCTGGCGCGCGAAGCCTATCGAGGGCAGAATGCGCCCCTTTTCCGAGGGACCCTCATGCATCGCGTACTCATTCTCGGCGCCGGCAAGATCGGCGCGCTGATTTCCGGATTGCTAGCCGAATCCGGCAGTTACAGAGTCCAGCTGGCCGACGTGGACGGCGCTGCGGCGGAGAGCGTGGTGCGCGAGCACGGCGGGGCCAACCTTGCCAGCTACGCCCTGGATGCGACCCAGGTGGCGGCGCTGGAGAAGCACCTCGCCGAGCACCCGGTCGATGCGGTGATCTCGAGCCTGCCCTACTACTGCAATGTCGCGGTCGCCGAGGCGGCCCGCAAGGCGCGTACCCACTATTTCGACCTCACCGAGGACGTCGAGGTCACGCGCGCGGTGCGTGCGATCGCCGTCGGTGCGGGCGAGGCGTTCGTGCCCCAGTGCGGGCTCGCGCCCGGGTTCATCAGCATCGCCGCCGCCGAGCTCATCACCCACTTCGACACGCTGCGGGCGGTGAAGCTGCGCGTCGGCGCCCTGCCACAGCACCCGAACAACGTGCTCAAGTACTCCCTCACCTGGTCAACCGACGGCCTGATCAATGAGTACGGCAACCCCTGCCAGGCGATCAGCGACGGGCGCCTGCTCGAGGTGGCCCCGCTCGAGGGCCTGGAGGAGATCGAGCTCGACGGCACGCTCTATGAGGCCTTCAACACCTCCGGTGGCCTGGGCTCCCTTGCCGAGACGCACGGCAAGCACATCGAGTCGATGAACTACAAGACGATCCGCTACCCCGGCCATTGCCAGCAGATGCGTCTGCTCATGAATGACCTGAAGCTCAACCACGATCGCGCCACCCTCAAGCACATCCTCGAGAATGCCGTGCCGCAGACGCTGCAGGACGTGGTCATCGTCTATGCCGCGGTCACCGGCACCCAGGACGGACAGCTGCGCGAAGAGAACTACGTGAACAAGGTGTATCCGCAGGTCATCGCCGGGCGCCTGTGGTCGGCGATCCAGGTGACCACCGCTGCGGGCATCACCGCGGTCGTGGACCTGGTGCTGGAGAAAAAGGGACGCTACCAGGGCTTCATCGCCCAGGAGCAGTTCCGCCTGACCGACATCCTCGCCAACCGCTTCGGGCGCTTCTATGCCGCCGGTGGCACCAAGAACGAGTCCGGCGCGGTCGTGGTCGCGGGCAAGACCGGCCACCAGCGCCGCAAGAAGGCGGCGAACGCATGAGCAGCATCGACCTGAACGCAGTGCTCACCCGCCTGGGACTGTCCGGCTCCAACCCCGGCGCCTGGTCGGGCAGCGGTGGCTGGTCCACGAGCATGGACGCCGGCGCCCTCATCAATGTGCGCAACCCCTCCGACGGCACGCTGCTCGCGCAGGTGCGCCCGGCGAGTGCTAAGGACTACGAGGCCGTCATGGCGTGCGCGGTGAGCGCCGCGGCCGCCTGGCGCGAGGTGCCGGCGCCCAAGCGCGGCGAAGCCGTACGGCTGCTCGGCGAGGAACTGCGGCGCCACAAGCAGGACCTGGGCACGCTGGTATCGCTCGAGAACGGCAAGATCCTCGCCGAGGGCCTGGGCGAAGTGCAGGAGATGATCGACATCGCCGACTTCGCGGTCGGCCAGTCGCGCATGCTCTACGGCCTCACCATGCACTCCGAGCGTCCGCAGCACCGTATGTCCGAGCAGTGGCTGCCCCTCGGAGTGGTCGGCATCATCTCGGCCTTCAATTTCCCGGTGGCGGTGTGGTCCTGGAACGCCTTCCTCGGCGCCATCTGCGGCAATGCCTGCGTGTGGAAGCCCTCGCCGAAGACACCGCTCACGGCGCTCGCGGTGCAGACGCTGTGCAACAAGGTCATGGAGCGCGAGAAGCTGCCGCCGATCTTCCAGCTGTTCATCGATTTCGGCACCGAGCTTGCGACCCGCTTCGTCGAGGACCGGCGCGTCGCGCTCGTCTCCTTCACCGGCTCCACCGAGGTCGGCCGCCGCGTCGGGGAGCGCGTGGCCGCACGCTTAGGCAAGAGCCTCCTCGAGCTCGGCGGCAACAATGCGGTCATCGTCGATGACACGGCGAATCTCGATCTGGCGGTGCCCGCGATCGTGTTCGGCGCCGTCGGCACGGCCGGGCAGCGCTGCACCACCACGCGCCGCGTGTTCGCCCACCAGGGGATCGCCGAGGAACTCGAGCGCCGCCTGCTGCATGCCTACAAGCAGGTGCGCATCGGCGACCCGCTGGAGAGCGGTACGCTCATGGGGCCGCTGATCGATGCCGCCTCCGTGGCGCGCTTCACCGAGGCCTTGGACCTTGCCAAGCAGGCCGGCGGCGAGCTGCTCACGGGCGGGGCGGTCCTGAAGCGTCCCGGCAACTTCGTGGAGCCCGCCATCGTCAGGGCGCGCAACGAATGGCCGATTGTGCAGACCGAGACCTTCGCCCCGATCCTCTACCTGATCCCGGTCGCCTCCCTCGAGGAGGCGATCCGCGAGCAGAACGCCTCGCACCACGGCCTGTCCTCGGCACTGTTCACCGACCGTCTGCGCAACGCCGAGACCTTCCTGTCGGCGGCTGGCAGCGACTGCGGTATCGCCAACATCAACCTCGGCACCTCCGGGGCTGAGATCGGCGGCGCCTTCGGCGGAGAGAAGGACACCGGGGGTGGCCGCGAGTCAGGGTCGGACGCCTGGAAGGCCTACATGCGCCGCCAGACCAACACCGTGAACTGGAGCCGCTCGCTGCCGCTGGCGCAGGGGATCGAGTTCAACGTCTAGCGCCCGGGCAGGCGCACGCTGAAACGCGCTCCCCCCAAGGGGGAGGCATCGATCGTGAGCGTGCCGCCGTAGAGCTCGACCGTGTCGAGCACCATGGCAAGCCCGATGCCGTGGCCCGGTACCTTCTCGTCCGCGCGCACGCCGCGCTCGAGCACGCGCGCGCGGTCGGCCTCCGAGATACCCGGCCCGTCATCCTCGATGCTCAGATTCAGGCGCTGGCGCGCCGCCGCCGCCGCGTCGATGGCGCCAGTCAGGCGCACACGGCCGCGGCACCACTTGCAGGCATTGTCGAGCAGGTTGCCGAGCATCTCGGTGAGATCGCCGCGGTCGCCGATGAAGGCGACGCCGGGGCTGATGGCAAGCTCGAGCGACAGATCCTTGCGCGCGTACACCTTGAGGAGCGCCACGCGCAGCTCGCCCGCCACCTGGGCAAGATCCACCGGCGCTGCGCCCAGCAGTGCCCCGCCGGAGGCGGCGGCGCGCTTCAGCTGGTGCTCGATGATGCCGTTCATGCGGTCGATCTCCGCCGACAGGCCCTCCGCGCCCGCCGCCTGCGGCAGGCTCGAGCGCATCACCGCGAGCGGCGTCTTCAGGCTGTGCGCAAGATTCCCGAGCGTGTCGCGGTAGCGCACGACGCGCTTGCGCTCGCCGACGAGGAGCGCATTCAGGTTGCCGGCGACCCCTGCGAGCTCGCGCGGGTAGCCGCTGCCGAGTTTCTCGGTACGTCCCTCCTCGACCTCGCCGATTTCGCGTTCCATGCGCCGCAGCGGCGCCAGCACCCAGCGCAGCAGCGCGGCGAGCGTCACGAGCAGTGCCAGCATGAGCCCGATGAACCAGCCGAGGAGCTCGCGGCGGAACTGCCACAGCTGCTCCTCGTAGGGGCTCAAGGACACCGCGACACTGAAGGTGAAGGTGCCGCCCTCACTCTCGGCCCCCTCGAACTGGATAGCGCGGCTCTCGATCGCCACACGGTCGTTGCCGAACCCGGCGTAGCTGAAGATGCGGGAGCCGCTCGCAAGGAGCGGGCCGAAATCGCTCTGCGCGCCGACGGTGGAGGGCGAGAGCCATTCATGATCGCTCGAGCGGATCCGGGCATAGAGCCCCGAGTGCGGCGTCGCCAGACGTGCCTCGAGCGACTGCGGCGGCGGCGCGTAACCGCCGCCGGGCAACGGGTCGGCGGCCGCGATGAGCGCGACCATCTGTGCATCGAGGAGCTCGTGCAGGGAGTGCTCAGAGAGCGCACGGAAGCTGCTGTCGAGCACCAGCATCATGACGCCGAAGAACAGCGCCAGCGGCAGGGACACCGAGACCAGGAGCCGCCGGCTCAGGGAATGCACGGGCGCCTCAGGGTGCAGCCGTTGTGGCGCGCAGTTTCAGGCGTCGCGCGCCAGCGCGAAGCGATAGCCGCGCCCGCGCAGGGTCTCGATCGGCTGCAGCTCGTCGTGCGGGTCGAGCTTGCGACGCAGGCGGCCGATGAGCACCTCGATGACGTTGCTGTCACGCTCGAAGTCCTGGTCGTAGAGGCGCTCGGTGAGTTCGGCCTTGGAGACGACCTCCCCGGCGCGCAGCATGAGGTGCTCGAGGATGCGGTACTCGAAGGTGGTGAGCTCGATGGGCGCGCCGCGCACGGTGATGACCTGGGCGCGGGTATCGAGCACCACCGGTCCGCATTTCAGCTGCGGGCTCGCCCAGCCGCCGGCGCGCCGCAGCAGTGCCTGCACGCGCGCCAGCACCTCCTCGAAATGAAAGGGCTTGGCGACGTAGTCATCGGCACCGGCCTGCAGTCCCTCGACCTTGTCCTGCCAGTTGTCGCGCGCCGTGAGGATGAGGATCGGGTAGGTCTTGCCGGCGGCGCGCAGGCGGCGGATGACTTCGAGTCCGGGCACTCCGGGGAGCCCCAGGTCCACGATGGCGACGTCGAGGGGATACTCGCTGCCGGCGAACAGCCCCTCATCGCCGTCGCGGGCAATATCGACCGTGAAGCCCGCTTCCGTCAGGCGTGCCTTGAGCGAATCGCGCAGCGCCGCCTCGTCCTCCACCACCAGAATGCGCATCGGCCCTCCCCTTTTTTCTTCAGTGCACCGCGCCGCTGGCCGCATCCACGTGCACAGTCCATACCTTGCCGGATTCGTTCAGCAGCCGCAGGACATAAGTCGTGTGCGCCCCGCTCTTCTGCACCTCGGCCTTCACCACGCGTGCGCGATACTGGCGCTCGACGAGCTTCACCGCCTGGTCCATCGTCATCTCGTGGGTGGCGCCGGCGTGGGGGTTGTCGGCAACGGTCACCTCGGCCGCGACGGATGCGGACAGCCAGAGGATGAGGAGCGCGGCGCGGTGACCGTTCATGACGCGAACAAGCCTAGCGCATCCGCTTGTTAGGTTGCGACCTTCCACGTCCTGCGAGAATTCTTCAGGAACGGTTCAGTTTCGCCTCGCACCACAGTGCATCCCACTCCGCAGCGGAGAGCTCTTTGAGCGACAGGCCGCGCGCGCTGGCGAGCACCTCCATGTGCGCGAAGCGCTGCTCGAACTTCGCATTCGCGCTGCGCAGCGCGCCTTCGGCATCCACCTCCAGATGCCGGCCCCAGTTGGCCACCGCAAACAGCAGATCGCCGAGCTCCTCGGCAACCGCCGCCTGGGCCCCCTCACCCGCGCCGGCGTCGCTGACGGCCGCGTCCACCTCCTGCAGTTCCTCGATCACCTTGGCGCGCGTCTCGCGGGCGTTCGGCCAGTCGAAGCCGACACGCGCGGCGCGCCGCCCGAGCTTGGCCGCGCGCGTGAGCGCCGGCAGTGCGCGTGGCACCCCTCCCAGCACCCCTGCCTGCGCACCGGTGTCCGCGGCGCGCTCCTGCGCCTTCTGTTCCTCCCACACCCGCACCAGGTCCTCCGCAGCGAGCTGGGCGCCGGCGAAGATGTGCGGGTGGCGCCGCGTCAGCTTCTCGGTGATGCCATCGGCCACCGCGGCGAAGTCGAACCAGCCGCGTTCCTCGGCCATGCGGGCGTGGAACACGACCTGGAACAGGAGGTCTCCGAGCTCATCGCGCAGGTGCGCCTGATCGTGGCGCTCGATGGCATCGGCGACCTCGTAGGCCTCCTCGATGGTGTAGGGAGCAATGCTCGAGAAGGTCTGCTTCAGATCCCAGGGACAGCCACGCTCGGGATCACGCAGGCGTGCCATCAGCGCCAGCAGCTTCGCCAGTGCCGCCTCCGCGGCGCTCACTGCGGGTCCGCCCCCACGCAGATGCGCCACAGCGTCAGGAGCATGCCGGCGGTCGCGCCCCAGATGTTGCGCTCGCCGTAGGGAATGTCGCAGAACTCGACCTCCTCGCCGGTGAATCCCGAGCGGCGCACCTGCAGGCGATGGTTGGCGGGATCAAAGACGAAATTGACGGGCACTTCGAAGGTATTCTGGACCTCCTCAGAATCCAGGAGCAGCTCGAATCCAGGATTTACGAAGGCGACCACGGGGGTGACGCGGAACCCGGTCATGACGATGTGGTCCGGCAGGTAACCCACCACGGACACGAAGCGCTCCTCGAGGCCGATCTCTTCGTGCGCTTCACGCAGCGCGGCTTCCCTGGGTCCTGCGTCGTAGGTCTCGATGCGCCCGCCCGGGAAGCTGATCTGGCCGGCGTGGTTGCGCAGCTGTGTGGCGCGCTGGGTGAGGAGCACCGTGAGCTCGGCGCGCTGCACCAGTGGCACGAGCACCGCGGCGGGTCGCGGGTCGGCGGGGAAGTACTGGCGGAATTTCTGGCTGTCCACCGCACTTAATCCCGGGACCCGCCAGTCGGCGATCTCGTGGTGCGGCTCGCTGCCGGTGAGGCGCGAGCGGATGATCTGCGCCCAGTCGGCTGCCGGGAGCGCGGAACCGGGACCGGCCGGCAAGTCGCTAGCCCCCGCCGCTGGTGCCGCCCTTGATCCCGCCGCTCGTGAGCTCCGCCGGATCGAGGAGCCGCGCGAGTTCCTCGCGCGGCAGGTCGGTCATGGCCTGCGCGACCTCGAGGATCGGCTTGCCCTGTGCGTAGGCCTTCTTCGCGATCGCGGCGCCCTTCTCGTAGCCGATCACCGGATTCAGCGCCGTCACCAGGATCGGATTCCTGTCCAGGGCCTCGGCCAGGCGTGCCTTGTTCACGCTAAAGCCGCGGATGGCGCGGTCGGCGAGCGCGCGCGAGGCATTGCTCAGGATCTCGATGCTCTGCAGGAGGTTGTAGGCGATGAGCGGCAGCATCACGTTCAGCTGGAAGTTCCCCGACTGCCCGGCCACCGTGATGGCGACGTCGTTACCGATGACCTGCGCGGCCACCATCGCCGTGGCCTCGGGGATCACCGGGTTGACCTTGCCCGGCATGATGCTGCTGCCCGGCTGCAGTGCCGGCAGCGCGATCTCGCCTAAGCCTGCGAGCGGGCCGCTGTTCATCCAGCGCAGGTCATTGGCGATCTTCATGAGGCTGACTGCGATCACCTTGAGCTGCCCGGAGAGCTCCACCGCGGTGTCCTGCGCCGACATGGCCTCGAAATAATTCGGCGCCGGCGTGAAGGGCACGCCCGTGATGGCGTCGAGCTCGGCACAGAAGCGTCGCCCGAACTGCGGGTGCGCATTGATGCCGGTACCGACGGCGGTGCCGCCCTGCGCCAGCTGCAAGAGGCGCGGCCGCGTGGCCTCCAGCCGCGCCAGTCCGTTCTCGATCTGGGTGCGCCAGCCGGAGAGCTCCTGCGACAGCGTCACCGGCATGGCATCCATCAGGTGGGTGCGCCCGGTCTTCACGATGCCCTGGACCTCGGCCTCCTTGGCCTTGAGCACGTCGCGCAGGTGCGAGAGCGCCGGCACCAGCGCATCGCGCAGGGCGAGGGCCGCGCTCACGTGCACCGCGGTCGGGATCGCATCGTTGCTGCTCTGCCCCATGTTGACGTGGTCATTGGGGTGCACCGGGGCGCCCAGGCGGCGGCTGGCGAGCGCGGCAATCACCTCGTTGGCGTTCATGTTGGTGCTGGTGCCCGAGCCGGTCTGGAATACGTCGATCGGGAAGTGAGCGTCGTGCCGCCCGGCGGCCACCTCGGTAGCGGCTGCCTCGATGGCCTGCGCGACCCTGGCATCGAGCAGCTGCAGCCCGGTGTTGGCGCGCGCCGCCGCCTGCTTGATGAGGCCGAGCGCGCCGATGAAGGTGCGCGGCAGCTTGACGCCGCTGATCGGGAAATTATCGACCGCGCGCTGGGTCTGGGCGCCCCACAGGGCCTCGGCGGGCACCTTCAGCTCGCCCATGCTGTCGTGCTCGACCCGAAAAGAACTCGTCATGCATCACTCCGCGAGGGTGGTTGCGCCCGGCCGGACGACCGTATGCGTTATGATGCAAATCCTAGCACTTCAGGGGCCGAAGCTACGCATGTCGGGGTCAGCCAACGAGCCACTTTCGGCGCTGGACGCGCTGGCACCGGTCGACGGCCGCTACCGCGCGGCGACCGCGCCCCTGCGCGGCCTCTTGTCCGAGGCCGGGCTCATCCGTGAGCGCGTCCGCATCGAAGCGCAGTGGCTGCTGCACCTGGCGGCAGCGGCGCCGCAGCTGCCCGGCGCTGCGCTGAGCCCGTCGGTGCGTACCCGTGCCGCAGAACTCGCCCGCGCCGACGATACGGGTGCCCCGGAGGCGGTGAAGGCAATCGAAGCGCGCATCAACCACGACGTGAAGGCGGTCGAGTACTACGTGCGCGGGGCGCTCCAGGAGGCCGGCGCCACGCCTGCGACCCTGGAGCTGGTGCACTTCGCCTGCACTTCCGAGGACATCAACAACGTGAGCTACGCGCGTCTGCTCACCGGCGCGCGCGCGCTGCTGCAGCAGACGCTCAACACCCGCATCGGGGAGCTCACCCAGCTCGCCCACCGTTACGCGGACACGGCGATGCCGGCCCGCACGCACGGTCAGAGCGCAAGTCCCACGACGCTCGGCAAGGAATGCGCGAACTTCGCCGCGCGTCTGAAGCGCGCTGAGCGGCGCTGGGCGCACGTTGCGGTCCTCGGCAAGTGGAACGGCGCCGTCGGCAACTTCAACGCTCATGCCGCAGCACTCCCGGGGCTTGACTGGCCAAAGATCGCCGAAGAGTTCGTCACTTCGCTCGGACTTTCGTACAACCCCTGGACCACCCAGATCGAGCCGCACGACTGGATCGGGGAGTATTGCGACGCGCTGGCCGCGCTCAACGTGATCCTCATCGACCTGTGCCGCGACTTCTGGGGCTACATCTCGCTCGGTTACCTGCGCCAGCGCGCCGTGGCGGGCGAAGTCGGCTCCTCCACCATGCCGCACAAGGTCAATCCGATCGACTTCGAGAATGCCGAAGGCAACTGCGGGCTGGCCAACGCGCTGCTGCGGCACTTCTCCGAGAAGCTGCCACTGTCGCGCTGGCAGCGCGACCTCACCGACTCCACCGTGCTGCGCAATTTCGGCGTGGCGCTCGGCCACACGCTCATCGCCTGGAACTCCCTCGGGCGCGGGCTCGCCAAGGTCGAGGCCGATCCGGCGCGTATGCAGCAGGATTTCGCATCCGCCTGGGAAGTACTCGGGGAGGCGGTGCAGACGGTGCTGCGTGCCCACGGTGTACCCGATGGCTACGAGCGGCTGAAGGAATTCACCCGCGGGCGCGCCATCGATGCCGCGACGCTTGCAGCCTTCATCGATGGGCTGCCGCTGCCGCAGGCGGAAAAAACGCGCCTGAAGACCCTCACCCCGGCCAACTACGTGGGCCTTGCCGCGACGCTGGCCCGCAGCGTCTGACGGGCTGCGGCCGAGGCCGCGCTCGAGCGGCCGAAGTGTCTCACCCACCCGACAGGCCTTTTGAAAAGTGCGAACTGAGCCGCGCTTTTGACTTACTGCCCGCCCCGGGGTCACCCAAACCGTGAACCGTTCCGCACTGATTTGTGAGGTTTCCTCACTAAGATCTTCCCCAGCCTGCCTTTCGTGCCGGCAATGCGAAGGCGCCACGTGTGGCAATAACCGGGGAAATCGACATCAACAGTGCGCTGGCGCAGCTCGCCAACGCCCGCTATGCCTCCGACCCGGGCGGCAGTGGCACCCCCGGACTCAACCGGCAGAACGGCGAGACCCTGGCGGTCCTGACCTCGGTCGCCGAAGTACGCGCCGCCGTCAATGAAATCGCCGCCACCGCCCAGCGCCTCATCTCCATCTATACCCCCGATCTCGAGCCAGATCTCTACGATCAGAGCGCCTTCCTCGAGGTCATCAAGCACTTCGTGCTGACACGCAGCTTCGCCAAGGTGCGCGTGCTCCTGGGCGAGCCGACGCGGGTGCTGCGCGACAGCAACCGCTTCGTGGCCATGGGTCGCCGGCTCTCAAGCTGCATCGATATCCGCTACGTGGCCGCACAGTCCCCGCAGCGTGCCTCCACCTATCTCATCGCCGACGACCGGGCGATCGTCTACCGCATGCGCGCCGACACCTGGGACGGGGTTGCCGACATCAACAACCCGGTGGCCGCGCGTCTTTATCTTCAGGAGTTTGATCAGGTGTGGAACGCCAGCGCCGCCGAGCACGGACTGCGCGCCGCCCGTCGCGGCTGATCAGCTCCTTTTGGAGCCGGCGGCATGGCCGGCGGTTACAATCCTTCCCATGCCCCGCACCCCCGATATCACGGTCGCCGCCGTCGCCCAGACGGCGGGCCGCTTCCTCTTCGTCGAAGAGCGCATCAACAACCGCCTGGTCTTCAACCAGCCCGCCGGTCACGTCGAGCAGGGTGAATCGCTCCTGGCCGCGGTCGTGCGCGAGGTGCGCGAGGAGACGGCCTGGCGCTTCGAGCCCCAGGGACTCCTCGGGGTATACCTCTGGCGCCGCCCGAGCGCCCGGCGGGCGACGCTGCGTTTCGCCTTTACCGGGACGGTCACGGATCACCATGCCCACCAGCGCCTGGATCGGGGCATCGTGCGCACGCACTGGCTCTCCGAGAGCGAGCTGCTCGCCCACGAGGGGCGCCTGCGCAGCCCCCTGGTCCTGCGCTGCGTGCGGGACTTCCTCACCGGGGGCATCGCGACCCTCGATTCGGTGGCGGAACTGAACCTCGAGACCGCGGCGGCCGTAGCCCCGACCGCGCGGCTCTGAAGGCGCCCTGCCGAAGGGCGGGAGCTGCGATGCCCCTGGGGTAGAATTGGCCTCATGGATTCCCGCTCTCACCTGCCTTCCGCTCCTGCCGGCGCCCGCGTCATCGTCGGCCTCTCGGGCGGGGTGGACTCCGCCGTCGCCGCGCTCCTTCTTAAGGAGGCCGGATGGGACGTGCAGGGGCTCTTCATGAGCAACTGGGAAGAGGATGACGACGCCTACTGCACGGCCGCCCAGGACTACCAGGACGCCCGCGCGGTGGCCTCAGAGCTTGGCATGCCACTGCACCGGGTGAGTTTCGCGCGCGAGTACCGCGAACGGGTCTTTGCTCACTTCCTGGCCGAGCACAGCGCCGGGCGTACCCCGAATCCGGACGTCCTGTGCAATCGCGAAATCAAGTTCGGGGTCGGGCTCAACTGGGCGCGGCGCCTGGGAGCCACGCACTTTGCGACCGGTCACTACGCATCTCTGTGGGCGACGCCCGATGGCGTCGGCCTGTTCAAGGCGCAGGATTCCGCCAAGGACCAGAGCTACTTCCTCACCGAGGTACCGCGCACAGAGCTTCCCTGCCTCGTCATGCCGCTCGGGCAGATCGACAAGGGTGAGGTGCGCGAGCGCGCGCGGCGCGCGGGTCTGCCGGTCCACGACAAGCCTGACAGCACCGGCATCTGCTTCATCGGCGAGCGCCCGTTCCGGGAGTTTCTGGCGCGCTATCTCGCGCGCTCGGCAGGTCCGATCGAGGCGCCGGACGGCGAGCTCCTCGGCACCCACGAGGGACTGGCCTTTTATACCCTCGGGCAGCGCGAGGGCCTGAGCATCGGCGGTCGCCAGGGTCGCGCCGAGGCCCCCTGGTACGTGGCGGCCAAGGACGCCCGGCGTAACGCCCTCATCGTGGTGCAAGGTCACGACCACCCGCTGCTCTTCAGCCAGACGCTCATGAGCGGTCCCTGGCACTGGCTCGCTCCGCCGCGCACCGCGCCCTTCGTCGCCGGGCTAAAGGTGCGCTATCGCCAGGCCGACCACAGCGGGCACCTCGTGCCCCTGGCCGATGGCACCGTGCGGGTGGAGTTCGAGCGGCCGCAGCGCGCCGTGACGCCCGGTCAGTACGTGGTGGCCTACGAGGCCGAGCGCTGCCTCGGCGGCGCGGTGATCGAGAACGTTACACCTGACATCGAGCACTCCGCTGCCGCGTGAACCATGGGGCAGCGCCCGAGCGGGCTGCCCGATATAATTAGCGGCTCACGGCGGAGATACGCATGACGAACAGTTTCCGGGCGCGCTCGACACTCACCGCGGGCGACCGCTCCTACGAGATCTGGAGCCTCGCCTCCCTCCCGCAGGAGAAACTCGCACGCCTGCCCTACTCGCTGAAGATCCTCCTCGAGAACCTGCTGCGCTTCGAGGACGGTGTCAGTGTCACGCGCGCCGACATCGAGGCGCTGCTGGAATGGGACCCGGCCGCTGCGCCCTCGCACGAGATCGCCTTCACCCCGGCACGCGTCATTCTGCAGGACTTCACCGGCGTCCCCTGCGTGGTGGACCTGGCCGCGATGCGCAATGCCATCGTGCGTCTGGGCGGCGACGCAGAACGCGTCAATCCGCTGGCGCCAGTAGAACTCGTCATCGATCACTCGGTCCAGGCGGATGAGTACGGCTTCGCCGGCGCGCTGGCCGCCAATACTGCGATCGAGTTTGCCCGCAACAAGGAGCGCTATGCCTTTCTGCGCTGGGGCCAGACGGCATTTCGCAACTTCGCCGTGGTGCCTCCGAGCACCGGCATCGTCCACCAGGTGAACCTCGAGTACCTCGGGCGCGTAATCTTCGACGCCGAAAGCAACGGAACCCGCCGCGCTTATCCCGACACCCTGGTGGGTACGGACTCGCACACCACGATGATCAACGGCCTGGGCGTTCTCGGCTGGGGCGTCGGTGGCATCGAGGCTGAGGCTGCGATGCTCGGGCAGCCCGTCACCATGCTTATCCCGCAGGTCATCGGCTTCCGGCTCGACGGCAAGTTGCCGCCCGGTGCGACCGCCACCGACCTCGTGCTTACCGTGACCGAGATGCTGCGCAAGAAGGGCGTAGTGGACAAGTTCGTTGAGTTCTTCGGCGATGGCCTGGGGAATCTGCCGCTCGCCGATCGGGCCACGATCGCCAACATGGCGCCCGAGTACGGCAGCACCTGCGGCCTGTTCCCGATCGATGTCGAAACGGTGCGCTACCTGGAGCTGTCCGGCCGTCCTAAACAGCGCATCGATCTCGTCACCGCTTACGCAAAAGCTCAGGGCATGTGGCGCAACCAGGGCGCGACGCCAGCGCGCTATAGCGACGAACTGGAGCTCGATCTGTCGCGCGTGGAGCCGAGCCTCGCCGGGCCCCGTCGCCCGCAGGACCGCGTAACGCTGAAGAATGTGAAGAGCGTGTATGAGTCCAGCGCCAAGAAAGCTGATGAAGAGCGCACAGCTCGCAAGTCGACGGGACACGGCAGTGCGCCCGTCACGCTCGATGGCAAGAATCTTCAGCTGAAGGATGGTGCAGTGCTGATTGCAGCAATCACAAGTTGCACCAACACTTCCAACCCGTCCGTGATGCTCGGCGCGGGGCTGCTGGCTCGCAAGGCTCGTGAAAAGGGACTGAAGGCAAAACCTTGGGTGAAGACCACCCTCTCGCCAGGCTCGCGCGTGGTGACTGATTACTTCACCAAGGCCGGTGTGCTTGAGGATCTGGATGCGCTCGGCTTTTTCCTGGTGGGCTACGGATGTTTGACATGCATCGGCAACTCCGGCCCGCTGAAGCCGGAGATCTCCGCGGCCGTGAAAGACGGCGACCTCACCGCCGGTGCGGTGCTATCCGGGAACCGCAACTTTGAAGGACGCGTACATCCGGAACTCCGGCTGAATTTCCTGGCCTCCCCGCCCCTGGTTGTGGCGTACGCACTTGCTGGCACGCTGAACATTGATCTCACGACCGAGCCGCTCGGGACCGGCAGTGACGGCAAGCCCGTGTTCCTTGCCGACATCTGGCCGAGCGATCAGGAAGTGCAGGACCTGCTTAAGCGCTCGATCGATTCGCAAATGTTCCGGGACAGCTACGCGAGTGTCTTCAAGGGCGACGACAACTGGGCCAACATCCAAGTGCCGGCCGGCAAGCTCTACAGCTGGGACGCGAAGTCAACCTACGTCAAGGACCCGCCCTACTTCGAAGGGATGACGATGACTCCGCCGGCGCTGTCGGACGTGAGCGGCGCGCGGGCACTGGCCGTACTGGGCGATTCGGTCACGACTGACCACATCTCGCCCGCGGGCAACATCTCCAAGAGCAGCCCCGCGGCGCACTATCTCATCGAGCACGGGGTCGAGCCCAAGGACTTTAACTCCTATGGCTCCCGGCGCGGCAATCACGAAGTGATGATGCGCGGCACCTTCGCCAATATCCGCCTGCGCAACCTCATGGTGCCCGGGGTTGAGGGTGGCGTGAGCGTGCACCTGCCCGGTGGTGAGCAGGGCTCCATCTACGACGTCGCCATGCGCTACAAGAAAGAAGGCACGCCACTCATCGTGCTTGCCGGGCGCGAATACGGCACCGGTTCCTCGCGGGACTGGGCGGCCAAGGGCACGCTGCTCCTCGGGGTACGGGCCGTCATCGCCGAGAGCTTCGAGCGCATCCACCGCTCGAACCTCATCGGCATGGGTGTGGCCCCGCTGCAGTTCCTGCCGGGCCAGAACGCCGCATCGTTAGGCCTCACGGGCCGCGAGGTGTTCGCGATCGAGGGCTTGAGCCGCGGCGATGCCAAGGAAGTGACCGTCACTGCGACGCCCGAGACCGGCAGGCCGATCCAGTTCAAGGCGCGGCTGCGCATCGATACGCCCAAGGAGCGCGAGTACTACCGCCACGGCGGTATCCTGCAGTACGTGCTGCGGCAGCTCGCCTCCGCAGGCGGGGCCGCCTGACGGATTCAGGCGCAGCGACGGTCACGGAAGACCCCGCACCGGTTGCCCGACCGCCGCTGGTAGCGGTGTTCGATCTCGATGGCACCATCACACGGCGCGACACCCTGGTGCCATACGTGTTTGGCTACCTGTTGCGCCATCCCTGGCGGTTGCCGCTGGTGCTGGGCGCACTGCCCGCGTGCCTGCGCTTTCTCATCGGCAAGGCCGACCCCGGAGAGGTGAAGTCCGCCTTCATCCGGGCCACGCTCGCGGGACTTACGCGTCCGCAACTTGCGGCATGGACCGTTGAATTCGTGCGCCGCCTGCTGATCCGCGGGGTGTACGGGGATGCGCTGCGGCGCATCCGCTGGCACGCTGACCGTGGCGACCGGCTGGTGCTCCTGAGCGCGAGCACCGACCTCTACGTGCCGGACATCGGTGCCAGACTCGGCTTTGAGCAGATCGTGTGCACCGGGCTCGTGTGGAATGGAGAGGTACTCGACGGACATCTGAGCACGCCCAACCGCCGCGGAGAAGAAAAGGCCCGCTGCATCGAGCGCCTGCGCGCGCAGTACGCGCAGCTCCTCTTTGCGGCCTACGGCAACGCGGCCAGCGACCTGCCGCATCTGCGCATGGTGGAACGCCCGCTGCTCGTGAATGGCAGCCGCGCCGCCACAACCCTCGCCCAGGGCTACGGCATCCCGCAGGCAACCTGGCACTGAGGGTGGGAACGCGGGGTGCTGCCTATCGGCAGCGCGCGGCCGCCGCTTCACATCGACGTACGGATCTGCCACAGCTCCGGGAAGAACTTCAGCTCCAGCGCCTTGGCAAGATAAGACACCCCGCCGGTGCCACCGGTGCCGGGCTTGTAGCCGATGATGCGCTCCACGGTCTTCAGGTGATGGCAGCGCCATAGCTGGAAGTTCTCGTCGAGATCGACGAGGCGCTCGGCGAGCTCGTAGAGGTCCCAGTCCTTGTCGGCATTATGGTAGACCCCGAGCCAGGCGCCCGCGACCTGCTTGCTCGAGCGGTACGGCTGGCTGAAGTCACGCGCGAGGTAGCTGTCGGGAATCTCGTAGCCGCGCCGGCTGAGGAGGAACAGCGCCTCATCGTAGAGCGAGGGCGCATTGAGGGCGCGCTCGAGCGCTGCGTAGCCTTGCGGGTCACGCTTGTGCACCGCCAGCATCTCGGCATTCTTGTTGCCGCAGGTGAACTCCAGCAGTCGGTACTGCACCGACTGGAAGCCCGAAGAGCGCCCGAGCGCATTGCGGAACGCCGAATACTCGAACGGCGACATGGTCGAGAGCACGTCCCACACCGAGGTGAGCTGCGTCTGGGTGCGCGAGATGCGCGCCAGCATCTTCAGTGCCGGATCCAGGTCGTCCTTGTGCACGCCGGCAAGCGCCGCGGTGAGCTCATGCAACATCAGCCGCATCCACAGCTCAGAGACCTGATGCACGATGATGAACAGCACCTCGTTATGCTCGCCCGAGAGCGGCTTCTGGGCGCTGAGGAGTTTCTCGAGCTGCAGGTAATCGCCGTAGGAGATGGAGGACCCGAGGTCCCAGTGCACCGCCTCGTCGGCGAGCTCGACACGCTCGGACTTGTCGTACGGGCCGCTGCTGCTCATGAGACGATGGTACACGTCGCAGGGCACGCGGCAACATAAGCTCAAAGAGCGAGGCGGCACTGGCACAAATCCGCTAGGATCGCGCGCCTGAGTTTTCGCAGGGATTTAACCGCACTCGTGAGCGCCGCAATCCTCGAAGTCCGCGACCTCGTGAAGCAATACCCGGCCACGACTGCCGTCGCCGGGGTGTCCTTCAGTGTTCCTGAGGGAACCTGCTTTGGGCTCTTGGGACCCAACGGGGCGGGCAAGACCACCACTATCGAGATCATGGAAGGCATCCTGCCGCCGACCTCCGGGCAGGTGCTCTATCGCGGCGAGCCCCAGGGGCCGCGCTTCAAGGAGGAAGCGGGCATCCTCTTCCAGAAAACCGCGCTGCAGGACTTCCTTACCGTGCGCCAGAGCATCGCCCTCTTCCGCGGGCTGTACGCGCACGGGCTCAGCGTCGATGAAGTCATCAGCCTGTGCGCGCTGGAGAAGCTCGCCGAGCGCGACAGCCGCAAGCTCTCCGGCGGCCAGCAGCAGCGCCTGCTGCTCGCGATCGCGCTCGTGAACGACCCGGCGGTGCTGTTCCTGGACGAGCCGACCACGGGACTGGATCCGCAGGCGCGGCGCAGCTTCTGGGAGCTGGTGCAGTCGATCAAGGCGCGTCGCAAGACCATCATCCTCACCACACACTACATGGATGAGGCGGAACTCTTGTGCGATGAGATCGCGATCATGGATCGCGGGCGCCTGATCGCCATGGGACCGCCACGCATGCTGCTGCACGAGCACTTCGCCGAAGTCATGCTGGAGCTGCCACGCCAGGATTTCACGCCCGCAGCGCGCGCGCTGAACCTCACCGTCATCGAGGCCGCCGAGCGTATCGAGATCAGCACCCATGACCTCGAGGGCACGCTGCGGGCGCTGATGGCGGCACAGGTGCCGCTCGCACACCTGCGCATCCGGCCCCCCAATCTCGAGGACCTGTTCCTGGAGCTCACCGGCTCGGAGCTGCGCCCGTGATCCAGCGCCTGCTCGCGATCCTGCATGCGCGCAACCTCGAGTTCCTGCGCGACCGGGGCACGTTGCTCTTCACCACCCTGCTGCCGCTGCTGGTCGTGGTGGGTATGGGGTTCGTGTTCGGTGGCCCGGAGCGGCCGCTCTTCAAGGCGGGCGTCGTCGCCACCCGCATCGACCGCGACCAGGACGCCTTCCTGCGCGAGCGTTACGTCGAGTTCGTGCCCGAGCAGGATGAGACCACCGGGCTCGCCAAGCTCAGCCACCAGCAGATCGATCTGCTCCTGGCCCTGTCTTCCCCGGTGCGCTACTGGGTGAACACCGATTCGCCCAGGGGCTATGTCGCAGAGAGGCTGCTGCTCGCCACGCATCAGGATGCGCAGCGCCAGACCGTCACCGGCAAGGCCGTGCGCTACGTAGACTGGCTGTTCCCCGGGATCCTCGGCATGAACATGATGTTCAGCTGCCTCTTCGGGGTCGGCTACGTGGTCGTGCGCTACCGCAAGAGCGGCTTCCTGAAACGCCTGCACGCGACCCCGCTCACCGCGTTCGAGTTTCTGAGCGCCCAGGTACTCTCGCGCCTGCTCCTCATCCTGTTCGTCACCTTCGTGCTGTATGCGGGCATCAGCCTGATCATCGGCTTCCATAACGCCGGCAACCCCCTGCTCCTCATCCTGGTCGCGGTGCTGGCCGCGCTTTCCATGGTGGCGCTCGGCATAACCATCGCCGCGCGCTTCTCGAGCGAGGAGCTGGTCGGGGGACTCCTGAACCTGCTCACCTGGCCGATGATGCTGCTGTCCGGGATCTGGTTCTCGCTCGAGGGCTCGCCGCGCTGGGTGCAGTGGATCGCGCACATCTTCCCGCTGACGCACGCGCTCGATGCGGCGCGCGCCGTGATGCTCGATGGCGCAGGTCTGACCGCCATCGCGCCGCACCTGCTGTATCTTGCAGTGACCGCGCTTGCATTTCTGGCCTTTGGCGCCTGGTCGTTCCGCTGGCGCATCGACTGAAGCCGCGGACGCCACGGAGTTCGAAGCATGCAGTTCCTGAGCGACAACACCTCGAGCGCCTGTCCGGAGATCCTGGCGGCGCTGGCGCAGGCGAACCACGGCCGCGTGCACAGCTACGGGGAGGATGAATGGACCGCGCGCCTCGACAGGCTGTTCGGGGACTATTTCGGCACCGAGGTGCGCAGCTTCGCGGTCGCCACCGGGACTGCTGCCAACTCGCTCACCCTTGCCACCTTAAGCCCGCCTTATGGTGCGATCTTCGCGCACCAGGAAGCGCACATCGAGACCGATGAGTGCGGCGCGCCGGCGTTCTTCTCCGGCGGCGCGCAACTGGCGCTCATGCCGGGCGACCACGGCCGCATTGCGCCCAAGACCTTCGAGCGTGCCCTCGCCAACCACCCCTCCGTGAATGTCGGCGTGCACAGCACGCAGCCGGCGACCCTGTCGCTTACGCAGATGACGGAGATGGGCACGGTGTACCGCGCGGCCGACATCGGTGCGCTGTGCGCGCTGGCGCACGCGCGCGCCCTGCCGGTGCAGATGGACGGTGCCCGGTTCGCGAACGCGGTGGCCTTCCTCAACTGTCACCCGGGCGACATCACCTGGCGCGCCGGTGTCGACGTGCTGTCCTTCGGGGCCACCAAGAATGGCGCCCTGGCGGCGGAGGCAGTGGTGTTCTTCAGCCCGGCCCTGGTGCGCGACTTCGAGCTGCGGCGCAAACGCGCCGGGCACCTGTTCTCCAAGTCGCGCTTTATCGCCGCCCAGCTGATCGCCTACGTCGAGGGGGGCCTGTGGCTCAGGAACGCGCAGCGCACCAATGCCCTGGCGCAGCGCATCGCGCAGGTGGCGGCGCGCGAACTGCTGCACCCGGTGGAGGGCAACGAGATATTCCTCGCCCTCGGGGTCGAGCGCCGCGCGCGCCTGCGCGCGGCGGGCTTTGAGTTCTACGACTGGGGCCGGCCGCACAACGGCGAGGCGCGCCTGGTGGTCTCCTGGGACCAGCCGGAAAGCGACGTCGACGCGGTGTGCAACGCGCTCGCGCGCCTGTGAGTGCAGCTGCCGGCTAGGATTCTCGCAGGCTGGTCGTCACCGGCAGCCGCGCTGCGCGGATCGCCGGCAACAGGCCGCCGATCATGCCGATCACCACCGCGATCACGAGGCCGCGGATCACGAGCGCCGGGGTCACTTTGAAGTTGAACACCACCTGGGTGAAGTTCTGCCCGAGCGTCGACACCGACATGTTGTTGAACAGCACGTAGGCGATCAGTGCCCCAAGGATCCCGCCCACCAGCGCCAGGAGCAGCGCTTCGAGCATCACCGACACCAGCACCGGCAGGCCGCCGAAGCCGATGGCCCGTAGTGTCGCGATCTCCTTGCCGCGCGCCGCGACTGCCGCGTACATGCTGTTGAGCGCCGCAAACACCGCCCCGAGCGCCATGATGATGGTCACGATCCCGGCGAGCATGCCGATGGTCTGGCGGAACTGCTTGGTCTGCCCGTCGAAATAGTCACGCTCACGTACCACGTCCACGTTGACGCGCGGGTCGGCGGTCAGACCCGCCTTCACCTTCGCAAAGCCATCGGGCCCATCCAGAGCTGCCAGGATCGAGCTCGAGCCGGTGCGCCCGAAGGTGGTGCGCGCGACGTTGATGTCGGTCCACAACTCACTGTCGTGGGCGTCGCCCGCTTCGAATTCCCCTACCACGGTCCAGTCCGAACCGCGCATCCGTACCGTCTTGCCGATCTCGGCGCCCTGGAACTGCCGCAGCACGCCGCTGCCGACGATCAGCTCCCGCAGGCCTGGGGTGAAATTGCGCCCCGCGATGATCTTCAGCTGCGGGCGCAGCGCAAACGCTGGCGGCTCGACGCCGCGCACGGTGATGTTGGCGCCGTTGGCTTTGTCATCCTTGCGGACGAGCTCGGCGATCACCATCACCTCCGCCGAGACTGCGCGTGTGCCGTCGGCGGCGGTGGCGATACCGGGCGCCTCCTTGATGATGTCGGTCTGCTCGCGGTCGAGGCCCGAGTTGAGCTCCGCGTCCGAGCCGCCGCGCATGATGATGACCGCGTCCTCGCGGCCGGTGGCTTTGAGCGTGCTGCTGAAGCCGGTCGCCATGGCGAGCAGCGCGCAGAACACCGCGACCACCCCGGCAAGCCCTATGACGATGACGAGCGAGGAGGTCCAGCGCTCGGGAATGCTGCGGATATTGATGCCGGTGATGGCGAATGCTTGGCCGAACACGGTGCAGTCTCCTTGAAAATTAGCGCCCGGCGAGGGCGTCCACAATCTTGAGGCGCTGAGCGCGCAGGCCCGGCAGCAGGCCTACCGCAAGGCTCATGACCACGATCGCGGCGACGCCGATTAGCCACACCCGGAGGTCGACGTTGACCGGGAACTGGTTGCCGGTGGCCCTGCTGACCGCGGCCCCGGCAACTGTCGCCAGAATAAGCCCGACGAGGCCGCCGAACAGGCATAGCACGAAGGCCTCCGCGATCACGAACCCGAGCACCGAGGCATCCGAGAACCCCAAGGTCTTCAGCACCGCAAGCTCTGGCACGCGCTCGCGCACGCTCTGCGCCATGGTGTTGCCTACCACCAGGAGCAGCGTGAAGAATACGGCGAACAGGATCCAGCGCACGATCAGCCCGATGTCACCGATTTGCTTGACGAAGCTGACGTTGAAGTCCTTCTCGGTCTGCGTCTTGGTCTCATCGGGGGAGTTCTCGAACATCGCATCCACGGTCTTGCTCACTGACTTGGCAGCGTCACCATCGGTGAGCTTGAGGATGAAGAAGTTGGTGCGGCCGCGACCAAACTGATTGGCCTCGTCGAAATAGTCGTAGTTGATGAAGGCCTGGTTAGTGCGCTTCTTCGCGTCCTCGTCCTTGCCATCGAAGATGCCCACCAGGTCGAAGGTCCAGGACTTACTGCCGTTCTTCTGCGGGTAGATGTTGGAGGAGATCGGCAGTTTCTGGCCGATCTTCCAGCCGTACTGCTCGGCCATCTGCTTGCCGGCGATCATGCTGGTGCGCGTCTTGGCGAACGCCTGCCACTGCTCCTCGGGCATGACGTACTCCGGGTACACGTCGCGCTGGCGCTGCGGGTCGGCGGCGAATACGACCAGCGGCGTGTTCTCCTGCCACACCCCGCCGAACCACTGCCACCACTGCACGCGCGCCACGCTCGGTACTGACTCGAGCTTGGGCACCATGCTGATCGGCAGCGCCGAGGTGAAGGATACGCGCGCCTGGGTGATCAGGCGCGTGGCGCCCACGAAGTCCTCGCCGGCGTTGAACATGGAGTTGATCGACTGCAGCAGGCCAAACAGCAGGAACGCCATGATCACCGACAGCAGTGTCAGGACGGTGCGCGTGCGCTTGCGAAACAGGTTGGCGACGACAAAGCCGGTCTTGGTCATGGCATCCCTCCGATGAGTCCTAGGCTGCCTGCTCGAGCAGCTGGCCCTTCTCCAGGTGCAGCGTGCGGCGTGCGAACTCGGCGGCCTTCGGGTCATGCGTGACCATGACGATCGTCTTGCCGTGTTCGCGGTTCAGTACCTGCAGCAGTCCCAGGATCTCATCCGCGGTCTTGCGGTCGAGGTCTCCGGTCGGCTCATCGCACACCAGCAGCTGCGGGTCCGACACCAGCGCGCGCGCGATCGCCACGCGCTGCTCCTGGCCGCCGGAGAGTTCGCGCGGCTTGTGCTTGGCGCGGTCGGCAAGGCCAACGACCTGCAGCGCGACGCCGGCGTTCTTCTTGCGCTGCGCGGCCGAGAGCTTCGTCAGCAGCAGCGGCAGCTCCACATTCGCTTCGGCCGTCAGCACCGGCATCAGGTTGTAGAACTGGAACACGAAGCCGACATTGTGCGCACGCCAGCGTGCCAGATCGCCACTCGAGAGCCGGTCGATGCGATGGCCGCCGACCGTGATCTCACCGGAGGTCGGCTGGTCCAGGCCCCCGATCAGGTTAAGGAGCGTAGTCTTGCCGGAGCCCGACGGACCCATGAGCGCGACGAAGTCACCCTTGGGGATGGCAAGCGTCAGGCCGTGCAGCACCTCGACCGTCTGCTTGCCGCGCTCGTACACCTTGGTGACGTTTTGTACCTCGACCATCGGCTCGCTCATAAATACCTCGGCTTCCTGTAAACCCGTCCGTTAATCCATATCCCACCGCGGGGGGTACCCGCATTGCCGTGCAGCATCATGACTTCGCGACACTCACCGCCGTGCCCTCCTTCAGCTGCGCCGGCGGGTCGGTAATCACCGTGTCCCCGGCACGCAGGCCGCTGAGCACCTGGCGCTCCTCGCCCATGGTGCCGCCGAGCGTGACGCTGCGCCGCTGCGCCTTGTCGTTCTCAAGCACATAGACCACCTGCGCGGCACCGTCGGTGCGGATCGCACTCACCGGCACCAGCACGCCGGCCGGGGCCACCTGGGCATCCGTCGCAGCCTTCTTCTCCTCGAGGAAGGACACACGCACACCCATGTCGGGCACGATGCGCGGATCCTTCCCGTCGATGGCGATGCGCACCTTGACGGTCGCCTTGGAACGGTCCGCGGTCGGGATGATCGCGATCACGTGCGAGGGAATCTTCCAGTCAGGATAAGCGTTCAGCACCGACTCCACCGGCTGCCCGGGCAGCACGCGGTTGATGTACGCCTCGTTCACGTCGACTTCGATCTCGAGCGAATCCATGTCGACGATCGTACCGATGCCGGTGCGCGTGAAGCTGCCGCCGGCGGAGAACGGCGAGATGATCTCCCCGACCTGCGCGGATTTCGCGATCACGACGCCCGTGAACGGTGCGCGCACGGTGCAGTAATCGAGCTGCACCTGGGCGGAACGCAGGTTGGCCTCCGCCAGGTTCACCTGGCGGCGCTGGCCCAGGACCTGCGCGGTCTCCTGATCCATCTGCGAACGGGACTGTTCCACCGCCTGCTCGGAGACCAGCTTGCGTCCCACGAGGTCCTCGTTGCGCTTCAGATCACGCGTGCTCTGGGCCAGCTGCACCTGGTACTGCGTGAGAAGCGCCTGTGCGCTCTGCAGCGCGGCCTGCGCCTGCGACAGCGACGCCTTCTGCGCGGTGTCGTCCAGACGCCCGATCACCTGGCCCTCCTTGACGTGGTCCCCTTCCTCGATCAGGACTGCGGTCACGGTGCCGGTGATCTGCGCCGAAACGGTCGCCTCGCGGCGCGCGGTCACGTAGCCCGTGGCATCGAGCACCGAGGCACTGGCGGCGGCACCGCCCGGGATCGGGCGTGCCGCCGCGACGTGCACCGGCAGGGGTTTAGCGGCACCGAACTCCCACCACAGGAGCGCCGCCAGGGCTGCAAGCGCTACGAGCGCGCCCCCCATCACGTAGCGGCGCGGCGGCGGGCTCGCAGGCTCGCGTTCCGTGCGGTCGATGCGCAGCTGCTGCAGCAGCGCTTTGTTTTCAGTTTCGGAGGACATCGGCCCGTGATCCGCAGGCGAAGGCGCGCAAAGATAACATAGCCCTGCGCGCTTTCCGGGCGGCGCGCTTATACAGTCCGATAGTCGGCGCGCCCCTGTGCGGCCCGGGTCAGCCGGAGGCGATCTTGGCCATCAGGCGCCGCGCCTGGGTGTAGTCGGGCGCGAGCAGCAGCGCGTGCTCCAGGGCATCGCGGGCGCCCACGGCATCGCCGTGGTCCAGAAGATCGCGCGCGAGGAAGAGGTAGGCCTCTGCCGCACCCCAGCCCGGCAGCGGCTCGGGTCCAGCGCGCTCGACCTCGAAGGCCGCGACCGCGGTGCGCAGCTTGGCGAGCGCACGCTCCTTGTTGCCACCCGCGGCGGGAGCGAGCAGGTAGTCGCTCATTGCATCAACGAACAGCACCCGCGGATTCTTCGGGGCGAGGCTGAGCGCGCGCTCGATGTCCTTGTGGGGCTTGGGTCCGGTGAAAGGTACGTGCAGGTTCGCACCCCCGGCCGGGGTCACCGCGCAGGCGGCGCGCAGCGCGAGCCCGTCCGCGAACTCTGCCTGCGCTTCGAGCACCCCGTCCAGTTCATGCACGCAACGCTCGAGGAGCTGAGCTGCCGTCGCGCCCTTGACGGCCGCGGGGCTCTGCGCGGCAAGCAGCCCCAGGCGCCAGTTGGCGAGCGCCGCGTAGTAGCCGGCAAGCTTGCCGTGCGCATCGCTGCCGCCCAGGGCCTCGGCGACGTTCGAGAGCGAGCGCGCATCCTCGGTGTAGTAGCCGTACTGCACGCGCGCCTCGGTGTCGCGCCACTGGGTGTCATCGGCGTGCGCGACGGCAGCGCCGAGCGCGAGGCACGCGAGCGCCGCAAGCCCCCTGCGGTGCCTGGGTGCGCGCCCAGGAGCGCTGCTGTTGCGTAGAATGCGCGCCACGATGTGCGACCATAACATAGCCGCGACCGCAGGCGCCGCCGCGCGCCCGCCCACCCTCATCGACATCGGCATCAACCTCACGCACGACAGCTACGATGCCGATCGCGACGCGGTGCTCGCGCGCGCCGAGGCGGCGGGCGTGACGCAGATGATCGTGACCGGCGCAACGCTCGCCGGCAGCGTCACGGCGCTGGCGCTGGCGCGGCAGCATCGGACGCGGCTGTACGCGACGGCGGGCGTGCACCCCCATCACGCCGGCGAGCTGGGCGCGGGACAGCTGAGTGAGCTTGAGGAGCTCGCGCGCGCGCCCGAAGTGGTCGCCATCGGGGAGTGCGGCCTGGACTACTTCCGTGACTATGCGCCGCGCGAGACGCAGCGCGCGGCTTTCCACCGCCAGCTCGAGCTCGCGCAGCGTTCAGGCAAGCCCGTGTTCCTGCATCAGCGCGACGCGCACGAGGATTTGCTCGCCATCCTCACCGAGCACGCCCGGAGCTGGCGCGGCGTCGCCCACTGCTTCACCGGCACCGCGGCGCAGCTTGAGAGCTATCTTGCGCTCGGGCTTGCGATCGGCATCACCGGCTGGATCAACGACGAGCGCCGCGGCAGCCACCTCGTGGCGCTCATGCCGCAGATCCCGCCCGGGCGGTTGCTGCTGGAGACCGACGGCCCCTACCTCCTGCCGCGGGACCTGAAGCCGAAGCCCGCTTCGCGGCGCAACGAGCCGGCGTATCTTCCGCACGTGGCCGCCAGGGTGGCGAGCGCCCGCCGCGAGCCGCTGAGCGATCTTGCCGCCTCGAGCACTGCCGCCGCGCGGCAGCTGTTCGGGCTCGCGGGTGCGCCGCAGGATTCAGACTGACATCTGATACTATTTTCAAATTATTGATTTCACAGAGACTGAATCATCACATGGACCTCAAGCAGCTCACGGCTTCCATCGCCAAGACCTGGCATGACTCGATCATCGAGCGCCTCACCGCCTACGTGCGCATCCCGAACAAGTCGCCGATGTTCGACCCGGACTGGGAACGGCACGGCTACATGGAAGCCGCCATCCAGCTGATGGCCGAGTGGTGCCGCGCCCAGCCGCTGCCGAAGGCGACCACCGAGGTGCGCCGCCTGCCGGGCAAGACGCCGCTCCTGCTGGTCGACATCCCGGGCGAGCTTCCGGGGTGCGTGCTGCTCTACGGGCATCTCGACAAGCAGCCGGAGTTCACCGGCTGGCTGCCAGGCTTAGGTCCCTGGGAGCCGGTCATCCGCGAGGGCAAGCTCTACGGGCGTGGGGCTGCGGATGATGGCTATGCGGTGTTCAGCTCCATCACCGCCATTGTGGCCCTGAGGGCACAAGGCGTGCGCCTGCCGCGCTGCGTGGTGTTGATCGAGGCCTGCGAGGAAAGCGGCAGCATCGACCTGCCGGCGCATCTTGCGGCCTTAGGCGCTGCGCTCGGTGAGCCCTCGCTCGTGGTGTGCCTGGATGCCGAGTGCGGCAACTACGAGCAGGTGTGGTGTACGACCTCGCTGCGCGGCAACCTCGTCGGCAACCTGCGCGTGCGGGTGCTCACGGAAGGGGTGCACTCAGGCATGGCGACCGGTATCGCACCGACACCCTTTCGCATCCTCGAGCAGCTGCTGGCGCGCATCGAGAGCCCGATCAGCGGCGAGCTCTTGCTCGATGAGCTGCACGTGCCGCTGCCGCAGGACCGCAGAATCCAGGCGGCGCACGCGGCCCGGGTGCTGGGTGCGGAAGTGGCCGGCAAGATCCCCTGGGCCAAGGGCGTGCAGGCCCTCACCAACGACCCGACCGAGCTCATCATCAACAACACCTGGAAGGCGACACTCGCCGTGACCGGGGCCGACGGCCTGCCGCCGCTCGCCTCCGCCGGCAACGTGCTGCTGCCGCAGGTGGCGGCGAAGCTGTCGCTGCGCCTGCCCCCGACCTGCGATGCGCAGCGCGCCGCGCAGGCGGTTCGCGAGGCGCTCGAGCGTGATCCGCCCTACGGCGCGCACGTGAGCTTCGAGGGCGACGCCACCGGCGGCTGGAACGCGCCGGCGTTCGCGCCATGGCTCGAGGAGTCGATCACGAGCGCCTCGCGCGCCGTCTACGGGCGCGACGCGGTGCATATCGGCTGCGGGGGCACCATCCCCTTCATGGGCATGCTCGGCAAGCAGTTCCCGCAGACGCAGTTCTTCATCACCGGCGTGCTCGGCCCGCACGCCAACGCCCACGGCCCCAACGAGTTCCTGCACCTGAAATACGCCGAGAAACTCACCGCCTGCGTGTCGCTGGTGCTCGCCGACCACGCCCGCACCCTCGCCTAACGCATGTCCACCATGTAGCTGGGCCTAACGGTGTCTTTCAGGCGCTGCCAGCCCTCGCGATACTGCGCGGCGGCCGGCTCCGGGGCGCCGAAGTCGGCGGCGGCGAACTCCGGGCGCAGCGCATCGAGCATCAGCGTCCATTTCGGCAGGCCCTTGGGGAACTTGCCGCGGCGCGTGAAGACGATGCGCCCCTCGACCGGCACGTCGCCGGTGATCGCCTTGACGGCGGCGATGCGGTCATAGAGGGCGCTCTGCGGGTTGGTGAAGGTGAAGCGCTGCGCGCCGTCCATCACCGTCCACTCGGCCATCTGGTCGCCGCCGAAGATGTTGCCCTTCACGTCGCGCAGGTCGATGACGACGACGCCGCGCTGGCTCAGCAGCAGGTAGTCGACGTGGAAGCCCCCGCCCATGCCATCGGGCACCAGCACATCGATCAGGTGTTCACTGGCACCGGCGGTCACCGCCGCGCGCAGCGCCTTGCGTGCGCGGTACTGCCGGTACCAGCGCCAGGCCCACGAGAGCCCGAAGCCGACCGCGGCGGCCGCCACGATCAGCCCCCAGGCGGTGGGAGTGAGTTTGCTCAGCTCGTCATTCACTTCAGCTTCTCTCCGCAAGCACCGCGGCCAGCGCTGCCAGCCGCGGGTCAATCTCGACACTGGCGCTGGCGCGCGCCAGCAGCGCCGCCAGGCTCTCAGGCACCGGCACCTTACGTCCGATGAGCGGCTCGACGATCTCCGGGAACTTCGCCGGGTGCGCGGTCGCGACCAGCACCCAGCGCCGCGCGGCGCGGCGCTCGGGGGTGAGGCGCTCCCAGGCCTCCGCTGCGGTCGCCGTGTGCGGGCACCAGATCTGCCCGTACTGCTCGTAGCCGATGCGGATGCGGGCACGGATCTCGGCATCCGAGACCGAGCAGGCACTCACCGCCTCGCGCAGCTCGTGCAGGTGCGGGAAGAGCGCGCGCAGGCGCTCCATGTTGCTCGGGTTACCGACGTCCATGGCCGAGGCCAGCGTCGCAATGCTCGGCCGCGGCTCCCAGCGGCCGCTCGCGAGGTAATCCGGCACCGCGCGGTTGGCGTTGTGCGCCAGCACCACCTCTGCGATCGGCAGTCCCGCGGCACGCGCCCACAGGCACGCCACCGCGTTGCCGAGGTTGCCGCTCGGGACGATGAACGACGCCGGCTCCCCGTGCTGGCGCCAGATGCTGAGGCTGGTCGCGGCGTAGTAGACGCTCTGCGGCAGCAGGCGCCCGAGGTTGATGCTGTTGGCGGAAGACAGCGGCGAGCGCTGCCGCAGCGCCTCATCGCCGAACGCCTCCTTCACCAGGCGCTGGCAGTCATCGAAGGTGCCGCGCACCGCCAGCGCGCGCACGTTACCGCCCCAGCAGGTGAGCTGGCGCTCCTGCGTCGGGGATACCAGGCCTTTGGGGAAAAGCACCACGACCTCGATGCCGGGACGTCCATGGAAGGCGGCCGCCACCGCGCCTCCGGTGTCGCCCGAGGTCGCCACCAGGATCGTCAGGGGCGGCCCGCTGTCGCGGCGCAGGCGGCTGAAGGCCGCGGCCAGGAAGCGCGCGCCGAAATCCTTGAAGGCGGCCGTCGGCCCATGGAACAGCTCGAGCACCGCGAGGCGGTCGTCATCGGTCAGGCTGCTGCGCGGCACCGGGAAATTGAAAGCCTCGTTCACGATCGCAGGCAGCTGCGGCGCCAGCGCATCGCCTGCAATGAAGCCTTCGATGAGGGGCGCGCCGACCTCGGGCAGCGTCTGTGCGCCGGTGAAATCCCTGGGGCTGAATTTCGGCCAGCGGCTGGGAACGTAGAGACCGCCGTCGCCCGCAAGTCCCTGCAGGAGCGCCTCGCTGAAGGTGGCCGCTGTCACGCCGCCGCGGGAGCTCAGGAAAGTCAGCGCCGCCTCGCTCACGTGAGAACCCGCGCGCCGTCCGGGCTCACCCGCGTGCACCAGGCATCCGTCTTCAGGTCCTGGCGCGCGAATTCGCGCTGCATCGCGCTCAGCACCGCAGGGGCTGCGGCCGTGGTCGCCCAGGCGAACATCGAGGGGCCGGCGCCGGAGATCGAGCAGCCGAGCGCCCCGGCCTGCATGGCGCCGCGGCGCACGTCCGCGAAGCCCGGGATCAGCGCCTGGCGCTGCGGCTCGATCACGACGTCCTCGAGGGAGGCGCGGATCATGTCGAGGTCGTTCGTGTAGCAGCCGGAGATGAAGCCGGCGAGATTGGCGGTCTGCCACACGAAGTCCGAGAGCTCGACGCTCCCCCTGAGCATGGCGCGCGCCTTGGCGGTGGCGAGGAACATGTGCGGATGCACCACCACCGCGCGGATGTCCTCGGGCACCGGAATCTGCTTGACGCGCGGGTGATCGATGCCAACCGTCAGCACCAGCCCGCCGAAGAGCGAGGGTGCGATGTTGTCGACGTGCTGGCCGCCGCTCGCGACCGCCTCCCCCGCCATCGCGAACTTCAAAAGCTCAAGCTTCGGGTGCGGCTCGGGCAGGAGCACGTTGCCGGCCACCACCGCGGCCACCGCCGAGGCCGCCGAGCCCCCGAGGCCTGAGCCGAGCGGAATGCCCTTCTCGATCTCGACCACGAGGCCGAAGCCGGGCCGCGCCGCCTCCAGGAGCGCGATCAGCGCGCGTCCTGCGGTGTTGTCCTTCGCCTCGTGGGAGATGTCGACGGCGACGCCGCGCACCGCGCGGATCTCGACCCCGGGTTGGCTGCGGCGGCTGACGGTGACCGTGTCCCCGAGCGCGCCCAGTGCGAAGCCGAGGATGTCGAAGCCGATGGCGACGTTGCCGACGGAGGCCGGCGCGAAGGCGCTGACGCGTTCGGGCCGCTGGCCCTCACTCACAGCCGCGCCCCAAGATAGGCCGACAGGCGCAGCAGGTCGGCGAACACGCCGCCCGCGGTGACCTCGGGGCCTGCGCCCGGCCCCTGCACGATGAGGGGGTTGTCGCAGTAGCGGCGCGTGGCGAAGCGCACCACATTGTCGGTGAGGGCGATGTTGGCGAAGGGGTGCGTCGCCTCGAGCTCCTTCAGTCCCACCGTCGCCTCGCCCGCGGCCGTGATGCGCCCGGTGTAGCGCAGCATCCGCTGGCGGGCGCGCGCAGCGCGCAAGCGCTCGAGCATCGCCGCATCGTAGCGCGGCAGCTGCCCCATGAATTCCTCGATCGTGCCGCCGGCGAGCTCGCTCGGCACCAGGCTCTCCACCGTCACGTCCTTCAGTTCCAGCGCCAGCCCCATCTCGCGCCCGAGGATGATGAGCTTGCGCGCCACGTCCATGCCGGAGAGGTCATCGCGCGGGTCAGGCTCGGTGAAGCCGCGGGCGCGCGCCTCGTGCACGATGGAGGAGAAGTTCTTGGTGCCGTCGTAGACGTTGAAGAGGTAGGCGAGCGTGCCGGAGAAAATGCCCTCGATGCTCGTGATGTCATCGCCGGTCTCGCGCAGGTCGCGCAGCGTCTGCACCACCGGCAGTCCCGCCCCGACGGTGGCCTCGTAGAGATAGTGCGCACCCCCGGTGCGGCGCGCGCTGCGCAGCTTCTGGTAGGCGGTGTAGTCGCCGCTGTTGGCCTTCTTGTTGGGGGTGACGATGTGGATGCCGGCGCCCAGCCAGTCGGCGTAGCGCGCCGCCACCGCTGCACTGGCGGTGCAGTCGACGATCACGGTATGCGGCAGGTAGTCCACGCGCACGTGCTCGAGGAAGCGCGCCAGGTCCGCCTCCGTGCCGCGCGCCTCGAACTGGCCGCGCCAGTCGGCAAGATTCACGCCCGGGTCCGCGAGCAGCATGCGCTGCGACGTGAGCAGGCCGCGCACCCGCAGGTCGAGCTTGAACTGCTGCCGCAGCCGCTCGCTCTGCGAGGCCAGCTGGTCGAGGAGCACGCGCCCCACCGCCCCGGGGCCGATCACCCCGATGGAGAGCGTATGCGGGGAAAGATAGAGGCCGGCGTGCACCGCGCGCAGCGCCCGCGTGGCATGGCGGCCCTCGACCACGGCGGAGATGTTGCGCTCCGAGGCGCCCTGCGCGATGGCGCGCACGTTGACGCCCGCGGTGCCCAACGCTGCGAATACCTTGGCGGCGATGCCCGGGGTGCCGGCCATGCCGTCGCCGACGACCGCGAGAATGGCAAGGTCGGGGTCCACGTCCACGCTCTGGATCTGGCCGTCCTTGAGCTCGCGCTCGAACGCCCGCAGCACGATGGCGGCGGCGCGCTCGGCCTGCTCCTGGGGGATGGCGCAGCAAATGGAGTGCTCCGAGCTCCCCTGGGAGATGAGGATGACCGAGATGCCCTCCTCGCGCAGCGCGCCGAAGAGGCGGTGCGCGGTGCCCGGCACGCCGATCATGCCGGTGCCCTCAAGATTCACGAGCGCCACGCGGTCGATGCTGGTGATGCCCTTGACCGGCAGCTGCGAATCGGGGAGCGCGCAGATGAGCGTACCGACCTTGTGCGGCGCGAAGGTGTTGCGGATCCAGATCGGGATGCTGTCCTTGACCGCCGGCGCCATCGTCTTCGGGTGGATCACCTTGGCGCCGAAGTACGCAAGCTCCATCGCCTCGTTGTAGGAGAGCGAGTCGATGACCGTGGCATCCGGGACGCGGCGCGGATCGGCCGACAGCACGCCATCGACGTCGGTCCAGATGTGGATCTCGGAGGCCTCGAGCAGCGCCCCGAAAATCGAGGCGGAGAAGTCGCTGCCGTTGCGGCCGAGCGTGGTGCGCACGCCGCGGCGGTCGGAGGCGATGAAGCCGGTGATGACGAGCGTGCCGCCGAAGTCCGCCGGCACCTGGGCGGCAAGATTGGCGCGCGACTCGGTCCACTGGATGCCCGGGCCCCAGGCGCTCCAGTCCACCAGCACCACGCCGCTCGCGTCCACCCACTGCACGGGACCTGCGCGCCGGCGGCGCTCCTCGAAGAAGCGCTGGAACAGGCGCGAGGACCAGATCTCCCCGTAGCCGGCGATCAGGTCGCTCACGGTATTCGCCGCCGAGCGCGTCAGCTCCACCGCGTGCAGAATGCCGAGCAGGTCCTGGCAGTCGCGGTCGAAGCCTGCAAGGTAGGCCTGGGCGGACTGCGGCGTCAGCACCTCCTGTGCGATCGCCGCGTGGCGCGAGCGCAGCTGCGCGAGCTCGGCGCGATAGCTGCCGTCCTGGCGCTCGGCGAGCGCCACGAGGCGCAGCAACGCATCCGTGACGCCCTTGCAGGCGGACAGGACGACGGCCAGACGGGCAGGCGGGGCGGCTTCGAGTATGGCCGCCACTTTGCGGAAGCAGTCGGCGTCAGCAACGCTCGACCCTCCGAACTTGTGCACGACCCACGGATCGGGTTGGCTCATCGCAACAGGATTGAAAAGGGACCTTAAGACAAGGCCGTGCGACTCTACTGACGCGCCGCGGGCGGCGCAATGACGGCCGTGCCCGCACGCGGAAGGATCCAATCAAGCCCCAGGAGTGTGAACGGGTGGGTGGCGAGCATGCACCGTTGCGAGCCTTGCGGGCCGCACCCGCCTCAGGCTCTGCCTCATAAGGCAGAGGCCTGTTCCGGCGCGGCCATGGGCCTGCGCTGGCATAATCGATCCTGCGTGGAAGCCACCCTCGGACCCCTCCTGCCCCTTTTCGAACGCGAGCGCCGCGCGGGGCGCACGCTTGCGCTCGGCATCCTGGTGCACACGCAGGGCTCGACCTACAGGAAGCCCGGCGCACTCATATTGATGGCCGGCAACGGCGACTATGCGGGCCTGATCTCCGGCGGCTGCCTCGAGGGGGACCTGCGCGAGCACGCCCTGGGGGTGATCGGCAGCGGCCAGCCGCGCACGGTGCGCTACGACCTGCAGGGGCCGGATGAGCTGCTGTGGGGGCTGGGCCTCGGCTGCGAAGGCGCGATGCGCATCCTCATCCTGCCGGTCGGCGCGGCCAATGACTGGCAGCCGCTGGGCTGCCTCGCCGAGGCGCTCGCCGCTCACGTGCCGGCGGTGATCGGCGTGGTGTGTGACTCCTCGCAGCCGGGGGTCCCGGTCGGCAGTCTCGCACTGCCGCAGGATGCGCACGGCCGCACAGCGGCGGCGCTGCGTACGGACGCCATGCGCGAGGCGCTCCAAGAGGCCCTGGCGGCCGGCGAGAGCCGCTGGCTGCACGCGGAGAACGGCTCCTTCACCGTGTTCGCCGTGCCCCTCGCACTGCCGCCGCGCGTGCTCATCCTCGGAGCGGGTCCGGATGCGGCCCCGGTGGTGGATTTCGCGGCGCGCCTGAACTGGCGCGTCACGGTGCTCGATCATCGCGCCGCCTACGCCAACGCTGCGCATTTTCCGGCCGCCGAGGAGGTCCGCCATGCGCGTCCGGATGAGCTTGGCGCCCTCACCCTCGGGCGCTTCAGTGCCGCCGTGCTCATGAGTCACCACCTCGCGACGGACCTGACCTACCTGCGTGCGCTGGCCGCCTCCGCGGTGCCGTACGTGGGTCTTCTGGGACCTGCGGCCCGCCGCGACAAGCTCCTCGCCCGCCTCGGCGGCGAAGCCCGGGCGCTCAGCGGTCGCCTGCACGCACCGATCGGGCTGCCCCTCGGCGGGCGCACGCCCGAGGCGGTGGCTCTGGCGATCGTGGCGGAGATCCAGGCTTTCCTGGCGGACCGCTTGCCGCAGGCACGCTCGCTCGTCGCGCAGCGGTTGCGCGTGGCGAGCGCGGACTGACCCCGCATGAACGAGATCCAGCTGATCCGCCAGCAGCTCGATGCCGAACGCGAACACGCCGGCAGGGTGGCACGCGCCTGCGCCGCGGTACTCGGGCGCGCCGGGGCGCCGCTGCCGGCGAGCGGCAGCCCGCTCGAGGCCTTCCGCCAAGCCTGCGTCGATTACCTCGTGTGCGTGCTCGCCTGGTTCGAGGAGCGCGACCGGCGGCTCGGGGCTCTCACCAACAGCTACGGGCCCGAGCACCCCACCCGCGATGCCCTGGATGAGGCCCTCGCGCGTCGCGGCCGCAGCCGCGATGCCCTGGAGAAGCTCGAGGCGGCCTTCGCGCAGGGGGCCGATGCGGCCGCGCCCAAGAACCTGTGGGCCGAGTTTGCACACTTCCTCGATGGTCCCTGGAGCAGCCGCCGCGATGCCCTCGATGCGCTGCTGGCCGCCAATCCCCGCCCCGCGGAGTGGCGCCAGGTGAGCGGCATCGATGCTGACGGCATTCTCGAGGAGCGCGCCCGCTACGGCCGCATCGAGAAGGCCCTGCCGGGGGGTGTGTCTCTGGCCGCCCCGCCGGTGCTCGGGGCCTGAAGGGAGACAGCCGCCCATGGACGTCGAGAACGCCCACCGTCCCGCCGCGTCGCTGTTCGCCATCGTGCTCGCCGCCGGCGCCTCCACGCGCTTCGGCTCCCCGAAGCAGCTGGTGCGCATCGCCGGGCGCCCGCTGTTGCATACCGCGGTCACGCGCGCGTCCGAGGTGGTGGGCAGTGCCCTAATCGTGGTGCTCGGCGCCGGCGCCGCCGAGCTCGGGGCACTGCTGAAGCATTCCCCGGGCTCGATCGTGGTGAACCAGGAGTGGCGCGAGGGGCTCGGCAGCTCCATCCGCGCCGGCGTGGCGCGCCTGCCCCCGACCTGCTCCGGAGCGCTGCTGCTGCTGGCGGATCAGCCGCAGGTCACGGCCGATGACTTGCGGCGCCTAGCGGGCACCTGGCGCCGCCAGCCGCACTACGTCGCGGCCGCGCTCTATGGCGGCGCCTGCGGCGTGCCGGCGATCTTCCCGCGCAGCCTCTTCCAGGAGCTCGCGCAGCTGCGCGGTGACCAGGGCGCGCGCATGCTGCTGCGGCGTAACGTGGACCGCCTGGTGCGCGTGCCCATGCCCGGGGCCGAGCTCGACATCGACACCCCCGAGGACCTGCTCGCGGTGGAGGGCCCGACGTAGGCTTACGGGGGGGCGCGCTTCGCGGCCAGCACGCGCTGCGCCTTGATGAGGTGGGGCCGGTCGATCATCTGTCCGTCAAGGCTCGCCACCCCGCCCCCGCCGGCTGCGGCAAAGGCCTCGAGCACCCGCCGTGCATGGGCCTCTTCCGCCTCGCTCGGGGCGAAGGTCGCATTGATGGCGCCGATCTGCTCGGGGTGAATCGCGAGCTTGCCGGTGAAGCCATCGCGCCGCCCGTCCTGCGCTTCGCGGGTGAGCCCTGCGGCGTTGCGGAAATCGGTGTACACGCCATCGACCGCCTGCACCCCGAGCGCCGCCGCGGCGAGCACGCAGGCCATGCGGGCGCTCTGGAAAGTGAAGGTGTAGGCGCCGTCGGCATCGCGCGCTGTGGCCCCGAGCGCGGCACTCAGGTCTTCCGCGCCCCAGGTCAGTCCTGCGAGCCGCCGGCGTACCAGCGTCGAGGCACCGAGTTCCTGCGGATAGCGCGGCAGCGCGAGGAGCCCGGCGGGCGTCTCGGTGACCAGCACCAGCAGGCGCAGGGGCGGGGTGCCCGGCGGGCGGCCACTCTCGCGCCCGGCGAGCTGTTGGCACAGCGCGATGATCTCGGCCGCGGCACTCACCTTCGGCAGCACCAGGCCCGAAGGCAGAGGCCCTGCGAACAGCGCCTCGAGGTCCGCATGCACCTCGGCCCCGCCGGGCGCCGACAGGCGCACCCACAGCTCAGGTCCTGCCAGCGCACGCCCGGCCGACAACAGCCGCGCGATCTGCGCGCGTGCGGCCTCGCGGGCCGCCGGCGCCACCGAGTCCTCGAGGTCCAGGATCAGGGCATCCGCGGTGCTGCCGAGCGCCTTAACCTGCTTCTTCTCGCTGTCGCCCGGGACGAACAGCCAGGAACGCAGGCCGGTCGGGAAGCCCTGCGCGCTCACGCGGCGGGTCTTTTGAGCATGAGGGCGCTGCGGCGGCAGGAGGCCACCTCCTCGTCGCGCTGGTTGAAGGCGCGATGCTCGAACACCACGATCCCGGAGTCCTGGCGCGACTGGCTCTCGCGCTTGGACACCACCGCGGTGGCGGCCCGCAGCGTATCCCCGATCAGCACCGGGCGCGGGAAGCGCACCTCCTCCCAGCCGAGGTTCCCCAAGGTCGTGCCGTAGGTGGTGTCATACACCGAAAGTCCGGTCAGGAGCCCGAGCGTAAAGACGCTGTTGACGAGACGCTCGCCGAAAGGGGTGCCCTTGGCGTACTGCGCATCGAGGTGAATGGCCGCCGGGTTCATGGTCAGGGCAGAGAACAGCAGGTTGTCGGTCTCGGTGACCGTACGGCGCACCACGTGCTCGAAGCGCTGCCCGACGGAAAATTCCTCGTAGTAAAGCCCGGGCACGATCATCTCCTTCAAAAACAGGCACCTAGTGTCCCACAGGACTCATAACCCGAGAAAGGGTGCACCCAACCAGACGGTATTTAGCCCCCTTTCGCACTGCCCCTATAGTCGATGGGGCCATGTATCAGTATGACGAACTCGATCAGGCCTTCGTGGATGAGCGCGTGCGCGAGTTCCGCGACCAGACGCGCCGGCACCTGGCGGGCGAGCTCACGGAGGATGAGTTCAAGCCCCTGCGGCTGCGCAACGGCCTGTACCTGCAGCGCCACGCGCCGATGCTGCGCATCGCGATCCCCTATGGACTGCTCTCGGTGCGCCAGCTGCGCACGCTCGCCGACATCACGCGCCGCTACGACCGCGGCTTCGGGCACTTCACGACCCGCCAGAACCTGCAGCTGAACTGGCCGAAGCTCGAGGAGGTCCCGGACATCCTCGCGCAACTTGCGACCGTGCAGATGCACGCCATCCAGACGAGCGGCAACTGCGTGCGCAACGTCACCGCCGATCACCTGGCCGGCATTGCCCCCGATGAGGTCGATGACCCGCGCCCCTACTGCGAGATCATCCGCCAGTGGGCAACACTGCACCCGGAATTCACCTACCTGCCGCGCAAGTTCAAGATCGCCGTCACCGGGGCGGCGGCCGACCGCGCGGCCTCCGAGGTCCACGACGTCGGCCTGCACCTGGTGCGCGCCGCCGATGGGGCGCTCGGTTTTCGCGTGCTCGTCGGCGGTGGCCTCGGGCGCACGCCGATCATCGGCCAGGTGCTGCGCGAGTTCCTGCCGCGCCAGCAGCTGCTCGCCTACCTCGATGCGATCCTGCGCGTCTACAACCGTCAGGGACGCCGCGACAACATTCACAAGGCGCGCATCAAGATCCTAGTGAAGGCACTCGGGATCGGGCGTTTTCGCGAGCTCGTCGACGCCGAATACGCGGCCAATGCTGCGCACGCACCGCTGTTGCCCCTTGAAGAGATCGAGCGGGTGCGCAGCTTTTTTCGCCCGCAGCCCTACGAGATCCTCGCCGACCGCGATGTCACCGAGGGTCGCGAACCGCGCTTCCTCGCCTGGTACCGCTACAACACCCGTGCGCACAAAGTCAGCGGTTACCGCGCCGTGTTCGTGTCCCTCAAGGCCCACGGCAGTGTCCCCGGTGACATGACGGCGGCGCAGATGGATGCCCTCGCGAACCTCGCCGAGCGCGTGAGCTTTGGCCTGGTGCGCGCCACGCACAACCAGAACCTGCTGCTCGCGGACGTGCCGCAGCGCGAGCTGTATGCCGTGTGGCAGGAACTGGAGCGCCTCGAGCTTGGCACCCCCAACATCGGCACCCTCACCGACATGATCGCCTGCCCGGGACTGGACTTCTGCTCGCTCGCCAATGCCGGCACGCTCGATGTCGCGAAGCAGATCCAGGCGCACTTCGATGACCTCGACTACCTCTATGACTTAGGTGATATCGAGCTGAAGATGTCCGGCTGCATGAATGCCTGCGGCCATCACCACGTCGGCCACATCGGCGTGCTCGGCGTCGACAAGCACGGCGAGGAGTGGTACCAGATCACTCTCGGGGGCTCCGCTTCCGGCGGCGCCACCACGCTCGGGGAGGTCATTGGCCCCTCGGTGCCCAAGCAGGAGGTGGCCGCAACGCTTGAGCGCATCGTGGAGGCGTACCGCGCGCTGCGCCAGGAAGACGAGCGCTTCATCGACACCGTGCACCGCCTCGGCATCAGGCCCTTCAAGGAGCAGGCCTATGCGCCACATCCTGCGGCGGCGTGAACTCATCGCTGACGCGTGGCGTTACCTCGGCGAGGACGACGCCGCCGGGCAACCCCTGATCGTGCCGTTCGCCGAATGGCGGCGCACGCCGGCGGCGTGGGCGCAGCGGCAGGGGAGCTTAGGGGTGCGCCTGGCGCCGGTCGATCGGGTGGAGGAACTGGCCGCGGACCTGCCGCGCCTGAGTCTCATCGCCGCAGAATTCCCCTCCCCCGGCGAGGGCCGCGGCTACACCCAGGGGCAGCTGCTGCGCGGGCGCTTCGGATTCACGGGCGAGCTGCGCGCGGTGGGCGCAGGCGTGAGGCAGGACCTGATCTGGCTGCTGGCACGCTGCGGCTTCGATGCCTTCGAGCTCGCCCCGAACGAGGACCCGCGCGCCGCCGCTGAAGCGCTCGAGCGCTACGACGTCATCTACCAGGGCAGCAGCGCTCAGCTGCCGGTGCGCCAGCAGCGCTTCTTCAGCCCCTAACGCTCCGGCAGCGTCACTGCGGCGAACATCTCGCGCACCTCCTCGGCGGAGGCTGCGCGGTGGGCGCGCTCGATCAGCCGCCGGTCCAGGTGCGGCGCCAGCAGTTGCGCGAACTCGTACATGTACTTGCGCAACAGCGTGCCGCGCCGGAAGCCGATCCAGGTGGTGTGCGCGGCGAACAGGTGCCCGGCATCGATCGCCTTCAGATCCGGATCGTTCTCATCGATGGCCATGTGGGCCACGATCCCCACCCCGAGCCCCAGGCGCACGTAGGTCTCGATCACGTCCGCATCGCGCGCCGTGATGGCAACGTTCGGCACCATGCCGGCGCGCGCGAAGGCCTCGTGCAGTGACGAGGGCCCGGTGAAACTGAAGGTGTAGGTGATCAGGGGGTAGGCGGCGAGCGCCTTGAAGGTGAGCCGGCCGCCTTCGGCCAGCGGGTGGCTGCGCGGCACGATGACCGTGCGGTGCCAGCGGTAGCACGGCAGCAGCGTCAGGTCACCGAACAGCTGCTCGGAGCCGGTCGCGATGGCGCAGTCGATGCGATCACTCGCCACCATCTCGGCAATCTGCTCGGAAGTGCCCTGGTGCAGGTTCAGGCGCACCTGCGGGTAGCGGGCGAGGAACTCGCGGATCACGGACGGCAGCACGTAGCGTGCCTGGGTGTGGGTGGTGCCGATGGAAAGGCTGCCGCGCCCCTCATCACGCAGCTCCGTGGAAAGATCGCGGATGCTCTGGGCTTCCTGCAGGATCTTCAGCGCGCGCTCGATGACCTGCTGGCCGGCGGGCGTGATGCGCGTAAGGTTGCGGCCCTCGCGCACGAAGATCTGGAAACCGAGCTCATCCTCCAGAAGCTTGATCTGCTTGCTCACCCCGGGCTGCGAGGTGTGCAGCTTCTGCGCCGCGGCGGTGATGTTGAGGCCGCTCTGAGCGACGGCGGCGAGGTAGCGCAGCTGATGCAGTTTCATAGGGGGAGTAAGCCTAACCCAAGGCGTGGTGCTTTCGTTAAGTCCCGTCACCGCCCTATAACCGCCGCGTAACCCTTCAGAAGTAATCATTCGTTCTGTGCCGGCAGCGGCCCTCCTATAGTCCTACGACCATGGGAGAAACCCTTGCCCCGCAACTTGAGCTCAAGGCGCAGGCCGTGCGCCGCCAGCTGGCGTCGGCCCTCGAACGTCACGGGCGGCTGACCTACTCCAACAGCCTGGGCGCCGAATCCATGGTGCTCACCGACATCATCTGGACGCATCTGCCGCAGATCGAGATCTTCAGCATCGACACCGGGCGGCTGCACGAGGAAACCTACCGGCTCATCGACCGCCTGCAGCAGCGCTACCGGCGCACCCTGCGCGTGGTGTACCCGGATGCGCGCGAGCTTGAGCGCCTGGTGGCGCGCCAGGGAATGAACGGCTTCTATGAGAGCCTGGAGGCACGCCTGGAATGCTGCCGCATCCGCAAAGTCGAGCCCTTCCGCCGCGCCATTGCCGGGGTCCCCGCCTGGGTCACCGGGGTGCGCCATGAGCAGTCCGCCGGACGCGCGCAGCTTACGGCCGAGGAATGGGACGGCGAGTACGGCCTCTATAAGCTGAGCCCGCTCCTTGAGTGGTCGGAAGCGGAGGTGTGGGAATACATCCGCGCCCTGGGCCTGCCGTACAATCCGCTGCACGACCGGCAGTACCCGAGCATCGGCTGCTCGCCCTGCACGCGTGCCATCCAGCCCGGCGAGAGCCGGCGCGCGGGTCGCTGGTGGTGGGAACAGGCGGAATCACGCGAATGCGGACTGCATCCAAGACACAAGGCACTGCCGGCCGTGGCCCGGGTGAACTAGGTCCGCACATGGACTACCTGCCGGTATTCCTAAAGGTCGAGGGCCGCTCCGTGATCGTCGTCGGCGGCGGTGAGGTGGCCCTGCGCAAGGCGCAGTGGCTCCTGAAGGCCGGCGCCCGCGTGACGATCATCGCGCCTGAGCTTACCGGCGACCTCGCCCGCTACGCCGTGAACGCGGAAATCTCGCACACGCCGGCGGCCTTCGCCGCGGGACTCATCAGAGGCGCCGTGGCGGTGGTTGCCGCCACCGACGACCGCGAGGTCAATGTCGCCGTGTCGGCGGCTGCGCAGGCGCAGGCCATCCCGGTCAACGTGGTCGACGATGCCGAGCTTTCGACCTTCATCTTCCCGGCGATCATCGACCGCTCGCCGCTCATCGTCGCGGTGAGCTCCGCCGGGCACGCGCCGGTGCTCGCGCGCGGCGTACGCGAGCAGATCGAGGCCCTGCTGCCGCAGCGCCTGGGTGCGCTCGCGCGTTTCATGGGCCGCCATCGCAAGAGCGTGCAGGCAGCCCTCGCCGCTCCCGGCCGGCGCGCCTTCTGGGAGCGCATCGTGCGCGGCCCCGTCGGTACGCAGGTGCTTAAAGGGGATGAGGCGGGCGCCACCGGCAGCCTGCGCCGTGAACTGCTCGCTTCAAGGCTCACCACCCCGCCCACCGCGGCCGCCTCAGCCCTCGGGGAGGTCTATCTCATCGGCGCCGGCCCCGGGGATCCGGACCTTCTGACACTGCGCGCGCTGCAGCTCCTGCAGCAGGCCGACGTCATCCTCTACGACCGCCTGGTAAGCGAGGCGGTGCTCGAGCGCGCCCGGCGCGATGCGCGGCGGGTCTTCGTCGGCAAGGAGTCCGGGGAGCGCGGCCAGCAGGAGCGCATCCATGCTTTGCTCATCGAGCTCACTTCGCGCGGCCAGCGGGTCGCGCGTCTGAAGGGCGGCGATCCGTTCGTGTTCGGGCGCGGCGGGGAAGAGATCGAGGTACTGACGAGGCACGGCATCCCCTTTACCGTCGTGCCGGGTATCACGGCGGCCTTGGGAGCCGCGGCGAGCGCAGGCCTGCCCCTCACCCACCGGCGCCTCGCCCAGAGCGTGACGTTCGTGACCGGACATGGGGGCGGCACAGGCGCCACCGACTGGCGCTATTTCGCCGACCCCTCCCACACCGTCGTCTTCTACATGGGGGTCGCGCAGCTTCAGGGGATCCTCGCGCGCCTGCGCGCCGCGGGTGCGCAGGAGCTGCACCCGGTGGCGATCGTCGAGCGCGCAACGCTCCCGGCGCAGCGCGTGCTGCGCGGCACACTCGCCGATATCGCAGCGAGCGCACTGCGGGCTCAGATCGAGCCGCCCGCGCTCCTGGTGGCGGGCGCGGTGGCCGCGTTCGCCGGCGCCGAGGACTTGAGCGCGCTCGCGGCCCCTGCGGTGGGCGCCCTCGCGTGAGTTCGGTCGCAGGCTTCGTCGGGGCCGTCGGCAACACACCGCTCCTGCGTCTGGCGCGCCTGAGCGCCGAGACCGGCTGCGAGATCCTCGGCAAGGCCGAATTCATGAATCCGGGCGGCTCGGTCAAGGACCGCGCGGCGCTTGCCATCGTGCGCCGTGCCGAGGAGCGCGGTGAGCTCATCGCGGGCGGCACGGTCGTTGAAGGCACCGCCGGCAACACCGGGATCGGCCTTGCGCACGTGTGCAATGCGCGCGGCTACCGCTGCGTCATCGTGATGCCCGACAATCAGTCGGCCGAGAAGTACCGCCTGCTCGAAATACTCGGCGCCGAGGTGCACCAGGTGCCGGTGGTGCCCTACAGCAACCCGAACCAGTACCAGAAGGTCGCGCAGCGTCTCGCCGCTGCGCTGCCCAACGCCATCTGGTCCAACCAGTTCGACAACACCGCCAACCGCGATGCGCATTTTACCGGCACCGGACCTGAGATCTGGGCGCAGACACTCGGCCGCATCGACGCCTTCGTCGCCGCGAGCGGCACCGGGGGGACCTTCGCCGGGGTCGCCGCGTTCCTGAAGTCGCAGCGCCCCAGCGTGCGCTGCGTGCTGGCCGACCCACCGGGCAGCAGCCTGTACGCCTTCGTGCGCACCGGCACGCTCAGCCCCACCGGCAAGAGCTCCATCACCGAGGGCATCGGCATCGCCCGCATCACCGCGAACCTTAAGGACGCGCCCATCGATGCGGCGCTGCACGTCACCGATGAGGAGACGGTGCGCTTCGTGTACCGGCTGCTCAACGAGGAGGGACTGCTGCTCGGCAGCACCAGCGGCATCAACGTCGCCGCCGCCGTGACCCTCGCCCGCGAGCTCGGCCCCGGGCACACCATCGTCACGGTGCTGTGTGACGGCGGCGCGAAGTACCAGTCGCGCCTCTTCAACCGCGGCTGGCTCGAGGAAAAGGGCCTGGCGGCACACGTGCCGGTCCTGTCTGCGGCCTCCCGCGAGCTGCTGCAGACCACCCTCGTCGCCTGAGGGGCGCACCCGCCCCCTCTGGCTGCCGGCCACGCCTCCGTGCCACAGTGCGCGGAACATGCCGACCCGTAGCCCGCCGCCTTCGCCATGACAGGCCTGTTAGGTCCTGCAGAGCTCGAGGCGCTGCGCCTGAGTCTTGCCGTCGCCGGCATGAGCGTGCTCGCAAGCCTGCCCGTGGCGATCCTCCTCGCCTGGCTGCTCACGCGCGTGCGTTTCCCGGGGCGCACGCTCTTTGATGCCTTCGTGCACCTGCCGCTGGTGCTGCCGCCGGTGGCGGTGGGCTACGTGCTGCTGCTCATCTTCGGTGTGCGCGGAGCCGCCGGTGCCTGGCTCGATGAGCACTTCGGCATCCGCCTCGCCTTCAGCACCGCAGGCGCGGCGCTCGCGACCGCGGTCATGACCCTGCCGCTCATGGTGCGCGCCATCCGCCTGTCGCTTGAGGGGATCGATGCGGGCCTGGAGGATGCGGCCCGCACGCTCGGCGCGCGTCCGCTGGATCGCTTCTTCAGCATCACGCTGCCCCTGATGCTGCCGGGGATCCTGGCAGGCGTCGTCACCGCCTTTGCCGCAGGCTTGGGGGAGTTCGGCGCGGTCATCACCTTCGCCTCCAACATCCCGGGCGTCACCCGTACGCTGCCACTCGCCCTCTACACCGCCATGCAGTCCCCGGGAGGGGATGCCGTGGCGCTGCGCCTGGCGATCCTGTCCTTCACGCTCGGGGTCATGGGCCTCATCGGCGCCGAGTGGCTGCTGCGCCGCGTCCGCGCGCGGCTGCAGGGCTGACTTTCCCGATGCTCGACCTCAGGCTCATCAAGCGCCGCCCCGGCTTCACGCTGGACGCCGCGTTGCTTGCGCCCTACCCCGGTGTCATCGCGGTGTTCGGGCGCTCCGGCAGCGGCAAGACCACGCTCCTGAACCTCATCGCCGGTCTCGAGCCACCCGATGAGGGCCACATCCGCCTGGCTGCGGACACTCTCACCGACACTGCCGCGGGCATCGAGGTCCCGGTCGAGCGCCGCCACATCGGCTACGTGTTCCAGGAGCCGCGCCTGTTTCCGCATCTGAGCGTCGCGGGCAACCTGCGCTACGGGGAGGCCCGTGCCCGCGACGCCCCGCGCATCGCCGGCTTCGCCGAGGTGGTGGCGCTTCTGGGCCTTGAGAAGCTCCTCGCCCGCCAGCCGCACCGCCTCTCCGGCGGCGAGCGCCAGCGCGTGGCGCTCGGGCGGGCGCTGCTGTCGCAGCCGCGCCTGCTGCTCCTCGATGAGCCGCTCGCCTCGCTCGATGTCACGCGGCGCGAGGAAGTGCTCCCCTACCTCGAAGCCCTGCGCGACCGCCTCGCGATCCCCATGGTCTACGTCAGTCACCAGTTCGAGGAGGTGCTGCGGCTGGCCACCTACCTTGTGGTGCTCGAGGGCGGGCGCGTGTGCACGCACGGTCCGGTGAGCGAAGTCGCCCTGCGCGGGGAGTTCCAGGCGGTGGCGGGGCCTGAAGTTACCGGGGCGGTGCTCGAGGGCATCATCACGCACCTCGATGAGCCCAACGGCACTGTGGACCTTGCGGTCGGCGCCGGCACCCTGAGGGTGAGCCTGCGCGGTGCGGCCCGGGGCGCGCGCGTGCGCCTGCAGGTGCTGGCGCGCGACGTGATCCTCGCCACCCAGCCGGTGGCGGGCCTGAGCGTGCGCAACGCGCTGCCCGGCACGGTGGTGGCGGTCCGCTGCGATGAGCTCGGCGCGCTCGTGACGGTGGACGTCGGTGGCGTGTGCGTGCTCGCGCGCATCACGCTCGAGGCGCTGCGCGCCCTCGACCTGAAGGCCGGCGCTGCCGCCTGGGCGTTGTTCAAGGCGATTTCGACCCGCGGCCATGCCTTTGCGCTGCCGGCGGCTTCCCCCTAGAGTGGCGAGCGCGCCCCGGCCTGAGCCTGCGGGCGCTGCTTAGGAGTCATCGTGTCATTGTTCCTGGCTGGCGTGCCGGTGTGGCTCGGCGCACTGCTGGTGGTCATCCTGCCGACGCTGCTGGCGATGTGCGGCCCGATCCTGGTGCGGCGGCGCTTCAGCCTCGAGCGCCTCACCACCAACAACGAGATCGCGGGCTTCAAATTCGCCACCGTCGGGGTGATCTACGCGGTGCTGCTCGCCTTTGCGATCATCATCGTGTGGGAGCGCTTCGCCGATGCGGAGAACGCGGTGGTGCAGGAGGCCGGCGCCGCGGCCACCTTGTACCGGCTCGCGCAAGGCAGCGATCCTGAGAGTCGTGCGGTGCGCGCCGCGCTCAGTGACTACCTGCACCTGGCGCTCACGCAGGACTGGCCGCAGATGGCGCGCGTGCGCGCCAGTCCCGAGGTGACGCGTGCGCTCGATACCCTCTACGCGCGTGAGCTGGCGCTGACGCGCTCCGGGTTGCAACAGCAGCCGGTGCTGGTGGAGATGTTCCACCAGCTCGATAACATGACCCAGGCACGGCGCGCACGGCTGCATCTTGCGACCGGGATCGTGCCCGGCATCCTCTGGGGCGTGCTGGTGCTCGGCGGGGTACTCACCGTCGGCTTCACGTTCTTCTTCGGCACGCGCAACCTGCGTGCCCAGGTGATGATGACCGGGATCCTCTCGATCATCGTCTTCATGGGCCTGTTCGTGATCGTCTCGATCAACCACCCCTTCACAGGTCCTGTGCATATCGACGGCGAACCCCTGGCCGCGGTGCTCGAGGACTTCGGCAGCCGCTGACAGCCCTATCCGCTCAGCTGCGTGAGGAGGCCCGCGTACAGCTCGATGCCGTCCCGGTGGTTGCCGAGCCTGAGGTTCTCGTTGCGGGTGTGCTGGCTGTCGTCGTAGCTGGCGGCAGGGTCCGGCGCGCCGCGGGGGTGGCTCACGGGTGCGTTCATGCAGCGTCCGGTACCGCCTTCTCGCTCACCATGGTGAGGACGTCGTAGCTTGCGACGGTCTCTCCGGCCGCGTTCGTGATGAGCGTGTCCCAGCGCACCTCGCCGTAGCCTGAGCCCGCCCGCAGCGACTTCTCCTTGCAGGTGAGGCGCACCTTGATGCGGGTGCCCGGCTTCACCGGCTTCAGGAAGCGCAGGCTGTCGAGCCCGTAGTTCGCCAGCACCGGCCCATAGGGCGGATCAACGAACAGGCCCGCCGCCGCCGCCACCAGGAAATAGCCGTGCGCTACGCGGCCGCCGAACAGCGGGTTGCGCGCCGCCTGCGCCTCGTCCATGTGGGCATAGAAGTGGTCCCCGGAGAGCTTCGCGAAACGCTCGATATCCTCGACCGTGACCTCGCGCTCGGCCGAATGGAAGGTGTCACCGATGGCAAGCTCGCCGAAGGGCTTGCGGAACGGATGCACGCCAGGATCGAGCTCACGCGCGCCGCGCGTCCAGCGGCCGGTGACCGCGGTGATCAGATCCGGGCTCCCCTGCACCGCGGTGCGCTGCAGGTAGTGCATGACGCCGCGGATGCCGCCCATTTCCTCGCCGCCGCCGGCGCGTCCCGGACCGCCGTGCACGAGGTGCGGCAGCGGGGAGCCGTGGCCGGTGGATTCACCGGCGCAGTGGCGGTTCACGACGACGATGCGGCCGTGCCAGGGAGCAAGACCCAGCACCAGCTGCGCGGCCTGCGCATCGTCGGCGCTGAACACGGACGCGGCGAGGCTGCCGCCGCCGCGGCGGCCGAGCGCGATCGCCTCCGCGTTGCCGCGGTAGGGAATGAGCGTGCACACGGGGCCAAAGACCTCCACCGTATGCACCGCGCGCGCGGCGGCGGTGTCGCGGCAGTAGAGGAGCGTCGGCGCAATGAAAGCGCCGCGCTCGGCATCCGCGCCGAGCGGGCTAAGGGCTGCACCCTCGCCGAACACGACCTCCGTCTCGCGGCGCAGCCTGCCGAGCTGCTCGAGCACCTCGCGGCGCTGCGCCAGCGATGCGAGCGGGCCCATGCGCACGTTCTCCAGGCGCGGATCCCCGACCACCACCCGGGCGAGCGCTGCGCGCAGCGCCTCGAGCACCTGCGGGGCGTGTTCGGCCGGCACCAGGGCGCGTCGGATGGCGGTGCACTTCTGCCCCGCCTTCACGGTCATCTCGCGCACCACCTCGCGCACGAACAGGTCGAACTCGGGCGTGCCGGGGGCGGCATCGCGCCCCAGGAGCGAGGCATTGAGCGAGTCGGTCTCGGCGGTGAAGCGCACCGAGTTTTTCAGCACCGCCGGGTGCTGGCGCAGCTTGAGCGCCGTGGTGGCAGAACCGGTGAAGGCGACCACGTCCTGGCAGCTGAGGTGGTCAAAGAGCGACCCCACGCTGCCGCAGATGAGCTGCACCGCCCCCTGCGGCAGGACTGCTGCGTCGAGGATGCGCCGGAACACGCATTCGGTGAGGTAGGCGGTCTGGGTGGCGGGCTTGACGATCGCCGGCATACCGGCCAGCAGCGCCGGCGCCAGCTTCTCCAGCATCCCCCACACCGGGAAGTTGAAGGCGTTGATGTGCACCGCCGCGCCTTCGAGCGGCACGCACACGTGCTGGCCGATGAAGGTACCGCCCTTGGAGAGCGCCTCGACGCCGCCATCGATGTAGACGTGGGCATTGGGCAGCTCGCGGGTTCCCTTGCTGGCATACACAAAGAGCGTGCTGATGCCGCCGTCGATGTCGATCCAGGCGTCGGCCTTGGTGGCACCGGTTGCATAGGAGAGCTGGTAGAACTCCTCCTTGTGTTCGCCGAGGTACTTGGCGAGGGCTTTGAGCTGGTTGGCGCGCTCGTGGAAGGTCAGGCCGCGCAGCGCCGGCCCCCCGACCTCGCGCGCGTACTCGAGCGCCGCGGCGCTATCGAAGCCTTCCGCGCTGGCGCTCGCGATCACGGCCCCCGTGGTGGCATCGCGCAGCGCGGTGCCCGTGCCCGCCCCGCTCTGCCAGCGCCCGGCGATGAAACTCTCAAGCTGCATGGCTCAGGTAACCTCCGCGGGCAGCACCGGCCCGTCGATGCGGTAGGAGCGGCCGCGGAACAGCGCCAGGCGTTCCCCGTGGCCGTTGAAGATGACGATCTCGTAGAGCCCGTTGCGGCGCGTGCGCCACAGCTCGCGCGCCTCGGCCGTGAGCGTGTCCCCGGTGCGCGCGCCGGCGAGGAAATCGATGCTGGCGGCAGCGCCCACGGTGGCTTCATTGTAGGTGTTGCAGGCGAAGGCGAAGGCGCTGTCGCCGAGTGCGAAGATGAGACCCCCATGACACAGGCCGTGGCCGTTCACCATGTCGGCGCGCACCGGCATCGTCACCTGCGCATAGCCCGGCCGCACCGCCGTGACGCTCATGCCGAGTGACTGCGAGGCGCGGTCGCGCCCGTAGAGCGCATCGACGGAGCGCTCGGCGATGAGCTGCGCTTCGGCGGCGGCGATGGGGTCGGCCATGCTCCTTAACGTCCCGTGAAGTGCGCGGCGCGCTTGGCGGTAAAGGCGGCGACCCCTTCGGCGTAATCGGCGGAGCGACCGAGCTCGCCCTGGTAGTCGCGCTCGATGTCCAGCTGCTCGGCAAGATTCCTGCCGAGGCCTTCGTAGATCGCCTGCTTGGTGCGCGCAAGACCACGCGTCGGGGCGCCGGCGAAGTGGGCTGCCAGGTCCTCGATGACGCCCGCGAATTCGGCGTCCTCGACGCTGCGCCAGATGAGGCCCCAGCTGGCGGCGTCCGCGGCGCTGAGCTTGTCCCCGAGCAGCGCCAGGCCGAGTGCGCGCGCCGTGCCGATGAGCCGCGGCAGTGACCAGGTGCCGCCGGAGTCGGGCACCAGGCCGAGTTTCTCGAACGCCTGTACGAACACGGCCGAGCGCGCTGCCACCACGATGTCGCAGGCGAGCGCAAGATTCGCGCCGGCGCCGGCGGCCACGCCGTTGACCGCGGCGATCACCGGCAGCGGCAGCGCGCGCAGGGTGAGGACGAGCGGCTTGTAGTGCCTCTCGATCGAGGCGGCGAGGTCGGGCGCGGCGGCCCCGGGGGCCACCGCACGGTCGTTCAAGTCCTGGCCGGCGCAGAAGCCGCGCCCGGCGCCGGTGAGGACGAGCACCCGCGCCTGCGAGCCGGGAATCGCTGCGAGCGCAGCGCGCACCTCGGTGTGCATCTCGGTGTTGAAGCTGTTGAGGCGCTCGGGCCGGTTGAGTGTGAGGCGGGCGATACCCGCCTCGATCGAGAACAGTATGGTGTGGTAGCTCACGCGGTCCTCCAGCGGCTTCATTTCTCGTCGTAGTCGAGCTCGAGCGGCGCCGTCCTGATGTGCGACTGGCAGGCGAGCACGTAGCCCTGCTCGAGCTCCCAGTCCTCCAGCGCATAGTTCTGGGTCATCGTGACCTCACCCCGCACCACCTTGGTCCGGCAGGTCGAGCACACGCCGGCGCGGCAGGAGAACGGCAACTCGATCCCGGCGCGCGCAGCGCCGTCCAGGACCGTCTCACCGTGCGCCTTCATGGTGAAGGCGCGGCGTCGCCCGTCCATGAGAATCGTCACCTGCGCCTCCCCGGCCGTCGGCGGCAGCGCGACCGGCACCGGCGCCGCCTCCTGCAGCGGCACGCCGCCCTCGGTGGTGGCGAGGGTGAAGTGCTCGGCGTGGATGCGCGCAGGCTCCACCCCAAGTGCGCGCAGCGTCGCACTCACGGTCTCGATCATGTTGCCCGGCCCGCACACGAAGTACTCGCGCACCGCCTGCGGCTCGAACAGGGCTTGCGCGAACTCGCGCACGCGCGTCGCGTCCAGGCGCCCGTTGTAGAGCTCGACCTCCTGCGGCTCGCGGCTCATGACGAAATGCAGCGCAAGGCGCGTGAGATGGCGGTCCTTGAGCGCCAGCAGCTCCTCAAGACACATGGCGCGGGCGGTGCCGGTATTGCCATAGAAGAGGAGCACCCGGGCCGCACCGCCGGCAAGCAGCGCCCGCACCACCGACAGCACCGGCGTGATCCCGCAGCCGGCGGCAAAGGCGACGTAGGTGCCCCCGGGGGCCCCGGCCGCGCGCGGGGTGAAGCTGCCGTTCGGCGGCAGCACGTCGAGCGTCTCTCCGGCCCGCAGAGCTTCCGCCAGGTGGGTCGACATGCGCCCCCGCGGCAGCACCCGCGGCACGATGCGCAGCGGCCACTCCCCGGGTGCATTGACGAGCGAGTAGGTGCGCCGCAGCTCCTCATCCGCGATGCGCGTGCACACGACGACGTGCTGACCGGGTGCGCCGCGGTAGTCGCCCCTGAGGTCTTCGGGGACCTCGAGCGCGATCTCGACGGCATCGGCAGCCTCGGGTGCGACGTTCAGGACCTTCAGGGGATGGAACCGGAGCATCGCCCTAGAGACACTTGAAGTAGTCGAAGGGCTCGGCGCAGCGCATGCAGCGGTGATGTGCCTTGCAGGGCGTGGAGCCGAATTCGCTCAGGCACTCCGTGGCAAGACTGCCGCAGCGCGGACAGGCAATCGCGCGCGGCCCGCGCAGCGCGCGCACGCTCGCCAGGGGTTGCTGCGGCGGCGCGATGCCATAGGCGGCAAGCTTGGCGCGCCCCTGCGGGCTCAGCCACGCGCTCGTCCAGGGCGGGTTGAGCTGCTCCTCGAGCACCGCATCGGCAAAGCCGTGCGCGCTGAGCGCCGCACGCACCTGCGCGCGGATGACTTCGGTGGCCGGGCAGCCCGAATACGTGGGCGTCAGGGCCACACGGACGGGCTCACCGGCGCGCGCCACGACCCGCCGCACGATTCCAAGATCAACGATGCTCAGCACCGGGAGCTCAGGATCGGCAACCGACTCCAGCACGGCCCACACGCGCGCCTCGGACGGGACGGCGGCCTGTGGCTCGCGCGCGCCGGCGGTCACGGCGGCTACCACTGCACCCCCGGGTGGGCGCGCGGCAGCTGCTGCATCTCGGCGAGCAAGTGCGAGAGGTGCTCGGTGTGTGCACCGCGCTTGCCGTGCCAGGGATAGGGGGCATCGGCCGGGCGCGTCAGCGTCGCCGCTTCGAGGTCCGCGGCGATGTGCGCAGACCAGGCAGGCGCGAGCGCGGCAAGCTGCGGTGCGATGCCGGCGGCCGCCACCAGCGCATCGGTGTCATCGCTCGTGAAGAGCTCATGGGTGAAGCGCCACAGCTCATCGAGCGCCCGCTGCACGCGCTCGTGGCTCGCGGCGGTGCCATCGCCGAGGCGCACCAGCCAGCCGCTGCTGAAGCGCTGGTGGTAACGGGTCTCCTTCACGGCCTTGGCAGCAATGGCGGCCAGGCGCGCGTCCGCGGACTGCGTGAGCGCCTCGTAGAGCACGAGCTGCCAGGTGTCGGTGAGCCACTGGCGCACGATCGTGTGGCCGAAGTCCCCGTTCGGCTGCTCCACCAGGGCAAGGTTCAGAAATTCGGGCGCATCGCGCAGGAAGGCGAGCGCATCCTCGTCGCGACCGCGTCCCTCGAGCTCGCCGGCGTGGCTGAGCAGCAGGCGCGCCTGGCCGATGAGGTCGAGCGCGAGGTTGGCAAGCCCCAGGTCCTCTTCCAGCTGCGGGGCGTGCCCGACCCACTCGCCGAGGCGCTGGCCGAGAATGAGGCTCGTGTCCGCCAGGCGCAGCACGTACTTAACGTGCGCCGCGGTGAGCGTCGCATCCGCCCCTGGTGGCAGCGCCTGCACGCTCACAGGTTCTTCACCTCGTCCGGGATCTCGTAGAAGGTCGGGTGGCGGTATACCTTGTCGCGCGCCGGCTCAAACAGCGACTCCGCTTCCCCAGGATCCGAGGCGATGATGGCGACCGAGGGCACCACCCACAGGCTCACGCCCTCCTGGCGGCGCGTGTAGACATCGCGCGCATGCTCGATCGCCATGGCCGGATCCGCGGCGTGCACACTGCCGACGTGCCGGTGCTCAAGCCCCGCGCGCGAGCGGATGAATACCTCAAACAGCGGCCAGTCCTCATCCATTGAAGGGTCTCCTCAGGCTTGACGTTCAGGCGGCGGCGCGCGCGGCGAGCTTGGCGGCATGCGCGGCGGCCGCCTCGCGCACCCAGGCGCCCGCGGCATGCGCCGCGCGCCGCGCCGCGAGGCGCTCATGGTTGCAGGGCCCGTGCCCCTTGAGTACCGCGTGGAACTCGCTCCAGTCGATCGGCCCGATCTCGTAGTGCCCGCTGGCGGCATCGAGGCGCAGGTGCGCATCCGGGATGTCGAGCCGCAGGTACTGCGCCTGCGGCACGGTGATGTCGATGAACTTCTGGCGCAGCTCATCGTTGCTGAAGCGCTTGATCTTCCAGCGCATCGACTGGGCGGTGTGCCGGGAGTCTGCATCGCTCGGCCCGAACATCATGATGGACGGCCACCACCAGCGGTTGAGCGCCTCCTGCGCCATGGCGCGCTGCGCGGCGCTGCCACGCGTCAGGGTGAGCATGATCTCGAACCCCTGGCGCTGGTGGAAACTCTCCTCCTTGCAGATGCGCACCATGGCGCGCGCATACGGTCCGTAGGAACAGCGGCAGATCGGGATCTGGTTCATGATCGCCGCGCCATCGACGAGCCAGCCGATGGCCCCGACGTCCGCCCAGGTGAGGGTCGGGTAGTTGAAGATGCTCGAGTACTTGGCAGCCCCCGAGAGCAGCTGCGCGATCAGCTGTGCGCGCGTAACGCCCAGGGTCTCGGCGGCGCTGTAGAGATACATGCCGTGACCGCCCTCGTCCTGGACCTTGGCAATGAGCACCGCCTTGCGGCGCAGCGACGGGGCGCGCGTGATCCAGTTGCCTTCCGGCAGCATGCCGACGATCTCGGAGTGGGCGTGCTGGGAGATCTGGCGGATGAGGGTCTGCCGGTAGGCCTGCGGCATCCAGTCCTTGGGCTCGATCTTGTCTTCCGCGTCCACGCGCGCCTGGAAGCGCGCGGCCTGCGCGGCCTCCCCTGGCGGCTCCCCGGCGGGGCTCTGGGGCTGGCTGTCGAGCGCCTGGGTGTACATGTGAGCTTTCCGCGTGCGCCTGAAGATTGTGACACAAGAATATCACGGCACGACGTACTTCTGTGTCACAATTTGCCGCGCATGCCCAAGGCCACAGCCCCACGGCCCGCGCCGCTGCGCCGGCTGCTCACGCACTTCCGTTCACAGCGCCCGCTGCGCGGCGGCTCGCTCCTGGTGACGATCTTCGGGGATGCCATCGCCCCGCGCGGCGGCGCGGTGACGCTCGCGAGCCTGATCCGCCTGGCCGCCCCCTTCGGTCTCACCGAGCGCCTGGTGCGCACCTCGGTGGCGCGTCTGGCGCGCCAGGGCTGGCTCGTCGCCAGCCGCGCCGGGCGCCACAGCGAGTACCGCCTGAGTACGCAGGGCGCGCAGCG
>Ga0302314_10000611_pt1 | contig 65630 bp, 62 predicted proteins | sample III_Palsa_N2_3_FD_200533 | JGI IMG/M metagenome (GOLD analysis project Ga0302314, IMG submission 200533) | Peat permafrost microbial communities from Stordalen Mire near Abisko, Sweden - III_Palsa_N2_3 | ecosystem: Environmental > Terrestrial > Soil > Palsa > Peat permafrost | place: Sweden...
ACCGGCTGGATCACCGACCACTCGAAGTCCGTCAGATCAAAACGCGCCATACCAACCTCCATCTCTCAGAAGGTTGAATCACCAAGCCAACGATTCGAGAATCCCGTTTATGGGTCTGTGACCTAGACCATCACCTCTTCCCGCCGGCCGTCTCCGGGGGCCAGGAGGCCGAAGAGCAGGTGGTCGCGCCAGACGCCGTTGATGCGCAGGTAGGCGAGCGCCATGCCTTCCTGGCGGAAGGCTGCGCGCGCCAGCACGGCGCGTGAGCCGTCGTTGGTGGGGATGCAGGCCGCCTCCACCCGGTGCAGGCCCAGGCGGTTGAACGCGAAGCGCGTGACCAGCTGGACGGCGGCGACGGTGTAGCCCTTGCGGGTGTGCGGCTCGCCCACCCAGTAGCCGATCGAGCCCATCTGGGCGACGCCGCGGCGGATGTTGGAGAGGGTGATGCCGCCGACCATCCGATTGTCCTCGGCCCGGAAGACCAGGAAGGGATAGGCGAGGCCGCGCTCCATATCGTGGGCGTAGGCCGCCAGCCGGCGCTTGAACGCCGCCCGGGTCAGATCATCCGTCGGCCAGGTGGGCTCCCAGGGCTGCAGGAAGTCGCGCGAGGACGCCCGGAGCACCGACCACTCGGCGTAGTCGGCGGGCCGGGGTGGTCGCAGGCGGACCTGATCGCCCTCCAGGCGCAGGTCGCTGTCGGAGCTCATCCAATCGAGCAGAGCCATGGGCCGATCATGGCGAGCTTCAGCGTGTTCGCCAATAGGGGCGATCGTAGCGCGCGTGCTGAACCCCCTGCGCGGCGCTTCGCTGGACGCCCGAGGTGATCGAAGAGAGCTACCCGAACAACGCCGCTTCGAAGCGGGCAGGCGCGTCCATCGCCCGTTTAGGGCCGAGGGCGCTCGTCGCCGTCCGACGCGGGGCGAGGATGCGGGCGGCGAGACGCGAGACATCTTCGCCGGAGACTTGGTCGATCGCCGCGGCCATCTCCGCTGACGTCAGCAGCCGATCGAAGACCAGCATCTGGGCGGCGGCCTGCTCGGCGCGGGCGGTGAGCGACTCGCGGCCCATGAACAGGCCGGCCTTGAGCTGGGCCTTGGCCCGGGCGAGTTCCGCCGGCTCCGGCCCCTGCGCCAGTGCACGCACCTCACAGCCGGCGACATCCGCCAGACGCCCGGCGTCGGCCGCTGCGCAGCCGGCGTAAATCCCGAGCACGCCAGTCTCGTTCCAGGCCTCGGCCCAAGCGTCGATAGCGTAGGCTAGGCCCAGCTTCTCGCGCGCTTCCTGGAACAGGCGCGACGACATGCCCCCGCCCAGCATCTCGGCGAAGAGACGCAGGGCCCAGTGGCCGGCGTCGGTGACGCCCGGGGCCGGCAGCATGAAGACGAGATGGGCCTGCTCCAGCTTGCGTGTCTCTGTAGCTGTCCCGCCGGTAAAGGTCGCCCCGGGCGCCCCGCGTGGCTCGACGGGCGACGGGGCGGCGCCAAAGGCGGTCTCGGCGAGCGCCAGCAACTCGTCCTCGTCCACGGCGCCGGCGCACGAGACCACGATCCGATCGGGCGCATAGATCGCCGCCCGCCAGGCCTCCAAGGTCTCAGGATCGGCGGTGGCGATGGTCTCCGGCTTGCCCAGAATCGGGCGGCCCAGCGGCTGGCCAGCGAAGGCCGCGCCTTGGGCAAGCTCGAACACCTGGTCGTCGGGGGTATCGGCCGCCTCGGCGATCTCCTGTCCGACCACCAGAACCTCTTTGGCGAGGTCGCCGGCGTCGAGGGTCGGTCGCAGCACGAGGTCGGCGGTCACCTCGATGGCGAGCGGCAAGCCGCCCTTCAGGGCTCGGACCTGGAAACTGGTCCGCTCCTGGCCGGTGGCGGCGTTGATCGAGCCGCCGGACGCCTCGACTTCCTCGACGATGTCCTTGGCCGGCCGCGTCCCAGCCCCCTTGAACACCATATGCTCCAGGAGGTGCGACCAGCCCGAGCGCGCCGCGTCCTCGAACCGCGCGCCGCGGCCGGCGACGACGCTAAGGGCCAGGGTCTCGAAGCCGTCGGCCGCGTCGCAGACCACGGTGACGCCGCTGGCGAGGCGGTGCACGCGGCTCACGGCCGGCCCCGCACGTAGGCCTTCACGGCCTCGGTCTCGGCTGGCAGCTTGTCGAACCGCTCCGGCAGCCGCCCGAGCGAATCGGCGCGGGCGGTGTCAGGGGCGAGGCCGGCCGCGAGCGAGGCTTCGGGGAACTTGGCCGGGTGGGCGGTGGAAAGGACGACCATCGGAACTCCGGCGGGAAGTGGCGCGGCGGCGTCGGCCCCGGCCAGGGCCACGGCGGTATGGGGATCGATGAGTTCGCCGGTCACCTCGAACGTGCGGCGCATGGCCTCCAGCGCCGCCGTTTCGCCGATGGCGCGGCCTTCAAAGACCTCGCCGATGGCGGCGCCGACATCCTGCGGCAGGACGATCTCGCCGGTGGCGGCGAAGGTCTCGAACGCCGCCGCGGTGCGAGCCGCGTCGCGCCCTGACGCCTCGAAGAACAGTCGCTCGAAGTTGGATGACACCTGAATGTCCATGGCCGGGCTCTGGGTGGGAATGGTCTCGCCGCGGCGGTAGACGCCTCGGGTAAAGGCGCGGGCGACGATGTCGTTGGCGTTGGTGGCGACCACGATCCTCTCCACGGGCAGGCCCATGCGCTGCGCCGCCCAGCCGGCGAAGGCGTCGCCGAAGTTGCCGGTCGGAACGGCGAAGGCGGTCTTGCGGGCCGGCGCGCCCAGGGCCGCGGCGGCGGTGAAGTAGTAGACGCTCTGGGCGGCGATGCGGACGAAGTTGATCGAGTTCACCGCCGTCAGCTCGGTCTCGCGGGCAAAGTCCGTGTCGGCGAACAGGCTCTTCAGGATCGCCTGGCAGGCGTCGAAGTCGCCGTCCACGGCGACGCAGCGGACGTTGTCGGCCCCGGTCGTGGTCATGAACCGGCGCTGGACGTCGGAGACCCGGCCATGGGGAAACAGGATCACCAGGCGCACGCCGGCGAGGTGAGCGAAGGCGGCCGCCGCCGCCCCGCCGGTGTCGCCCGAGGTGGCGGCGACGATGGTCATGGTCCGTCCGCGCAGCGCCAGGGCGTGCTCGAAGAGGCCGCCCAGGACCTGCATGGCCACGTCCTTGAACGCCAGGGTCGGACCGCGGAACAGCTCCAGCAGGAAGCGGTCGGGGGCGAGCTGGACGAGCGGAGCGACGGCCGGATGGCTGAAGCCGGCGTAAGCGCGGGCGCAAATCCGGTTCAGGGTCTCGGGGTCGATCTCGTCGCCGGCGAAACGGCCCAGGATGTCGGCCGCCACCTCCGGATAGGGCCGGCCGGCGAAGGCGGCGATCTCGTCGGGCGAGAAGGCGGGCCAGGCCGCCGGCATGTAGAGTCCGCCGTCGGGCGCCAGGCCCGCCAGGAGAATGTCGACGAATCCGGCCTCGGGCGCGCCGCCGCGCGTCGATACGTATCTCATGTCCCTCGCATCCGGCGCATGACGAAGCCGGCCCACATCCACACCAGAATGCCCGCGAGGGCGAACCAGGTCAGCGCATAGGCCAAATGGTTGTTGGGGATGTCCTGCGGAAGGGGCGCCGGGGTAAGGCCGGTCGGGGCCGGACGCTCGGATTCGACCGCGAGATAGTAAGGCGCCGCGGGGCGGCCGGCGACGAGCGCGAGCGCTGAACCATCCACCGCCTGCAGCACGGTCGAGCCGTCGGCCTGACGGCTCGGGGCCGGATCGAGGAACGTACGACCCCCGGTTGCGCGCAAGACGCCCGTGACCTCGACGGCCGGCGGAAAGCTCGTGGCCGCCGGGGCCATCTGGCCTGAGAACCGGTCGACTAGGCCCCTGTCCAGCACGATCCCGCCGAAGTTTGAGCCGGGCAGAGCGCAAAAGCCCAGCAGCCGCCAGCCGACACGGCCATCGCGCAAGGCGTAGCGGTAGATCGCCGGACCGGCCGGGCCGGCGGGCGCGCAGGAGGCGGCGACCCGTACGAAGCCCACATCCTCGCCGCGCGCGGCCCTGGCCAACACATCGCCGATCGGCCGCGCTGGCGCATGCTGCAGGGCGGCGATGCGGGCAAGCAAGTCCTGTTTCCAGGGCAGGCGCCACCAAAGCTGCCAGGCGCCGAGACCCAGAAGGACCGCCAGTCCAACCGTGGCCGCGAGCGTCAAGCCCACGGGAAAGCGCTTCATTTGGGTCCGGCGCGGTTGCGGACATGGGCGGCGATCATCAGCCCCTTCATGGGCCGCAGGAGCGCCAGGCACAGGATCGCCGCGATGGGGATCCAGATGGCGAGCGGCGCCCAGATCGGCGCCTGCGGATAGGCGATCATGCTGAACATGGCCCCGAAGACCGCGATGAAGCCGACGATGATGATCACGAACACCGCCGGGCCGTCACCACTGTCGCTGGCCGCCAGGTTGAAGCCGCAAGCCGGGCAGCGTGGACGGATGCGCAGGAACCCCTCGAAGAGCGGGCCGCCGCCACAGTTGGGGCAGCGGCCGCGAATGCCCGCCAGGAAAGGCGCCAGAGCCTGTCCGTCGCTCAATGCCCCCAGCCGGCCCCAAAGGTCACATAGAGGAAGGTGAAGAGGAACAGCCAGACCACGTCGACGAAGTGCCAGTACCAGGCGGCGGCCTCGAAGCCGAAGTGCTTCTCCGGCGTGAAGCCGCCGCCCAGCAGGCGGGCCAGGCACACCGACAGGAAGATGGTGCCGATGATGACGTGGAAGCCGTGGAAGCCGGTGGCCATGAAGAAGGCCGAACCGTAGAGGCCGGAGTTCGACGCCTCCTCCGAGTAGAACAGGTGATCGGCCAGGATGTGGTGATATTCATAGGCCTGGATCGAGGTGAACAGCACCCCGAGCACGATGGTGCAGGCGAGGCCGATCTTGGCGCCGCGGCGGTCGCCGGTCTGCAGGGCGTGGTGCGCCCAGGTCACCGTGGTGCCGGAAAGCAGCAGGGTCAGGGTGTTGATCAGCGGCAGCTCGAAGGGCTGAACCGCTTCCACGCCCTTGGGCGGCCAGGTCGCCCAGGCGGTGCGCACATCGTCGATCGGCGAGAGCGTGCGCACGTGGTGGAACAGGGCCATCTCGAAGAAGATCCAGAACCAGGCGACGAAGAACATCACCTCCGAGGCGATGAACAGGATCATGCCGTAGCGCAGGCCGATGGAGACAACCGGCGTATGGTCGCCCTCGTTGCCTTCCTTGACCACGTCGGTCCACCAGGCGGCCATCGTGACGAGCACGCCGAGGAATCCGACGATCATCGGCCACCAGGTGCCCTTCGGCAGGCCGAGGATGCCCTTCAGCCCCACGACCAGACCCCAGGCCATGACCAGGGCTGCTATCGACCCGACCAGCGGCCAGACGCTGGGTTTCACCAGATGGTAGTCGTGATGGACGCCTTCGTGAGCCATGTGCCTCGTCGAGCCTTGATAAGGTTTGGGGTGCTATAGCCTTGCCTTCCCCGCTCCGCCAAGAGGCGCGACCTGGAAAGCCGCGATGGATCCCGGCGGCGCCGCCAAACGCGCAACAGGCGGCCCGGCAGGCGGGAGCGACCAGGGCCAAAGCTCGACCTATCCGCCTGTCTACTACCGATATGCGTAGGAGGCGCGGCTTGACTTGGTTTGGAGGCGGGCGACAACAATCGCACCAGGGGGACTAAAGGGTGCAGATCGCCAGGCGAGTCCTGAAGGCGCTGCTGGTCAGCCTCCTGCTCGCGCTGTCGGCCTATGCTGTCGCCAAGCTCGACCTGTTCGGACTCGAGTCGTCGTCCGACAAGGTGGCCGATCAGGTCTATCAGCGGATCACCGCCGCCGATTACGGGCCTGACCGTCGGGGCCAGAAAGCGGTCAGCGTCGTCTATCTCGACGAATCTTCGATGCAGGCGATGCGCAGTTTCGGCTGGGCGCGGTTTCCGCCCACCTTCGACCAGCAGTGGACGATGCTGGACGACGTCATGGAATCGGGCGGCGCCCCGCCATCGGCGATTTACGTCGACTTCGTCTATACCGGCCAGGGCGGCCCGGATCCCGGCCTCGACGGTTTCATGTCGGGCGTCGCCGCGGCGACCCACGCCAGTCTGTGGTCGGCCAAGCCGGGTTGCCTCAGCGATCCGCTGGTCAAGATCGCCTGCATCATCGCCGCCGGCGGCACGCCGCTGATCTTCGCCAAACCCTCGCCGATCGACGACCCCGGTTTGACTGACGTGCAGAAACGGCTGAACGCGGTCGCCGTGCTGGCCACGGCGCTGGTCGGCGAAGAGGCCTATCCACTGGTCGTTCGTTACAACCTCACGCCGGCGGCGGCGGCCGACTCCGGGGTGGAGGCCTTCGACGTCTCGCCGGCCATGGCCATGTACGCCGCCTGGTGCCTGAGGCGAGCCGACAGCTGTGGCCTGCCGCTGATCGCCCAGCTCAAAAGCCGCGCCAAGGCCGCGCTGGCCGGCCAGGCGACGGCGGAACCGGCAGATGTCGACCGCGCGTTCAAGGCGCCGCTGGACGTCGTCTGGGGCTCCCGCCCCGATCCCGACTATCTGGCCATGACCCGCAACGTCACCGGACGCCCGGCCCCCTGCCGCGGCCAAGGTGGCGACTGGGGCGCCCGCCTGATCGAACAGCTGGCCACGCTGCGCGGTCCCGGCGCCGGCGCTCGGCAGGAGTGTCCCTATGCCCTCACTTTGGGCTATGATCGCATGGTGGTGGGGCTAGGGTTGCAGAAGAGCGACCTTCAGCGCCTGCTGGCGGGCAGGATGGTGATGGTCGGGGGACAGTTCAGGGCCTCGAACGACTGGGTCGAATCCCCGGTCCACGGCCAGGCGCCCGGCGTGCAATACCATGCCATGGCGCTCGACAACCTGATCGAAGACGGAGCCAACTATCGCCGAACCAGCGGCGACCTGCTCGATTCGGATTTGCTGAAGAGCCTGCTTGTGGCCGCCCTGGCGTTCTGCGGCGTGATCGGGGTGATGACGCGCAATACCCTGCTGGATCGAGCCAGGGCGAAGGGCGCCGAGGCGAGGCTGCAGGCCAAGACCTACGCCCCGCTTTACCTGCTGATCTTCTCGATATCCTTGAGCGTGGTGGCGGGGGCGACCTGGCTGGGCGTCGTCTACGCGCATCGCTCGCCGATCAATTGGATCGGCCTGACCGCCGTCGCCCTGGGCTTTTTGTTCTACGCCACCCGCGAGACACTGCCGGCCGACATCGTCGGGTCGATCGAGCACTTGCCGTGGGTGAACAAAGGCCTTGTGGGGGCGCGCGCCGCCGGGCGGGCGCTCAAATTCGAAGAAGATCGGCTGTGGAAGCACAGGCCGCCCGAACCCAATCGTTCCAACACCAAAGAGGCCCCTGACAATGTGGAAAGCTAGCCTGATCGCAGCTGCTGTGCTGCTCGCCCCCGTCAGCGCCCTGGCCGCGGGCACAGTGGTCAAAGCTTTGCGACCCCAGCTGCGGACCTTCGACGACAAGGGCCAGCCCACGGGCGTCGTGGAGGCCAGCGCCCTGAAGCTTCCCGCGCCCATCGTGGCGATGGGCGTCGGCGGCAGCGTCGGCATCAACGAGGGCGGGAAGGTGGTGTTTCTGCGCGGCCTCGACGTGGAAACCCAAGGCGTCAACGCCGTCTGCAAGCCGGTGCAGAGCACCGCCCGCGCGTCCGGCCAGGCCTACGCCGCCACCAACATGGGACTGGGCGGGGCTTCCGACTGCCGGCCGCAGAAATGACCCCCTCGCGGCGGTCAGTGACGCTGGGAGCCTTGGCGGTGTCGGGCCTCGCGGCGGCCTCACCCGCCATGGCGTCTCCAGCCGGTGGGTTCTCAGTCTCTGGAAAAGCCGGCCCGTACATCAAGCAGGTCGCCGGACAGCCCCTCGACAGTGGCGGCGGCGGCCGGGGCCGAGGGTCTCTGGCGCTCGCCTCCGACGCCGTCAATCTGGGCCAGTATCAGGCCGCCCGCTTGCGGATGCCCCAGACCGAGGCTCAGGTCGCGGCGTTGCTGGCGCGTCTCGACGCTCAGTGGCCCTACGCGAAGTCGCAAGGGGTTACGGTTGAGATTCTCGGGGTCGACTATTTCAACGCCTATTCGCTGCCCGACTATTCGATAGTGGTCGCCTTCGGTCTGCTGGACGAGGCGCAATCCGACGACGAGGTGGCGTTCGTCCTCGGCCACGAACTCGGCCACCTGCGGCTGGGCCATTTCCACGCCTCAACACCGGCCGCCAAAGAGACGCTGCCGAGCCGCATGGGCCAGGCTATCCTGGTCGACGCCGCCCTGCGCGGGGCCGGCGGTTCGGCCGGCTCAGCCTTGGCGGATTCGGCGGCCAAGGCCGGCGCCACCAACGACCTGCTGCATTTCCTGACCGGCGTCAGCGCCGAGCCCGGCCATACGCGCGAGCAGGAAGACCAGGCCGACTGCGTCGGTTACGATCTGTGCCTGGCCGCCGCCTTCGCCGCCGACGCGGCCTCCGCCAAGGTGTTCGACAGCATCTCCGCCGACCAGCAGTCACGCGCCCATTTCACCGACGGCCTCAACGCCGAGCTCAAGAGTGAGCTGGGCCGGGTGCTCACACCGGGGGCCGCGGCCTCGCTGTTGACGGGCGGATTCAGCACCGGCGGCCTGATGATGGGCGCGGGCCGCATCGCCTTCGCCATGGCCGCCAACCGCCCGCCGCCGCCGCAGCACCGGCCGCCCCAAGAGCGCAAGAGCGGCATGGCGCAATATTCCGCCGACGCCTATCCGCAAGGCGCGCCGCTGGTCGACGAGAAAACCGTCTGGCTGACCAAGGTGCGCAGTTCGGCCGAGTTCACCCAGGCCAAGGTCGCCGTCGGGGGCGTCGCCGACGCCCAGAAGGCGCGCGCGGCCGGCGACTACGCCACCGCGACTGCCGCCATCGGCCGCGCCTCCCAGACCCGCTTCGCCAACGCGCCGCTGGTGCTCAACGAGGCCGCCCGACTGCGAGACAACATGGGCGACACGCCCGGCGCCGATGCTCTGTTCGTGCGCGCCCACGCCAGCCCCGATCAGACCGTGGACGGTTATCTCGACCACGTGCGCATGCTCTATCGCGTGCAGCAGAACGACCACGCCCTGCAGATCATCCAGCAGGGTGTCGCCGCCTTCGGCAACGACGACAAACCCTTCCTGTCGCTGCTGATCGCCGTCTCGCTACAGGCCGGCAAACCCGACGACGCCCAACGCTATCTCGGCGAATGCCTGATGGCCGGCGACGAAGGTCTCGCCTCCGACTGCCGCCTGGCCGCCGGCAAGAAGGCCGAGCCAAAGCACAGGAGCCCCTTCGGTCTGCCGTTCGTGCCGTGAATGGGGCGCCGGCCTTAGGACTGAAGGTCACCGCCGACATCAAGTCGGCAAATCCGGCGCAGGCCGCAGATTCCGGTCTCGCCCATGCATATGCTCTCGTCGCCTGCCGCTGGTCGCGCCATCGAGGCGGAGGCGCATTTGCGCTGAAAATGTCCGGATTCACGGCGCGGAGGTCGTAACATTTGACAAACGCCACAGTGAAGCTTCCAGTCGAAAGACTGGTGCGCGCGCCGAGACACTCCGGGTGAACCATGGCGAAGGTCCGCCTGTCGGGCTCAACGATCGTGTTCGGCTTGTCGCTCCTCGCGGCATCCCTGGCGATCCAGCCTCGAGCGCTGGCGCAGCCCGTGAGCCCGCGCCAAGAGCAGATTGCGACCGCAACTCAATGGATCAATCAGGCAAAGAGCGCCCAGGTCCAGCTAAGCCGCGTCAACCTTTGCCTGAAGCAGAGAGACGACGATCTCGCCGCCAAACGCGACGTGCTGCAAATCCAACTCGCGGACCTGCTCATTGAAGAACAAACCCTGTCCCCAAAAATCGTAACTCTGCGTTCCGAGTACAGCCAACACGAAAGAAACTACCAATTAGAAACGCTTCGAATTGCAACGCAGCGGAAGGAATTCGAGACGATGCCCGACCGCGACACATATCAGTACATAAAGGAAGTTTGCGCTGAAGACGACTTTTTTTCAATCGCCACGTGCGCCACGCAAAAAACTCTTCTCTTTGTTGCTTATGGTACACTTACGCAACTGGAAAATAATCTCCTCGCCGCTGAGCGGCGCTTAGGTATCGCTCTCGACACCATGAATGCCGAAAAGACAGCTCTCGATCAAAGCGAACGTCAGCTCGCCACAGCGACGGCTCAAATGACGCTGACTCGCGCGGAGATAAACAAGACGGTCGCAGATATTTCCCATGTAGTGCCCTCAAAATCAGCTGTTGAAGCCCTACACGAGCCGCTTCAAATTATTATTATTGATTCTGAATTCGCGCTCAGGGAGGCCATAGATCTCAATTCGTCTGACGAGGGAGACGAAAAGGCGCAAGCACTCAGCCGCATCGCCGCAGATCTACCCGCACTTATTGAGCGCGGCGCCAAAGCGATTTCCCAGACCGACGAGGTGCTCGGCGCTGGATGGATCGCGAGTTGCAGGATCACTTAATCAAGGAGCCGAGCTATGGCCAATGAGGTCCCATTCCAGAGCCGTGAAGAGATATTGAACAGTCAGATTGACGGTCAACTCACCAAGCTAATCGCTGCGCACTCTATCACAGTTCCTCCGGCCAGCGCGGACGTCACCCAAGCCTATATACGTAAGATCGAAGGCACCTACAACGTCAACAACGCAAAGAAGGACACGGACAGCGCGATAGACCTCCTTTATATTGCTTACAATACTACTCCCGCGTCTGTGGGCCCCGTTCGTGTGAAAATCTCCGCCATCATGGATAGGCTGTACAACGCCCAATTTGACAGCAATTTGGCCATGCATAAGGCGCAGCTAACCTGCACCCAAATCCTTAAATCGCTGAATACCCCGCTAAAACGTTGGAACGACGCACGTCTTTGCAGGGACCCTAAAGATATCAAAGGCGTAATGAAAATAAAAAAGGTAGTCGATCCATCACTGGTGACACTAGCGAAGGATCTTCAAACAAAGGCGACGGACGTGAAGACGGAACTGGACCGCATCGCAACTACGTATGACAGCATCATCCTGGATACCACCGCCGCTACGTCACAAAGCGAATTGGCGCTGTCGGTCCAAATGAACGATAGGGCCGCGCTTCAAAAAGAGATCAACGAGTCCAACGCTAAGCGGAAGCAGCTAGACGCCGTGGTGGCGGATTTGCGAGCGGCAGTAGCGAAATACGAAACCGCGGCGAAGAAGTACGAGACACGAGCGGAGACCGCCGAGCAGCGAGCCTTTGTCATGTCGATACTTCAGGTCGGAGCCCAGGTGGTGGCGGCGGCGCTTCCCGCCATTGCCCAGGTGGCAACCGCATCGGCCACGGGCGGCGCCTCCCTTGTAGCCTCGGCCGCCGCAAGCACGGTGAACCGGGCAATTGGGGACAAAAATCGCAACGTAAAAAGCGAGCCCGTCAACGACGGTAAGATTGCCGCGACCAGGGCGCAAATCGCAACCAAGACGGCCCAAGCTAAGAAGTCCGCCGAGGAGATCGGCGAGCTGAAAGACGCTCTTGAGCGTTTTAGTGCGAATATCTTGCAGGCTGAAAACCCAGCCGCTTTCCCAGGGAAGCCCGAGTCTCCGGCATTTGTCGCTCTACTAAAACAACGCCAGAGCGCCGCGACAAGTAAATTGAACGCCGAGCAACAGAGTCAAGCGGCCCTGGCCGGCGCCCTGGCGTCTCTGAGGGATTCGGTCGTGGCGTTGGAGAAGGGACTGGGCAGTCTGGTCGAGCGGGAAGATAATACCGGGGCGACTCTGCGCGAGATGCAGATGCAAATGCTCGACATGGTCGAGCGTTACGAGGGAGAGAGGCGTACGCAGAACGCTGAGCTGGTTAGGATTAGCGCCTTACTTAAGGGTCAAAAAACCCGAGAAGAGACGATTAGTTTAGCGATATTGTCGCTCAATTTGAGTGTTAGCGCGCTAAAGCGGACGAAAGAAATCATTGAGGAAGTTGCGGCGTTCTTCAAATCATTTTCCGCCTTTGTCGATGAAATGCTTGGAGATCTGAAAATAGATATTGATCTTTTTGATGATTTTGTGAGTGACGACGATGCCGAAGCGGGCGAATATGTGTTTCAAAACATCAAGGAGGGAACAGATAAGTTCTTTGTGAGAAGTGGAGCCCAGTGGCACGCAGTGGAAGCCGTGTCTGGAAAATTTGCGCTGTGTTTTAGCGACGGAGCCACAAAACTGCGTCAGTTAAAGGGAAAGTATATTTTTGGCCCCGAGCTGGAAGCGTATCTCACGGCGGCGTCGGACAGAATCGATGAAATAGTAGCGGAACGGACCCGGGCTTCGGACCAGAAGCGTGTCGATCTCGATACCTACCGTCGGAAAACCATGGGCGGCGCGGCGGCATAGATTTTTGTGCTCGTTCAAGGGCGGCGTCAGGGTGTCTTGGCATTTCCGACGCCCGCCGCGACGGGCCGCCTTCGAGCGACGAATATAGGTTTCTGAAGTTGGGCCATCTCTATGGCGCTTGCACCTAGAGACATTTGGATATGTCGATGTGTGCCTGATAGGAGCTGAGCAATGCCAATTCCCCCGAGAAGTCTTACAGCTGCAATGGGTCAAATGTTGGCTTTTGACGCGTCCATATTGAGCCGATCCCCGATAGAATTGCATTCGGGCTCGATGACCATTTGCTCGTTTTTGGTAATTGGCCTATCGAAGGGAGAAAAGCCGGTTGGTTATATAGCAATTCACCATGGAATTGGCGATAAGCGGAGAACTACCGAGAATTTGAAGAAACTCAGTCGAAGATTTGATTTCGACTCTTACAAAGTTCTTGAGGGAGGGCGAGCTCTGTCGGCCGCGCATAGGCACAAATCGCCTGTCTATGGTGTTCCTGAAGACACAGTGACGGCAAGTAATGACGGCGAAGTGCTTTACGTTAAGATCCCATATGTAGATGAGTTTTCAGTGGTGGAAGGAGAGGATCGTGATTCATCTGTTGAACTTGAAGAAATTGTGATTGATGCGCTAGGTAAAGAAAAAATACCGGGCGATATAATTTCGCATTTGAGACGTATGAATATGTGGGAGCGCGCGTTACACAGGATTCAAGTGGGCTCCGACGTAAGAGTCGTATTTAAGACAGAAATTTCTACCAATAGAGAATAAGGTGGCCGCAAAGAACCTCATCTCGGAAGAGATGGATTGCGTATTGCTGCCTTCCCGCGGATCGTATTTGGGCGACCGCGCCGTTGAGCTGACGGGCGCCGCCGCAGGGTGAGAGAGGGCATTCATGCCGTCCCTATGGCTTCTTGCGACCGGCCGATGCGGGCGGGCGTCTTGTGACTTTCAGCTTGCTCGGCCGGGTAACCTCGTCGGTTCCACCGCCACCCTCGGCCCGACCACCGCCGGATAAAAGGTGTAGGAGAGCGTGATCGGCCCGGCCGCCACCGCGTCATGGTCGGCTGCGTAGCGCGGATCGACGAAATAGACGACGGGGAACTCCACCGTCTCGCCGGGCTTGATGGTCTGGTTCTTGAAACAGAAGCACTCGAGCTTGGAGAAGTAGGGGCCGGCCGCCTCTGGCGTGACGTTGTAGAGCGCCCGGCCGGTGACGGCGGTGGGTCCGGTGTTGGTGGCCCGGAAGAAGGCCAGCTTCTGTTCACCGAGCCTGACGTCCTGGCTGCGCTGCTCGGGGGTGAAGCGCCATGACAGATTGCGGACGTTGGTGTCGAAGCTGACGGTCACGGTGTGGTTGGAAACCTGGCCCGGAACGAAGCTGGCGCGGCGCACGGCGCCGTTGAAGCCGGTGGCCTGGCAGAAGGCGCGATAGAAGGGCACCGAGGCGAAGGCGAGGCCGACCATGGCGACGACCACGCCGCCGCAGACGAGCGCCAGGCGCCCGTTGCTGCGCATCAGTGGTGGCCCATCTTGATCAGGGTGACGGCGAAGACGATGACCACGAAGGCCGCTAGGGCGACGGCGATGGCGATATTGCGCGCCCGGCGGGCGCGGGCCGCCTCGGGACCCTCGCCGTAGGGGTCGCTCACAGCACCAGAGCCTTGAAAGGCGCTACGCCGGCGATGTGCTCGGCGAGCAGCGTAGCGAACAGGGCGAAGAGATAGAGGATCGAGAAGGCGAAGAGGTTGCGCGCGGACTTGGCGCCGGCTTTGACGTCATACAGCTCGCCCGCACGCGAGGGGCCTTCGTCGGCGTCGCCGGCGCGGCTTAACGCCAGCCTCGCCGCCAGGAGGATGAAGACGAACCCACCGAGCGCCGAAACCGCGAGGTAGGCGATTCCGCCCAGACCGACGAAAGCCGGGGCCACGGCCAGGGGGGCGAGCAGCAGGCTGTAGATCAGGATCTGGCGCCGCGTGGAGGCCGGGCCGGCAGTCACCGGCATCATCGGCACGCCGGCCTTGGCGTAATCGCCGCTGGTGTAGAGCGACAGAGCCCAGAAGTGCGGCGGCGTCCACATGAAGATGATCGCCACCAGCAGCCAGGCCTGCGGCGGCGCCGCGCCGCTGGCCGCCGCCCAGCCCACCACCGGCGGCAGGGCCCCGGCCAGGCCGCCGATGACGATGTTCTGCGGCGTGCGGCGCTTGAGCCAGCGGGTGTAGACCACGGCGTAGAAGGCGATGGTGAAGGCCAGCAGCACGGCGGCCAGCAGGTTGGCGGCCAGCGCCATCATCCCGACCGAGAAGATCGACAGGACAACGCCCAGCGCCATGGCGTCCGCCCGCTGCACCCGACCGGCGGGCACCGGCCGGCCGCGGGTGCGCCGCATCAGGGCGTCGATGTCGGCGTCGTAGCCCATATTGAGTGCCGCCGAGCCGCCGGCTCCGAGCGTGATGCAGAGGATGGCGATCGCCGCCAGCACCGGGTTGATCGGCGCGCGGGCGCAGACCAGCCCGGTCACCGCCGTCAGCACCACCAGGGACATGACCCTGGGCTTCATCAGGGTCAGGAAGTCGCGCCAGCTGGCGAAGACAGCCTTGGGCGCGGTCCGAGGGGCGGCCGCGGGCGTCATGCCCCCCTCGGACGAGAGCTACGCATCAGTGATGCTCGGCTTCGAACACCGGCAGGTCGTTGAACTGGTGGAACGGCGGCGGCGACGGCAGGGTCCATTCCAGCGTCGTCGCGCCCGCGCCCCAGGGATTGGCCCGGGCCGGCCGGCGGCGGACGGCCGCCTCGATCAGCATCACGAAGAAGACCACCAGGCCCACCAGGGTGATGGCGTAGCCGAACGACGACACCTGGTTCCAGAAGGTGAAGGCCACAGGATAGTCGATCGAACGGCGCGGCATCCCTTGCAGCCCCAGGAAGTGCTGCGGGAAGAAGATCAGGTTCACGCCCACGAAGGTGATCCAGAAATGGATCGCGCCGAGCGCCTCGTTGTAGCGCACGCCCCACATCTTCTCGAACCAGTAGTAGAAGCCGCCGAAGATCGCGAAGACGGCGCCCAGGCTGAGCACGTAGTGGAAGTGGGCGATCACGTAGTAGGAATCGTGCAGGGCGTAGTCGATGCCGGCGTTGGCCAGCACCACGCCGGTCACGCCGCCGACGGTGAACAGGAAGATGAAGCCGATGGCCCAGAGCATCGGCGTCTTGAAGTCGAGCGAACCGCCCCACATCGTGGCGATCCATGAGAACACCTTCACGCCCGTTGGCACGGCGATGACCATGGTGGCGGCCACGAAATAGGCTTGCAGGTCCACCGGCATACCGACGGTGAACATGTGGTGGGCCCAGACGATGAAGCCGAGGAAGCCGATGGCGACCATGGCGTAGGCCATGGCCAGATAGCCGAACACTGGCTTGCGCGAGAAGGTCGAGACGATGTGGCTGACGATGCCGAAGCCCGGCAGGATCAGGATGTAGACCTCGGGGTGACCGAAGAACCAGAACAGGTGCTGGAACATGATCGGATCGCCGCCGCCGGCCGGATCGAAGAAGTGGGTGCCGAAATTGCGGTCGGTGAGCAGCATGGTGATGGCGCCGGCCAGCACGGGCAGCGCCAGCAGCAGCAGGAACACGGTGACCAGGATCGACCACACGAACAACGGCATGCGGTGCAGGGTCATGCCCGGCGCGCGCATGTTGAAGATGGTGGTGATGAAGTTGATCGCGCCCAGGATCGAGCTGGCCCCGGCGAGGTGGATCGACAAGATGGCGCAATCCATGGCCGGGCCGGTGTGGCCGGTGGTGGAGAGCGGCGGATAGAGCGTCCAGCCGCCGCCGAAGCCGCGGCCCGGGCCGCCGTCGACGAACATCGAGGTGACCAGCAGGGCGAAGGAGGCCACCAGTAGCCAGAAGCTGATGTTGTTCATGCGCGGGAAGGCCATGTCCGGCGCGCCGATCATCAGCGGCACGAACCAGTTGCCGAAGCCGCCGATCATCGCCGGCATGACCATGAAGAAGATCATGATCAGGCCGTGGGCCGTGGCGACCGTATAGTAGCCGTGCTTGGACTGCTCCACGAGGCCCAGCAGGTGGATCGGCGAGTTGGGCGTGAAGATCTGCAGGCCGGGTTCGGCCAGCTCCCAGCGGATCAGGCCGGAGAACAGCATCCCGATGACGCCTGCCATGATCGCGAAGAGAATGTAGAGGGTGCCGATGTCCTTGTGATTGGTCGACATCAGCCAGCGGGTGATGAACCCGGGCTTGTCGGAATGGGCGCCGTAGCCGTGGGCCTCAGCGGGGGCGACTCGTTCGTGGGTAATGTCGGCCATGACGTTCCTAGAAGGCTCCCTCGAACTAACGCGCGGAGGTCGTAGCGGCGCCGGGCGCCGGCGCGGCGGCGGCCACGGAGGCCGTCTTTGGTTGCTTGCTGGCTACCCAGGCGTCGAACTCAGGTTGGCTCACCACCTTCACCTCGATCGGCATGTAGGAGTGGTTGGCACCGCAGAGCTGCGAGCACTGGCCGTAGAAGACACCGGTCTTTTCGGCCTTGAACCAGACCTGATTGAGGCGGCCCGGCACGGCGTCGATCTTCACCCCGAAGGCGGGGACCGACCAGGAGTGGATGACGTCCTCGGCCGTCACCTGCACGCGCACCACCTGGTTCACCGGCACGATCATCGGCGCATTGGTTTCGAGCAGGTAGGGCAGGTTCTGGGCCTTGGCGACGCCCTCATCCATCGGCGTGGAGGTGTAGGCGCTGATCTTCTGGTCGGGATACTCATAGTCCCAGTTCCACTGCCGACCGGTGACCTTCACGGTCATGTAGGGCCTGGGCATGTTGTGCTCCTCGAAGAGGAGGCGGAACGAGAAGATGGAAATGAACATCAGGATCAGGACCGGCACGACGGTCCAGAGGATCTCGATGGGCGTGTTGTGGCTGAAGCGCGCCGGCTCGGGGTTGGCGCGCTTGTTGAAGCGCAAGATGACGATCGCCAGCAGGAGGAGGATGAAGCCGGCGACCGCGATGATGATCGGCGAGAGAATCCAGTTGTAGAAGAAGATCTGGTCAGCCCGGATCTGGGTGACGCCCGGCTGGAAGTCGATCGCCTTGTCCACCGGCTGACCGGGGATGTCCGCGGCCATGGCTCCCGTCGCCGCTGCAAGGCCGGCAAGGGCCGCTCCGGCCCGGGCCGTCAGCCGCGAAATCCCCGAAATGCTGAAAGTCATGTCCCTCGCGGCCTAGTCTGACTGGGGCGCCGCCCCGGCGACACCCGCGATCGCAACCCAAAACGCCGCCGGCCGCGCGCCGACATAGCGTCGCCTCGCCGCGCCTCGGCCGTTCGAGCCTGCGAGGGGTGCATACTCGTCAGAAGCCGCCTTGCCAAGCGCAGGGACGCCGGCTCCCACAGCGACCTTCCGTGGCCGTTCGCGGGTTGATCTGCGCGTTAGTGGTGAATGCTGTTGAGCTCGCTCCAGCCGCTCCAGAGGATGTGGATTCCGATACACACCATGATGAACGCCGACAGCCGGACGACCACGCTCGTGCCGCCATGTCCCAGCATCGAAACCAGACGCTGAGCGAAGCGGTAGCAAAGATAGATGCTGAGGACGATGAGCAGGATGCCGGCGACTGCGGCCGAGCCGATCACCGCCAGATGTTCGAGGCTGACCACTCTCGGTCTTTGACTGCCGAGGGTGATGGCGACCGAGATCGAGCCCGGTCCCACGGTGAGGGGCAGGGTCAACGGGTAGAAGGAGTCGGGGATCTTCGCCGTCGTTGCGCTCTCCGTGGCGCTCTTGGTGTCCGGCGACGGCTCTGAATTGAGCAGCTTCCAGCCGAATGCGGCGACCACCAGGCCGCCGGCGACTCGCACCACCGGCAGACTGATGCCGAAGAATCCCAGCACGTGCGAGCCGATGAACAACGACCCCACCAGCAGGAAGAGGCTGTTCAGCGCGACCTGGCGGGCGAGTGTTCTCCGCTCCATGTCCGAGCAGCCCTCGGTCATGCCCAAGAACAGAGGCGCGCTGCCAACCGGATTGACGACCGGAAACAGCGCCGCGTAGGCGAGCAATAGCGTGTTGACGAAGTCGCTCATCGGCCCTGCCGCAACAACTGTGACATTGACATAGCCGGGCCAAGCCCTTCACGGCAATTCACAGCGCCGCCGCATAGCGATACGCTCGCAATGCGAACTGCGTCGGGGACGGAACGCTCGTGTCGATCTTCCTGTCATCCTTGCCCTTGTGGCTCTCATTCCTGCTGGTCGTGATCCTTCCGACCATCGTCTTCACGTCGGGCTTGGTGGTCGTGCGCCGGGTGTTTTCGCTCGAGCGTCTGACCACCAACAATGAAGTCGCCGGATTCAAGTTCGCCGTGGTCGGCGTCACCTACGCCGTGCTGCTGGGCTTTGCTGTGATCGTGGTGTGGGAGAAGTTCCGCGACGCCGAGGCGGCTGTCGCGCAGGAAGCCTCCGCCGTCATCGCTCTCGACCGCCTGTCGCAGGGCATTGACGCCGCCGCCGGGGCCTCCGTCCGCCAGCGGCTGACCAACTATGCCGAGCTGACGATCGCCGACGATTGGCCGGCTATGGCCAAAGCGGAGATCAACACGGCGCCGACGCGCGCCCTGAACAACCTCTACGACGCGGTGTTGACGGACGCGCCGACGACGCCGCGCGGCGCCGCCATCTTTAGCGAAATGCTCTACCGCCTCGACAGCCTGACGGAGGCCCGGCGGACCCGGCTGCTGCTATCGACCGGTGTGGTGCCAGGTGTGCTGTGGTCGGTGCTGTTCGCTGGCGCCGTTGTAACTCTGACCTTCACCTTCTTCTTCGGGCTGAAGAGCCTCGGCACCCAGGTCATCATGACCGGCATGCTAGCGACGCTGATCTTCATGGCACTCTACGTGGCGATCGAGATCGATCATCCGTTCACCGGGCCGGTCAGCGTCGGCCCCGAGGCGCTGCAATACGCGCTTCAGAACATTCGCCAGCCGAACTGAGCGACGCTGTCGTCAGAGACGATCCGACGCTGGCAATTGGAACAGCGTTTCCACGTTCACGCCGAGCGCGCGCGCCAGACGCAAGGCCAGGACCGTGGAGGGGATGAAGATCCCGTTCTCCACCGTGTTGATCGTCTTGCGAGACACCTCCGCCATGGCGGCGAGTTCGGCTTGCGTCAGTCCCCTTCGCGTCCGCTCGTCTCGCAGGCGATTTTCGAGACGCTCATGCATCGCGATAGGTGCGAAGCTCGAAGACGCCGAAGGCGATCAAGCTGGCCCCCAGTGAGCAGGTGACGATCGCCATGATGGCGCGGCCGGCGACCAGGAGCCGGAATGAGTCGACAGCCGCCAGCGCCAGGCACAGCAGCATCGCCACCCAGAATCCGACCGCCAGCGCCAAAGAGCGATTCCGCGATGTGATCTCGTCGTTCATCAGGGCGCGCACGCGTCGCGAGATACGAAACCCGCCGCCGGTCGCCAGAATGAGCATGGCCAAGCCGACGTCGGCGAACCAGGCGAATCGCCGGCCCCAGAAATCAAGGTGATCGGGGTCGACACCCTCCCCAGTCCAGATGCGCAGGAGGTTGATCGCCGCCAGAAACAGCAACGTGGCGCCCAACAACACCCACAGGATGGCGCGCTTGCGGGAGAATCGGTGGGCGGATTCGACAATCTGGCTCGAAGACATGACAACCTCTATGTAACCTCGAGGTGACATGTAACGCACAGGTTACATGTGGTCAACAGGTCATACGCTCTCCTCCCCCGCTGGGGAGGGGGACCGCGAAGCGGTGGAGGGGGCGCGGCGCGTAGAGCGCCTGTGTTCAGCCCCCTCCCCGGCTTCGCCGGTGCTCCCCCCAGAGGGGGGAGAGAGGCCCTCACGCAATCGGCGGTTCCGAAACGGCGCGCGGACGACTATCTGTCGAGATACCTTCCGGCATGGAATCTCCGATGAACGCCCCCGTCCTCGCTCCCTCGATCCTCGAAGCCTCCGGCGTCGATCCGGCCCGCGCGGCCGCCATCCTGGGCGATGCGATCGCCGACGCCGACGATGGCGAGATCTTCCTGGAGCGCTCGCACAGCGAGGCGTTCCTCTATGACGACAACCGCCTGAAGTCGGCCTCCTACGACTCGACCGAGGGCTTCGGCTTGCGCGTCGTGGCCGGCGAGACGGCCGGCTATGCCCATTCGAGCGAGATCAGCGAGGCGTCGCTGCGGCGTGCGGGCGAATCAGCAGCCCTGGCTAAGCGCGGCTACGCCGGCGTCTCCGCGGAGGGCCCGCGGCCGACCAACGAAAAGCTCTATGGCGATGAAGACCCCCTCGCCTCGCCAGGCTTCGCCGACAAAATCTCGCTCCTGCAGGAGATCGACGGCTTCGCCCGCGCCCGCGATCCGCGCGTCGCCCAGGTGATGGTCAGCCTGGCCGGCGAGCGGCGGGTGGTGGAGATCCTGCGCGCCGACGGGCGGCTGATCCGCGACATCCGTCCGCTCTGCCGCCTGAACGTGCAGGTCACTGTCGAGAAGGACGGCCGGCGCGAGAACGGCTCTTCCGGGGCCGGCGGCCGGGCCGGCTTCGAGGCCTGGATCACCCCCGAACGCTGGCGCGAGCAGGTCGAGGAGGCGCTGCGCCAGGCCCTGGTCAACCTGGATTCCATCCCCTGCCCGGCCGGAGAGATGGACGTGGTGCTGGGCCCAGGCTGGAACGGCGTGCTGCTGCACGAAGCGGTCGGCCACGGGCTTGAGGGCGACTTCAACCGCAAGGGCGTCAGCGCCTTTTCCGGGCGCATCGGCGAGCGGGTGGCGGCGCCGGGCGTGACGGTGTTCGACGACGGTACGATCCCCGGCCGGCGCGGCTCGCTGACCGTGGACGACGAGGGCACGCCGACCGAGCGGACGGTCCTGATCGAGGACGGCATCCTGCGCGGCTATATGCACGACCGCCAGAGCGCCCGGCTGATGGGCATGACGGCGACCGGCAACGGCCGGCGCCAGTCCTACGCCCACCTGCCGATGCCACGGATGACCAACACCGGCATGCTGGCCGGCTCAACGCCCCCGGCCGAGATGATCGCCAGCCTGAAGCGCGGGCTCTATTGCGCCAACTTCGGCGGTGGCCAGGTGGACATCACCAACGGCAAGTTCGTCTTTCAGTGCACCGAGGCCTACCTGGTCGAGGACGGCAAGATCGGCGCGCCGGTCAAGGGCGCCACCCTGATCGGCGACGGCCCCTCGGCGCTGACGCGGGTGACCATGATCGGCGACGACTTCGACTTCGATCCCGGCATCGGCGTCTGCGGCAAGTCCGGCCAGGGTGTGCCCGTGGGCGTCGGACAACCGTCGCTCAAGATCACCGGCCTGACGGTCGGCGGGACGAGCGTTTAGGGCGCATTCGCCAAGCGGGTTGAACCTTATGATCCTCCCCTGCGAAGCGGGGGAGGGGACCCCAAAGGGGTGGAGGGGGCGGGTGACAGAGCGCTGACACACGGCCCCTGCCCCCCTCCCCGACTTCGCCGGTACTCCCCCCGTTGTACGGGGGGAGATCAAATCATGTCTCATCTCACCCGACGAATGCGCTAACCCTGCATCGGGGCGGTGCAGACCCCGAGCCGCGAGTCGGCGAGGCCGACGTAGAGACGCCAGGCGCCCTCGAAGGCGACGAGGCCCTGGGCGAAGCAGACGTTGCCGACCTGGCCGTCGGACTCGGTCGGGTCGATCCGCAGGAACGGCGAGGTCTCGCGAGCGATAACCGCGGTTGGGTCGGCCCCGTCGAGCAGCATCTGGCACGGCTGGTAGGCCATAGGCGGCGACCCTGGGTCTCCGCCCTCGAAGTGGTTGGCGCCATTATAGATCAGCACAACGCCCGCCGGGGTGAGCAGAGCAGGCGGCCCCGGCTCGGTCAGGAGGGAATCGAACCGGTGACGGCGGGGTCCGGCGATCGGCCGCAGTCCCAGAGCCCCCGGCACGCGCTCGATCTTCCAGCTCCCGGCGCTCTTCGTCGGCTGGAAGGTCAGATAGCGATCGGGAGCGGTTTCGATCTCGACCGGCGTCCAGCGGACGAGGTCGTCGGAGGTGGCGGCGTAGATCGTCCCCTCGCCCCAGTACATCCAAAACTTGCCATCGACCCGCGCGGCGACAAGGCGGCCGTCCTTGAGCTCGGTGACGATGGCGCCCGATTTGCTGGGGATCCGCACATAGCCGGTGCCGGCGAAGGCGGGACCATGCTTGGTCCATTGCCGCAGGTCGCTGGAAGTGGCGACGAACAGGCTGGCGACCTTGCCGTCGAAGGCGGTGTAGGCGCAGACGAAGCCGCCATCGGGCGCTTCGACCACCCGCGGGTCTTCGCAGCCGCCCGGCCACTCCCAAGCCTGCCAGCGGTCGTCGCCGGGGGCGAGCACGGGTTCGGGCTCGAGATCGAAATTGACACCATCGGCGCTGGTCGCCAGGCCGATGCGCGAGATGCCGGCGTAGCGACCGACGTGGTCCTCGGCCCGCACCAGCAGTGAGACCTTGCCGTCGTGAACGACGGCGCCCGGGTTGAACAGGTCCTTGGCGGCCCAGGCCACCCGTGCGCCGGCCACAGGACAGTTGAAGGTGACCTCCGGCCGATCCTCGAGAATTCGCACCGGTCTCGAGAACGGACCGAGCGCCCATGCCGGCGGGACGGGATCCGTGCCCATTTCAACCTGCGTTCCCACAGGCGCCTCAGTCAACGAAGGCCTCCGCCACCAATGCCTGGGTCATCGCCTGCAAGGGCGCCATCCCTTCCTGAAGCATGCGCTGGATCATGCCCACGAAGACGATCTGATTCTCCGGATCGACCCAGAACCAGACGCCCGACGCGCCGTCCCATTGATAGGTTCCCCGGCCGGCCGGCGATCCAGCCAGGCCCGGATCGTCGAACACCGCACCGTTGAACCCGTAGCCGTATCCGGGACGGAACCTGTGCACGCCGGCGACGAATCTGGCCGCCAGGAGTGCGTCCGACAAGTGGTTGCTCATCATCAGGCGCGCCGCGTCGGCGCTGATCACGCGAACACCGTCGAGCTCGCCGCCGCCGAGCAGCATCAGACCGAAGCGGGCATAGTCGTCCAAAGTGGAATAAAGGCCGGCGCCGCCCAGCGGCAGGGCCGGTATGGCCAACCCGTCGCGCCGCCACGCGGGATGATCGAGGACGGTCAGCTCGGTGCTTCCGTACATGTGGTAGAGCGTAGCCAGGCGGCTCTGCTTGTCGCCCGGCACATAGAAGTCGGTATCGACCATGCCGAGCGGCTGGAAAATCCGTGTACGCATGAAGTCCGGCAGGGCCTGACCGCTCAGGCGCTCGACGATCGCGCCCTGCAAGTCCATGCTGAGCGAATAGCGCAGCTTCGCGCCCGGCTGATAGGCGAGCGGGACGGAGGCCACGCGCCTGACGAATTCGGCCAGATCGGCGGCTTTCCAGACACCGGCGTCGATCAGGGCCTGATCGGCCTCGTCGTGAGGTCCCAGGCCGATGCCGTAGCCGAATCCGGCCGTATGGGTCATCAGCTCCAGCATCGTCGGCGGATGGTCGGGCGCCGCCCCGCCAAGGACCCGCAGGTCGGCGAACTCGGGCAGATGCCTGGTGATGGGATCGTCCGGCCCCCAGCGTCCCTGGTCGTAGAGGATCATCATCGCGACGGCCGTGACCGGCTTGGTCATCGAGAAGATGGCGTAGATGGTGTCGAGGGCGAGCGGTTCGCCGCGGGCCAGGTTCTTCGATCCTTGGATCGAGCGGTGGACGATCTGACCGCCGCGCGCCACCAGAACCGCGGCGCCGGGCAGCTGCCCCTCGGCGATCAGGCTGGCGAGCATCTCGTCGATGCAGGCGAGCCCGGCCGTGGACAGGCCGACCGTTTCGGGTGTTGCAGACGGCCTGTCCATCAGATCCGCCCCGACCGGGCGATGGCGCCCAGGTGTCGGGCGCTGGGCTTGGGCGTGCGCACGAAGCTGTCGTAATCGACGTGGACGAGGCCGAAGCGCTCGCCATAGCCGCGGGTCCACTCGAAATTGTCGAGCAGCGACCAGTAGAGATAGCTCTTTACCGCAATGCCGTCGTCGAGGCACTGGCGGACTTCGGCCAGCGCCTGGTCGATGTAGGCGATGCGGCGGTCATCATCATCGGTGGCGATGCCGTTTTCGGTGACGAAGATCGGCCGACCGATGCGTTCGGCGGCAAAGCGGATCGTGCCGCCCAGGGCCTGGGGATAGAACTCGTAGCCGGCCGCTGTCATCTCGGCCCCCTCCGGCGGCGGCAGCCGACCCTCGGGCCCGACCCGCACGCGGGTGTAGGTCTGCACGCCGATGAAGTCGGCTGCGCGCGCCGCCTCGAGCCACGGACCGTAAAGGTCGGCGATCACCGCCTCGGCCTGGCTCCCCTCCCCGACCGCCTGGACATCCTGCATGGTCAGAGTGAGACCGACGGGGAACGACCCCGGCCCCGCCTTCATCGCCGCGGTCCCCTTGGCGTGGGCCTCGAGCATCACCGGCTCGGAGGTCGCGACTGGCGCGAACAGCAGCGTGGAGAACCGATCCGAACCGCAGGCTTTGGCGCAGGCCGCCAGCATGGCGTCGATGGCCGGCTGGGCCCTGGGGCTGCGGAAGAGCTGGGCCACCAGGCGCTGAATATTGGCCTCGTTGAAGGTTGAAGCGTAGGCGATGAGGTCGCCCAGCCGGGCGGTAGTGCGCTCGCAGAACCTGGCGAACAGGTCGGCCGCGTCGGCGACCTCGAAGCCGCCGCGGGCCGCGAACCAGCGTGGCACGGTGAAGTGGCTGTAGGTGACCATCGGCGCCAGGCCGCGGGCGTGGCAGGCCTCCAGAATCCGAAGATAGCGGTCGAGCTCGGCGGTTGAGAACAGACCGGGCTCCGGCTCGATCCGCGCCCACTCGACGCCAAAGCGATAGCAGTTGAAACCGAGGTCGGCGGCGATCGCCACGTCCTCGGCATAGCGATTGTAGCTGTCGCACGCGTCCCTGGACGGCTCACGGTAGAGGCTGCCGGCGACGTTCTCGCATAGCCAGGCGTCGGAACTTACGTTGCCGCCCTCACTTTGGTGAGCGGAGATCGCCGTGCCCCAGAGGAATCCTTCCGGCGCGGGCCGGGTGTCGATCGGCGTCACGGGCGGGACTCCTGCTGGTCGGCCAGCGCGGGATAGAGGCAGCGTAGCGTCTCCCCGAGCACCTTGATGGACTCTTCGACCTCTTGGCGATTGCGCATGAATACCGCCTCCAGCGCCAGACCGCGCACCGCGGCGACAAACAGCCGATGCAACGCCCGGCTGTCGGCCCGCTCATCGAGTTCGGCGGCCGCGAGCCGCTCGACGAGCCAGTCGTGGGCCTCGGCGGCCATGTCGCGCTCCAGCAGCCGGAATTGCTCGGCAAGCTCTGGGTCGGACCTGGCGGCGAGCATGATCTCGATCACGGCGACGCCGGATGGCTGGCTGATCACCTCCCACATTGTCGCCGGCAGGGTGCGCAGGAACTCCCGCGGCGAGAGGGCGGCGATGAAACGCGCGTAGAGCCGTCCGTCCTTTTCGAACACGGCCCGGACCACGGCGAGCATCAGATCGGTCTTGGCTGCGAACTGATGGGTCATCGCACCACGACTGACACCCGCCTCCTGAGCCACGAGCGTGACGGTCGTCCCGCCGTAGCCAAGTCGGTGAAGGCAGGAGATCGCTGCTTCGATCAGGCGGCCCCGGGTGTCGGCGCTGCGTTCGGCCTGTGACCGGCGTGGCCGTCGGGGTGCGGGATGTGACGGCGTGTCCACGTCGACCAGTCTAGCCGCCGTGTCGATCCGCGCCAGGGAGCGCCGGCTCTCAACGCGCACGTCAGGAGGGGATCGATCCGTCATCGCGCCAGCCTAGAACCGGGCGTCCAGGGACACCCCGACCACGCGCCGCGACTCCGGGCCGGCGATCTGTGAGTAGGATTGCGGGTCCAGTTCCTCCGCCGCCAGCGGGGTCGCGAAGCGGGCGATGGGGCGATAGACGTCGAACAAGTTGCGCACGAACAACGACACTCCGTAGCGCCGGTCGTCGGTCCTGACCCCGATCCGGCCTCCAACGATTGTCGCCGGCGCGCTGGTGTCGATCGGGTCGTAGGCCGCGTCCCACTTGATCTCCGAGGTGTAGACCAAGTCGACCTGGAGGAAACCCGTCAGGTTGTCGACAATATGCTTGGCGTATTCGCCGCTCGCGGTCACCTTCCATTCCGGCGCGCCGACCAGGCGGTTTCCGCCGGCGTCCGTGGCCGCGCCGACGATGACGCCAGCGGCGTTGAACACCGGCGTGCAACCCTCGGCGGCGGTCTGAAGCTGGGAGCAGCTAACCTCGTAGCCGGCGCCGTATTTGGCGTTGTCGTAGATGGCTCCGACATTGAGCGTCAGCCCGGCGACAGGACGACCAAACAGGTTGACCTCCACGCCCTTGCTGGTCAGCGAGGGGGCATTGCCGAATACGAACTCCGCCAATGTCGGGTCGAAGAACTGGGCCTGGAAGTTGTCGGTCTTGGTGTAAAACCAGGCCAAGTTCGCGCCCAAACGCCCTTCGAACAGAGTGCTTTTGAGCCCGATTTCACCGGAATGGGGTATTTCCGGCTTGACCAGCACGGGCACACCGGGCCCTGCAGCCTGATCGTTGACCGCTGAACCTTTGAAGCCCTTGGCATAGGTGGCGTAGGCCATCACGTCCCGGGTCAGGTCGTACTCGACGCCCACACGGTAGGAAAAGTACTTGTCGACGGCTTTGCCGGCGATGCCGTCGATGCTGGCGATCGGGGCGACGGCGCCGGGGGCCAGGACGCCTTGGGTTCGCGCGCTGACGAGATCGCTGCCGAGGCGAGCGCCGAGACTGATCCGAAGCGCGTGGGTGATGTGGATCGCGCCCTGGCCAAAGACGGCATAGTCGGCCGTGGAAGCGCGCGTGCTCAGGGTCTGACCGAGATCGAAGGGGACACCGTATAGGCTTTCAGCCGGACCGAACTGGGTGGTGGCGCCCTTCAGTTCGCTGTCGAAATAATAGAGCCCGACGACATAGTCGACCCGGCCGCCGGTGGGCGAAGCCAGCCGCAGCTCCTGGCTGACGTTGTTGACGCGCTGATACTGGCCCTGATTCAGCAGGTCGATCGGCAGGTCGGCGACCGAGCTCGAGTGATCGTTGAGAAACAGCCCGCGATAGGCGCTGATCGAGGTCAGCATATATTGGCCGAGCTTGACGTCGACTTGGCTGGAATAGCCGTAGGTCGACACTGTCTCCCTGGCGTCACTCAGGTTGCAGCCGGCGTCGTTCGTGGGACCGACGATCATGCCGCAGACGGCGAGCCCCGTCGAGAGGACGCTGTCCGGTGTCGAATAGAAGATCGACCAGGGCGCCCCGCCGGTCTGGGTGTGCTGGCTGAAATCGGCAATTTCATTGACCGTGATGTTCGGCGTCGGCTCCCAAAGGAAGCGAGCGCGGCCGCCAGCGTCATAGTTCCTCTGCCAAACGTCGTCATAGTTGTTGTGGAGAATGTCCGGCGCCTCGTCGAAGGCGCCCGAAATGCGCAGCGCCGCATTGCCGGCGACCGGAATGTTGACCACGCCATGGACGGTGTAGTCGTTCAGCGTGCCGATGTCGGCGTGTCCAATGGCCTCGAACCTCGCCGGATCGGGGGCGTTGGTGACGATGTTGATGACCCCTGCCGAGGAGGTGCTGCCGAACAAGGTGCCCTGTGGACCCTCGAGCACCTCCACACGGGCGACGTCGAACATCTGGGGTGGGTTAGCGGATGTGCCCGCCAGCGCGACGCCGTCGACCACGACGCCGACGCTGCCTTCCGACGAGCGCGAGAAACTCTCGCTGCCGATGCCGCGGATGCTGAGGGCGCCGTACGGCCCGGCGGAATTCAATCCCGGAACGCTGACCGTTAGATCGGCGACATTGGTGATGTTCTGCCGCGCAAGCTGGACGGAATCGACCACGCTGACCGACAAAGGAACGCGCTGCATGCGCTCGGTCCGCTTGGTCGCGGTGACCACGATCTCGTTGACGGTCACCGCCCCTCCCGCCGCCGGCGCGCTTGCCTGGGCCCAGGCTGCGTGGGCCATCGCCGTCAGCGCGACGCCGCCCGTCAGCGCGCAGATGATCCGGGTCATGCACATCCCTCCCGCCCGGTGTCAGCGCACCGCTAGGGGTCTGCCTATCACGACATAAACAAAACGGATAGTCTGTTTTTAGTGTCGCCGACAAGCGGCGGCCGAGCGCGGAGCGCTTAGCCCTCGCTCAGTTTCACTCGCTTTGCGGCTGGCCGGACAAGCGTCCGAAGGGCCTATTCGGCCGGCAATGGCTCTGGCAGCGGGTCGTTGACGCCGTGCGACCACAGGCGCGCCAGCGGCGAACCCAGGAGGAACAGCGCGCCGAAGCCGACCCCAACCCAGCCGATGGTCTGGAAGACGTTGAGGGATGCCGTCAGGGCGGCGTGAGGATCGAGCACCTTGCCGCCGGCCGTGCTGGAGCCGGCGAGGCGCGCAATCTGGCCGCCGATGAACTCGGCCGCCGATGTGGCCAGGAACCACAGTGACATCAGGGTCGAGACCAGCAGCGCCGGCGCCAGCTTGGTGATCTCGGAGAGTCCGACCGGCGAGAGGCACATCTCGCCGGTGGTGTGCAGCAGATAGGCGGCGGCCAGGACGAACAGCGGCAGACGCCAGGAGGCGTCGGCGAGGCCGGCGCTCCAGACGATGACCAGGAACCCGAGACCCACCTGGGCGAGGCCGAGGCCGAACTTGATCATCGGGTTGGGATCGCGCCCGCGGCGACCAAGGAAGGCCCACAGCGCGGCGAAGGCTGGAGCGAAGAGAAGGATGAAGGCGGCGTTGAATGTCTGGGTCTGGGCGGCGTTGAAGCTCATGTCGATCCAGACGGCCCCGGTCGGCGCGCCCGCCGCCTGCCACATGGCCCGATCGCCGAAGAAGACGCGCTGGCCGAGCAGGCTCACCGTGTGCGGCGCGTCGATCAGCGCCAGGCGCGTGTTGCGCTCGGCGAACAGGCTGAGCGAGGTCGCCGCCTGCTCGAACAGGGTGAAGAAGACGATGCAGCCGACCATCAGCACGAAGGCGAGGAAGATCCGCTCGCGCTGCACCTTGTCGAGCTGTGTGACCATCAGCCAGATGATGTAGCCGAGCCCGAGGACCCAGCCGGCCAGCAGCGACCAGCCGACGATCTGGCCGTGCTGCACCAGCAGCCAGATGACGGCGACGCCGGCGACGGCGGCCAGATAGATCAGCCACTCGAGGTTGAGGGGGCCGACGATCGGCCGCGTCAGCTTCGCCGGATCGGGCGGCTCCCCCTTGCCCTCGAGCCAGGAGCGGCCGAGCTGGAAGGTCAGCCAGCCGGCCGCCATGCCGACGCCGGCCGCGCCGAACCCCCACGACCAGCCGAAGTTCTCGCCCAGGTAGCCGCACAGGATGGCGGCCCAGAACGCGCCGAGGTTGATGCCGAAGTAGTAGAGGGTAAAGCCGGGATCGCGCCTGGGATCGCGCTCGACGTAGAGCTTGCCGACGATGGCCGAGATGTTCGACTTCAGAAAGCCGACGCCCATGATGATCAGCGCCAGGGCGAGGTAGAGGACATCGACGAACCTCTGGTCGCGACCGACGACGGCGAGCTTATAGGCGCCGTTCGGCAGGGCCGCCGGCAGCGGCGCGCCGGCCGGAAGGCCCTTGATCTTGAAGGTTCCGGCGGCGTCCTCGTCGAAGTCATAGGCCTGGCCGGCCACGATGATCTTCGCCACCCGGCCTTCGCCCTGGCCATGGGTTTCGAAGGCGTAGTTGGCGCCATGCCAGGCGAGCACCTGCTGGGCGGGCGGCCCCTCAATGGCCATGGCCGAGTGGCCGGCCACCAGCAGCAGGGCCCCCAGCGCCACCGCCTTGCGCGCGCCCAGCCAGCGGTCGGCGACCACCCCACCGACGAGCGGCACTGCGTAGACGAGCGTCAGGTAGGAGCCGGTGGTGGTCGAGGCCGTGGAGTCGTCGAACAGGAAGTGCTGGGTGAGGAAGTAGATCAACAGGCCGCGCATGCCATAGTAGGAGAATCGCTCCCACATCTCGGCGAAGAACAGGACGAACAGGCCCCGCGGATGGTCCCTGGCGATCTGCAGCATCACCGGAATGCCGGTGACGAGCGTGAGGACGACCCCAAGGGCGATGACGATGTTCAAAAGGGGCCGCGCTCTGCAGGATGTTTCGCCGGCGCGGAGATCACCACGCGGCAAGGGGTTTCACAAGGCGGGGGGCCGCACCATTCTATAGACCGCCACCACCCCATGCGGAGCACGGACATGGACGTCGTCAAGCTTCCGGGACCGGACCACCCCATTACGCTCACCGAGGCAGGGGGACGCGTGGAAGCCAGCTTCGCCGGCCAGGTAATCGCCGCCAGTGACCACGTCATCTGGCTCAAGGAGGCCAGCTATCACGTCGTGGCCTACTTCCCGCGCGCCGACGTGGAGATGAGCCTCCTGAGGCGGACCGACCACGACACCTATTGCCCGTACAAGGGCCACGCCTCCTACTTCAGCCTCGAGGCCGGCGAGGACGTGGCCGAGAACGCCGTGTGGACTTATGAGACGCCGCACCCGGGCATGGAAACGATCCGCGAACACCTGGCCTTCTATCCGAACATCGTCGAGGTGCGTGAGGCGGCCTGAGCGGGCTCGGTCTTCTGGCCCCCATTTCTCCAGCCATTCTCGCTCTTCGTTCCTGCGCTCGACATTGACCAGGAGCCGCTTGAGGCGGGCAGCCTCGGCCAGCATCTTGCAGGCCGCCGCCATCCCGGCCCCGGAGCCGAGCGCCATGGCCTGCTGCGCGCCCCCATCAGGTCGGTGATCACCGGGCCGAGATCGCTGGAGCCGCCGCGCCTCAGCTCCAGCTTCCAGCGCTCGACCTCGGCGGCGAAGTCCGGCCGTTTGGCATATCGATAATAAGTGCGGGTGTTGCGGCCCCAGCCGGCGGCGATCCCCGCGGCCCGAACGGACGCCCCAGCCGCGACGCCCTTGGCGAGCGCCTCGAAACGCGCGTGATTGAAAGCGCCCATGCCACTCTCACGCCCCGAAACATTGCATACTGTCGTATTTATAGTCCCAAAAATCAAGCAGAAATTGCATTATGGATGAATGGCCGGGCGCCTCGAAGACGCAGCCGGCTTCGTCGCTCCGGGCGCCGCCGGGCTCATTCCTTGCGCTGCAGGGTCTTGGGCCAATAGCTTGGCAAGATTCGCGTCATCGCCTGCAAGAAGGCGAGCAACTGATCTGGCGGCCAACCCTTCGTCACCTCGTTGACGGTGTTGACGACCAGCGTCTCGACGCTGGCGCAGGGGCAGTTGCAGCGCAGCTTCTTGATCGCGCCCAGGATGCTTTCGGAGCCCGTGAAGGCCATGAAGCGTTCCTCGCCGATCAGCGCCGTGGTTCGCGCCTTCTGCTTTGCGATGTTCTGGAAGAAGACGGGGAATTCCGAGGTCTCGGCGACGATCTCGCTGAGCAGGCCCTCGACCGAGGAGTCGCCGATCTTGGTGTCGAGCGCGCAATCGGTCTGATCCTTGATCGTGCGCTTCGCCTTGTCCGGGTCGGTCTGCACCTTGTCGAACTTGGCGTGCGCCATCTCATGCACGCCGACCCGCAGGATTTCCGCCACCTGCGCCTTCTCCGCTTCGCTGAGAGGGCTCTTGCCGTCCAGCGTCTTGGCTCCGTCGACGGTTTCGGGCGGCAGCTGGGTGCAGAACTTGGTCGCCGCCGCGCCGGCCGGCGCCCCGCCTGGGAAGTCCGAACAGTGATCGGTGGCGCCTCCCTCGCCGTCGGCCGTCGACATTGACGAATTGACGAAGAACCCGGCCATTTCGGCCCCGAGTGGGACCCCGTGAGCCTTGAGAATGTTCTCGAAATTTGTGGCGCGCTCGCCGTTGCGCGCGCCCAGCTTGGCCGCTGCGCTGCTGGGCGGCGCGGCTTTCTGCGCGGCCCCGCGGGCGGCTTCAACGACGTCCATGTCCTTGCCGAACTGTTCGGGATCGCCGGCGATGGCCGTGCCCGCCGGGCAGCTGTCGCACGGCGTGCGGCGCAGGAGAGCCTGATTGCCGATCGGACGGGCGGGTGTGATGCGCGGGATGCGCCGCATGGCGGGCGTCGGTCCGGGCGCGCGCTGCCCGGAGGATCTGACGGCATAAGTCGCGGCGGGCACTTGGGCTGGCTCCACGGGACGGCCGAAGCCTAGGCTGGCGGAGACATCGCCGCAAGCTGTGGGGCGGGGCGCCGGCGCTGCGGGCTCAGTAAGCGCACTCTTCGAAGACGTGGCTGACGTCGCCGCCCCAAGGGCCGCGGTAGAGTTCCAGCAGGCGCTCGGCGGCCGTGACCCCGCTCTCGGCGATGTCCTCGATCTCGGAAAGATAGACGGTCTCGTCGACCATGCCGGCTGACAGGCGCTCGCGGCGCTTCAGCCCGCCGTGGGCGATGGCCAGCATGTCCTTGGCGACGTCCTGCGCCGTGCGTCCGGCGATCTCGGCCTTCAGCCCCACGCGGGCGGCGTCGACGCGCAGGCGGGCGCGATCCTCGCTTGTCCAGGTCTTGCAGAGATCCCAGGCGGCGGCCTGCGCCGCCGGATCGTAGAGCACGCCGGCCCACAACGCCGGCAGGGCGCAGAGCCGGCTCCACGAGCCGGCGTCGGCCCCGCGCATCTCCAGGTACTGCTTCAGCCGCACCTCCGGGAAGATGGTGCTGGCGTGGTCGGCCCAATCGGAGAGCGTCGGCTTCTCGCCCGGCAGCTCCGGCAAGTTCCCGGCCATGAAATCGCGGAACGAGCGGCCGGCGACGTCGATGTAGCGGCCCTCGCGCTTGACGAAGTACATCGGCACACCCAGGGCGTAGCGGGCATAGGCCTCGAAGCCGAAGCCGTCCTCGAACACGAACTCGAGCAGGCCGGTGCGGTCGGCGTCGGTGTCGGTCCAGATGTTGGCGCGGGCCGAGAGAAAGCCGTTGGGCTTGCCTTCCGTGAATGGCGAATTGGCGAACATCGCCGTGGCGATCGGCTGCAGCGCCAGGCTGACCCGGAACTTGGCGACCATGTCGGCTTCGCTGGCGAAGTCGAGGTTGGCCTGCACCGTGCAGGTGCGGAACATCATGTCGAGGCCGAGGGAGCCGACCTTGGGCATGTAGTCGCGCATGATCTTGTAGCGGCCCTTGGGCATGCGCGGGACATCGTCGCGCCGCCAGGTAGGCGAAAAACCGAGGCCGAGGAATCCCAGATTGAGGTCCGCGGCGACAGCCTTGACCTCCTCCAGGTGGCGGCTGGTCTCGGCGCAGATCTCGTGCATCGAGTCGAGCGGCGCGCCGGAGAGCTCGAATTGGCCGCCGGGCTCGAGGCTGACGTTGGCGGCGCCACGCGAGAGGCCGATGAGGGTCTCGCCGCCGGCGTCGTTGTGCTCGGTGGTCGGCGACCAGCCGAAGCGCATCAGGCCTTCCATCAGGGCGCGGATACCGTCCGGACCGTCATAGGGTACGGGCGCATCGGCCCCGCGGCGAAAGACGAACTTCTCGTGCTCGGCCCCAACGCGGAACGTCTCAGGGTCTTTGGATCCCTGGGCGAACCAGCCGGCGAGGTCGGCGAACGCCAGCGGGCGGTCGTCGGTAATCGTCCCGGCCATACGGTCCCCCAATGGTGGCGCGCCCTTCCCGCCTTAAGCGCAAGTAGGCGCCCGGCGAGCAAAGCTCAAGCAGCCCGGCAATCCGCGAGATTCGCTTGCCAAAACGTCAACGCGGCGGAATCGCCGGGTTGGCCAATCAGTGTGGTGGAACGCGCCCGCGGATCCGGTCGAAACCGGCCTTGACGGAACTGAACCGCGCCTCGATGAACGGCTCGAACTCATTGTCGGTGAAGATATACGGCCAGTCTTCCTCGATCCCCTCGCGAACCAGCTCGCCGACGTAGAGCGGGTCGATGCCGCCGGCGACGCGATCGCGAACATTGCCCAGCCATGTGGCGACCTCAGCCGATGGCGCCCCATCTGCGGCGGGCAGGGCGCCCGAGAACCGCTCGGGCAGGTTTCGAACCGAGTCGATGATCTGAGTCCGGATGAAGCCCGGGCACAGCACCGAAACGCCGATGCCCCGCGGCGCCAGTTCGACGCGCAGCCCCTCCGACAGCGCCACGACGCCATATTTGGTCACGTTGTAGGGGTTGCCGCCGCCGGAGATCAGCCCGGCGATCGAGGCGGTGTTGACGATGTGACCGCCCTGGCCGTGACGCTCGATCAGGGGGCCGAAGATCTCGACGCCCCAGATCACCGCCATCAGATTGACGCCGATCGTCCAATTCCAGGCGGCGTCGGTCCAGGCGCCATAGCCGCCGCCGCCGGTCACGCCGGCATTGTTGTGCAGGATGTGGACCTCGCCGTACCGCGCCACAGTGGCGTCCGCCGCCGCCCGCAGTTCGGACTTGAGCGAAACATCCGCCACCACGGCGTCGACATCGGCATTCGTGCGCTTGAGCTCGGCCACCGCCTTGTCGAGCGCCTGCCGCTCAATATCGCACATCATCACCTTGACCCCGGCTTGGGCCAGGCGCGTGGCCACCCCCAAGCCGATGCCCGACGCCGCGCCGGTGATGAAGGCTGTCTTGCCCACCAGATCTTTCATGCTTCCTCCTAGGATTTGACGCCCGTCTGCGCGGGCCGGGCTCGACGGTATCTCGGTCTATGGCCGCACGAACTTGAGGGCGAACTGGCTGCTGTGGCCGCGGATGGCGGGATCGAAGACCGGCTTGGAGAGATCATCGGCGGGTCGCTCGAGGAACTTGCCCTCGCCGACCAGCTTGAAGCCGGCCGCCTCCACCTCAGCGATCACCTGCGCCTTGGAGATGCGGTGCAGGGTGGCGATCTCGTCCGTGGTCGTCCCTGGCTTCGCCTCGTGGTCGAGGATGAAGTAGACGCCGCCAGGCTTCAGGGCGGCGAACACGGCCTTGTTGAAGACCGCCATGTCGACGTGGCCGTACTTTTCGATGTGAAGGTCGTGATAGTTCTGGGTGGTCCAGACGAGGTCCGCGCGCCCTGGCAGCGCGAGCTGACCCCAGGGTTGGGCGCTGAAGGTCAGGTTGGGTCGATTGAGCTCGGCGACAACTTTCTGGTCGGCGGCGACGTCATCCTTCCAGCCGGCGTTCTCGATACTCCAGACCGCGCCTTTGGGGCCGACGACGTCGATCAGCAGGCGGGTGTAGTAGCCGCCCTCGGGCGCCAGTTCGGCCACCTTCATGCCGGGTTTGACGCCGGCGAAGGCCAGCGTTTCGACCGGGTCGCGCAGGGTGTCGTTCGCAACCTCCGCCTTGGGCCGTGAGGCGTCGGCGATGGCGGCCGCGATGGGAGACGGAGTATCGGCGGCCAAGGCGGCCCCGGCGGTCAGAGCGAGAAACGCACAGGCGACGACCACCTTCATCGAGGATCCTCCCGGGCGACAGAGGCCAGCGTCTTCGTAAACGGGCGCGCCTAACCGGCCACGATCTTGCTCCCAGCGCAACAATGACGACAGCGCCCGGCGCCATCAAAACTGGACGCCGCACGAAACCCCGAATGTCACTCCCTGCGGACCCGGAGCACTGCTCGCGGGGTTGTCGGCCGCGACTCGCGGGCGGCAGCCTTTTTTGGGCTTTTCGGCGAGAAACGGGTGCTGGAGGAAACGGTCACGCTCGGCGGCCGCCTCGAAGATGGCGCGCTTTCCGGGCTCGACGCCGAGACTTGCCGTCTCCGACGCACGCTCTGTGGCGGCCGCCAGCCGATCGCGACAGTGCTCCCGCTCAGCCGGCGTGAGCGCCATGAAATCGGCGTGGTCACAACCGAGGCCGCGCCGCAGGGCCGCAGCGAGATCCGCGTTCGCCGCCGGCGTCGCAGGCGCCGCCGGCAGGGTTGGTTCAATCGGTTGGGTCGCCGTCGCTGCGGGGCGCGGCGCCGGCCTGGAAAGTCCGCGCTTGGGTCCGGTTTGGGTTGCGGAGGGCCGATTGCGTCGGGCCACCGGCATCGTCGGAAGCGTCAACTGGACCTCGATCGCGCGACCTGGCTCATAGTCACTCTGAATGCGACCGCTGAGCGCCAGGATGGCCAGGAACCCGGTGTTCGCCGCCACCGAGACCACAACGCCCAGAGTCCACCGTCGAGCTTGCGCGCGTGGGCGTCTTAGCTCGGTAGCGGCCACTCGATTTCCCCGGAGATGCCGAAAGCTCTGCAGTGGCAATGTCGGAATGATGGCGGGGCTTGGTCGCAGACCCGATCTAGCTTAACCTTTGGAACTAGGCGGGGGCCTCGGCATGACATCGATCGCTATCGGCGGCTTTCCGGCCCGGCCGAATGCAGATCGCAACGCATTCCTGTTCCTGACCTTGTTGGTCTGGGCCGGCGTGCTGTCGGGGTTCGGGACGGACAGCTTCGACCATGTGCGCAAGCACGGGTTGGACTATCCGCTCATCGTCCACTTTCACGCCGTGGTCTTCGTCAGCTGGCTGACGTTGTTCACCACGCAGGTGGCGCTGATCCGCAATGGGCGGCCCGACCTGCACCGACGGCTGGGCATGGCTGGCGCGGCGCTTGCGGCCGTGATGCTGGCGCTGGGTCCGGCCACGGCCGTGACGGTCGACGCCGCGCGGTTCGTCGCCAAGGGCAGGACGCCGGAGTTCCTGGCTGTCCAGCTGACCGACATCCTGGCCTTCGCCGGGCTGACCGGAACCGGGTTGCTGCTCCGCGGGACGCCCTCGGCGCACAAGCGGCTGATGCTGCTCGGGCTGATCTACATCAGCGACGCCGGGTTCGCCCGGTTCCTGAACCCCCTATTCGCCGCGCCCCTCGGCGATGGGTTCTGGGGTGAGCTGGCGCAGCTCTATCTCGGCAGCGACCTGCTGGTATTGGGCCTCGGGGTCTATGACCTGGCCACGCGCCACCGCCTGCACCCGGTCTATATCGCCGGCGCGATCTGGATGGTCGGGCTGCAACTCACCGCCCGGACGCTGCTGCACAGCCCGGGCTGGCTGGCCGTCTCAATGCGGCTGATCGGTCACTGACGACCGGACGCCGGTCCAATCCCCCACACTCGCTTGCCATAGCGTCAAGGCCGCGATCGCGGCGGAATCGGCGCGCAGGATGCGCGGACCGAGATTGACCGGAACGGCGCCCGGGACGGCGCGTACGGCCGATCGCTCCTCAGGACTGAAGCCGCCCTCGGGGCCGACGAGGATCGCCCAGGGGCCCGCCGGCTGGCCCGCCAGGGCCTCGAGCACCGGTCTGGCGTCGCCAGCCTCGTCGCAGAACATCAGCCGGCGGGCGGCCGGCCAGGCGGCGAGGACGTCGGCCAGCCGCGCTTCGGATAGGATCTCCGGGACGTCCAGCCGGCCGGTCTGCTCGGCGCCTTCCACGGCGATGGCGGATAGACGCGCGATGTTGGCCCGGCCAGCGTTGGTGCGCGAGGTGGTCACGGGCAGGACGCGACGGGCCCCGAGCTCGGCGGCCTTCTCGGCTATGGTTTCCAGCCGGGCGCGCTTGACCACTGCAACGATCAGATCGAGGTCGGGCGGCTGCGTCTGGGGGCGTTCCTGCATGATGAGGGCCAATGCCGCCGCACGCTTGCCGACACTGACCAGCCGGGCGCGCCACTCGCCGTCGCGGCCGTTGAACAGCCGCAGTTCGTCGCCGGCTTTGAGCCGCATGACGTTTGCGAGGTAATGAGTCTGGTCGGGACCGATCGCGAGTTCTCCGCCCTCGCGCAGGTCGTCTTCGACATAGAGGCGGATCACGGGCGAGTCTCCAGAGGAGCGACATGGCCGAAGACCATTCCTACAAGAAGAATCTGCGCCAGCTCCAGATCGGTCTGGTGCGCTACCAGCAATGGGCCATCAAGACCGGCGGCAAGGCCCTGGTGATCGTTGAGGGTCGCGACGGCGCCGGCAAGGACGGCACCATCGCCCGCGTCACCGCCCATCTCGCCCCCCGCAACACCCGCGTCGTCTCCCTGCCCAAGCCTTCGGAGCGCGACCGTTCGGAGTGGTATTTCCAGCGCTATGTGCGCCACCTGCCGGCCCACGGTGAGATCGTGCTCTTCAACCGCTCCTGGTACAATCGCGCCGGGGTCGAGCCGGTGATGGGCTTCTGCACGCCGGAGGAGCACCGGCTCTTCCTGCAAGAGGCGCCGCACATGGAGCGGATGCTTGAGCACGCCGGCGTCCGGGTGCTGAAGATCTGGCTCGACATCTCCAAGGACGAGCAGGCCGCGCGCCTCGACGCCCGCGAGACCGATCCGCTGAAGCGCCTCAAGAACAGCGACCTCGACCGCGTCGCTCAGACCAGGTGGAATGCCTACTCCGAGGCCCGCGACGAGATGCTTGAGGCAACGAACACGACCCACGCGCCCTGGACCTGCGTCCGCGCCAACCACAAGAAGCCCGCCAGGCTCAACGTTATCCGCTTCATGCTGCACGCCCTGGCCCCGAAAGACATCCGCGACGACTTCGAGCCGCCGGAACCCGGCGTGCTGTTCGCCTTCGACAAGAGCGCCCTGACCGATGGCCGGCTCGAGAAATAGGGCGCTCGTGCAGCTGATCTTCCTTCACGGCCCGGGCGCGGTCGGCAAGCTGACGGTGGGCCAGGCGCTCGCGGCGAGGACGGGCCTGCCCCTCTTCCACAATCATCTGGTGGTCGACGCGGCGCTGTCGGTGTTCCCGTTCGGCAGCCCGCAGTTCGTTCGTCTGCGGCATGAGTGGTGGCTGGCGATGTTCGACGCCGCCGCCGAGGCCGGCCGCTCGCTGATCTTCACGTTTGCGCCTGAGACCAGCGTTCCGGAGAACTTCCCGGCCGAAGCCCTGGCGACGGTCGAGCGCCACGGCGGCGGCGTGCGGTTTGTGGCCCTCACCTGCGACGAGGCGGTCCGCGAAGGCCGCATCGAGGCGCCCTCGCGGGCTGGCTGGGGCAAGGTGAATTCGCTGGCGCTGGCCCGCGAGCTTCGAGCCCTGGGATCGAACGCCTTCCCGCCCCTGCCGGCCGAGCTCACGGTGGATACCGGCGCGCTCGACCCCATCGCGGCCGCCGCGCGGATCGCAGATTTCCTCGAACTGCCAACAGCGGCTGCTTAGCACTAGCGAGCGCTACGCTCCCTCGCCCCCGCTTGCGGGGGAGGGGGTTGAAGAAGTCCTGGCTTGATTGCCGTCACACGCGGCGCGAAGTGAGACGCCGAAGACGCGAGGAGCAGGGAATGGATTACGTCCGACTGGGATCGACGGGCCTGAAGGTCTCAAGGCTGTGCCTGGGCTGCATGACCTACGGCTCGCCGAAGTGGCGGCCCTGGGTGCTCGACGAGGAACAGTCCCTCCCCTTCTTCAAGGCGGCGATCGAGGCCGGGATCAACTTCTTCGACACCGCCGACGTCTATTCGCAGGGTGAGAGCGAGCGGGTCACCGGCAAGGCGCTCAAGGAATACGCCAAGCGCCACGAGGTGGTGATCGCAACCAAGGTGTTCAGCCCCATGGGATCGGGCCCGAACGACCGCGGCCTCTCGCGCAAGCACATCATGGACGCCATCGACCGCAGCCTGACCCGGCTCGGCGTCGATTGCGTCGACCTCTACCAGATTCACCGCTTCGATCCGGAGACCCCGATCGAGGAGACCTTGGAGGCGCTCAACGACGTCGTCCGCGCCGGCAAGGCCCGCTACATCGGCGCGAGCTCGATGTACGCGTGGCAGTTCATGAACATGCTCAACGTGTCCAAGGCCCGTGGCTGGACATCGTTCGTCTCCATGCAGCCGCAGTACAACCTCGTCTATCGCGAGGAGGAGCGCGAGATGCTGCCGCTGTGCCGCGAGCTGGGCATCGGCGTCATCCCCTGGTCGCCGCTGGCGCGCGGGTTCCTGGCCGGCGGCCGCGCGGCGCCAAAGGAGGGCAACACCGAGCGGGCCCGCAGCGACGAATTCTCGCCCCGGCTGTATTACCGCGACGCCGACCACGCCGTGGTGGACGCCTTGACCAAGATCGCCACGGACCGCGGCCTGCCCAACATGCAGGTGGCCCTGGCCTGGGTGCTGTCGAAGGCCGCAATCACTGCCCCGATCATCGGCGCTTCCAAAGCCCATCACATCGCCGACGCCGTCGCCGCGCTGGCGGTCAAGCTCACCGACGAGGAGACAGCCGCGCTGGAGGCGGCCTATCAGCCCAAGCCGGTCCTGGATCACGTATGAGGCCAGACGCCGACACCATCGAGCGCAGCCTGGAGATTGCGGCCGAGCGCGGCGGCGATCTCGCGCCGGCCGTCTACGCCCGCCTTTTCGCCCGCCATCCGGAGACGGAGGCGCAGTTCGTCCGCGACACCACCGGCGCGGTGCGTGGCGAGATGCTGGCCCGGGTGTTCGAGATGGTGCTCGACTACGTCGGCGAGGGCGCCTACGCCCAGGGAATCATCCGCAACGAGGTGGTTACGCACGACGGCTACGGCGTGCCGCCGGACATCTTCCCGCTGTTCTTCGAGGTCGTCGCCGAGACCCTGCGCGAGACCGCGGGCGAGGCCTGGACGCCGGACATGACCGTGGCCTGGGACGACCTCCTGGCTGACTTCCACCGCTTCGCCACCCATGCCTGATCTTTCCGCGCGTCAGGCGCGCCGCATCGCCGTGCACGCGCAGGGCCTGGCTCGCCCCCGCCGCCATGCCGAACCCGGCGCGCGGCATCTGAAGCGCCTGGCCGCCGATCTCGGAGTCATTCAGATCGACTCGGTGAACGTGCTTACCCGCACTCACTACCTGCCGGCCTTCGCGCGTCTGGGCGCCTATCCGCGTGAGGCCTTGGAGTCCGAGGCCTGGGGCAAGAAGCCCTCGCTGTTCGAATATTGGGGCCACGAATGCTCCCTGCTGCCGATTGAAACTCAGCCCTTGTTCCGCTGGCGCATGGAGCGGGCCCGGGCCGGCGAGACCTGGACGGGCCTCGCGCGCTTCGGCCGCGAGCGGGCCGACTACATCGACGAGGTTCTGAAGCGCATCGAGCGCGAGGGGCCGCTCACCGGCGGCGACTTCGCCAATGAGAAGCGCCAAACGGGATGGTGGGAGTGGAGCCACGGCAAGCAGGCCCTGGAGTGGCTGTTCTGGGCCGGCCTGATCACCACAAAAACTCGACGCGGTTTTGAGCGGGTCTACGACCTGACCGAGCGGGTGATCCCGGCGAAGGTGCTGAACGTTGCGACCCCGAGCGAAGCCGAGGCCCATCGCGAACTGATCCGCCGGGCCGCCCGGGCCCTGGGCGTCGCCACCGAAGGCGACCTGCGGGACTATTTCCGCATGCCCGTGGACGGCTTCAAGGCGCGCATCGCCGAGCTGGTCGAGGCCGGAGAACTCCAGCCCGTGAAGGTCCAAGGCTGGAGCCAGCAAGCCTATCTGGACCCCGGCGCCAGGGCGGCCAGACCTGATGGCGCGATGGCCTTGCTCTCGCCGTTCGACAACCTGATCTGGCGGCGCGAGCGGGCCGAGCGCCTGTTCGGCGTGCGCATTCGGATCGAGATCTACACGCCGGCGGAGAAGCGCCAGCACGGCTACTACGTGTTGCCGTTCCTGCAGGGCGAGGCGATCACCGCGCGCTGCGACCTCAAGGCCGATCGCGCCGCTGGCGCGCTCCGCGTGCAGTCCGCCCACCTCGAGCCGCACGCGGATGTCGCGCACGTGACCGGCCCGCTGGCGGCGGAGCTGCGCCTGATGGCGGGTTGGCTTGGGCTGCCGGAAGTGGAAGTCCACGGCCACGGCGCCTTGGCGCAGGCCTTGCGCCAAGCCTAGTCCACGCGTTCCGCCGCCATCGTCGCCACCCGCTCGCGCGTCTCCTGGTCAGCGGGGAAGAAGCACTCGATGATCAGCTCCGAGAGCGTGACGTCCAGCGGTGAGTCGAAGACCATGGTGGTGGTGAGGAAGCTGAGCGGTCCGGCCTCGCTCATCAGGCGGAAGGGAATGAGCGGGCGACCCTCGACGACCGCCGGACCCTCCTCGCCGCCGTAGGACTTCAGCTCGGCGTAGAGCTCGCTCAGGGCCTCGTCGGCCGTGGCGGCGATCTGGGCGCGCACGCGCGAAAGGACGTGGGCGCGCCATTCCTCCAGATTGAGGATGCGCGGCCCCAACCCCTTGGGGTGCAGGGTGAGGCGCAGGGCGTTGACCGGCGACGTCAGGAGCTCTTCGGCCACGCCATCGTACATCCGCGGCAGGGAGCGGTTGGAGGCAAGGATGTTCCAGCGCCGGTCGACGGCGAAGGCCGGGTACGGAAGATGCCCCTTCAGCACCAGATCGATCACCTCCCAGACGCCGCGCATCTCCGGCGCGTCCAGGTCGCGCTCGGGATACATCGGCGCGAAGCCGCCGGCCGCCAACACCACGTTGCGTTCGCGCATCGGGATCTCCAGGTGGTCGGCGAGGGCAAGGATCATCCGGCGGCTCGGCTGGGCGCGGCCGGTCTCCACGAACGACAGGTGGCGGGTGGAGATCTCGGCCTCCAGCGCCAGATCGAGCTGGCTCATCCGCCGGCGCTGGCGCCAGAGGCGGATGTGGTCCCCGGCGTGTGGGGCGTGATGGCGGGTGACGGCTTCGATTGCGGTCATGCCAGGACGATAGCGCGCCACAAGCGGTCCTGCGATGACCTCGCAGGTAATGGACCTTTGGCCCCCGAATACCCATCTATCAATTAGGAGTACGGGAGCGTGGCGCAATGAATCTCCTCGATCGAATTCTATCCAACCCGATGCCGATGGCCGAACATCTCGGCGTCGAGTTCCTCGAGGCCGAATGCGACCAGGTCACCGCCTGGATGCAGACCGGACCCGAGCACCGCACGGTCGGCGACGCCGTGCACGGCGGGGTGATCATGGCCTTTGCCGACAGCCTGGGCGGGGCGACAGCCTTCCTCAACCTGCCGGACGGCGCCAAGGGCACCACGACGCTCGAGAGCAAGACCAACTTCATCGCCGCCGCGCCGGCGGGCTCGAGCCTGGTGGGCGTGGCCAACGTGCTGCACCGCGGCCGGCGCACTCAGGTGGTGCAAACCCGCGTGGAGACCGGTCAGGGCCGGGTGGTGGCCTTCGTCACCCAGACCCAGATGACCCTGTTCCCCGAACCGGGCCGCGAATGGAGCGAGGATTACCTCGCGCGTAATCGACTGGAGGATGCGGAGGCCTGACGATCCGGGGGTCAACCTCGAACAAGGAGACCCCAATGTCGGATCCCAAGACCATCGCCAGCGACTACATCGCGCTCTGGAACGAGACCGACGACGCGGCGCGCAAGCGCCGACTCGTGAACCAGTGGACCGCGGACGCCAACTTCATCGATCCCCTGGCCAAGGCCGTCGGACCGGTGGAGATGAGCGCCTTCATCGCCGGCGTACATGAGCGCTTTCCCGGCTATCGCTTCGCACTGCGAGGCGAACCGGGTGGTTTCGGCGACCACGTGCGCCTGTCGTGGTCGCTCGGCCCGGCCGGCGAAGAACCGCCGATCGAGGGCAGCGATGTGCTGACCCTCAAGGACGGCCGCGTCGACGCCGTGATCGGCTTCTTCGACAAGGTGCCCGCGCCCGCAAACTAAGTGCGTCATCCCGGCCGAGGGCGGAGCCCGAGAGCGGGGACCCAGGGGCGGCGGGCACGGCGCTCACGGCCCCTGGGTCCCGCATCTCCGGACGCCTGACAGCGTCCTGCGTGCGGGATGACGCAGTATAGAGGCGGCTGCGCCGCTCGCTCACGCCCCCAGCGTCACCGCATGCAGGCGGGCGTAGGCGCCGCCCCTGGCCACCAGATCGGCGTGGCGGCCTTCCTCGACAACCCGGCCGTCCTCGAACACCAGGATGCGGTCGGCCCGACGCACGGTGGAGAGGCGATGGGCGATGATGATCGTCGTCCGGCCGGCCATGAGCTCCTCGGTCGCCGCCTGCACCTGCTGCTCGGTCTCGACGTCGAGCGAGGAGGTGGCTTCGTCCAGCACCAGGATCGGGGCGTCGGCCAGGAAGGCGCGGGCGATCGCCACGCGTTGGCGCTCGCCGCCGGAGAGCTTGACGCCGCGTTCGCCCACCAGGGTGTCGTAGCCCTTGGGCAGGGCGGCGATGAAGTCGTGGGCCCGCGCCCGCCGGGCGGCGAGTTCGATCTCGTCAGTCGTGGCGTCGGGGCGGGCGTAGGCAATGTTCTCGGCGATCGTACGATGGAAGAGAGACGGGTCTTGCGGCACCACGGCGACCGACTGGCGCAGGCTGCCTTGCGTCACCGTGGCGATGTCGGCCCCGTCGAGCAGAATGCGGCCGCCCTGCAGGTCGTAAAGTCGCTGGATCAGCTTGACGAAGGTCGACTTGCCAGAGCCGGTCGGACCGACGAGCGCCAGCCGCTCGCCCGGCGCGATGCGCAAGGAAAAGTCCTGGTAGATCGGCGCGGGCGAGGATTTGTAGGCGAAGGTGACGTGATCGAAGACGATCTCGCCTTCGAGGGGATGAATGTCCGGCGCGCCCGGCGCGTCGGCCACCTGGGGCGACAGGGTGGCGTAGCGGGCCACGTCCTCGATGTCGGCCAGGCCTCGCTGCAGCATGCGGATACTTTCGCCGAGGTCCCTCAGATAGCCGTTCATCAACAGGAAGGCGGTGACGATGAAGGCGACGTCGCCCGCGCCGGCGTGACCAGCCGCCCAACGCAGGATGACGAGGCCGGTCAGGCCGCCTTGCAGGATCGCCAGCAGCCCGTTCTGGAACAGCCACACGTCGGTGTAGCGGTTCCAGGTGAAATTGGCCGCCCGGCGCCAGTCGGCGGTGACGAGGCCGATGCGCGCCTCCTCGCGCCGCTCGGCGCCGAAAGCCCTGACGGTTGGGTTGGACGAGATCGAGTCCGCCAGCGCCCCACCGATGCGCGAGTCCATCGCCACCGAGCGCAGGTTGGCCTTGCGCACCACCACCGCATTGGCGACCACGTTGGAGACCACATAGACCGTCACCATGGCCAGAGAGAACACCCCAACCAGAGGCCAGCGCAGGATCATCTGGACGGACAGGCCGACCAGCACCAGCAGCGCTGGCGCGATGGAGAAAACCAGGGAGTCGGCGACCGTGTCGTAACCCCACATGGCGCGCGACAGACGCCGCACCGTGGCCCCGGCGAAGGTGTCGCCGTGCCAGTCGGCGGAGAAGGACTGCACGCGGGCGAAGCCGTCGTTGGTGATCGTCTCCATGACCAACACCGCCAGGCGGATCCAAAAACGCGCGGCGACGTTGCGCGACAACGACGCTGCGAGGAAGACGCCGACGAACAGGCCGAAGGCGCGCCAAGCCTCTCCCACGTGGCCATGGCCGGCCGCCGCGGCGTCGATCATCGCCTTGCTGGCGGAAGGCATGAACAGCTCGAAACCGATCGCCGCCAGGACGAACGCCACCGTGCCGGCAAACAGCCACGGCCGCCGGCGCCAGTAGCCGGCGATGAACGCCAAGACCTTGGCGTTGGACAGCACCCGGGATCGGGTGGCCTCGTCGTCTTCGTACTGTTCCATGGCCCCGCGCTCAAATAGTCCCAGCAACGGTTGGGCGGGAGGGCGGAGTCGACGATTGCGGCACAGCGTGGCCGGAAAGTTGCAGGCTTGCCACGGCGCGCCGGCCGCGTGTTTATCCGGCCCATGACACCCGGCCAGCCACTGCCCGACGCCGCTCCGGCCAACTGGGTGGATCGGTATGCGCCGGCGGCCTGGCGGCCGTGGCTGAAGCTCGGCCGTTTCGACCGACCGACCGGGATCTGGCTGCTCATGCTGCCCGGCTGGCAGGGAATCGCGCTGTGGGACGCCGAGGCGGGCGCCTGGCCGAACCTGCGGTTGCTCGCCCTCTTCGCCCTCGGCGCGGCGCTGATGAGGGCCGCCGGCTGCGCCTTCAACGACATCGTTGATCGCGACATCGACGCCCGGGTGGCCCGCACGGCCGGCCGGCCGGTGGCCAGCGGCCAGATCGGCGTCGGCGCCGCCTGGATGTTCGTGATCGCCTGCTCTCTGACGGGTCTCCTCATCCTGCTGACGCTCAACCTGCTCAGCCTGTTCCTCGGTGTCTGCTCCCTGGCGCTGGTCGCCGCCTACCCGTTCATGAAGCGGATCACCTGGTGGCCGCAGGCCTGGCTCGGCCTGACCTTCAACTGGGGCGCGCTGCTCGGCTACGCGGCCGCCCAGCCCGGGCCGCCCGGCCTGCAGACCCTGGGTCTCGCCATCCGGGCCTGGAGCAGCGGCGTGAACCTCGCGCTCTACACGCCGCCCCTGCCGGCCAGCGCCTGGCTGCTCTATGCCTCGCTGGTCCTTTGGACGCTGGGCTACGACACCATCTACGCCGTTCAGGACCTGGAGGACGACGCCCTCGCCGGGGTGAAGTCGTCGGCCCGGCGCCTTGGGGCCGCCGCGCCGCGGGCGGTGCTGCTGATCTATCTCGCCAGCGCGGCGCTGGCCCTCTTCGCCTGGCGCGAAGCCGGCCTGGGCCTCCCCTTCCTGCCCGTCGCCGCGGTCTATCTCGCCTTGCTGATCCGGCAGGCGTTGAAACTGCGCCTGACCGAGCCGGCCGCGGCGCTGGCGCTCTTCAACTCCAACACCTGGGCGGGGCTGATCCTCTTCGCCGCGATTGTCGCTGGCGGCGTGATCAGGCTCTAGGCATCGACGGCGAGGCTGCCGGCGTAGGCCAGGACAAGGCCCAGCAATGGATGGGCGACGGCGACGCTGAAACGATACCGGCCGGCCCGCTCGAAGCAGCGAGCGGAAATATGCGGCGCCAGGAAGCGAGGCAGCGGCGCGGGACCAAGCCGCCAGCCGACGAACCGCCAGCCGAAGCCCCGCGCACTTGGCGTGGATTCAAATCGAAACGCCAGCAGCCCGATCTGCTCCTCGAACGCGCCGAGGTGGTTCGGTAGATCGCGCAGCCGCGACCGAAAGCGGCGGTCGCCAAACCGACGAGTCCAAACCTCTCCGCCTGGGCGAGGTTCGATCGCCACTTCCAGATCATCGTAGCGCCCCGGCCCGGGCATGCCGGCGATCCGCCGCGCCAATCCAGCCACGCCCGCGCCGCCGCGGGCCTGCGCCCGGCCCTTGAACACCTTGGACGACAAGCCGCCGTGCACGGCCCTCACCGCCTCAGGAAGATCGTCGAAGGCTCCGCCCAGCAGCCGGCGGCTCAACGACCGATCGCGCGGCGCGCTGAACCGAAGCGACGTGCGGATTGGCAGGCCCTCAGCCTCGCAGCCGATCGCCTCGAGGTCGACCAAACCGGCGCAGACGTGGGCGCCGGACGTTTCCCGCCCGTTCATCCAGGCCCGCAGGACCGCAGCCGCCGGCAGCGTGGGCACGACCGGCCCGACGCCAGCTTCGGCGCACAGCGACCAACATCCGACGGCCGGCTCCCCGAGCCGGTCGAAACCATCGACGCGGACCATCATCCCGCCCCGGTCCGATCCGAACCGGGTCATCCAGCCCGAAAGCCGCGGCAGGATGCCGGCCAGCCATTCGTGCTTGGCGACCAGGCCGACCCGAACGAGCCCGGCCAGCAGCCACAGGCCGAGGTGCTCGGCCGGATTTTCCAGGCCCGCGAGGAATAGGGCGTCGCGGCGCGGCGCAAAGCGTTCGACCTGAAGGTCAAGATCGGGCGTCTCGGCCAGAGAGAGCCAGCGACCTCCGAGGCCTGGCATCTCCCGACGGCGCAGCAGGCCCCATCCGGTCCGCGCCCGCCACTGGCCGTCGACAAACACCCGCACCGGCCGGCCGACCCAGGACAGGGTGGCGCGAACGACCGAAGGGCCGCGTGGCGCGCGGGCCCCGGGGGCTATTGCCACCTCGATCCGGTCGATCGCTCGCCAGCCCCGACTGATCCGGGCGATCGCCGCGTGGCTGAGAGCGGGCGAAGAGCTGGCGCCGGTGACGGCGCACCGTCCGGCCTGCCGCGCCGCCGCATCCATGGCTTCGGAGAAGCCGGCGACGAAAGCGCGTCCGTCGGCGAGGTCGAGGTAATGCGCCCCGGCTTCGAGGGCGGCTTTGGCCAGACCGTAGTCGGAGCCTTGGAAAGACCCGGCGCAGTCCACCACCACCCAGGCACGCAACGCCGCCAGAGCCATTGGCGCCTGCCGGTCCAACACCGCGATCTCGACCGGGTTGGCCGCGCCGCCCGCTTCCAGCGAATGAGCCAGACTCTCCAGCGCCGCACGGCCGCGCGCAGCGAGCACAAGCGACGCGTCAGGCCAAGCCGACAACCGGCGCGCCAGGCGTTGACCGAAGACACCCGTTGCGCCGACCACGACGATCCGCGCCAACGCACCAGTCATGCGTCAGGCTCTTCGAGGATAAAGCGGGCCCGAACAGCCAGCGACGGAGCCGTGCAGACTCGCCGCTTGCCGAACCACTGGTAGCGGTGGGTGGCGATCCAGTCGTAGGCGCGGTCGCGCCAGGGTTCTGGAATCACACGGGCGAGGCGCAGCCAGCGCCAAGGCGCGTGCAAGCGGCCGAGAAGAGCCAGGACGGCGGCTGACTTCTGCAGGGCGCGGCCCTGGTCAAAGAACACGAAACTGAGGGGCTGGTCAGGATCGATGCCAGCGATCGCGGCCAGGGACCGGCCGTAGGGACTTTGGATCGGCGTGAAACGAATATCGGCGTTCGGCTCCATGGCCAGGACCAGCCGCACCGAACCCGAGCAGAGATTGCAGACTCCGTCGAACAGCCACACGCCGTCGGGAGACCGCCGGCCGCCGCTCACCCCGTCACCCGATTCCTCACCAGGTCGTCGACCGCCGAGGGATCGGCCAAGGTTGAGGTGTCGCCGAGGTTGGAGATGTCGCCCTCGGCCACCTTGCGCAGGATGCGGCGCATGATCTTGCCGGAGCGGGTCTTGGGCAGGGCCGGGGCCCACTGGATCACGTCCGGGGCGGCGAAGGGTCCGATCTCGGCCCGGACCCATTTGATCAGCTCGGCGCGCAGGGCCTCGCTCGGCGTCCGGTCGGCCTTGAGCGTCACATAGGCGTAGATGCCCTGGCCCTTGATGTCGTGCGGATAGCCGACCACGGCCGCCTCGGCCACGGCGTGGTGGGCGACCAGCGCGCTCTCGACCTCGGCCGTGCCCAGGCGGTGGCCGGAGACGTTGATCACGTCGTCGACGCGACCGGTGATCCAGTAGTAGCCATCCGCGTCGCGGCGGCAGCCGTCACCGGTGAAGTACTTGCCCGGATAGGTCGAGAAATAGGTCTGGAGAAAGCGCTCGTGGTCGCCGTAGACCGTGCGCATCTGGCCGGGCCAACTGTCGGTGATGCACAGGTTGCCGCTGACCGCGCCCTCGAGCGCCTTGCCCTCGGCGTCGACGATCTCGAGCTTCACGCCCGGCAAAGGCTTGGTGGCCGAGCCGGGTTTCAGCGCCGTCGCCCCAGGCAGCGGTGCGATCAGGGTTCCGCCGGTCTCGGTCTGCCACCAGGTGTCGACAATCGGGCAGCGGTCCTCGCCGACCACGCGGTGGTACCAGAGCCAGGCCTCCGGATTGATCGGCTCGCCGACTGAGCCGAGCAGCCGCAGGGACTGGCGCGAGGTCCGCGTCACCGGGGCGTCGCCCTCGCGCATCAGGGCCCGCAGCGCGGTGGGCGCGGTGTAGAAGATCTCGACCTGGTGCTTGTCGATCACCTCCCAGAAACGGCTGACGGTGGGCCAGGTCGGCACGCCCTCGAAGATCAGCGTCGTGGCTCCGTTGGCGAGCGGGCCGTAGACGATGTAGCTGTGGCCGGTCACCCAGCCGACGTCGGCCGTGCACCAGAAGATCTCGCCAGGTCGGTAGTCGAAGACCAGTTCGTGGGTCCACGACGCCCAGGTGAGATAGCCGCCGGTGGTGTGCAGCACACCCTTGGGCTTACCCGTCGACCCGGAGGTGTAGAGGATGAAAAGCGGGTCTTCCGCGCCCATCGGCTCAGGTGGGCAGTCGCCGGCGACCTTGGCGGCCTCGGCCTCGTAGGCGAAATCGCGGCCCGGCCGCATGGCGATGTCGGCGCCCGTGCGCCTGACCACCAGCACGCAGTCGACCGCCGGGCACTGCTCCAGCGCCTGGTCGACGTTGGCCTTGAGCGGCACGGCCCGACCGCCGCGCAGGCCCTCGTCGGCGGTGATGACGATGGTCGACTGGCAATCCTGGATGCGGCCGGCGATCGAGTCCGGTGAGAAGCCGCCGAAGATCACCGAGTGAACCGCGCCGATGCGCGCGCAGGCCAGCATGGCGAAGGCGGCCTCCGGGATCATCGGCAGGTAGATGGTGACCCGGTCGCCCTTCCTGACCCCATGCGCCTTGAGCACATTGGCCATGCGGCAGACCGCGGCGTGGGCCTCGCGGTAAGTGATCTTGCGGCTGTCGGCCGGATCGTCGCCCTCCCAGATGATCGCCACGGCGTCGCCGCGCGCCGCCAGGTGCCGATCGAGGCAGTTGGCCGAGGCGTTGAGCACGCCATCCTCGAACCAGCGGATGTGAAAGTCTTCGGCGTGGAAGGAGACGTCCTTGGCCCGGGTGAAGGGCCGGATCCAGTCGAGTCGGCCGGCGACCTCGCTCCAGAACCCCTCGGGATCGGCCTCGACGCGCCGCCAGGCCTCAGCGTAGCCGGCTTCGGTCATTTGCGCGCGCGCCGCCCAGTCGGCCGGAACGGGAAACACCTGATCTTCCATCGCGCGCGACTCCCTTTGCGGCTTTTTCGGCCACCTGCGGCGAATAAGCGAAGGCCGGCCTTGATCGCAAGCAGGTGCGGCCGCGGGCGCCACCGTTAATTCACCGATCTATCGGTCCCGGCGCCCCTCGTCGTCCGAGCCGTAGATTCACCTGTAGCGCGGCGATTTCTCCGTATTTGCGATGGCTTCAGCGCACCGCGAGAAGAGGTTATCCGCAGACCGCGCAGATGACGCCGATTGATTTAGGGGATGGCCATACCCGAAGCATCAGCGTCAGGGCTTCGGTTGCGCGCCGCAGGCGCGCGCTAAGACCTGCCAGCGGCCCCGAATCGCCAGCCGCCCACAGACATCAATCTGTGTCATCCGCATAATCTGCGGATAGAAAAATGCCCTTGCAGCGCCGACAGCTTTTCAAGGTTCACGATTTCAAAGACCTCAGCATTGCATTATGCAATCTCCGGCAGACCCCGGTCAAGGCTGGACGCGGCGGCTGTCGCGGGCCAAGGATCGGGGCATGCTCCTGCACCTCTCAACCTGGCCCGAGATCGAGGCTTATCTGAAGCATTCGACGGCCATCGTCGTGCCGATCGGCTCCAACGAGCAGCATGGGCCGACGGGCCTGCTCGGCACCGACTGGCTGTGCCCCGAGATCATCGCCCGCGAGGCGGAGAAGACCTCCGACCTGCTGGTGGCGCCGACCTTCAACATCGGCATGGCCCAGCACCACCTGAACTTTCCGGGCACCATCGCCCTGCGTCCGTCGACGTTCATGGCCGCCATCGGCGACTGGACGCGCTCGCTCGCCCACCACGGTTTCACCCGCATCTTCTATCTCAATGGCCACGGCGGGAACGTCGCCACCATCGAGGCGGCCTTTTCAGAACTCTACGCCGAGGCGAGTTTCACTGGTCGGCGCGCGGGCTTCGCCTGCAAGCTCGTCAACTGGTGGGACCTCAAAGGCGTCTTCAGGCTGGCCCAGCAGCAGTTTCCGGTCGGCCACGGCAGCCACGCCACCCCGTCGGAGATCGCCGTCACCCAGTGGGCCTATCCGGACCACATCAAGTCGGCCAACTACGCTCCACAGATCGCCCCGACCGGGCCGATCCGCGAAGCGGCCGACTTCCGCGCCCGCTTCGCCGATGGACGCATGGGCTCTGATCCCGGCCTGGCCACGCCTGAGAAGGGCGGCGAACTGGTCAAGCTTGCCTCGGCCTCGCTGATCGAGGCTGTCCACGCCTTCGCCGGCGAACCTACGCCGGCGTGAGGACGATCGGCCTGATCGGCGGCCTGAGCTGGGAGAGCTCGGCCGAATACTACCGCATCCTCAACCAGGCCGTGCGCAATCGCCTGGGCCCGACCGCCTCGGCGCGCATCGTGATGTGGTCGTTCGACTTTTCCGAGATCGAGCGCCTGCAGCATGATGAGCAGTGGACTGAGCTGGCCCAGATTATGGCCGACGCCGCGCGCCGTCTCGAAGGCGCCGGGGCCGATGTCCTGCTGATCTGCAGCAACACCATGCACCGCATGGCTGAGAAGACGCAGGCGGCGGTGTCGATCCCGTTGCTGCACATCGCCGACCCGACCGCCGAGGCGATCCGGGCCGCCGGCCTGGACCGGATCGGCCTGCTCGGCACAGCCTTCACCATGGAGCAGGCCTTCTACAAAGGCCGGCTGGCCGCGGCGCACGGCCTGGAGGTGCTGACGCCGGACGCCGACGACCGGGCGATCGTTCACCGCATCATTTACGAGGAGTTGGTGGCGGGAATCGTCGAACCGGCCTCGCGCGCGGCCTATCGCGAGATCATCGCCCGCCTGATCGCCCGCGGCGCTCAAGGGATCATCCTCGGCTGCACTGAGATCATGCTGCTGGTCGGCCCCGACGACAGCGCCGTCCCGCTCTTCGACACCACGGCGCTGCACGCCAAGGCGGCGGTCGAGTTCGCGCTCGGCTAAGAAGGACGGTTGCTTTGATGTCTCCCTCCCCTTGATGGGCGGACCGACCGCAGGTCGGGACGGGTGGGGTGGCCGCACCACCCCCTCCGTCTTGCTACGCAAGACACCTCCCCCATCAAGGGGGAGTAGGTCCTTCCGCAGCTTGCCTCCGCTCCCGTTTGTAACGAACGGCCCCTTTCGTTCGAATTCGAAGAGCCGCAGCAAGGAGGATCGAGATGCACAAGGCCCCTCTGATCGCCGCCCTGATCGCCGCGGCGCTCCCCGGCTGCGCGCCGGCCCGGCCCGTCGTCGTCGAGCTCTTCACCTCCGAGAGTTGCTCGTCATGTCCGCCGGCTGACGCTTATCTGACCGATCTGACCCAGAATCGGCGCGACGTCCTGCCCCTCGCCTTCCATGTCACCTATTGGAACGGCCTCGGCTGGAAGGATCCCTTCTCGCTGCCGGCCGCGACCGAGCGGCAGGCCGCCTACGCCGCCAGGCTTGGCGGCGGCTCCTACACCCCTGAGATCGTCATCGACGGCCGCAGTGGCCACATCGGCTCGCGTCGGGGCGAGGTCGAGGCGGCCATCGGGGCGGCGCAGCGCGCTGCAAGCGCCGGGCCCAAGGTCAGCGTCACCCGAGGTCAGGGCGGCGTGACGGTTCAGGTCGGCGCGGGCGCCGGCGCGGCGAGCGTGATTCTGGTCGGTTTCGATATTCGCCATACCACCCAGATCGGCGGTGGGGAGAACGGCGGCCGCACGCTCATCGACAGTAACGTCGTCCGCTCGATCCGGCCGGTGGGGAGTTGGTCCGGCAAGCCGCTGCGCACAACGGCGCCGATTCCCGTCGGGGAGCGCATCGCTATCCTGCTGCAGGCGCCGGACGGCGCCATCCTCGGCGCGGCGCGCGAGCCGGGCTAGGACCTGCAATCAGGTCAGCGCCAGCTCGGTTCGCTCCTCGACCGGCCTCGTTCGCATGCCGGCCGCCCGGGTCGAGGTCGCTCCAATCAAAACGCGCACAGAAATGGTGCGGGCGCGAAACAAAACACCGTGGCCAACACCGATGTGTGTTAAGGTAAAGTTACCGTCGAGTGCGAGGCCCACCTGTTAGGGGGCGTGACCTCTCTGTCGCCGCGCCGGGTACGACCCTCAATTCGCGAGTCTCCGGCTCCCGTGAAAGGCCGCCCATGGCCGCCGTCCCACCGATTGCTCCCGATGTCGCCCACAGCCTCGCCCTGGCGATGGTCGCCGCATCCGAGGCCCCAGTCCTGCTGCTCGACGGGGATCTGGTGGTGATTGCGGCGAGCGAATCCTTCTGTCGTTCGTTCGAGATCGACCCGACAGCAACCTCCGGACTGCCGGTCTTCGAGCTTGGCTCGGGGGAATGGAACGTGCGCCAGCTGCGTGCTCTGCTCAAGGCTGTAGGCTCGGGAATGGCCGCCGTGCCGGCCTACGAAATGGGGCTCGCGAGAGACGGCAGGGAGCCCCGGCAACTGGTGGTCACCGCCCATAAGCTTGAGTTCGGCGATACGGAACACGTCCGCCTGCTGGTGACGGTGTCCGATGTCACCGAGGCCCGCATTGCCGAGAAGCTTAAGGATGATCTGCTGCGAGAGAAGGCCATCCTGTTGCAGGAGGTGCAGCATCGGGTCGCCAACAGCCTGCAGATTATCGCCAGCGTGCTGATGCAGAGCGCTCGGAACGTTCAATCGGAAGAAACCCGCACCTACCTGCACGACGCGCATAGTCGCGTGATGTCGATCGCCACGGTGCAGAAACAGCTCGCGGCCTCGCGCCTGGGCGATGTGGAGCTTCGGCCCTATTTCACCCAGCTATGCGAAAGCCTGGGCGCGTCGATGATCCGCGATCATGATCGCCAATCGATCGAGGTCCACACCGATGACAGCGCCGTCTTGGCCGATGTCTCGGTGAGCCTGGGGCTGATCGTCACCGAGTTGGTGATCAACGCCTTGAAACACGCCTTTCCCGGCGGTCGCGGCGGCACGATAAAAGTCGACTATCTTTCCCACGGACCCAACTGGACCTTGTCGGTCGGGGACGACGGGGTCGGCATGCCCGACGATCTCGCCAGCGCTACGCCGGGTCTCGGCACCAGCATCGTCGAGGCTTTAGCCAGGCAACTCCACGCTCGCGTCCACGTGACCGACGCGCGACCGGGAACGATGGTTTCAGTCATCCACACCCAGATCGCGGCCGTGGAGGAAGAGCCCGAGGCGGAGGCCGTCTAGGGATCAAGCGGCGCAATGGCCGGCTGAGCGGGCGCCGCCACCCTTGAGAAGCTGCGTCGCCGCCTGCCAGAGGGTTCCGTGCTCGAAGGGCTTGGCAAGGAAAACACTGCCGCTGGGCAATTCGGATAGCTCGGTCTCGAGCCGTCCCGAGGCGACGATGATCTTCACCGGCGGCCAGCGATTTCGCACGTGGTGGGCCAAGCGGATGCCGTCCATGGAGCCGGGCATTCTGATATCGGTCACGATGAGTCTGATCTTCGGATGATCGGCCAGGAGCGCGATGGCCTCGTCGGCGTCCCGCGCCTCGAGCGCAAGCAGTCCCATTTGACGAAAGCCGCGAGCAAGTTCGAGACGCACAAGCCCTTCGCTCTCCACGATCAGGACTGCCGGGGAGTCCAGAGGTTTGGGCCGAGCCATCGGCCGTAAACGCCCGTCGGGCCATTTGGCTCCATCGCCCCGTCCGATGGTCGACCGGTATACGACCTGGGCGGTAGCCATCTCAGGACGACGTCGTCGCCAGCAGGCTGCGGGTCTCGGCGACGACGCGGCGGGTGAACGCGGGGTCCTCGACCAGCGCGGAGCCGCGCATCGGCTTGCCGCCGTCGTCATAGTAGACGCCGGTCTGGTCGGACTCATCGGTGAGGATCTTGGCGCCGATGCGTCCCGCCCGCTTCGGCGTGCTCCAAGACTTTTGGAATGGCGCGATCAGCGGCAGGACGTAATTCATCAGGATGCCGAGGAAGACGCCGCTTCCCCGCCCGAGGCCGGTGTTGGGCGTAAAGCCCGGCTCGAAGGCGTTGAAACGGAGCCGCGGAGTCTCGCGAGCGAACTCGAGGGCCGTGGCGAGCGTGCATTGCTTCGAAGTCGCATAGGAATCGCCGCCCGGCAGCGCCGAACCGCCGGGCTGCCATTCGCCGTTGGCGCTGGCCTCGGCCGAGATGTAGCGGCCGCCCCGAAACCCGACCTTCGCGGCCAGCTTGCGCTCGGGATCCTCCACGCCCGAGGCGACGAAGACGATGTTCGCGCCGTCGCGAAGATGCGGCGCCAGCGCTTCGGTGAGGATGAAGGGCCCCAGGTGGTTGGTGGCGAAGGTGGTGTCCCAGCCGAGCGCCGTCCTGGTCGCCGGCGATTCGCGCATGCCGGCATTGTTCAGCAGACCGACGATCGGGAGCTGGAGCGCAATAATCTCCGCGGCGGCGCGCCGCACGCTGGCGGGATCCGCCAGATCGCAGACGACAGACACGGCGCGACCGCCCTTTTGGGCGATGGTTTTCTCCACGACCGCGAGCTTGCCGCGGTCGCGGCCGACCAGGACCACGGTTCCATGCTTCGCGAGCTCGAAGGCCGTGATCCGGCCAATACCGGAGGTCGGGCCGGTGATGATGTAGGCCCTGGAATTCAGGCCAGTCGACGTCGTCATTTGCATCTCCGGTTTAATGTCTGTCCAGTCAGTCATTCTGAGGGCAAAAAATCAGGCGAGCATTCGCCACATGGCCTCGAACCCAGCTTTGCCGAGTTCGTCGGCATGAGCCGGATCCCTGAGCACGCAGTCGACCGTCGCGTCCGCGACGGCGTTCATCAGTCCGACCATCAGGGCCAGCGGCGCTTCCCGCATCGGCCCGTTCTCGCGGCTTCGCTCGAGCAGCCTGGCGACGCCGGACATCGCCCGATGACCGATCTCCCGGCTTTCCGCCGTGACCTCTTCCGAAACCGAGAGATGCGCCAGCGCGCGGCGCTTCTCTGGTGAGGCTATCGCCCATTGGAGCCCACGCGCCGACATGTGGGCCATCTGCTCGCGGACTTCGGCCTCGGTCGGGAGTCCGTCCAGGGAGGCGGCGGCCATCTCGGTTTTCAGGTCGACGTAGAGGTCGTTCAGCAAATCCGCTTTGGTCTGGAAGTAGGTGAACAGCGAGCCGTTGGAGACGCCGGCCTCCTTGGCGATCAGCGATGTCGGCGCGCCCAGGCCTTGAGCGGCGATGACCCGGGTCGCCGCCGACATGATCGCGATGCGTCTTTCGTCGCTCTTTGGCCGCGCCATGGATCCTGTCCTTATTGTTTCGGTGATATAAGAGAGCGATTAGTCAGTCAACTAAAATGAAGCGCGCAAGCCGTCCCTCGGGGCGAGCCGCAAGCGGACTCAGGGTGATGTCAGAGACGGGTGCAAAGCGACCGTTGCGCTGACGCCGGCGACACCTCATCCTGACCACCCGCCGAACTCTGGAGGCCAACCTGGAAGCCGCCAAGATCACGCCGTTCAATCTGACAGCCGCCGATGGCGTGTCGATCGCCGCCTATCGATCGGCGCCCAGCGGTCGGATCCGGGGCGTCGTCCAGGTCGCTCACGGGATGTCGGAGCACTTCCTGCGCTACAGCCATCTGACCGGCCGGTTGAACCAGGCCGGCTTTGCCGTGTTCGGAAATGATCATCGCGGGCACGGTCGTTCAATCGCCGCTCATGGCCTGGGAGCGTTCGGCCCCTCGGGCTTCCAGGCGGTGGTCGATGACATGGCCGCTCTGACCGCCGTGGCGAGGGCGGAATTCCCCGGCGCGCCATTTGTGCTTTTCGGCCACAGCATGGGCTCGTTCGCAGCGCAGCTCTACCTGCTTGAGCATCACGACGAACTGGCGGCGCTGGTGCTCGCCGGCACCGCCGCTCTGGACCGGCTGCTGGCCGCCCTGCTCGCCGGCGGCGGCCCGGTCACTCTCGAACTCCTGAACGCGGCATTCGAACCAGGGCGCACGAGTTTTGATTGGCTGTCGCGCGACGAGACCCAGGTCGACGCCTACATAGCCGATCCACTTTGTGGTTTCGCGCTCGCCGATGAGGCCATGGCGTCGGTGTTTCAGCTGGGCGCAGGCGCGCGGGCCGATCCACGCCTGGCGAATGTGCGCCGGAACCTGCCGATTTATGTGATTTCGGGTGAACGTGATCCTGTCGTCGGACCCCACCAGGCCTATGTCCAGGCGCTCATCGACAGCTACCGACAAGCCGGCCTGACTGGCTTGGCCCACCGAATCTACCCGGGAGGGCGGCACGAAATGTTCAACGAAACCTGTCGCGACCAGGTCGAGGATGAACTTGTCGCGTGGCTGGAGCACGCCCTGGCGCTATGAATTGGCGCCAACAGGCCGGGGTTGGTCAGGTATTGTCCAAGAACGCCTGTTAGGCCTTCATCGGCCGGCGATGCATCGGGCCCCAAGTCCTGCTTCGGCTCGAGAGCGACCCACGCGCCGCTACCGCAAAGCGACCTTACGGGAGCGGGTGGGCGAGCGGACACCAGGCAAGCCCGCCCGCCTTCGGCGCACAGGCGATCGATCTGAGCCAGGCAATTTTTCTAACGGTCATTAGTTTGTTTATTGACTCTCGCCGCCGCCGGGTTCGTGATGCGACCAAAGCCGCAGCGAGCGGTCGAGGAAACGCCATGGATTTCGAACTCCCGAAGGAGGACGACCCACGCCGCCTCGAGGTCAGGGCGTGGTTCGAGGCCCGACCCCGACCATCGGGCCGCGCGCTGGCCGAAGCCGGTTACGCAACGCCGCACTGGCCACGCCCTTGGGGACTTGGAGCGGACGCCGAGACCCAGCTGATTATCGACGAGGAGATGAAGCGCGCCCAGGTGACGCCGCCGGCGCTGATCAACCCCGTGGCGATCAACAACTGCGCCCAGTCGCTGCTGACACACGGGACCGACGCCCAGCGCGAGCGTTTCCTGCCGCCCGCCCTCGCCTGCGAGGAGATCTGGTGCATGCTGTTCAGCGAGCCGGCCGGCGGTTCCGACCTCGGCTCCCTGCGCACCACGGCGAAACGCGAAGGCGACCACTTCGTGGTCACCGGGCAGAAGATCTGGACCTCGCTAGCTCACAAATCGAAGGTTGGCGTGCTGGTCGCCCGCACCGACCCCGCCGCGCCCAAGCACGCCGGACTTTCCCAGTTTATAATCGACATGGACGCGCCGGGGATCACGGTGCGGCCGATCATCGACATGTCCGGACATGAGAACGAGTACAACGAAGTCTTCCTCGACGAGGTGATCGTGCCGGCCGATCGGCTGCTCGGCCGGGAGGGCGAAGGCTGGGCGCTCAGCATGCGCCAACTTCAAACCGAGCGGGTAGCCCTCTCCAAACCCGGCGCGATCTGGGGGGCGGGCCCCTCGGCGCGGGAGCTGATCGCCGGCCTCGACGCGATCGGCGCCTTGGATGATCCCCTGGTGCGCGACGAAGCGGCGCGGCTCTACATCGAGGGGGAGATCCTGCGCCTCCTGGCCTATCGCTCGCTCAGCGACCGCATGAACGCCAAGGCCCCAGGGCCGGAGGGCGCGATCCGCAAGATGCTCGCAGCGCCTCATGGACAGCGAGTGGTCGACCTCGCCAAACGTGTGCAGGGGCCGCGAGGGCTTCTCACCGGTGAAGGCGCCTTCCCGGTCAAAGACGGACGGCGGGGCGTGTACGATGACTGGGACTACGCCTTCTGGTTCAGCCCGGCGGTGACCCTGGGCGTCGGCACCCAGGAAATCCTCAAGAATGTCGTCGGCGAGCGCATGCTCGACCTGCCGCGCGAGTACGATCCTTCGGCGCGCTCGCCTTGGAATCAGAGCCAGGGCGGCGCGGCGGCGCCCCAACCGGCGCGGTCGCCGGCGGAGACAGCGTCGTGAACTTCTCGCTCAGCGACGACCACCGTCTGCTCAGGGACTCGGCCAAGAGCTTCCTCGACGCCGAGATCAGCCTGAGACCGCTGTTGGTTCCCGGCGCGACGGTGCGAGACGCCGGCTATGCCGAGAACTGGGCCAAGATCGGCCGGATGGGCTGGGCAGGCCTGCTGATCCCGGAAGAGTTCGGGGGGGCCGGCCTGGGCTGCGTCGACTTGACCATGATTGTCGAGGAGCTTGGCCGCACGCTGACGCCCAGCCCGCTCTTTGGGACGCTGCTGGGAACGCTGGCGGTGCTGAAAGGCGGCGATGGGGCGCTCAAGACGCGCCTGCTCCCGCAGGTCGCCGCCGGCGAGATCGCTCTGGCGCTGGCCGCGGCCGAGACCGATGGCCGCGAGGATGGTCCCGATCGTGAGACCGTCGCCGAGCGGAATGGCGCCGGTTGGCGCGTCAGCGGCCACAAGTGCTTTGTCATCGACGCGGCGGCGGCGCAGGTGATCGTCGTGGCGGCCCGGGCCGCAGGCGAGCGCCGGCTGTTCCTGGTCGACGCGCGTCAGGAGGGCGTCGAGGTGGCGCTCGAACCGTGGCGCGACATCACCCGGCAGGTCTGCACGGTCACCTTGGCTGGAGCGGAGGCCGAGCCGCTCGGCGGCGGCGATGTTTGGCCATGGGTTCGGGATCGCGCCCTGCTTGTGCTGGCGGCCGAGAGCGCGGCCGGCGTTCGCCACGTACTGGACGTGACCGCCGCTTACGCCCGCGAGCGGGTCGCCTTCGGTCGACCGATCGGCGCCTATCAGGCGATCAAGCACGCGCTGGCCGACATGATGGGCCAAGCTGAGGCGGCGAGCACCGCGGTGCTCTACGCCGCCTGCGCGCTGGCCGCAGAGGACGCCCGCGCCCCTCTCGCGGCGGCGATGGCCAAGGCCTACGCCTGCGACGCCTTTGTCGAGGCCGCCCATCGTAGCATCCAGATTTTCGGCGCGATCGGCTTCACCTGGCAGATGCCGAACCATCTCTACCTGAAGCGGGCGCGCGCCAACGCCGAGATGTTCGGCGCCTCGCACGAACACCGCGCCAGAGTGATAGACTTGGCCCGCGCCGAGCTGGCCGCATGACGGGCGCCGATCCCCGCGCCAGAGGCCCGATGTCCGGCTTGCGGGTGGTGGACTTCAGCACCCTGGTCGCCGGACCCTGGGCGACGCGGTTGATGGCCGATGGCGGCGCCGAGGTGATCAAGGTCGAGACCGTCGGCGAAGGCGACCTGCTGCGCTACGCGCCACCGATCGTTGACGGCATGAGCCGGGTGTTCGCCCAGTTCAATCGCGGCAAGAAAAGCGTCGCGCTGGACCTGAAGTCGGCCGACGGCATCGAGACGGCGCGGCGGCTGATTGACCAGGCCGACGTGCTGGTGGAGAACTTCCGCCCCGGCGTGATGGACCGCCTGGGTCTGGGCTACGCCGACCAGGCCGCGCGCCATCCCCGGCTGGTCTATTGCTCGATCTCGGGATTCGGCCAGGACGGGCCGCTGGCCGGCGAGGCGGCCTACGCCCCCGTCGCGCACGCCATGACGGGCTTCGACATGGCGGTGCTGTCGGGCGAGGGCGACGACGCTTCGCCGCGGGCGGCGAGCGTGATGATCGCCGACGTGGTGGCCGCATCCTACGCCTTCGGCGCCGTGCAGAGCGCGCTCCTGCGCCGCGAACGGTTCGGCGTCGGCGGCTTCGTCGACGTCTCCCTGATCGAATCGATGCTGAGCCTGGTGGCGATCCAGCTGCAGGAGGCCCAGGCGCCGGCGCCGCTGCGTTCGGCGGCCTTCCGGCCGGTGCGCACCGCCGACGGCTACGTGATCGCCCCGCTGGTAAGCGCCCGCAACTTCCAAGCCTTGTTCTCGGTCATCGGGCGGCCCGACTGGGCCGATGCAGGCATGATGACCTCGCCAGGCGCCGTCGCCAGACGTCGCCGCGACGTCGAGGACCTGCTGGCGGACTGGGCGCGCGAGCGGACGAGCGCCGAGTGCGTGCGGCGGCTGAACGCTGCCGGAGTCGCCTGCGGCGCCTACGCCAGCGCCAGCGAGGCGCTGGACCATCCGCACCTGGCGGCCCGCGGGGCCTTTGCCGAACTCGAGGACGCGCAGGGAAGCTTCAAAGTGCTCAATCCGCCGTTCCGCCTGGATGGCGCGCCCACGCCGACCGACCGCGGCTTCGTCGCCAGGCTCGGCGAGCACACGGCGGCGGTTTTGGCCGGCCTCGAGGCGAACGCGGCCGGGCGCCCCACCGACGCGAGGACCTGAGGCATGGATCTTGGCATTTCCGGACGTAAGGCGATCGTCTGCGGCGGCAGCGCTGGGCTTGGACGCGGCGTGGCGACCGCCCTCGCCGCGGACGGCGTCGAGGTGTGGATCGCCGCCCGCGATCCGGCGCGCCTGGAGGCGGCCGCGAAGGCGATCGGCGAGGAGACGGGCAACACGCCACGATGGCTCTCGGCCGACGTCAGCACCGAGGATGGGAGGACGATGCTGCTGGCCGCCTGCCCGCAACCCGACATCCTGATCAACAACGCTGGCGGCCCGCCGCCGGGCGATTTTCGCACCTGGTCGCGCGCCGACTGGATCAAGGCGCTCGACGCCAACATGCTCTCGGCCATCGACCTGATCCGCCAGACCATCGACGGCATGATCGAGCGGCGGTTCGGGCGCATCGTCAACATCACCAGCCACATGGTGAAAGCGCCGGTGGGCATGCTGGGGCTCTCCAACGGCGCCCGCTCCGGTCTGACCGGGTTCGTGGGCGGCCTGGCCCGCGATGTGGCGCAGCACGGCGTCACGTTGAACAATGTGCTGCCAGGCCAGTTCGACACCGACCGGCTCAGGTCGAACCATCGCGCCTTCGCCGCCGCGCGCAAGGTCGAGTTCGAGGACGCCCGGCTCCAGTTCATGCGCCAGATCCCCGCCCAGCGGTTTGGCGACCCGCGCGAGTTCGGCGCCGCCTGCGCCTTCCTGTGCAGCGCCCACGCCGGCTTCATCACCGGCCAGAACCTGCTGCTCGACGGCGGCCAGTTCCCGGGCCTGCTGTGAGCCGGCTTGAACCGAAGGAGATCGCGATGACCCTTCTCGAACGCACGGCGCGCGACGCTGCCGCCCCCAAGACGGGCATGGTGGCGGAAGATCCCGATCGCTTCGTGTTCCGCGTGGCGCGCAAGGCGTTCACCGACGAGGCGATCCTCGAAGAAGAGCGGCGGCGCATCTTCGACCGTTGCTGGCTGTATCTCGGCCACGGCTCGGAGATCGCGCAGGACTGCGATTTCCTCACCAGGTCTGTGGGAGGCCGCGAGCTGGTGTTCAACCGTGACCGCGGCGGCGCCGTTCACGCCTTCCTGAACACCTGCCCGCACCGGGGCGCGCAACTGGTTCGCGAGCCACGCGGCAACGCCATGTCGTTCCAGTGTTTCTACCATGGCTGGGCGTTCAACGTGAACGGCCGCTTCGCCTCGCGCTACGCCGAGGGCAACTACGGCGAGGGACACTATTCCGGCGGCTGCGCCGACCTCGTCGGCGTGCCAAGGCTCGAACACTATCGCGACTTCTACTTCGTCAACTTCGATCGCAACGCCGTCAACCTCTCCGACTATCTCGCCGGGGCCAAGGAAATCATCGACCTCGTCGCCGACCAGGGCGAGGCGGGCATGGAGATCGTCGGCGGCGGTCAGAACTACTTCATCGACGCCAACTGGAAACTGCTGGCCGAGAACAGCGTCGACGGCTTCCACGGCCTGCCGACCCACCAGACCTATTTCGATTACCTGACCAATGTCGGCGGCCTGCGGCCCGACAAGTTCCCCTATCCATTCCGGCAGGTGACCGACCTCGGCAACGGTCACGCGGTGATCGAATATCCTTCGCCGTGGGGCCGTCCGGTGGCGCGCTGGACCCCGGCCTGGGGGGACGAGAAGCGCGAGATGATCGAAGCGGGCCGCGCGCGCCTGGTGCAACAGTTCGGCGAGAAGCGGGGCCTGCGGATGGCCGAGCTCAGCCGCAACATGATCATCTTCCCCAACCTGGTCATCAACGACATCATGGCGATCACGGTGCGGACCTTTCAGCCGCTGGCTCCGGACAGGATGGCGGTCAGCGCCTGGGCGCTGGGTGTCAAGGACGAGGACGAGCGCCTGCGGGCGCTGCGCCTGTTCAACTTCCTCGAGTTCCTCGGACCGGGAGGTCTCGCCACCCCGGACGACGTCGAGGCGCTGGAGTCGTGCCAGCGCGGCTATCGCAATCAGCGCGAGGCGCAGTGGAACGACATTTCCAAGGGTATGCCCAGGGGGGCCGACGCCAACACCGACGACGAGGAGCAGATGCGCTGTTACTGGCGCGAATGGGACCGCCGCCTCGCCGCGAGCGCCGGCGCATGAGCGCCGCCGCCACAATGGCCAAGCCGGGCCTCGCCCCCGTGACCCGCGCCGACGTCGAGGATTTCCTCTACGCCGAAGCCGCACTGCTCGACGAGTGGCGTCTCAGCGAATGGTTCGCCCTCTTCGCCCCGGGCTCGGTCTACGAGGTCCCGACCGCCGGCGCCCCGGATGACGCCGACTCGGCCAAGGCGCTGTTCTACATCGCCGACGACTACGTGCGCCTCAGGGAGCGGGTCGCCCGGCTCGGCAAGCGCGAGGCGCACGCGGAGTTTCCACGCTCGAGGCTGCGCCGCATGGTCAGCAACGTGCGGATCCTTTCGGCTTCGGCGGGTCAGCTGCGCGCCGCCTGCAATCTGGTCTGCTACCGAGCCAAGAACGGCAAGGTCGACACCTACTTCGGCCACGCCCTGTACGAGCTGGATGTGTCCGGCTCGCCGTGGCGGATCACCACCAAGCGCGTGATGCTCGACATGGACCTGCTCTACCCGGGCAAGGTCAGCATTCTGCTCTGACGCTCAAAGGGACCGAACCATGGCCGAGATCCTGGCGCTGGGCGTCAGCCACTATCCGCCGCTGGCCGGGCCGGACGAGCGCATGGCCTACATCCTGCGGCGCATGCTGCAGAATCCGAACCTCCCGGCCGCTCTGCGCGAGCCCGCCGGCTGGCCGGAAGGGATGCAGGCCGAGTGGGGCGCCGACGAGGGCGTCGCCGCCGCGGGACGGCACCGCTCGGACCTTGTCGCGGCGTTGATGAAGACGCGGGCGGCGTTGGACGAATTCGATCCCGATTTCGTCGTCATCTGGGGCGACGACCAGTACGAAAACTTCAAGGAAGACGTGGTGCCCCCGTACTGCGTCAGCGCCTACGAGCGCTTCAAGATCACCGTGCCGCCAGGTAACGTCTGGGGCGAGCCGCCTGGGGAGCTGTTCGAAACACCGGGCCACGTGCCGGGCGCCAAGCACCTGACCTCCGGGCTGATCGAAGCCGGGTTCGACGCGGCCTATGCCTACAAGCCGCTGCACCACAGCCTGGGCCACGCCTTCGCCAACGCCGTGCTGTACCTCGACTACAACCGCGTCGGCTTTCCCTATCCGATCGTTCCGATCGCCATCAATTGCTACGGGCGCAAGGTGATCAGCCAGCGCGGCGGCTTTCCCAACTTCGAGCGCGCCGTCGATGAGGCCGACCTCGATCCGCCGGCACCAACGCCGCGCCGCCTGTTCGACATGGGCGCGGCCACCGCCCGCGTTCTATCGGCGTCGCCCTGGCGGGTGGCCCTGCTCGCCTCGTCCGGCTGGTCCCACGCTTTCCTGACCGAGAAAAACC
>Ga0302314_10000612_pt1 | contig 65553 bp, 46 predicted proteins | sample III_Palsa_N2_3_FD_200533 | JGI IMG/M metagenome (GOLD analysis project Ga0302314, IMG submission 200533) | Peat permafrost microbial communities from Stordalen Mire near Abisko, Sweden - III_Palsa_N2_3 | ecosystem: Environmental > Terrestrial > Soil > Palsa > Peat permafrost | place: Sweden...
GATCCTCAAGCCCGATCTCGACGCGGTGTGGATCGATCCCTTCTCGGCGACGCCGATGCTGATCCTGGTCTGCGACATCGTCGAGCCCTCGACCGGCGAACTTTACACGCGCGACCCGCGCTCGACCGCCAAGCGCGCCGAGGCGTATGTCAAGACGCTGGGGATCGGCGACACCGTCTATGTCGGCCCCGAGGCCGAGTTCTTCATGTTCGACAACGTGCAGTTCGACACGACCTACAATGAATCCTACTACAAGATCGACGACATCGAGCTGCCGACCAACACCGGCCGCGAATACGAAGGCGGCAACCTCGCGCACCGTCCGCGCGCCAAAGGCGGCTATTTCCCCGTCGCCCCCGTCGACAGCGCCGTCGACATCCGCGCCGAGATGGTCTCGACGATGCTCGAAATGGGCCTGCCCTGCGACAAGCATCACCATGAAGTCGCCGCCTCGCAGCACGAGCTGGGCCTGACGTTCGGCACGCTCGTCACCACCGCCGACCGGATGCAGATCTACAAATACGTCTGCTGGCAGGTGGCGCAGGCCTACGGCAAGACCGTCACCTTCATGCCCAAGCCGATCGCCAAGGACAACGGCTCCGGCATGCACACGCATATGTCGATCTGGAACGAAGGCTCGCCGCTGTTCGCGGGTGACGGCTATGCCGGTCTCTCGGACATGTGCCTCTATTTCATCGGCGGCGTGATCAAGCACGCCAAGTCGCTCAACGCCTTCACCAACCCGACCACCAACAGCTACAAGCGGCTGGTGCCGGGCTACGAAGCGCCGGTGCTGCTCGCCTATTCGGCGCGCAACCGCTCGGCCTCGTGCCGCATTCCCTACGGCGCCGGTGCCAAGGCCAAGCGCGTCGAGTTCCGTTTCCCCGACGCGATGGCGAACCCCTATCTTTGCTACGCCGCGCTGCTGATGGCGGGACTCGACGGGATCGAGAACAAGATCCACCCCGGCCCGTCGATGGACAAGAACCTCTACGACCTGCCGCCGGAAGAGCTGAAGGAAATCCCGACGGTGTGCGGTTCGCTGCGCGAGGCGCTCGACAGCCTGATCGCGGACCATGCCTATCTGATCAAGGGCGGCGTGTTCACCGAGGACCAGATCGAGGCCTATCTCGAGCTCAAGTGGCCCGAGGTCGCGCGCTGGGAAATGACCCCGGCGCCGGTCGAGTTCGACATGTATTATTCGAGCTGATCCGAGCCGGATCGTTGGACAAGCGGGCGCCCCGGAGGAAACTCCGGGGCGCTCTGCTTTTGGCGGCCGGGCCATCGGGCCAGGCATCCACCGCGCGTTTACCAAATCCTCCTATCCATGGCGCAGAGCCGATCGGAGACGGGGCGTGGACGGGGCAGTGACGGCAACCATATATCCGCCTGCGCAGCGGCTGCTCGGGCTGGCGGTGCTGCTCGTCGCCGTGCTGTCGATCGTCTCCAACATCGCCTACCCTCGTCAGACCGACTTCATCGCCTATTGGGCGGCGGCGGTGCTGGCGCTGCATGGGCATGCCGCGGCCGCCTATGATCCCGCCGCTCTCGCCGCGATCGAACATCTCGCGGCGGATTCGGGCAAGATGCAGTTCGGCTATCCGCCTGCCTTCCTGCTTGTCGCGCTGCCCTTCGGACTATTGCCCTATACGCTGGCACTGACCGGCTGGATCGTCGCGACCGCGGCGGCCTATCTGGCAACCGCACGCAGGCTGCTGCCGGGCGGGGCATGGCTGGCGCTCGGCTTCCCGCCGGTCGCGGTCAACGCCATGATCGGGCAGAACGGGCTGCTGACCGCAGCATTGCTGATCGGCACCACGATCGCGCTGCCGCGACGGCCGCTGCTGGCGGGATTGCTGGTCGGATGCCTCGTCATCAAGCCACAGCTCGGCATCCTCTTCCCGTTGGCGTTCGCGGCCGGCGGGCAGTGGCGCGCCTTCGCCGGGGCGGCGCTGTCTACAACGGGGCTGTCGGCACTGGCGCTGCTCTGCTTCGGATCGGCCGCCTATACCGGTTTCCTGCACGCGATGCCGCTATTGGCGCCGTCCGTGTCGGACGGCGCGAGCGGCTGGTACAAGATGGCGAGCATCTACACCTCGGCGCGGCTCGCCGGACTGGCATCTCCGGCGGCGTGGACCGTCCATATCGCGGTGGCGTCGGGCGCCGCGGCGATGGTCGCGATCGTCTGGCGCGGGCGACACGACATCGGCGCGAAGATGGCGACCGTCGTCGCGGCATCGATGCTCGTCAGCCCATATCTCTATGTCTACGACACCGTCGCGCTGATCGTGCCCTTCTTCTGGCTGGCGACCCAGCACGCGGACCGCCGGCTTCTGGCGCTGCTGTGGCTGCTCCCGATCGTCAGCATCGCGCAAAATTGGGGCGCGAACCAAGCGATCGACCTGATGCCGCTGGTGCCGATCGGGCTGTTGGCGCTGATCGCGCGACAGTGTGGAAAGCGCCGGCAGCATCACGTGGCGACGCAGCCTACCGAGGCCTAGATCCTCAATAATCCTTGGACACGCGCAGGTTGACGCTCTGCCGCCCGATCGTCGAGATCGTCGAGAGCAGCGTCAGCCAGCGCGTCGCCTGGAACTCCAGCCGCGTCGCCGAATAGGCCTGCCCGTCGGTGACCAGCTCGACATAGATTTTCTTGCCGATGTATTTCCCGCCCGCGATCGAGGTCTTCTGGCCGGTGGTGAGATCGGCGGGCTCGACGCGCAGCCGATCGAGATGCGCGACGCGGCGCACCGCGTTGATCGGATCGAGGCTGCCGCTGCCGCCCGTCCGGAGGCCGTTGACCGCCGCCGCCAGCTGCAGCGCTTCGGGCGCGGACAGGTTGGCGATCGAGGTGCCGAACAGCAGCCGCGACAGCAGCTCGTCCTCGGGCAGCGCGGGGGTGCTGGTGAAGCTGATCTCGGGCTTGGTGCCCGTGCCCGACACCTGGATCGAGGCATTGACCCCCTGCACGCTCGCCTTGGCGACGATATCGAGCGCGGGATCGACCGGCACCGCACCCGGAAAGCGGATGATGCCGCGATCGAGATCGAAGCGGCGGCCGGCGAACTCGTAGTTTCCGCGCACCAGATCGGCGCGCCCGGTGATCGCGGGATTGTCGACGCTGCCCTTGATGACGAGCTTGGCGCGCCATTCGCTGTCGAGACCGAGCCCGCGCACGACGAGCTGGTTGTGCGCATCGGTGGTGAGATCGAGCGTCCAGGGCAGCGTGGCGACGGCCTCGCCATCCTCGTCGATCCGGTTGATCTCGTGGACGGCGAGCCGCGGCACGCCCTGCGATGCCGCCTGGCCGAAGCGATAGCTCGATTTGTCGAGCGTCACCTTGCCTGCGATCGTGCCGCCACGCCCGTCCGACTTGATCGTCAGCGGCCCGGTCACGGTCGCGCCGACATCGTCGCGCGCGAGCAGCGCCGCGTGGTGCGCGTCGATCGCGATATCCATGCCGAGCCCGTGCGCGCCTGCGAAATCGAACGCGGCATGGCCGGTGAGGCTGCCGTCGTCCTTGGTGCTGCCGGTGAACTGATCGATCAGCAGCCGCGATCCGTCGAAACGACCCGCGGCCTTGATGCCGTCGATCACGGTGCCGGTGGTGCCGCTCTCGATCCGCGCGGCGCTGGTGGCGAGCGAGCCGCGTATCCTTGGATCGTGGAGCGTGCCGCCGATGTCGGCACCGACCTGGACAGGGCCCGACAGATCGATCGTCTCGATCCCGGTCAGCCGCCACAATGTGTCGATCGGTCCGTTGTAGCGCAGCTGCGCGAACAGCGGGGCGGCGAGCAGCCGCTCGGCGAGCGACCCCGTGCTGACGATCGGCGCGAGGCGCGCCTGCGCGCGGCCGATCACTTGGCCGCCACTCTGTGCGATCGCGCGCATCGCCGCGCCGGTGCCGGTCAGCACCGCGGTCAGCCCGAGATCGACGGGGCGCGAGGAGAGGATCAGCCCGGCGCGGCTCAGCCCCCGGATACGCAGATCGGCGCGACCGGTGGGCAGCGCGCCGGGCGCGGCGATCCCGTAGTTGAAGCGGCCGGTCGCCTCGCCGCTGAGCCCCAGGCCGGGCTTGACGATGTCGAGCACCGACAGCGGCACCGCGTTCACGCTGGCATCGAAGGCGGTGGCGGCGTTGCCGAAATGGCCCGCGACGGTGGCGCTGCCGCCCGCAAAGGTGACGCTGGCAGGGCTGAGGATCCAGCTTTCGCCGACATGGCGAAGCAGCGCGGGGCTGGCGAGCCCCACCGGGCGGCCGTCGATCGTCCCCTGGCCGCGCACTGCATAGCCGTCGGCGGTGATCGTCGTGTCGGTCTGCAGCGCGAAGGCACGGCCCCGGGATCCCGAAACGGACACAAGCAGATCGCCCTTGCCCCCGACCAGTTTCGCGTGCGCGGCGAGTTGCGCGAGCGCGATCGAGCCGCGATGCAGCCCCTGCGCATTGACCGACGCATCGACATGCGTGCCCGCGGGATCGAGCAGCAGATCGGCATCGAGCTTGCCGCGCCGCACGCTTGCGCCGAGATCGCCCGCCAGCACGGCGTGGTCGCCCGAGACATGCACCGCGATATGCTGGAAGCCGCGTTCGGGTGCGAAATCGAGCGTGCCGCCGATCCCGCCGCCGGCGAGCGCCAGCTGGCCGGTGAAGCCGCCCGGATCGGAGCGTAGCAGCCCCTTGCCCGTCGTCCCGCTGACACCCAGCGCATCGACGCGGATCGTTGTCGGCGCGCCGGGCGGCGTCAGGATCGCGCCGCTGCCGGTGAAGCCGCCGAGCGTCGACGTCCCGGCAGTGGTCATCGCGAAGCCGCCGGGGATCGGATCGAGATCGAGCCTGACTGCCGCCAGCCCCAGCGCATCAAGCGGGCGATCGAGCAGCAGCGCGATCTTGGGGTGATCGATCATCCCGTCGAGCGTCAGCTTGAACGCGCCGTACGCGCTCTGCTTGCCCGCGCCGACGAACTGGAAGCTGCCGTCCTTGAGCCGCGTGCCGCTTCCCACGATAGCCATCGCGGGCGCGGTCAGCTTGAGATTGGCGAAGTGGAGGATGCCGTCGGGGGTGCGCGTCAACTCGGTGTCGAGCACCGGCAGTCCACCCGCGAGCCCATTGAGGAAAGCATTGTCGAACCGTCGAACCCAGGCCTTGCCGTGGCCCTGCACGACCGTGCCCTTGCCGCCCGTGCCGGGCAGAACCTTGAGCTCGGTCAGCACGTCGACGATGCCGAGGCCGGGGATCAGATAGCGCTGCAGCCCGCCCGACAGATCGACCGAATAGCCGCCCGTGACGAGATCGACGAGCAGCGCGAGCTTGCCCGACAGCTTGTCGGACTTGAGCACGAGGCCGTCGCCGGTCAGCAGCCTGGTCGTCACCTTGAGCGTGCCGGCGAGCGAGAGATTGGCGAGGATACCGCCCGCGACGTCGCCAACGCCGGTGACGCGGCGTGCGGTCAGCCGGATCGGCAGCGTCAGCGCTGGGCCGCCGAGATGTCCCGCGCCGTCCGCCTTCACATCCTCGAAGCCGGTCTGGTCGAACGCGAATTGCGGCGAGGTCAGCGCGTAGCGGAAGCCGGCGCGGCGGAAGGCGCCGGTCAGCTCGACATGGAGGCGGACCTCGCGACCGGTCATGTTGGGGAAGAGCGCGGACGGCTGGAGCAGCGCGGCATCGATCCGCAGCGGATCAAAGCTGCCGTGCGCGAGATCGATCACGCCCTTGGCGGCGAGCGTCAGCGCGGGCGAGGCGAGCTTGAGCGACCCGTCGACACGGCGATCGGCATAATAGGCGGCCCCCGCGACGCGCACCACCGCGCCAGCCAGCCGCTGCACCTTGCCCTGCGCGATCGAGGCCGGCGTAATCCGGCCCGACATCGCGTAATGGTCGCGTGCCTCGGTGAGCGCGAGATCGGCGATCCGCCGCCCGCCGACATCGATTCGCGCGCGGCCGTGCCAGCCGCTCCACACGCCCTGTCCGTCGGCGAGCATCGCGATCGGACGCCGCGATCCAAGCAGGCCGGGGACGACGCCATCGGCGGGCGAGAACAGTCGCGCGTCGAGATCGAACACATCGCGATCGGGCTCGGTATCGAGCGCCAGCGCGAGCTGATCTCCCGCCGACGACTTCGCCTTGACGCCGATCACCGCGCGCCCGACGCCGGTATCCGCCTGCCCCATGATGCGGACCAGGCGCCGCTGCGCGCCCGCGACGCCGGGTTCGAGCCGCAGCCGCAGATCGAGCGCGCCGATGTGGACCCGGTAGCCGGGGATGATCGGCTGCCCCTCCTTGCCGGGCCGCAGCCTGGGCAGACGGTGCAGGATCACCAGATCGGAGGCGAGCCGATCGACGTGCAGCCGGTTGGCGAGCCAGCGCCCCGGCCGCCAGTCGAGCTGGACGCTGGGTGCCTCGAGGAACAGCCCCTGCGGATCGGAGAGCCTGAGGTCGCGGATGCGCGCATGGCGCCAGATCGATCCGTCGATCCGCCCGATATGGATGCGCAGCCCGCTCGACGGCTTGAGTTCCCCGATCCGATCGACGATGAAACGGTGGCCCGCATCGGTGTCGATCCCGAAGCCGATGCCGCTCGCGACGACGAGCAGCAGCGCAACGATCCCGCCCAGCCAGCGGATCGGCCAGGGCCAGCGGCGGCGCGGAGCCGGCACGGTCCGGGGCGGCTCGATGGGGATCGCGTCATCCGCCATCAGAAGGCCTGGCCCAGCGAGACATAGACCGCGACGCGGCTGTCGCCAGCCTGCCGGTTGATCGGCGTGCCGACATCGACGCGGACCGGCCCGAAGCTCGTGTAATAGCGGAAGCCGAGCCCGGTGCCGTAGCGCATGCCGGTGAATTTGGGCAGCGACTGGCTGTAGAGATTGCCGCCGTCGAGGAAGGGCACGACGCCGAAATTGCCGAAGCGGATGCGCGCCTCGAGCCCGAATTCGGCGAGGCTCGATCCGCCGACGGGCTCGTTGTTGATATCGCGCGGGCCGATGTCCTGATAGCCGAAGCCGCGCACCGATCCGCCGCCGCCCGAATAGAAGCGCCGCGACGGCGCGATATTGTCGCTGTTGGCACCCTGGATCGATCCCAGCCGGATGCGCTCGGCGAAGACGAGATGGTCGCCGAGCGGCTGGTAGGCCGATCCGTCGAGCTGGATGCGGACATATTCGAACGGCTTGCCGCGGAACGAGATTTCGGGCGAGACATGCGCCGACAGCCGGTAGCCCTTGGTCGGATTGAGCAGGTCGTCCGATCCGTCGTAGCTCAGGCTGAGCGGGATCGCGGCGATGTAATAGGTGCGGCGGCGCGACTGGCCGGTCGACTGGATTTCGTCGCGCTCGTCCGATGCGGCGAGTTCGACGCCGTAGGAATATATCCACGTCTTCTGGAAGATAATGTTGGTCTGGCGCTCGATGTCCGCGGCGAGATCGACCGTCCTCGCCTCGAACGCGGGGACGTTGAGGTGATCGACCGTAAGCTGCGTCACCAGCGCCTGATCGCGCGCGCGGAAATTATTACGGCGGAACACGGCGGACGCGAGCTGCTCCTGCGTGCCGAGCACGCCGCGCAGCGTCAGGCTGCCTTCGGGCGGGAACAGGTTGCGGTGCGTCCAGTCGACTTCGGAGGTGACGCCCTGCCCGCTGCCGTAGCCGAGCGTGCCGGCGGTCGAGGTGGTCAGATAACCGAGCTCGCCCGCGGTCGTGCGCGGACCCGTAACATAGCCGAACGACGCCGAGACGGTGCGCGGCGGCGCAGCCTCGAGATGGACGTCGAGATCGAACACCTGCGGATCGGCCGTACGGATCGGCGTGACCTGCGCCACCGACACCAGCCCGGTCTGGATCAGCGCGCGGCGCAGATCCTCGATCAGCGCCGCATTGTAGCGATCGCCCGGATGCAGTCGGGAGATCAGCTGGACGTGCTTCGGCCCGAAGACATGCTTGGCGCCGATCAAGTGGAAGGCGCCGAAGCGCATCTGGCGGCCGGGATCGACGGCCAGCGACAGCGTCGCGCGATGCGTCGCGTGATCGATCTCGATATTGGGATCGGCGACGGTGGCGAAGGCATAGCCCCGGGCACCGAGCGCGGTCTTGAGCGCGGCGATGCCGGCGTTGAGCGTGTCGGCATCGACAGGGTCGCCGTCATGGACGCCGAACGCCTTGGTCAGCGCGGCGGCGTCGGCGCCCGTCGCGCTCAGCCCCGGCAAGGCGATGCTGGCGAAGCTGTAGGGCGGCCCCGGAGTCGCGGCAAGCGTGACCTGCAGCCGGGGCGCGCCCGTGACCGGCACCGCCTGGGCGCCGATGCGGGTATCCACCTCGGCGTCGTAATAGCCATAGGCGCGCAGCAGATCACCCAGCAGATCCGCGTCCGCGCGCGCGCGGCGATCGATCTGCGCGACGTTGGCGGGCTTGCCGGCATCCTGGTGCAGCGACGACGCGGCATCGAACCGCTCGCGCAGGCCGGGCGCGACAAGGCCCTCGATACCCTCGAGCGTCACGACATAACGGCGGTCACCCGAGGCATCGATCGTCGTTTGCGTGCCGGTAACCTCGGTCGTCACCGGCGGCGGTGCGGCGATCGGCGGCGCCTGCCCCGGCTGATCGACGGGCAGCGTGCCGAGCGCGGCGTCGGGCTTGGCGAGATCGGGCCAGTCGACGCCGAGATCGGGCAGCGCCGCCATCGGCGAATTGGGATCGAGCGTCGTACCGGTCGCGGGCGTGGTGGCGGGCACGGCAGCGGCCGGCGAGGGAGTCGCGGGGGCGACCTGCGTCTGCCCGCGGGCCGCATAGGGACAGGCGACGATGACAATCGCGGCACAGGCGCATCGGGCGCGGCACCACGAGGCGGCAGGCGACATGCCACGGACCCTAGCGCGGCTCCCCCGCCTTCGCCAGCATCCATCGGTCGCAGCCAAGTCACGCTGCGACCGCGGAAATCTCAGTGGAGCATGCCGCCCGGCTCGGGATCGCCGAGCACGAGGATCGCGCGACCGACGCGGCACCAGCGCGTATAATGGATGTGGTTGCCGATATCGCGGCTGCGCTCGGCGCGCGTCGCCGCCTCGGCGAGCGCGCTCTCACCGAACATATCCAACAGATCGGAAGCACCGTCATAGGCCTCGCGGTCGACGACGAACAATGTCTGATCCAGCAACGCGACCCCCGATCCAACGAGGTGCGGCGATAGCGCGACCTCCGTTAAGCGGCCACCGAAGAGAGAGGGTAAACGCGTGCGACACCATCCGACGGCACGCTTCGCACCGGGCGCGGCGAAGCTGGCGCGGACGGGCCGATCGTGGCAGGGGACGGCATGACCGATCGTAACGGGCCGCAGGCAGGCGGCTTCCTCCTCGCGCTGTGCATCCTCGTCGGCGCCGTCATCGGCACCGTCAGGGGGCAGCCGAGCGTCGGCGTGATCGCCGGGATCGTCGTGGGCATCGTCGTCGCGGTCGCGCTGTGGCTGAAGGATCGGACGCGCCGGCCGCACTAGGATTGCGGTGCCGCTGCCGACTTGCCCTCGCCTCTTCCGTCATTCCGAACTTGGTTCGGGGTCCAGACGCGCAGCGTCCACCATTTATCGATGCGTATCTGGATCCTGACCTTCGTTAGGATAACGAGACCGCTACAGCTTGCGCCCCGCCCATAGCACGCGGCCGATCACATCCACGCCGCCCGCGAGATCGACGGGCCCCGCCGCCGGATTGTCGCTCCGCACCGCCAGCCCCTCACGCTCGCGCACCAGCCGCTTGACCAGCAGCACGCCGTCGACACGCAGCACATAGACGCCGTCGCGCAGCGCCTCGCCCGCGTCGTGGCGATCGACGAGGATCTCGTCGCCATCGGCAAGGGTGGGCAGCATCGAATCGCCGCGCACCGCGATCACTGACAACCCGTCGCGCCCGCCGCCGGGGCGTAGTCGCCGCAGCCATTGCTCGGAAAAGCCCATGCCGGCGGCCGACAGCCGATCCTCGCCGATCGCCCCCGGCCCGGCGGATGCGGCGGTATCGAGTACGGGCACGGTCACCAGCGCGGATCCGGGCGTCGCCTGCTCCGGCATCGCCTCCGCGCCCAGCCATGCCTCGGGTACGCCGAAATAGCGCGCCAGCCTTTGCCGATCGGCCTCCGCCAGCCGCCGCGGCGAACCGCGCTTGATGAACTGCTGGATATACGCCGGGTTGCGCCCGATCAGCCGCGACAGCGACGCGCAATCCTCGCCGCGTTGATCGATCAGTCGCCCGAGAGTGGCGCGTGGGTCGCCTTCGTCCATCGGTTCATCTTACCAATAGGAAAAATCCTAGACAAGTAGGATTTGGAGAACAAAGCATGTCTTATCATAGCCGGTCGAGTCCCAGGGAGGTCGAGTTTCCATGCATCTGCTCACGCGCATTCAGCGGCATCTGCACCGCACGGGGACGCCGCCGACGCGATTCGGGCGCGAGGTGGTCGGCGATCCGCGGTTCGTCTTCGATCTGCGCAACGGCCGCGAACCGCGTGCCGACACCGCGCGGCGCGTCCACGCGTGGCTCGACGACCAGAGCGGCGGCGCGCGATGAGCCGCTGGCCCGCCGACCGCGCGCGCACCGAGCTGTTGCGCGCGCTCGAACCCCATGTCGGGCCGTTCACGGTGCTGAAGGCGGAAAGCCGCGACTGGGCGAGCGCGCTGTTCGTCGGCGCGCGGCACCGGCTCGCGCTTGCGCTAGACGGGCCAGACGGGGTGGCGCGCGCCGATCGGTTGAGCGAGTCGCTACCCGAGATGGAGCTCGATCTGCGCGGTGGCTTCGTCGCCGACTGTCAGGCGATCGTGACGCGCGCCGACGAACGTATCGTGCTCGGGATCGAGGCGCTGACGATCGAGGAAGCGGAGACGCTCAGCCGCGGCGTGCGGCGAGCCGGTTGAGCTCGTCGAGCGCATCGCGCAGCGCCGGGCGCATGTCGCGCGTGGGCGCCGCCGGACGACCGGACCGCCGCTCGATGCCCGCCGAAAGCCGCTCCATCATCGCGGTGATGCTGGCATCCTGGCGCGGCGCGGCGACGATCGGCTGCGCGAGGAAGGGCTCGCCGAGCGCATGGATCACGGGCGCGATCTCGGGGATCGGCGCAGGCTCTGCTTCGGAGGCGGGCGCAGTCTGGGGCTCGTTGGCGACCGGGTCGCAAGCGACGGCCTCCACCGGCGCCACGACGGGCGCTTCGACCTCGACGTAATCGCCGTCTAGGATTGCCGACTCCGCAGCGACATCCTCGACGGGCGCGGCATCGGCGTCGGCATGGATATCATCCTCGGCTGGTGACGGCACCACGGCGCCGACATCCATGAACGGCTCGCCGAGATCGCGGCTGGCGCGGATCGGCGCACGCGGCGGTGCGTCGGGATGGCGATCGGCGCGGCGCAGCCGGCGCAGGCGATCCTCCGCCATGCCCGACGGGACGTCGAGCTCGTCGATCGGTTCGGCGTCCTCGTCGATCGGCACGACCTTCGCCGGCCGGCGCATCGCGACATAGCCGGCGACGCCGCAGACGATCGCGAGCAGCAGCGCCAATACGACATGGCCGGGCGTCCCCATGCGACCCGCGAGCGGCAGGCGCGCGAACGTGTCGTGCGGCATCGCCATCGCCGCGAACCCCGCCGCAGCCGCAAGTACGAGCGCCAGCGGCGTCTCGAAGCGCCAGCGGTCGATCGTCCTGAGGATCTGCGTCGCCATATTCCGTCGTCCCGATCGTGCGATCTTATAGCCCTGCGGCCACCATGGCGCGCGAAGTCGGACTTTTCTGTGCCAGAACTTGGTAAACGGGAAGATAATGTTTCGCGTTGCGCGCCCAGTCCCGCTCCGCCTCGACGAAGCGCCGGCCGGCCGCGCGGCGTGCGTCCCAGCTTGCGCGATCGGCGAACAGGCCGGCCAGCGCTGCGGTGATCGCGGCGGGATCGTCGGGGGCGAACAGCGTCCCGGTCTCGCCGTCGCGGATCAGCTCGCGGTGGCCGCCGATGTCCGACGCCGCGACCAGCCGGCGCTGCGCCATCGCCTCGAGCGGCTTCAGCGGAGTCACCAGATCGGTCAGCCGCATCTTCTTGCGCGGGTAGCAGAGGATGTCGATCAGCCCGTAATAGCGTTCGACCTGATCGTGCGGCACGCGCCCGACGAAATGGATTCGCCCCGCCACCGGCGAGGCGAGCGCCTGTGCCTTGAGCGCGTCCGCGCGCGGGCCGCCGCCGACGAGCAGCAGATGCGCCCGTGGGCGTTCGGCGACCAGCGCGGGCATCGCGGCGATCAGATCGTCGACCCCCTCATAATCGTAGAGCGAGCCGATGAAGCCGACGACGTCGGCGCCGTCGAGGCCGAGTTCGGCACGCAGCGTGCTATCGGGCGGCGGCGGATCGCCGAACAGTGCGAGATCGACGCCGTTGGGCGACACCATGATCTTGCGCGCCGGCACGCCGCGCGAGACGAGATCGCCGCGGAGCCCCTCGCAGATCACCGCGACCGCGTCGGCGCGCTTGACCGCCCATGTCTCGAGCGCGCGGGTCGCGCGGTAGCGGAGCGAGCCCTCGCGGCCCGTGCCGTTACCCACCGCCGCATCCTCCCAGAAGGCGCGGATCTCGTACAGCAGCGGCAGGCCGAGCGTCTTGGCGACCCCTCGCGCGGCGAGCGCGGTGAGCACCGGCGAGTGGGCGTGGAGGATGTCGGGCCGAAACTCTTCCGCTGCGCGCGTGATCGCGCTGGTGAAGCTGCGCACCTCGCGGATTTCGGAGATCAGCGGCGCGCCTGTGGGCAGCGCCGGACCGCGGAAGAAGCGGAGACCGTCGTGCGTTTCCCAGGCGCCTTCGTCGATCGCGGCCTCGGCGGCGTGACGCGCGCCGGTGACGCCCGCGACCTGCAACCCCAGCCCCTGCTGCGCCTTGAGGATCGCGCGCGTGCGGAAGGTGTATCCGCTGTGGAGCGGCAGCGAGTGATCGAGGATGTGGAGGATCCGCATGTGTCGGCGCTTGGTCCCGCATCGTCCGTCCCGCAGCGGGACTTTCCTTGGACTGTCCTGCCATGGCAAGGCTTAACGCGGCGTCAACCGCATCGGGTTAGGGCCGTCGCTCGACCGTATCGGAGGAGCCAGGCGATGATCGACACTTTCGCGCTCGCGCTCGCACACGGCCTGCTCGCGCTGACCGCGTGGCGGCTGTACCGCCGGCCCGATCTCGATCGCGACGACGGCGTGGCGGTGAAGACGATCTGGGGGCGTCGCCCCGATGCATGATCTGGCGCTGGTCGGCTTCATCGTCGCGCTGATCGCGCTCGGCACGCAGAAGCCGTTCGTGTTCGTGCTGGGCTATGCCTATGTCGACATCGTCTCGCCGCAGCGGCTCTCCTATTATCTGCTCAATTCGGTGCCGATCTCGCTGATCTTCTTCCTGCTCGCGGTCGGCGGATTCCTCGCGGTCGACGACAAGACGGGGACGCGGCTGTCGGGGCGGCAGGTGCTGCTGATCCTGCTGCTGCTGTGGTGCGGCTATACCACCGCCACCGCGGACTTCCCCGCCGCCGCGCTCGAAAAATGGGACTGGGTGTGGAAGGCGCTGGTGTTCGCGATCTTCCTGCCCTTCACGCTGCGCACGCGGCTCAGGCTCGAGGGGCTGCTGCTGTTCATGGTGCTGTCGGCCTCGTCGATCATCGTGGTGGGCGGGATCAAGACGCTGCTCGGCGGTGGCGGCTACGGCACGCTCAATCTCGGGATCAGCGACAATTCGGGGCTGTACGAAGGCTCGACGATCTCGACGGTCGCGATCGCGATCATCCCGACGATCCTGTTCCTCGCCAGATACGGCACGATCTTCCCGCGCGGCTGGATGGTGCGGCTCTACAGCCTGGCTCTGGTAGGCGCCTGCCTGCTGATCCCGATCGGCACTGCGACGCGCACCGGGCTGATCTGCATCGGGCTGGTCGCGATCATGGGGCTGCGCGATTCGAAGCGGCGCATCCTCTACATGGGCGCGATGACGATCGCGGTGATGGTCGCGGTGCCGTTCCTGCCGCACACCTATACTGCGCGGATGCACACCATCCAGGGCTACCAGTCCGACGAATCGGCCTCGACGCGCGTCGCGGTCTGGGGCTGGACGTGGAACTACGTGCAGGATCACCCCGCAGGCGGTGGCTTCGCCGCCTATCTCGGCAACCACATCGTGCTCAACCTCAAGGATGCGCGCGGGCAGCCGATCAACAATGCGATCGAATATGACAAGGCGCGCGCCTTCCACTCCGCCTATTTCGAGATGCTGGGCGAACAGGGCTTCGTCGGCTTCGGGCTGTGGGCGCTGCTGCACCTGACCGGGCTGTTCCGGCTCGAGCTGTTGCGCCGCCGCTTCCGCCGCTCGACGACCGAGACCGAACAATGGATCGCGCCGCTCGCGACCGCGCTCCAGCACGGCCACATCATCTATCTGGTGGGCTCGCTGTTCATCGGCATCGCCTTCCAGCCCTTCGTCTACATGATGATCGCGTGCGAGATCGGGCTCGATTCCTATGTCCGCCGCACCCGCCCCGAGACGCCGCGCGTCGCGATGGGGGGCGGACCGCAGCAATCGGCCGCCCGCGGGGCACTGCCCGCGTGACGCGCCCCGAACTTCGCCCGCTCACGTCGGTACGCGGGCTCTTCGCCTGGGTGGTGGTGCTCTATCATATCCGTCTGAGCGGCTACGACTATCTGCCGATCGGCGTGATCCGGCTGCTCGCCAAGGGCTATCTCGCGGTGGATTTCTTCTTCCTGCTGTCGGGCTTCGTGATCTGGCTCAACTATGGCGAGCGGCTGCGCGAGCGCGGGGCGACCGCCGATTTCCTCGTCCGCCGGATCGCGCGGGTATGGCCGCTGCATGCCGTGATGCTGATCTTCGGCGTGGTGCTCGCGCTGTTGCTGATCGCGACGGGGCGGCAGGCGAACCAATTCCCCTTCGCGCTGCTGCCGCTGCATCTGGCGATGATGCAGGATTGGGGCTGGTCCGACGCACTACTCTGGAACGACCCCGCCTGGTCGATCAGCGGCGAGTGGGGGGCCTATCTGCTCACCCCGCTGGCGGTGCTGATGCTGCCGAAGCGTCGCTGGCCCACGCCGCTGCTGATGATCGCGGCAGCAACGCCGCTGCTGCTGCTGTTCGCGCTGTTCGGCGCCGGGCACGACGGGCTCGGCTTCGGGATCTCGCAACTCGGGCTGCCGCGCTGCCTTGCGGAGTTTTCATGCGGGGCGATGCTGTCCGCACTCTGGCGCCGCTGGCGCGGCAACGTGCGGGTCGAACTGACCTGCGCGGCCGCAGGCGTCGCGATGCTCGCCGCGTGGTGGGCCGGCGTGCCCGAGACGCTCGCGCTGCCCTTCGCCTTCGCCGCCCTGCTGCTCGCCTTGGCGCTCGGCGCCGAGCGTCCGCGTCATCCGCTGGCGGGCCGCGCGATCCATTGGCTCGGCGAGATCAGCTATGCGACCTACCTGTCGCATTTCCTGCTGTTCTTCGCGTTCAAGCTCGTCTTCGTACGCGACATCTTCGACGTCCCGCCGGCGCTGCTCATCGCCTATCTGCTGCTCGTGCTGCTCGCTTCGGCCCTGTTGTACCACGGGATCGAACGGCCCGCGCAGCGTCTCATCCTCGCCGCGTGGAAGCGGCGGCAGGACCATGTCCGCCTCACGCGTCCGGCGGCGTCCGCCGGCAGCGGCTGAGTGTCCCCGGAACGATCCCGCGCCCGATCGCGTTGGCCCGGCAGCTGAACGAAACGCGCCGAGGAGCGGATGACGAACCCCACGCTGGTCTATGTCGACGACGATCTCCCCGGCCTGCTGCGCCGCAAGGCCGGCCGCGGTTGGGCCTATTTCGACGGGCACGGCACGCGCATCACCGATCGCGGCGAGATCGACCGGCTGAACGCGATCGGCATGCCCCCCGCCTATAAGGATTGCTGGTTCTGCCCGAGCCCGCACGGCCACATCCAGGCGATCGGCTATGACGACAAGGGCCGGAAGCAATATCGCTACCACCTCGATTTCCGCGCCGCGCAGGACGCCGCCAAATATGAGCATTGCGTCGATTTCGGCCATGCGCTGCCGCTGGTGCGCCGCCAGATCGACAGCGATCTCGCCGCGCGCGGGGTCGACAAGCGCACCGCGGTCGCCGCGGTCGTCCGCCTGCTCGATCTCGGCCACGTCCGCGTCGGCAACGATGCCTATCAGCGCGACAATGGCAGTTTCGGCGCGACGACGCTGCGCAACCGCCACGCCAAGGTGACCGGCGGCAAGCTCAAGCTCTGCTATCTGGGCAAATCGGGCAAGACGCAGACGCTGACGATCGAGGATCGCCGGCTGTCGAGCGTGGTCAAGCGCGTGCAGGATTTGCCGGGCCAGCGGCTGTTCCAATATCTCGACGACGCGGGCGAGCGCCACAACGTCACCTCGGGCGACGTCAACGACTATCTGCGCGAGGCCTCGGGTGGCCCGTTCACCGCAAAGCATTTCCGCACCTGGGGGGCGAGCGTGATCGCCTACCGCACGATCGTCGAAGCAGGCGCCGAGGGAATCGGGCTGAAGGCGGTGCTGGCTCCCGTGGCCGAGGCGCTTGGCAACACGCCCGCGATCAGCCGCAAGAGCTATGTCCACCCTGCGCTGATCGAACTCGCCAAGGCTGGCGGGATGAAGGGCGAGGCGCCGGTCAGGCTGCCGCGTGCGACGCGCTGGCTGTCGCCCGCCGAGCGCGGACTGATCGGCTTCCTCGACGCGCTGGTCGAAATCTCCGCGACGAAGGCCGCCTGATGTCGTCGAGCGCCGCCAAGTCCAGCCTCCCCCCGCACGTCTTCACGCCACCGACCGACATCGCAGGCCAGGCGCACGCGCTCGTCGCCGAGACGACGCAATGGTTCGCCGCCAACGGGCTGCGTATCGCCATTGCGCTGGCGATTGGCGCGGCGCTGGTCGCAGCGCTGCTGTTCGTCCAGAAGCTCGCGCAGCGCCTGTGTCGCGATACGGTCGAACTCGTCGACTGGAAGACGATCATCGGCCGCGTCGCCGCCAAGACGAGCTTCTGGTTCCTCGTCATCGTCGCCGCCAAGCTGGTCGACGGCTATGCGGATACCCCGCCGCTGCTCGACAAGACGATCGGTTTCCTGTTCACCGTCGCGCTCACCTTCCAGGCCGCGGTCTGGGTGCGCGAGCTCGTGCTCGGCTTCGTCGAACACCGCGCGGGGATGACCGACCAGGATCATGGCGCGCTGGCGTCGGCGACGGGCATCATCCGCTTTCTCGTCTCGTTCACGCTGTTCTCGCTCGCGCTGGTGCTGGTGCTCGGCAATCTCGGCGTCAACGTGACCGGGCTGGTCGCGGGGCTCGGCGTCGGCGGCATCGCGATCGGCCTCGCCGCGCAGGGCATCTTCAAGGACCTGTTCGCAGCACTCGCGATCATCTTCGACCGGCCGTTCCGCAAGGGCGACAGCATCAAGTGGAACGGCATTTCGGGCAGCATCGAGGCGATCGGGCTCAAGACCACCCGCATCCGCTCGGTCACCGGCGAGCAGGTCGTCGTCGGCAACGCCTATATGCTCGAGAAGGAGCTGTTCAATCTGGCGCGGCTCGACCGGCGGCGGATGATCCTGCAGATCGGTGTGACCTACTACACCTCCGAGGACGTGTGCGACCGCATCCCCGATATGCTGCGCAAGCTCGTCGCGGGCGTGCCCAAGTGCAAGGTGGTGCGCGTCGGCATGATCGGCTTCGGCGATTCGAGCCTGGATTACGAGCTGCAGTTCGACGTCGCATCGGCCAACTACAACGAGGTGTTCGACGCGCGCAGCCAAGTCTGCCTCGCGATCCTCCGCGCGTTCAACAAGGCCGGCATCGAGTTCGCCTTCCCGACGCAGACGACGATCACCGCCGATCCTTCGGGCCGCGGGATCATGCCGTATCCCGAAGCGCATCACGGCGAGGCCGAAGCGACGGCGCCGGTCGAGCGCGAGACGTCGGACGAGACCGCGCCGTAAGGCCTGGCGTCAGAAGGAGGGGGAAGTTCTCACCCCCACAGCGTCCCCTGCGCATTCAGCATCTTGCCATGCTCGAACGCAAAGCCGTCGGGCCGGTCGCGTGCGAGCAGCAGCGGGCCGTCGAGGTCGGCCCATTCCGCGCCCTGCGCCGCCAGGAACGCGGGTGCGACGCCGAGCGACGTGGAGAGCATGCACCCGACCATCAGCTTGAGCTTGGCCGCGCGTGCCTCGCGTGCCAGCGCCAGCGTCTCGGTCAGGCCACCCGCCTTGTCGAGCTTGATGTTGACCGCCTGATAGCGCCCGATGCAGCGCGCGAGATCGGTGCGGTCCTGGCAGCTCTCGTCGGCGCACAGCGGGATCGGGGATTTCACACCGTCGAGGAGATGATCCTCGCCCGCGCGCACCGGCTGCTCGATCAGCTCGACCTTGAAGGGCAGCAGCGTGGCGGCCTCGGCGGCGATGTCGCGCCCCGTCCACGCCTCGTTGGCATCGACGATCAGCCGCGCATCCGGCGCGCCGCGATGCACGGCCGCGACGCGCTCGACGTCGCCTTCGCCCGCGAGCTTGAGCTTGAGCAGCGGATATTTGCCCGCGACCGCCCTGGCGTCCGCCTCCATCTTCGCGGGTTCGCCGAGCGAGATGGTGAAGGCGGTGACGATCGGCCGCGGCTCGGCGAGCCCCGCCAGCCGCCACACGGGGACGCCGCAGCGTTTGCCGTCGAGCTCCCACATCGCCGCATCGACCGCGTTGCGCGCAGCGCCGCGCGGCAGCAGCGTCAGCAGGTCGGCGCGCGAGGCGCCCTCGGCGATCGGCCCCGCGATCGAGAGGATCTGGTCGCGCACGCTCTCGGCGGTTTCGCCGTGATAATAGATCGCGGTCGATTCGCCGCGGCCGCGCGCCTCGCCGTCGGCAAGCGTCGCGACGACGACGTCGACCTCGGTCTTGGCGCCGCGGGCGATAACGAACGCGCCCGCGACGGGCCAGCGTTCGATGCGCGCGGCAAGGCGCATTCCGGTCATGATGATCCTGTCAGGTGGTGGAGGACGCGTTGCCGCCGTCGGCAGGCAAAGGCAGTGCGCGCGGCGTGGGAAGCGGCCAATAGGGCTTGGGCAGAATGCGCGCGCTGCGATCGAACGCCGCCTTCACCTCGGGACGCGCGAGCAGCTTGCCCCACAGCCCGCGCAGATGCGACGGCGCGTGCGGCAGGAGCGCCCCGTCGGGCTGGAACTGGTCGGCGAGGCGGTCGGCGCCCTCGGACGTGGCGAGCGCGGCAATGGCGATCGTCGCCGCCTCGCCCTCGCGCCCGGCGCACAGCAATCCCTCGATCGCGGCGGCCTGGTTGTCCGCCGCCGACGCCTTCAGCGCATCGCCTGCCGCCTTGGCGTCCGCCGCGCGCTGGAGCCCGACCAGCGCGCAGACGCGGTTGCGCTTTAGCCAGGCGAGGCCATAGCTCGAGAATGCCCCCGCCTTGGCGCCAAGCCCGGCATCGGCGAGCGCAAGCTCCTCGTCGTAGCGGCCGGCATCCTCGAGCTGTTCGGCGAAGCCGATCAGCGCATCGGCGGCCTCGGGCGTGGTCGCAAGATCGGCGGTGGCGAAAGGGCGCAGCCGCGCCAGTGCTGCATCGCGGTGTCCGGCCGCAGCCTGCGCATCGGCGTCGGCGAGCACGATGTCGACCTGCTGCTCGCTCATCCCCGGCGCGATCCTGGTCGTCGCGGCGGTGGTGGTCACGTCGTCGAAGCGGCCGAGATAGGCAAAGGCCATCGCCGCATCGAGCGTCGCATGCTGATCCTGCGGCGCCGACGCATAGGCATCGAGCGTGGTACGCGCATAGCCGTCGATCGCGGGGCCGCCGGCGGGCCCGATCTTCTTCTCGATCTCGGGCCACAGCGCGGCGTAGCGCCGTTCGACCGCCATCTCCCACAGCGTCGGCGGCCGCTGGATACGATCGAGCAGGCTGCGCGCATCGTCCACCGCATGGCGATCGAGCAACGCACCGATACCGTCGGCCGCCAGCGTCTCGGCAAGCTCGGGGCGATCGGCGGGATCCCAGTCGGCGAGCGCCAGCGCCAGCGCGGTGCGATCGCGCCGCGCGGTGTCGTTGGAGAGCGTCAGCGCCTGCGCGACCTGCCGCCACAGGTCGCCCGGCACCATCGCGAGCGCGCGCGAGCGCAGATCGGCGACCGCGGCGAGATCATCCGCAGCCTGGGCATAATGCTGCGTGTCGGCATCGTCGAGGATCTGGTAACCGCGGATCAGCGCATTGTCGGGCGCCTGCGTACGCAGCTCGGCGAGCAGCGGCGCCACCTCGGCCGCGCGCCCCGCCGCCGGAAGACAGGGCAGCCGCAGCAATTGCGCCGAAAAGCGTCCGGTCGAGCCCTGGCCCGCGCCGCCCGCAACGGCAGGATCGAGCAGACCGAGCACGCCCTTGCAGTCGTTCGCCTGCGCCAGCGGCAGCGCCTTGGCGACCGCCGCATCGAGCGAGGGGGCGACCGCGACGCCGGACGACGCGGGTATCGCCGCCGCCGTGGGCAGCGTCGTCAGCGCGGCGACCGCCACGAACAGCGCGCGCATCCGATCAGCTGCGTGCATGCTCCGCGATCCACTGCTCGAGCACGGGGGCGATCGACTCGCGCCAGCGGCGACCGTTGAAGATGCCGTAATGGCCGACGGTCTCGGCGAGGAAATATTTCTTCTTCTTGGCCGCGAGCTTGTCGGCGAGCGTCAGCGCCGCCTTGGTCTGGCCGACGCCCGAGATATCGTCGCGCTCGCCTTCGATCGCCAGCAGCGCTGTATCGACGATCGCCGAGGGATCGACCTTGCGCCCGCGATAGGTAAGCTCGCCCCGGGGCAGCTTGTGCGCCTGGAACACGTCCTCGATGGTTTGGAGGTAGAACTCCGCCGTCATGTCGCAGACCGAGCGATACTCCTCGTAGAAGGCCTTGGTCGCGTCCGCGCTCTCGCCGTCGCCGTCGACCAGATGCTGATACATCCGGTAATGGCTCATCATATGGTTGCCGAGGTTCATCGCCATGAAGCCGGCGAGCTGGAGGAAGCCCGGATAGACTTTTCGCCCCGCGCCCGCATAGTTGAACGGCACCGTCGCGATCACGTTCTGCTCGAACCAGGCGAGCGGGCGTTGCGTGGCGACCGTGTTGACCGCGGTCGGCGCCTCGCGCGTGTCGATCGGGCCGCCCATCATCGTCAGCGTGACCGGCCGGCAGGGGTGCTTGTCCGCGTTCATCAGGCAGGTCGCGGCATAGACCGGCACCGAGGGCTGGCACACCGCGAGCACGTGCGTGCCCGGGCCGATATGCGCGAGATATTCGGTGACGTAGTCGATATAGTCGTCGAGATCGAAGCGGCCGTGATCGAGCGGCACCTGCTTGGCGTCGCGCCAATCGGTGATGTAGACGTCGTGGCCGGGCAGCATCCGCTCGACCGTGCCGCGCAGCAACGTCGCATAATGGCCCGACATCGGCGCCACGATTAGCAGCTTGGGCTGTCCGGTGACGCCCTCGCGCACGAAATGCTTGAGCTGGCCGAACGGCTTGCGCAGGGCGATCTCCTCGAACACCGTCACCGTCCGGCCGTCGACGATGGTGCTCTCGAAGCCGAACTCGGGCTTGCCGCGCGGGTGCGAGGCGTGCGCGAACACGTCGAGGCCGGAGGCGATCATCGGGCCGAAGCTGGTGCGCCCCAGCGGATTGGCGGGATTCTGCAGCCAGCCCTTGCCCATGTCGGCGAGCAGGCTCGCGCCGCTCAGCCAGTTGCGCTGGAATTCATAGGCATCGTAGAGCAAATCGATCTCCCGCGGCGGTCGCGCACCCGCCAGTATCACGAAAAAAGCTTACCGGCCTACTACTCCTATATGGCGCCTTCGCACTTGCAAAATAAGAGGGGTCGCATCGCCGTGCGACGCACCGTGGCACGCGGCGCGATTGAGCCCGATTGCGCGGAGTGCTAGGCGCGCGGCATGGCTCGCCCTCCCCGTCCCGCAGCGCCCACCGATCCGCGGCAGCGGCGCATCGGCAACCTCCGCCTCGTCTGGCGCCGCGCGCTCCACTATCCCGGCCAGATCGTCGCGGCGTTCGCCGCGCTGTGCGTGTCGTCGGCGGCGACGCTGGGCATTCCCTACGGCCTCAAGCGGGTCATCGATCGCGGCTTCTCCTCGGGCGTCGATCCGCACGGCGTGACCACCTCCTTCCATTATCTGCTGATGATCGTCGTCGTGCTGGCGCTGGCGACCGCGACGCGCTTCTGGTTTGTCTCGTGGCTGGGCGAGCGCGTCGTCGCCGACATCCGCATCGCGGTGCAGGCCAATCTGCTGACGCTCTCGCCGCGCTTCTTCGAGGAGAACCGCCCGTCCGAGATCGCTTCGCGACTGACCAGCGACACCACGCTGATCGAACAGGTCGTCGGCACCACCGTCTCGGTCGCGTTGCGCAGCCTGTTCACGATGGTCGGCGGGCTGGTCTTCCTGTTCACGCTGTCGGTGAAGCTTGCCGCGCTGATGGTGATCGGGCTGCCGCTAGTGCTGCTGCCGATCATCCTGCTCGGGCGCAAGCTGCGCGGCTTCTCGCGCAGTTCGCAGGATCGTATCGCCGAAATCGGCGCGCTCGCCACCGAAACGCTGGGCGCGATGAAGATCGTCCAGGCGTTCGGGCAGGAAGCCCGCGAGGGCGCGCGGTTCAGCGGCGCGGTCGAGGCGGTGGCCGGCGCCGCGCGCCGCCGCATCGCGTTGCGCGCTGTGATGACCGCGCTGGTGATCGGGCTGATGTTCGGCGCGATCGTGATGATCCTGTGGCAGGGCGCGCTCGACGTCGCGCACGGCCGGATGACGGGCGGCGCGATCACCGCCTTCGTCGCGACCTGCGGGATCGTCGCGGGCTCGTTCGGGTCGCTCGCCGAGGTCTATGGCGACCTGCTTCGCGGCGCGGGCGCGGCCAGCCGGCTGAGTGAACTGCTCGACGAACATGCCGAGATCCGCGCACCCGCGCAGCCGCACGCGCTGCCCGCGGCGGGTGCCGGCCGGCTGACCTTCGAACATGTCACCTTCCGCTACCCGACCCGCCCCGAGGTCGCGGCGCTCGACGATTTCACGCTCGACATCGCCGCCGGCCAGACCGTCGCGGTCGTCGGTCCGTCGGGGGCGGGCAAGTCGACGCTGCTGCAACTGGCGCAACGCTTCTACGATCCGCAGGCGGGCCGCGTGCTGCTCGACGGCGTGGCGCTGTCGGATGCCGATCCCGCCGCCGTGCGCAAAAGAATCGCGATGGTGCCGCAGGACACGGTGATCTTCGCGGCATCCGCACGCGACAATCTGCGCTACGGCCATTGGGATTCCGACGACGCCGCGCTGTGGGCCGCCGCCGAAGCCGCCAACGCCGCGACCTTCCTGCGTGCGCTGCCCGAGGGGCTCGACACCTATCTCGGCGAGGGCGGCGCGCGCCTTTCGGGTGGGCAGCGCCAGCGCCTCGCGATCGCACGCGCGCTGCTGCGCGACGCGCCGCTGCTGCTGCTCGACGAGGCGACCTCCGCGCTCGACGCCGAGAGCGAGCGCCTGGTGCAGGACGCGCTCGACCGGCTGATGCAGGGCCGCACCACGATGGTGATCGCGCACCGCCTCGCCACCGTCCGCAAGGCTGATCGCATCGTCGTGATGGAGGAGGGCCGCATCGTCGAACAGGGCACGCACGACGAACTCTTCGCCGGCAGCGGACTGTACGCGCGCCTGGCCAAGCTGCAGTTCGAGGTGGCGTGAAGCCAGCCTGACCCTGGCGTAGAAAGCGAGCGAGCGACGAGGTCGCCCGACAATTTACGTTCGATAATGCAACTTAAATCCCCGAGGGTGGTTTAGGCGGCAATTCTCGGACGAAATCCGGGCGAATTTACCGATCGAAAACTCGGCGTCAGCGCACGCAAGTCAGGGAAGAACGCTATGAGCACAGGTATCTGGGCCCGCATTTCGGCCGCCTTGTGCCTCCTGCTCGGGTTGGTCACCGTCGCCGCCGGCGGCTGGCTCGCGGTCCTCGGCGGATCGCCATATTATGTGATCCTGGGCGTCGCGCTGCTCGTCGATGCGGCGCTGCTGTGGCGCGGCCATCGTTTCGCCTACCCGCTCTACGCATTGATCATCCTGGGCACGATGATCTGGGCGCTCGCCGAGGTCGGCTTCAACTTCTGGCCGCTCGCGCCGCGCGGCGACATTCTCGTGCCGTTCGGCCTGTGGCTGCTGGCGCCGTGGGTGGTGCGATCCTTTCCCGCCGAGCGCCGGCCCTGGCGGATGCCGCTCGTAGCGGCCTTCGTCGCGTCGATCGTCGTCGTCGGGATCGCGCTCTGCACGACCAACGACGATCTTGCCGGCCGCCTGCCGACCCGGATCGTCGGCGCGCCGCCGCAGACCGATGCCGACGCGGTTCCCGATGACGAATGGCACGCATACGGCCGCACCGGCGCCGGCGACCATTTCTCGCCGCTGACGCAGATCACCCCCGACAACGTCAAGAATCTGAAGGTCGCCTGGACCTTCCGGACGGGCGACACGAAAGGCCCGAACGACTCGCTCGAGACGACCGACGAGGTGACGCCGCTCAAGATCGGCGACTCCGTCTATCTCTGCTCGCCCCACCAGAAGGTGTTCGCGCTCGATGCCGCGACCGGCAAGCAGAAGTGGATGTTCGATCCTAAGGTCGAGGACGATCCGACCTTCCAGCATCTGACCTGCCGCGGCGTCTCCTATCATGCGACGCCCGCCGGCGCGAAGACCTCGGACGGCGCGCCCGCGCCGCTCGAATGCCAGCAGCGCCTGTTCCTGCCGACCAACGACGGGCGGATGTTCGCGCTCGACGCCGCCACCGGCAAGCCCTGCGCCGGCTTCGGCCAGAATGGCGTGATCGATCTCAAGGACGGCATGACCGTCAAGCACAAGGGCTTTTACGAGGGCACCTCGCCGCCTGTCGTCACCAGGTCGATGGTCATCATGGCGGGCGCCGTGATCGACAATTATTCGACCAACGAGCCCTCGGGCGTCGTCCGCGGCTTCGACGTCTATACCGGCAAGCTGATCTGGGCATGGGATGCGGGCGCACTCGACGAGAATGCGCTGGCGTCCGCGACGCATCACTACACCGCCAATTCGCCCAACAGCTGGTCGATCTCGGCAGTCGACGAGAAGCTCGGGCTGATCTACCTGCCGATGGGCGGGCCGGCGCCCGACATCTGGGGCGGCAACCGCACGCCGCAGATGGAGCGCTACGGCAGCGCATTGGTCGCGCTCGACGTCAATACGGGCAAGCGCGTCTGGGCATACCAGACCGTCCATCACGATCTGTGGGACATGGACCTGCCGTCGCAGCCGAGCCTGCTCGACCTGCGCACGCCCAAGGGCATCATCCCGGCGATCTATGCGCCGACCAAGAGCGGCAACATCTTCGTGCTCGATCGCCGCACGGGCAAGCTGATCGTCGGCGCGCCCGAGCGGCCGGTGCCGCAGGGTGCAGCACCCGGCGATCGGCTGTCGCCGACGCAGCCCTTCTCCGATCTCACCTTCCAGCCCAAGAACCATCTGACCGACGCGAACATGTGGGGCGCCACGATGTTCGACCAGCTCGCGTGCCGGATCATGTTCAAGCAGCTGCGCTACGAGGGGCCGTTCACGCCGCCCAGCACGCAGGGCACGCTCGTCTTTCCCGGCGACGTCGGCATGTTCGAATGGGGCGGGATCTCGGTGAACCCCGGCCGTCAGGTCGCGATCGCCAATCCGATCGTCTTCCCGTTCGTCTCGAAGCTGCTGCCGCGCGGCCCCAAGAACCCCGCCACGCCCAACGCCTCGCACCCGCCGGGCAGCGAGAATGGCGTCCAGCCGATGTACGGCGTGCCATATGGTGTCGACCTTCACCCCTTTCTGTCGCCACTGGGCTTCCCCTGCATGGCGCCGCCGTGGGGCTATATGTCCGGCATCGATCTCAACACGAACAAGATCGTCTGGAAGCACAAGGTCGGCACGACGCGCGATTCGGTCGTCCCGCTGCCGTTCAAGCTCGGCATGCCGATGCTGGGCGGCACGATGTCGACGGGCGGCGGCGTCGCGTTCCTGACCGCGACGATGGACGATTACATCCGCGCGTTCGACGTCACGACGGGCAAGATGCTGTGGCAGGGCCGCCTCCCCGCCGGCGGCCAGTCGACGCCGATGAGCTATGCGCAGAACGGCAAGCAATATGTCGTGACGGCCGCCGGCGGCCACGGATCGTTCGGCACCAAGCTCGGCGATTACGTCATCGCCTACGCGCTTCCCTGAGCGGCGATAGGTCGCTCGGGGATTCTGTCAGCGAGGCCGGCCTATGCGGTACGGACCGGCCCGTGTCGCAAGCGTCTCGCCCTTCCAGCTCAACGTCACCATTCCCTCGTCGACCAGGCGATCAACGGCGTGGTGGACGATCGGCATGGCAGCGCGCCAGTCGCCCGCAGTCGTTCCATCGCCGACCGCGGCAGCGACCAGCGCTCTCGCCACTTCGCTGGGACATAGCGTCGCTTCCGCCGCGCGCAGTGCGAGCAGCCGCAGCGTTTCGCCATACGCGTCACGCGACCCTGGCGGCGAGGAACCGGTTTTCTTCGGTCCCGGCGGCGGGTTGGAAGACGGCGTAACGGTCAGCGGTCATCCTCCTCGGCGATGTCCTGACCGCGGTCCGACAGGCCCCTGAGCATCGAGCCATCGGCGAAATATCCGGTCACCGCATTCTCGTCGAGTGCCCCCGGAGCCGCTTCGCCATCGATCGCAGCGACACCGCATAACGCCAGCGGCACCGGGCCTGCCTCGGGTCGACCAACTTTGCGAAGCGGTGGCGGGGCGATGCGGCGATTCTGACCCACGAATAATTTGTGCACGCCCTGCTGATATCTTTGAGCGGCAATGCTAGCACGTTGCCTGATGACCCGATCTTTCCCAGGCTTGCGCCACGCTCCGCTCCTCGTCGCCACCGCCGCCAGCCTTTTCGCGCTCGCCCAGCCCGTCACCGCGCAGGCCATGGTGAAGCCGGCGGGCAAGCCCGGCGCGCTGCACCAGGCGCAGCTGCCACGCACGGTCTCGCCCACGCGGTACGACATCGCCGTGGTTCCGGACGCCCGGAAGCTGACCTTCACGGGCACGGTCGGCATCGCGCTCGATATCCACGCCGCGACGCGAACGATCGTGCTCAACGCGACGGAATTGCAGATCGACAGCGCGACGCTTGCAGGCGCCGGCACGCCTGCGATCCGCTACGACCCTGTGTTGCAGACCGCTACGCTCACGTTCGCAAAGTCTCTCGCACCGGGGCATTACACGCTGGATCTCGCCTATCACGGCAAGATCAACACCAGCAGCCAGGGCCTTTTCGCGCTCGATTACGATACGCCGCAGGGCAAGAAGCGGATGCTCGCCACGCAGTTCGAGGCGGCCGACGCGCGCCGCTTCGTCCCCTCGTTCGACGAGCCCGATCTGAAGGCGGTGTTCGCGATCACGGTCACGGCACCTAAGGACCAGTTCGTCGTCTCCAACATGCCGATCGCGCAGCAGGCCGACGTGGCGGGCGGCATGACGCGCGTCAGCTTCCAGCCGTCGCCGAAGATGTCGTCCTATCTGATGTATCTCGGCATCGGCGACATGCAGCGCATCCACGAGGATGTCGACGGCGTCGACGTGGGCGTGATCGTGCGCCGCGGCGCCACCGATCAGGCGCGCTACGCGCTCGACGCGGCAGCGCACATCCTGCGCTTCTACAATCAATATTTCGGGATCAAATTCCCGCTGCCCAAGCTCGATCTGATCGGCGGCCCGGGATCGGGCGGGTTCGGCGCGATGGAGAATTGGGGTGCGATCTTCTATTTCGAGAGCGACCTGCTCGTCGATCCGAAGACCGCGACCGACGCCGAGAAGCAGAACGTCTATCTCGTGGTCGCGCACGAGATGGCGCACCAATGGTTCGGCGACCTCGTGACGATGGGCTGGTGGGACGATCTCTGGCTCAACGAGGGCTTCGCCTCGTGGATGGAGAATAAGGCGACCGACGCCATCCACCCCGAATGGCATGTCTGGCTGCAATTCGCCGCGGGCCGCGACAGCGCCTTTTCGACCGATGCGCTCGCCTCCACGCACCCGGTCGTCGAGCCGGCGGACACGATCGACCAGATCAACCGGATCGGCGATGCGATCACCTACGAAAAGGGCGCGGCGGTGATCCGGATGATCGAGGCCTATGCCGGATCGGACGATTTCCGCGCGGGCATCCACAAATATCTCGCTGCGCACGCCTATGGCAACGCGACCACCGCCGAGCTGTTCCAGACGATCCAGGCGTCCTCGGGCAAGCCGATCGTGCGGATCGGCGACGATTTCACGCAGCAGTCCGGCGTGCCGCTCATCACCGAAGGCGCGGCCGGCGGCGCGCTGTCGCTGACGCAGGGACGCTTCGGGCTGGATGCCGCCTCGAAGCAGCCGCGCCGCTGGACGGTGCCGGTGATCACCGCGCCGCTCGGCCAGCCGACCGCCTTGCAGCGCGTCACGGTGACGGGCACCAGCCCGGTGGCGCTGACCGCCGATGGCGCCGTGCCGTCGATCGTCAATGCCGGGCAAACCGGCTATTTCCGTACGCATTATGCCAAGACCGAACTCGCCGGATTGACCGCCGGCTTTGCACAGGTGCCGGCCGCCGATCAGCTCGGGCTGCTCTCCGACAGCTGGGCGCTCGCCACCTCGGGAGACGGCGATGCGAGCGATTTCCTCGATCTGACGCGCAAATCGCCCGTCTCCGCGGACCCAACGGTGTGGGACAGGCTGGCGCAGCAGCTCCGCACGATCGATGCCATCTACGCGCCGGGGCCGCAGCGCGCGGCGTTCCGCGCCTATGCGCGCGGGCTGCTCGCCCCCGCGTTCGCGGCGCTTGGCTTCGACGCCAAGCCGGGCGATTCGGACAATGCGGGCGTGCGGCGCAACACGCTGATCCAGACGCTCGGCCGGTTCGGCGACGAGGCGGTGATCGCCGAGGCGCATCGCCGGTTCGAGAGGATCGTCGCTGATCCCGCCGCCGCCAACGCGCCGACGGCGCGCGCGGTGATCGCGGTCGCCGCGCTGAACGCGGACCAGGCGACGTTCGACCAGCTGCGCAAGATGGCGGCGACGACCACCGACTCGCTCCAGAAGCAGCATCTCGATTTCGCGCTGCCGACCGCGACCGATCCGGCGATCCTGCAACAGGCGCTGGCATTGACGCTGACCGACGAAATCCCGGTCACCAGCGGCCCGCGCATGTTGTATGTCGCCGCGCAGGCGAACCCCGACGTCACCTGGACGTTCGCCACCGCGCACCGGACGTTCTTCGAGGGCCGGCTCGATTCGCTCCAACGCTATCAGCTCTACGCCGGCGTCGCGTCACCCTCGGCCGATCCGGCGCGTGCCGATCAGCTCCAGGCGTTCGCGGAGAAATACATCCCGGCGTCGGCGCGGCGCGACGTTCTGAAGGCCGAAGATGCGATCCGCATGCGCGCGCGTCTGCGCAAGGACGTGGTGCCGCAGATCGATCGGTGGCTGGCAAAGCGCTGACCCAAGCGGTTGCGGTGTAGTCGGCCGCAACCTCGCCAAGACCGGAGATCGCGAGGCTGGCAGCCGCCGTCCGCTCAGAAGCCGAGCTGCACGCCGGCACGGAGCCCGACTGCGGTCGCCGACTGTTCCCGTTCGCCGTCCACCTCGCCGGAGACGGTGAAGCTCTGGTTGCCGCCCTTCAGCCGTAGCGCGCCCGTCCAACCACCCGTCCGCGCGTCGGGGATCAGCGTGAACTGATCGCCGCCCGCGAAGCTCGCCGTCGTCGCGCCGAGCGATCCGTTGATCAGCTCGCGTCGACCGCCCTCGAGCTCGACCCGGATATAGCCCCCGTCATTGTCCGGATCCTGGAAGATCCGGTAGCCGAGCGCGAGCAGCGTGTTAGCCGCCAGTTCGTCGCTCGTGCGTCCATCGACGGTGAGGTCCATGCCGACACCGCCGCCCGTCTCGGCATAGCCGCCCTCGCGCAGGCGATAATAATCGACCGAGGCCTGCGGCCGGAGCGAGAAGGCGCCGATCTCGAGCTGATAGGAGACTCCGCCCATCCCCGATATCATCTTGCCGTTCCACGAGCCGTCGGCGACGCGGTTTACCGCCGCACCGGCATCCGACCCGGTAAAGGCACGGCGGCTGGTGAAGTTCACCGTCGCGTAGCTGCCACGGGCGAAGGCATGCAGCCCCCCCCAGGTCGCGCGCCAATAGGCGCCGAGTTCATATTGATTGTCGGTGACCGAGTTCGACGTGCCCTTGTCGTCGTTGGTGCCCGCCATGTAGCCGAACGACAGGCCGAACCGCCCCAGCTTGCCGAGCGCATATTCGCCACCCGCCGAGATGCCCAGGCCGCTGACCCGGTAGCCCGCGCTGTCGCCGATCGATTTGGTGTCGAGCCATCCGCTTTGCTGAAACCAGATTCCCCACGGGCCGGACTCGACCACCGGTGCGGCGGGGTCCGCCAGCCAGCGCGCGCTGGTTCGCGATGCGAGCGAGACGTTGTCGAACGAGCCGCCCGCGAAATCGGGAAGCATCGTCCGCAGCGCGCGCGTCAGGCTGGCGCCATTGGTATAGGTGAGGAAGCTGTCGCCGAGCGGCTTGTCGCCCGAGATCGCCGCGATGATCGGCGCATAGGCGGCCGTCTCGGCTCGGTTGAGCCCCAATTGCCCGGCGGTCTTCTGCGCGACGTCGACATCGAGCGCGGTGCCGGCGCTGTTGGTGCCCACCGTCGCGGTGAAGAGAAAGGGCAATGTCGAACTCGCCACCGTGACGTTCGCGCTGCCCGTCACCGATGCCGCCTGGACGATGGCATAGTCGCCCACGACGTGCGTGATGTCGCTGAAATGCAGCGCGACGACCGAGCCGCTGGCGAAGCTCGCCGCGCCCGCGACCTGATATTGGGTGGCGATCCCGGTCGTCCCGTCGACCTGTATGCCGAGCGTGCCGCCGTTAGACACGGCCAGCGACGCCACCGGAACGGCGCCGGTGCCCGTCAGCGTCAGCGTGCCCCCGGCGACGCTGATCGCGGTGCCGCCGGCCTGGGTGAGCGCGCCCGTGAAGCTGGTCCCGGTGCCGACCGAGAGGCTGCCGCCGCTCGCATTGTCGAAGTCGGCATCGCCGGTGAACGTCGCCGATCCCGACAGCGCCAGCGTGTCCGCGCCGCTGCCGAAGCTGACATTGCCCGTCACCGTGCCGTCGCTGACCAGCAGCGCGTCGTTGCCCGATCCGAACAGGATGTTGCCGACGATTGACGGCACCGTCGTCACGCCGCTGGCCGGCGCATCCTGGGTGACGGTCACGTTCTGGCTGCCCGCGGAGAAATCGAGTGCGACGTTGGTTGCCCCGCCGCTCGCGGTGATCGTGCCGCTGTTGGTGAACTGGGTCACGCTGCCGGACTTGTCGGCAAAGGCCGTGGCATTGGCCGACGTGCTCTGCGCGACGGCGGACAGCGTCCCGCTGTTCGAGATCGTCGGGACCGACGCGCCGGCATCGATCAGCAGCGCGGTGCTGACATTGCCGCTGCTGTCCGCACCCGAAGCGCTGACCGTGCCCGACACCGCCAGCACCGGCACCGACGCACCGCTGCCGATCTCGAGCGCGGTGGCGGATGCGTCGTTGGACGTCGCGGCGATCGTGCCGGTGACGGAGGCCCCGCCGGCGATCGTTACCGCGCCGCCGAGGCCGCCGATGACCATGCCGTGCGCGGCCACGCCGTCATAGACGCCCGTTCCGCTCACCGCGCCGTTGACCTCGAGGCCGTAGCCGTTGGTGTCGGCCGCCAGCGCGCCGATGCTGATCGCGTTCGAGGCGGAGCCGATCTGGACTGCGGCGGCCGATCCGAACGAGGAGACCGACGCCGCGGTCGTCGTCACCGTCGCGCCCGTCGAGTCGGTCGTGCTGGTGACCGCGGTGAGCACGACGCCGCCCGCGACGCTACCCGCGACCTGCAAGGTGGGGCCGCCCTGCAGCAGATTGTCCGCGCCGAGCGACGTGATGGTCGTGGGCAAGGTCGTCGAGGTATAGCCGGTCGAGGTGAGTGTGCCCTGGACGGTCAGCGTGCCACCGATATTGCCGCCGAGAAGCACCGCAGACGCGCCCGAACCCGTCGCGCTGACGGTGCCCGCGATGCCGACGTCGCCGCTGACCGCGCCGGTGGTGATGCCGAAGCTGTTGTCGCCGCGGACGGTGATCGTTCCGGTCTGGCTCAGCGATCCGGTCAGCGGCCCGCCGAGCGCGATGCCCGCGCTGTTGTTGCCCTGGATGGTGATCGTGCCGCTGTTGGTGACGTCGCCGGTCAATGCGCCCGCGCTGGCGATGCCGAAGCGGTTCGATCCTTCGGCGAAGGCGCCGTCGACGACGCCGTCGCCGTTGGTATCGGTCTGCGTATAGGTCTCGGAGACGGTGATCGTGCCGCTGTTGACGATGCTGCCGGCGACGCCCGCGTTCGCCGCGATCCCGGTCGCGTTGTCGACACCGGTGAAGGTGATCCCGCCCGCATTACTCACGCTGTTCGCGCTGTCGATGGTGGCCGCCGCGCCGGCGGTGGGCGAGATGCTGCCGGTGCTCGATATGGCGACGTCCGCAGGCTGCCCGGCGTCCGCAGTCGAGGTCGAGACGGGCGCCGTCTGCGCGGCGCTGATCGTGACGCTATCTGCGCGCGCCGCAGCGATCGGCGAAAGCAAGGCGAGTGGCGTCATGCACGTGCCCGCAACGAGTATTTTCCGCATGTTCCCCAATCCGTTCGCGCGCATCGAAGCGGTTGGAGCTTCTCTATGCGCTGCACTCAAAACCCGACCCGGGGTCTTCTGGCGTCGGATAAGCTTTCGGTGAGGTGAACAAAGCGTCAACTCGCCGCCATTCGTCGCGACTGTTCGCGCCCGATACCGACAAGTCGTTCAATATAAACCGGAATTAAGATATTTCTGCGCAGACTTATAGAGATATGTACAGAAACAATGGCTTTCTACTTCTCTTAGATTGGTAAGAGTGCGAGTTTCGGCACGGGTTGCCGAGCCGTTCGATCGGTCGCTTACCCGTCTCTTCGGATCGATGCCGATTTTCTTCCGAACACGATGCTTGCTGCGGACGCCACCCGGCGCTGACATAATCGTCGCCTGACGCTTGCGATGGGCGTCGGACGCGACGATGGGTGTCGCATCAGGAGGATGCCACAGCTGCCGGACTTGCCGATCGAACCGGGCCAGCCACTGCCGGCCGGCTTCTTTGCGCGCGAGGTTGCGGGCGTCGCCCGCGCGTTGATCGGGGGCCTGCTTCTGGTCGACGGGGTCGGCGGCGTGATCGTCGAGACCGAGGCCTATGATGCGGACGATCCGGCATCGCATTGCTTCCGCGGCCCGACGGCCCGTAACGCCAGCATGTTCGGGCCACCCGGCCGCGCCTACGTCTATCGAAGCCACGGCATCCACTGGTGCCTGAACGCCGTCTGCCTGCCCGGCAGCGGCGTGCTGATCCGCGCGATCGAGCCTCTCTCCGGCCTCGATCGTATGGCCGAGCGCCGGGGCCTCTCGGAGGTTCGCCGTCTCTGCGCAGGCCCTGGCCGTCTGTGCCAAGCGATCGGCATCGATGGCGGGTTCGATGGACGACCGCTCGACCAATCGCCATTCGACCTGCGCCCGGCCGCTGGCCCCGTCGAGGTCAGCACAGGCCCCCGGATCGGGATTAGCCGAGCCGTCGAGACGCCCTGGCGCTTTTGCCTCGCCGGTTCCCGCTTTCTGAGCCGCCCGGCGAAGACCGTGGCGACCACGCCGTCCTTGCACTGACGCGCCCGCTCCCGTGTCGACGGGGCGTATTCGAACTCAGACGATGTAGCCGATACGCTCCACGAGGTGCGATCTTGATGGGCCCGGATCGAAGCGGTCGGCGAAATATTGCGTTTCCCTTGCGACCAACCCGTCCCGCAACTCCATGATGCTGACCACATAGGACGGGGTGCTATCATAGGTCAGCACGAACTCCGTGATCCACAGATCGCCGCCACCGAGAACGCGACGAACCGCAAACCTCTTGCTGTTCGGCTGCAGCGACCGACTTTCCTGGATATGACGACGTCCCCGGATCCGTTCGCCCGACTGCGGGTAATCGAGCAGCGCGTCCTCGCGGTAGATGTCGTGCTCCGTCTCGAAATCGCTGTCGTCGGAGGCGCGCCAATGACGCTCGAGCGCCTCGCGCATTGCCCGGTCGTCCATCTCAACCTCCTGCGATTGCGCGATCGCCTCTCGACCGCGACCTGTCTAACAGGAAATAGCGGTCAGATCAGCTCGGGCACGCAGCGACGATCGCACCCGCCACCCCCGGTCGATCGAGCAGCGCGCGGGTGACTCCGTTGGTCCAGCCGAACCCGTCCTGCACCGGATATTCACCGCCACCGCCGGCCTTGCCGCTGTCGATATCGTATTTCTCGACCATCCGACCCGTGCAGGCATAGAAGGTCGAGACCGTCTTGAGCCAGCGCCGTGCGAGATCGTCGGCAAGCGACGCATGGCCGGTACGGTCGAGGCCGCTGACGCCGATCCACAGCAAGGGCGCCCAGCCATTGGGCTCGTCCCATTGCTGGCCGGTGCGGACCGTGGTCGTGCGCAGACCGCCCGGCGCGAAGAGCCTGGCCTCGGTCAACCTAGCCGTGGCATCGGCCTGCTCGCGCGTCGCGAGGCCGACGAACAGCGGGTAAAGCATCGCGGCGCTGATCGCCGATGTCGGCTTTGCGGTCGATCGATCCCAGTCCCCGAACCGCGCGTCCGTCGCGGACCAGAGATATTTGGTGATCGCGATGCGGCGCGCGTCGGCCTGCTTGCCGAAGTCGGCAGCGCAGCCGGTGTCGCCGGCCGCCACGCAACGCCGCGCGATCGCCTTTTCGAGGTTCCACATCAGGCTGTTGAGATCGACGGGCACGATGTCGGTGGTGTGGATGGTGGCGAGCGTATGGCCATCGCGCAGCCAGCGCGATCCATAGTCCCACCCGCTTTCGGCGCCCGCGCGCAGGTCGCGGTTGACCTGCGCGGCAGGGCGGGGTGCGGCGGCGGCGGCGGTGGCGACATCCTCGGCATAGGATTCGTCGCGCGGCGTGTCGCGTGCGTCCCAATAGCGGTTGAGCAGGCTGCCGTCGGGCATGCGAACGACATGCTGGCACGCGCCGCCCGCAGCCGAACGCGCATCGAGGCAGGATGCGCCGGCCATCCAATAGGCATGTTCGCGCTTCAGCGCGGCGAGACGCTGCCGATCGATCGCCGCATCATGCGTGGCCGACAGATCCATCATCAGCGCCAGAAAGGGAGGCTGCGACCGCGAGAGATAATAGCTGCGCGTGCCGTTGGGGACGTGGCCATAGCGCTCGACCATCGATACGAAATTGGCAAGCATCGAGTCGATCAGCGGCTGCTCGCCATCGGCCTTAAGCCCGAGCATCGTGAAGTAGCTGTCCCAATAATACATCTCCTGGTAGCGGCCGCCCGCCACGACATAGGCGTAGGGCAGCTGCAGCGAGGATGCGCCGGGGACGACCGCCATCGGCGGCTTGGCGAGGATCGGCCAGAGCGCCTTGATATGCTCGCGCATCGAGAGGGTCGGGCTTGTCTCGCCGGCCTTGATGAAATGGCGCGCGACGAAGGCGGCGAGCGCGTCGCGGCCTTGCGGGAACTCGCGGTGGTAGGCCGCCATGATCGCCTCGGGCGGATCGCGCGGGATCATGTCGGCGAAGGTCTTGCTGTCGGGGAAGACACGCGCGAGTTCGACCGACCTGTAGAGGTCGCCGTAGATATCGGCAGGCGTCGCCGCGGCACGCGATACGGCACTTGCGCGATCCGCAGCCAGGGGCGTCGGCGCGGGCGCCGCGCCGATCAGCGCGAGCGCGGTGAACGACAGGCCGAACGACCGGAAAAACAGCATCATCGCGGTCCCATCGGAAAGACATCGGCCGGAGCATAGGGCTCCGGCCGACAGATGATGATCAGAATTTGTAGGCGGCGGTCACCGTCGCATGGCGGCCGAAGATCGGGCGCCCCAGGAAGAAGCCGTTCTGATCGGCCGAGCCGACGGTGCGGACGTTGCCCTCGGTCAGCGCCAGCTTGTTGGTGACATTCTCGACCGTACCCTGGATCGAGAAGCGATCGTTGAGATCGATCGAGGTGCCGAGATCGACGGTGTTGTAGCTGCCCAGCTTCTGCTGGTTCTCGAGATCGGCGTAGCGGTTGCCGATGTGCGTGAAGGTGCCGAACAGGCGCGCCTGGCCCCAGCTCGTCCGGAACGTGTAGGACGGGATCGCCGCGATCTGGAACTTCGGCTGGCGATTGACCTCATTGCCCGAATTGGTCCCGAAGTTGCGGAACTTGCCGTTCTGGTAGACGCCGCGCGTGGCGAGCTGGAGACCGTCGACCGGGCGCACCGCACCCTCGAACTCGATCCCGTAGGCGCGCGATCCGCCGAATTCGACGACGTTCTGCTCGACACCGTCGATCACGCGGATGTCCTGGAAGACGAGGTTGCGGAACTTGTTGTAGAAGCCGGTCAGGTAGAGATCGTAATAATGCGTCGAGGTCTTGAGGCCGATCTCATATTGGTTGGCGCTCTGCGGCTTGATGTCCTGCGTCTGGGTGGCGTTGCCGCGCAGATCGTCGAACTGCGGCAGCAGCGCGCCGTGGTTGGCGCGCAGGAAACCGTTGAGATGGTTGGTGAACGCATAGTCCACGCCCGCCGTCCAGCTGAGCTGCGTCTTGCTGTAGCCGACCTTCGAGAAGGTGCCGTTCAAATAGGTCGCGCCATTGTTGTAGGCGGTCAGCGGATTGTTATCGAGATCGCCCGTCGAGCTGTTCTCATAGGTGTCGCGCAGCTTCTCATGCTCGACGCGGACGCCGCCATCGAGGCGCAGCTTGCCGATCTTCCACTCGTCGCTGACATAGCCCGCGACGTTGTCGCTCTTGTAGAAGGCGTTGACGTCGTAGCTGTTGGCGCTGGTGAAGCCGTTGCGCGTCAGCTGCGTGCCGTCGGCGAGCGACGCGTTGAGCACGCGCGCCTGCGGCTCGAGCGCGAGCAGGATGCTGTTGCCCAGGTTCCAGACGTCATGGTCCTTCACATGCGCATAATAGCCGCCGAAGGTGATCGTGTTGCCCTCGAATATCTCCTTGGACAGCTTGAGCTCGTCGGTGAAGCTCTGGATGTGCTTCGAGACCGACCAGATGCCCGCCTGGATCGTCTCCTGATTGGCATTCAGCGCCGCGCCGCTGTCGGCATAGGTGACGGTGCCCGGGCGACCGGCGAGATATTCGGCGACGGTCTGCGGGTTGCTGCCGGTGAACAGCGCGTAGGTGTTCGACTGGCCCTTGGTGAAGTTGACGTTGTTCTGCAGCTGGAAGAAGCCGAAATCATAATTGAACGTGCTGCCCAGCGTGTAGAGTCGCGACCCGCGGCCCTTCTCGAGATCGACGTCCTTCTTCTGCGTCGGTCCGCCGTTGACGCTCGGGCCGGTCTCGATCTGCGTATTCTCGATCTCCCTGCCGACCAGCGTGTCGGTGCGGGCATCGAAGCCCGGGATCGTGCTGAACTTGCCGGTATTCTCTTCGAGCGGCATCGGCGTGTAGAACGCGTTCTTGTCGTCGAGATAGCGCGCGTAGGTGGTGATCTTGCCGGCATCGAACTTGTGCGTGACGCTGCCCGTCACCTGACCGCCGAGATCACCCGCGAAGCCGGTGTGCCGGAAACCCTTGGAATAGCGATAGAAGCCGCCGAGCATATAGGTGGTGTCCTCGGCGATCGGGCCCTGCGCGACGACATCGCCGCGATAGGTGCCCTCGGTGCCGTAGGTGGCGCGCATCGAGAGATGCGGATCCTGCGTACCTTCCTTGAGGATGAAGTTGGTGGTCGCGCCGGGCTGGCCGTTGGCGAAGATCGGGCTGGGGCCGCCGCGCAGCACCTCGACGCGCTCGACCGTGTCGTCGAGGCGGAAGATCGAGCTGTCCTCGAGGAACGACAGCGACGAGGGCGCGATGATCGGCGATCCGTTCATCTCGACCGTCAGGAACGGCGCATCGCCGGTCGACGGGAAGCCGCGGATGAAGACGTTGGCGCCGGCCTGGCCGCCCGAACTCTCGACCCACAGGCCGGGCACGATCTTGAGCAGGTCGGCGGTCGAGGTAGGCTGGACCTCGCGGATCTGCTCGGCCGAGGCGGTCGAGATCGAATAGCTGGTGTCGAGCTTGCGCACGCCTTCGCGGTTGGCGTTGCCGGTGACGACGATCTCCTGCGCCTCGGGCACGGTTGCGGGCGCGGGAGCGTCGGCGGGGGTGGCCGACGGGGTCGGATTGGTCTGGTTGGCGTCCTGCGCCAGCGCGGGCGAGGCGCCGAGCGCGGTGCCGGCAAGCAGCGCGAGGATCAGCTTGGAATGGGTCATGTCGTTCTTCCCTGAAGTGCTGTTTTTTTATTCAAAGTGGGGCGGATGGTCCGCGTCGCCTTCGGCGTCGTTCGTGATGCGCGGCGGGATCGCCACTGGCTTGGATCGTTGGCATTTCGCGCGGTCGGCCATCACGTTCAGTCGGGGGCCACCGATCGATCCACCGATCACCTCACGCGTCGTCGGCGCACACGTCGGTCAGCCGCGATGTCGATCCTGCAACATTGACGACATGGGCGCAGCCCGAAGCGGCAGCAGCGCGGCGAGCGAAGCGCGTTTCGTCCGGCACGGCAATGCCAGGAACGCCGTGTCGTTGGTTTTCGCGAAAATAGCCGCGCACCATCGCATTGCGCGGCTAGCAAGCGGCATTTCTGGCGAAATCGAGTGCATGACGGCTATCCTCCCGAGCGTGCGAAATCTTGCGTCCGCGCTTCTTGGATTCGATCGATACGCGCTCCGGACCACCGATCCAACGCTGTCATTCCGTTCCGGCCACGATCGATGCCTCGCTGTGACAGCATTGCAACAAACACGACACACATCGCGATATTGGCGGCTAGGTCGCAACCGTCTTGCCGTCCGACGCCGCACGTCGGGCGATGCAGCCCCGATCGACGGTTCGCCGGAAGCCATCCGGCGGCTATGGTTTCAGACTGCCCGCATCGAACCGCCGGACGACGACTGCCGACATTCGCGTTCATCCTGCGTCATGGCGACACCGCGCAAAGGGGGTTCGTCGATGGATCGACACGGGTCGAAGGGCGTATCTGGCAGTCTATGCGCATCATTCTCTGTTTCCTGGCCCTGCTGGCGGGCTTTGCCGGCCCGGTCTTAGCCGCAACCGCGCCCTTCGATCTCGCCGGGCCGACACTGCGCGTCGGCGTCACGCATCAGGGCGTCACGCTGCCGATCGGCGAGGTGCCGCAACTCGCGGCGGGTGACGGCATCTCCGTCGTCGCCGACCTCCCGGAGGATCAGTCCGCACATTATCTGCTGATCGCCGCCTTCCTGCGCGGATCGACCAATCCGCCCCCTGATAAATGGTTTTACCAGGCGGAAACCTGGACGAAGAAAGGCCGCCGCGGGCTGTCGCTCACCGTGCCCGACGGCGCCGAGCAGGTCGTGCTGTTTCTCGCTCCCGAGACCGGCGGCGATTTCTCGACGCTGCGCGACGCGGTGCGCGGCCGCCCCGGCGCCTTCGTCCGGGCCGCACAGGAACTGGCTCAGGCATCGCTCGATCACGCGCGGCTCGAAACCTATCTTGCCGCCGTGCGCAAAACGGTGCCAGGCGATCCGGAACGGCTGGCTCGCATCACGCCGTTGCTCTCGCGTAGCCTGCAGGTGAAGATCGATCCCGCCTGCTTGACGAAATTGCCAGATCTCCAGGTCGCCTGCCTGCTTCAAAACCAGGAGGCGCTGGTGCTCGACGACGGGCACAGCAACGCGATCACCGACGCGGTCAACGGCCCCGGTGCCGATCTCGCGCTCCAGATCAGCGCGACGCCGCAGGCGAGCTTCGGCCTCTACAGCCCCTATATCGCGGCGATCCGCGACGTGATCGATATCTTCGGATCGATCCGCAGCGCCAAATATCAATATATCCCCGCACTCGCGGCGCTCGACGGCGATCGCATGAAGCTGGTGCTCAACGCGCCACCATCGTTCCATAATCCCAAGTCGGTGCTCGTAACGGCACTGCCGATCATCGCGCCCGTGCATGTCCCCCCGCTCCAGATCGTCGAGCCCGCGCCGATCCTGTGCGCGCAAGTCAAGGCGCCGCTGCTCCCGGTGAGCGGCGCACCGCTGGTGTTCGCGACGCACTATGCGCATGGGCTGGTGCTCCGCGTCACGCTTCCCGACGGCCGGACGCTCGATCTGCCGGCTACGCCCGACGCCGAACGCGGCGGTCTCGTGATCGACGTCGGCGGGCGCCTGCCTGCCGACCTCAAGGTTCCGATCGAGGGCACGCTTCACGGTGTCTGGGGCTTCCAGCCGTTCGACGGACCGAAAGCCGTATTGCGCGCGGAACAGCCCGGCCAGTGGCGCCTTCCCGAAAATGCCGCACGCGCGACCGCCGTCACGCTGACCGGCGGCGTTTCGGCCTGCGTCACCGGCGTCACCGCCCAGTCGGGAAGCGCCGCTCCCCGGCCGGTCGACTGGAAGGCAATGGCACCCGACGCGATCGTCGTCACCCTGCCCGTCCCGTCCCCGAAGAGCGGAAGCGTGACGATCGAGATCGCCGGCCCGTCCGACATCGCGCCCGATCGCCTCACGCTGACCGGCCCCGTGCCGCCCCAGGGCATGGTGGCGACGGTGATCGCCCGCAACGTGCAGCATCCGCCTACGACCTTGCCCGTGCCGATCACGCTCGGAAGCGATGCCGAGATACCTGGCGACGCCCTCTTCACCTTCTCGCTACGCGCCGACAAGGGCGCCCGTTTCACGGGACGCGAAACGATCGAAGTCGCAGCCGACTCAGGCGGCGCCACCGCTACGTTGTCGGCTTCCGCCGGGCTCAGGCTGGCAGACCAGCACGTGGTGCTGGCGACGATCGAGCCGGTCAAGGCGCTCGGGACGTCGGCTTTCGGAGCGTTGCGCGCGCGCATCATAAAGGACGGCGTCGCAGGCGACTGGCTGTCGCTCGGCACACTGGTGCGGCTGCCGACGCTCGGCAAACTGACGTGCCCGGCTGATCCCGCCGCCGCCTGCACGCTGAGCGGCGAGGACCTGTTCCTGATCGACTCGCTGTCGGCAACACCGGGTTTCGAGCATTCCGTCGCGGTGCCCGACGGATATCCCGGAACGACGCTCGAGACGCCGCATCCTGCGGCAGGACAGCTCTATCTCCGCCTCCGCGACGATCCGGGCGTGGTCAGTCGTGTCGGAGCCTGACCATGCCGGTCGTATCGGGCTGGTGCCGTGTCCAGCGTCGCTCCGATAGCGAATCCGTCTCATCGCGCGATTGACCGGACCGCCCGCTCGGTCTCATCTGCCAGCAACGATAAGGAGAGCAGGCATGGCGACAAACGGACGCGAATTGAGATCCACCGCGCATGAGGACGGCACGCTCGAACTGACGATCGTGGATGTCGTCCACGACGATCCCGCCGCGGGCGCGGTGCTCGTCCGGGTCGAGGCCGCGCCGATCAACCCAAGCGATCTCGGCCTGTTGCTCGGCCCCGCCGATATCGCATCGCTGCGGACCGGCGGCACCACAGATCGCCCGTCGCTCAGCTTCGACATTCCCGCGCCGCGCAGGGCCGGCGTCGGCGCGCGGCTCGGCCAGTCGCTTCCGGTCGGCAACGAAGGAGCCGGAACGGTGGTTGCGGCAGGAGACGGCGCCGAGGCGCTGCTGGGCAGGCGCGTCGCGATGCTCGGCGGGGCGATGTTCGCGGATTACCGCACGCTCAGGATGCGCGACGTCGTCCCGCTGCCCGACGGCGCGAGCGCGGCGGACGGCGCATCGATGTTCGTCAATCCGCTGACCGCGCTCGGCTTCGTCGAGACGATGCGCATGGAGGGCCACAAGGCGATCGTCCATACCGCGGCCGCATCCAATCTCGGCCAGATGCTCCAGAAGCTCTGCCTGCAGGACGGCGTACCGCTGATCAACATCGTCCGCTCGCCCGAGCAGGTGGCGATCCTGCGCGATCTCGGCGCGACGCACGTCATCGACAGCCGCGACGCCGACTTCCGGCGAAAGCTCGTCGACGCGATCGCGGAAACAGGCGCGACGGTCGCCTTCGATCCGATCGGCGGCGGGTCGCTCGGCAGCGATATCATGCAGGCAATGGAGAAGGCGGCGGCGCGCACGATGACGGAATTCAACCGCTACGGCTCGAACGTCTTCAAGCAGCTCTACATCTACGGTTCGCTCGACACCGCGCCGACGACGCTCAACCGGCTCGCCTTCGGCTTCCAGTGGAGCGTGTCGGGCTGGCTGGTGACGCCGTTCCTGCAAAAGGCCGGGCCCGAGGTTGCCGCGCGCCTGCGCAAGCGCGTGGTCGACGAGTTGACGACGACCTTCGCCAGCCGCTTCACGCGCACGATCGGGCTTGCCGAAGCGCTCGATCCCGACGTGCTGCGCGGCTACGAGCGCAAGGCGACCGGCGAGAAATATCTGATCGATCCGACGCGCGGATAAACGGGTCTATCTCCCCGGTCGTCGCGCTTGTCGGGCATGGCAGATACTTCCAGCTACCCCGCCCAAGCCGTTACGATGGCGCGACGACATGGGGGGTGATGCGATGATCCGACATTCGGCTCTGTTGGCGGCTGCACTGTGCGATGGCCCTGCAGGCGAGCCCGGCGGTTTCGCAGGCGTTGCCGGACGCGTTGATAGCCGATCCGCCGCGCGACCTCGCCCACCCCGCGCGACTGGAGCAGCTTCGCTACCCGTCGGCGGGCGTCCAGATTCCCGCGCGTCTCTTCGTCGCAGGCCCATCGAGAGTGCCGATGGGCATTTCGCCCCGGCAGAATGCGCCGATCTCCGGGCCATGAATGCGCCAGCGGCGAGAGCGAGATTTATGCGCTTTGGGCCCTGAAAGAGGCGGATCTCAAGGGATGCGGCTCAGTTCCGCCTCGACGCATTAGCTGTTCGTTCTCGGCGGATGTCACCGATCGCCCGGAAGGTTGGTACTTCGATCGCTATACGCCCGGTTCCGAGCACGTCGTGGCCTGGCGGTGCGGCATCCATACCCCGCAGCATTGACGGTGTCGCCGGCGCGGTCGATCTTCGGAGATTGCTTGCCACGGCTGCCGATTGCTCATCGTGAAGAGCGTTCGGAGCGATTTTGCACGATGCGGCCAAGTCAAAACTGAGTCTCCTCCGTCTCGCGTCTGAACAGGCGGCGAATCTCCGCATCGAGCAACGCGATGTCGCGCGGACGGGTCGCTGGGCAGAACAGTCCGTCGGTTTCCCAACGATCTGGCTCGAGACTGATCGCCTCGACATTGTGATCGGCCCCCACCGAGTGGTCCAGTTTTATTGTTAGTGCATTGTAGCCTCCGCCGCCATTGCCGCCGGGAGGTGGAGCGAAGCGGAACCGGACGGCGGCAATGGCGGTGTCGCCGTTTCCGGGGCCGGTGGTCGGTAGCCAAGGCTGCTGTGGGGGCGGACGGTGTTGTAATGCCGCCGCCACGCCTCGATCAGCACCTTGGCCTCGGCGAGGCTGTAGAAGATCTCGCCGTTGAGCAGTTCGTCGCGAAGCGACCCGTTGAAGCTCTCGTTATAGCCGTTCTCCCATGGCGATCCAGGCGCGATGTAGAGCGTCTTCACGCCGATCTGGCCGAGCCAGATCTGCACGGCGTTGGCGATGAACTCGGCGCCGTTGTCCGACCTGATATGCGCCGGTGGCCCCCGTGCGATGAACAGGTCGGCGAGAGCCGCCAGCACGTCCTCATGCTTGAGCTGGCGTGCCACGATGAGTGCGAGGCATTCTCGGCTGGCCTCATCAATGATGGTGAGTATCCGGAACTTGCGCCCGTCGTGGGTGCGCCCTTCGACGAAGTCGTAGGCCCAGACGTGCCCCGGATATTCCGGTCTGAGCCGGATGCAGGAGCCGTCATTGAGCCATAGCCGACCACGTTTCGGCTGACGCTGAGGCACCTTCAGCCCCTCCTTGCGCCAGATCCGCTCGACACGCTTCAGGTTCACCGTCCACCCCGCATGACGCAGCAACGCCGCCACCCGGCGGTAGCCGTAACGACCATATTGCTTGGCCAACGCGATGATGTCGTCGGTGAGCCGAAGTTCGTCGTCCGCCCCGCGCGGGCTACCCAAGCGATGGGTCGATCGATGCTGTCCGAGGACACGGCATATTCGCCGCTCGGACACCGGCAGCTCACGCCGCAACTGATCGATACATCGCCGTCGCCGCGCGGGGCTCAGAAGTTTCCCCGTGCCGCCTCCTGCAAGATCAGCTTGTCGAGCGTCAGATCGGAGATCGCCCGGCGGAGCCGCAGGTTCTCCTTCTCCAAATCCTTCATCCGGCGAGCCTGGTCGGTCTTCAGGCCACCATACTCCTTGCGCCAACGGTAGTAGGTCTGCTCGCTGACCGCGATCCGCCGACACGCCTCAGCGGTCGTCCCGCCCTGGCCCAACACGATCTCGACCTCACGCAGCTTCCCGATGATCTCTTCCGGCTTGTGCTTCTTGCTCGGCATTCGACGTCCCTTTCGTGGTCCAGACTATCATAGTCGATGGACCACTCGGACGGGGGCAGCTCAGAGCCGGTCGGGCAATGTCTGGGACAATCCCACGCGAAGGCACTGACCCTGGGCTATCTCATCCCGATGGACTTTGAGCGGCAGGCGCGAGTGGCTTAACCTCGTGTCCGTGAAACCGGCAGCAGCTCACACAGTCTCAGCATCTGCCGACCTAGGCGCTGCCAACGTTCTTTCGGTGGGTGCCGATAGATACTGGCGGTCGCTGGCCAATTCAGCCGTTCCGAAGCTGGTCCATAACGTCTGCCATCAAATGGACTGCTGCACCGTTTAGAGCGGCTACCCCAACCGCCGCATCGTGAACCTCCGCAACGCCGCGAGGCTGTCGCGACGCGCGGCGACTGCCACCGCCGCATCGGGCATCAAGGTGAACCCGTGAAAGGCACCGGGATAGACATGAAGCTCCACGGCGACCCCGGCCCGGTTCAGCCGGCGCGCATAGTCGATGTCCTCGTCCACGAAGAGATCGAGCGCGCCGGTGCTGATGAATGTGGGCGGCAGCCCCGCGAGATCATCCGCGCGCGCCGCCGCGGCATAGGCGGAGACAGCCGGACGCCCGGGCGGATGCCCCAGCAGGGCCTCCCAGCCGAAGTGATTGTTATGGGCATGCCAGATGAACTCGCCGGCCGTGGGGTGAGGGTTAGTCAGCGTGCAGGTTCGGTCGTCGAGCATCGGGTAGATCAGATGCTGGAAGGCAAGCGGGAATTCGCCGCGATCCCGTGCCATGAGCGCAAGCGAAGCCGCGAGGCCGCCGCCTGCGCTCTCGCCCGTCACGCCGATACGGGCGATGTCGAACCCTTCGCCAGACGCGTTGGCGAAGGTCCAGGCCAATGCCGCATAGCAATCCTCGATATTGCCGGGGAAGGCGGTCTCGGGCGCCAACCGGTAGTCGACCGACACGATGGCGCATCGAAGCTCGCTTGCGGTGGCGGCGTGGACCGCCGCCATTTCCTTCGCGGATCCCATGACAAATCCGCCGCCGTGCATATGGAAGATGCAGGGCAATGGTTCGCCGGTTGCCGGCTTGTATATCCTGATCGGAACGTCGGGCGCATCGGCCTTGCCGGCTATCGACGTCTCGCGGACGACGACATCCGTGGGCGCCTGCGACGGGATCGGCAGCGTTCGTTGCCGTGCTTCGGCCAGGTTTGCGCCCGATAGCTGTCGCGTCGGGAACAGCGCGAGCAGCGGCCGCAATTCGGGATCCACCAGTTCGATCGTGTTCATAGCGCGCGCCATGATGGAAGCCTGCTCCTTGCGCGCATCATTCCGGACCCTGCGGTTGCCGCTTCGCCTGCAACCAGCCCAGCAGCGCCACGATCGATCCGAAATAGACCGCGGCGAGCACGATCGCTTCGACGACGATCGTGAAGTTCTCGCCGCGCTGGATCAAGGGCGCGGAAGCGATGGTGAGGAACAGCATACAGCAGCCGTTGATCGCGAACGGCAGCAGCCGCATCACGTCGACGACGACCGCGGCGACGATCAGTAGGAGCACGCCGACGATTGCGACCGGCTGGTGCGATAGCAGCGCGCCCTGCAGCAGTGCCGCCATGCCGACACCGAGCAGGGCGCCGACCAGCGAAGACGGCATCGCCCGCAGCTTCGCCTCCCCGATGACCGCCCAATACCAGAAGTAGAGCAGCCCGGCGTAAGCAGGATCGAGGTGAAGCGCGTGCGCGAGGAGGATGAACCCCACGACCGCCACGACGACGATCGCTGCCAGCGCGCCGCGGCGCTCCGGGGCTGGTTGCACTAGGGGATCAGGCATCGATCGGTGTCTCCGCAATCTTCGCGAGCCGCTCGCGCAGTTCCTGTTTGACGACCTTGCCCGCGGCGTTGCGCGGAAGGGCATCGGCGATCGCGACCACCGACACCGGCACCTTGTGCCGGGCGAGATGTGCCGCGACATGGTCACGCAGTACCCGCTCGGACACCGTATAGCCGGAGGCGAGCGTCACGAACGCGGCGGGCTCTTCTCCCAGCGTCGGATGCGGCAACCCGACGACCGCAGCCTCGACGACCGCGGGATGCGCGCACAGCACGTCCTCGATCTCGATGCAGGCGATGTTCTCGCCACCGCGGATGATCATGTCCTTCTGGCGATCGACGATCGTCACGAACCCATCGGCGTCGATGCGCGCCACGTCGCCGGTGCGGAACCATCCGTCCGCCGTAAAGGCGCGCTCGGTCTCTTCGGGGCGCTCCCAATAGCGGCGCGTTACGTTGAGACCGCGAACCTGCAGTTCGCCGGTGGCGCCGATCGGTAGGGCCACATCATCTGCGTCGGCGATGCGGACATCGTTGACGAGGTTCGCGACGCCGCAGCTCTCGGGACGCAGCCGATATTGCGGCCCGCCGTTGTGCAGCAATGTCGAGGCCGTCTCGGTCATGCCCCAACCCGTCGACGCCTCGGCACCCAGGCTGCGGCCGATCGCATCGGGCAGGCCTGTCGGCGGCGGCGCACCCCCATAGATCACGCTGCCGAGCGACGAGAGGTCATAGTCCGCATGCCGGGGGTCGGCGATGATCTGGAGCGGCATCGTCGGCACGCCGCCGAGGACGGTCACCCGTTCCCGCTCGATCAGACGGAGCGCATCCAGCACGTCCCACTTGCGCATCAGCACCAGTGTCGCGCCGACGGCCGACGTCGCGATCAGTCCCGGGATCGCGCCGGTGACGTGGAATAAGGGAATAGGAAACAAGGCGACAGGCGTGGCCGGCGGGGATGCCGGCGATCCGCCGAACATCATTCTGACGCGCTCGCCGTTGAATTCCGAATTCTTGATCGTCGCGGTCAACGCCCGGTGCGTGACGGTGGCGCCCTTCGGACGCGATGTCGTGCCGGAGGTGAAGAAGATCGCGGCGGTCGCGTCGGACGCCGCCGGTGGAACGTCGGGCGCCCGGTCCGGCAGAGCCGCCCACGTCGATGGCACGCCCAGCAGGTCGCGGAGGCTTCCGCCGCCCGCCTCGTCGATCCGCAGCACGAATTCGACGGGGGCGGGCAGCGAGACATCGACACGATCGCACAGCAGATAGCGCGCGCCGCAGTCGGCGAGCATCGCTGCGATCTCGGAGGGGAGGGCCCAGCCGTTGATCGGCACGACTATACCGCCCGCGCGCATCGCACCCAGAAAGCAGACCGGCCATTCCGTACGATTGCGCATCAGCAGCGCGACGCGATCGCCCGGCTGCAACCCGGCCGCCAGCAGCGCATTCGCCAGCATGTCGGCCGCCCGCGCGGCGCCGTCGTACGTGCAGCGATCGTCTTCGTAGACCAGGAAAGCGCGGTCGCCGTGCGCGCGGTAGAGAGCGAGCACATCGTCGATCGTCTTCGGGCCGGCGACCCAATGCCGGACCGGCGCACCATCGACCACCGCGTCCTCGACCGCGAAACGCGGGTCGGATGCCAATTGCGTATGCGCCTCCGCCATCGAGCAGAGCGGCTGCAAAAGTGGAGGTGGGCTCGCGGCGCTCACCGCGTCGACCGGCCGCTTGGGGATCGCAAGGCACGACGTCGCGTCGCCTCTGTCGCCGTCACCATCGTCATGCTCTCCCAACTACGGGCCGCTTTTCGCAGCCTGGCGTTCGAGACATATCAGATCAGATCGACGTGGCTACATCTTTTCTAGGCGGCCCTAGAAATCTGCATATCGGTCCTGCGTCATTCGGCTTCTCCGCTACCCGAGGTGCGGCTTTCGATACCATGGAGACAGAAGGCCCCGATCGCGCGCATCAGCCGATCGACCGTCAAATCCTTCGTGCCGGGCACCCATTTCGCCAGCCAGATCAACATGCCGAGGTAAAGCTGGACGACGAGTTGGGGCTCGCACGGCACGACCGAACCGTCGGTCATCCCTTCGCCCAGGAAGCGCTCCAAGATGGTCTTCAGTCGATTGGCCCAGCCGTCGATCGCCTCGCGCTGCGCGGCGTCCAGATAGGAATGTTCGCCGAAATAGAGCTGCGATCCATTGTCCGACGAATCGTCCAGCATGTTGCGGGTAAAGCGGGCGAGCTTCTCCGCCCCCGTTCCTCCAGCGGCGTCGGCTTCCTTCAGGAGGTGCTCGAAACGCTCGAGCGAACGGACGTGCGCGGCATAGGCCAGCGCCTGTTTCGTCGGGAAATAATAATAGAGCGCGGCATCGCTGAGATCGAGGCTCCCGGCGATCTCGGTCATCGTCGCCAGCGCGAAACTCTTCGCATTGATGATCTCGATCGCCGCCTGGATGATCGCGTCGCGCTTGCCGGCGGACTTGCGGCTTCTCGAGCGTGGCACGCCCTCGCGCATCGTCACTGCAACCAGGGCCTTCGCTTGTTTCAATCCCGTCTCCTTGCCTTCCCGTCGATGCACCGACGCCAGGGTGGAGAGCAAGCTTCGCGGGTCCGAAAGAATCTTCTAGCACAAGCTAGAAAAGTGAGTAACACCTAGACTTCTACGCAATCGATCGGCTTCGAACATACGGAGCGACGGGCGGGGGAGGAACGCAATGCGATATTCTGGTCTTCTGGGGTCGTCCATCATTGCGCTGGTCGGGAGCCATGCCGCCATGGCGCAGGTCACCGCTACGCCGGTGCCCGACACCCGGCCGGCGACGCAGACTACTGCCGCCGACGAGATCGTCGTGACCGCGACCAAGCGCACCCAAACGCTCGAATCCGTGCCGATCGCGGTGTCGGTGACGAGCGCCAAGACGATCCACGAGGCGCACATCACCGATCTCATCGATCTCCAGTCGGTCGTGCCCTCGCTCAAGGTCCAGCAGTTCAGCTCGGTCGGGCAGACCAATTTCACGATCCGCGGTTTCGGCAACGGCGCGGGCAATGACGGGATCGAGACCTCGGTCGGCGTCTTCATCGACGGCGTCTACCGCTCGCGCGCCGCGACCGCGCTTAACGACCTGCCCGAGATCGATCGGATCGAGGTGCTGCGCGGCCCGCAATCGACGCTGTTCGGCAAGAACGTCTCGGCGGGCGCGATCAGCATCGTCACCGCGCGCCCCGAATTCGATTTTGGCGGCAAGGCGGAGATGAGCTTCGGCAATTACGGCCTCATCGAATCGCGCTCGACCGTCAACATCCCGCTCGACAGCACGCTCGCGGTGCGGCTCTCGGAGAGCACCGACAATCGCGACGGCACCTACCGCAACGACACGACGGGAACGCGGCTCAACAATCGCAACCGCTATTCGCTTCGCGCCGACGTGCTGTGGAAGCCGACCGACACCGTTTCGGTCCGCATCCTCGGCGATTACAACAAGATCCACGAAGTCTGCTGCGCGGTGGTGTCGGTACAGAACGGCCCTGCGACCCAATTCATCAGTGCCGCAGCACCCTTCGGCCTCGGTCAATTGATCAGCATTCCCAAGCACGACAATCGCGACGTCGAGCTCAATACCGATCCGGTCAATCGCCTCAACGACGAGGGCGTCTCGGGGCAGATCGACTGGGATCTCGGCCCCGCCAAGCTGACCTCGATCACCGCCTATCGCCATTCCGCCGATCAATCCTATACCGATGTCGATTTCACCGGCGCGGACCTCGCCAACAGCGACCGACGCAATCGCTACAACACCTTCACGCAGGAAATCCGCCTCGCGTCGGACGGCACCGGCCGCTTCAACTATCTCGTCGGTGCCTTCTACGATCACGAGACGCTGCATTCGGGCGTCGACACGACCTACGGCAGCGGCATCCGCTCTTATATCGATGGTCTGAGCGGCGCGTCTTCGGTGCCGGGCCTCTCCAACCTCGCTTTTCTCGAATATCTGCAGGGTCTGGTCACGCCGTCGATCGTGCCGGGGAAGACATATTTCCAGGCCGGCCAGGGCATCCACGATTTCTACAGCCAGCATCAGACCAGCTACTCGGTCTTCGGGCAGGCGGACTACAAGGTAACCGACCGGCTGACCGTGACCGGCGGCCTCGCCTATCTGAACGATCGCAAGAAGGTGGCGTCCGACGTCGTCCTCAACGATCCCTTCTCCTCGCTCAATCTGCAGAATGTCCCGCAGCTGGCGGCGCTTGCGGCCAATGGCGTCCCCGTCACGGCCGATGCTTTCAGCGCGCTCAACGCGCTCCAGTTCTTCTACGCCAACGATCCCAATCATGCCCCGGTCAACTATCCCAATGCCAATGAATCCGGCAAACTCAAGGGCGACAAGGTCACCTACACCGCGCACGCCGATTACGATTTCGGCATCGCACACGGCTATCTGACCTATTCGACGGGCTGGAAGGCGGGTGCGTTCAACCTGTCGTCGGACAGCCGCCCGCCCAACGTCGATGGCGTCGGTCGCAGCGTCGCGCCGGAGAACGTCACGCTCTACGAGGCGGGGATCAAGAGCCGCTTCCACGGCGGCTATCTCAACCTCGCGGTGTTCCACCAGTCGGTGAGGAACTTCCAGGACAATGTCTATACCGGCACGGGCTTCGCGCTGGTCAATGCCGGCAAGGAATCGGTCACCGGCTTCGAGGTCGAGACCAACTATCGTCCGATCAACTGGCTGTCGCTGGACGGCGCGGTCACCTATCTCCATCCGAAGTATAATTCCTACACGATGGCGTCCTGCGTGAGCTACGACACCGTCCGCTGCCCGATCAATCCGGCCACCGGGCTCACTCCCAATTTCCGCGATTTGTCCGGCACGCGGCCGGCGACGATCGCGACCTGGACGGCGTCCGCCTCCGCCACCGCGACGCACCGCTTCGGCGAGGATCTGACCGGTACGCTGCGCGGCGAGTTCGACTATACAAGCAAGGCGCAACTTGCCGAGACGACGCCGCCCGACGTCTCGCGTTTCGGCAACAAGCAGCTCAACGCGAGCGTCTCGATCGCCAGCCTGCGCTACAAGGCCGAGATCATGCTGTGGGGCCGCAACCTCACCAACTATTACACGCTGATCACGACCTTCCCGTCGGTCGCGCAGTCCGGCAGCTACAGCGGAATCCCCAACGAGCCGCGCACCTACGGCGTTACGATCCGCAAATCTTTCTGATCGCGATCCGGGACACGAAAACACCATGACCAGCCAGCCCGCCGGCGATCCGGCGCAAGATATCGCCGCGCTTCGCGAACGCTATCGCATCGAACGCGAGCGCCGCAGCCCGACCGAGACCGCACGCGCCTATCGGGACGTCGCCGACGGCTTCGGTCATCTCCTGGCGGATCCCTATGGCACCACCGCCGACCGACCGCCGCTGACCGATACCGTCGAGGTCGCGATCGTCGGCGGCGGCTTCGGCGGGCTGCTGACCGCAGCGCAACTGCGCGAGGCCGGGATCGACGACTTCCGCATTATCGAAGCGGGAAGCGACGTCGGCGGTGCCTGGTACTGGAACCGCTACCCGGGGGCTGCGTGCGACGTGGAGTCGTACATCTACATGCCGCTGCTCGAGGAGACCGGCTACATGCCGGTCGAGCGCTACTCCAAGGCTGCGGAAATCCGCGCGCACTGCCAGCGCATCGCCGCGAAATACGAGCTCTACGATCGCGCCTGCCTGTCGACGCAGGTGACCGCGCTCACATGGGATGCTGACACGGCGCTCTGGACGATCGAGACCGATCGCGGCGACCGGATGCACGCGCGCTTCGTGGTGCTCACCACCGGGCCGCTCAACCGGCCCAAGCTGCCCGACATTCCGGGCATCGAGAGCTTTGCAGGGCATCATTTCCACACGAGCCGCTGGAACTACGCCTATACCGGCGGCAGCGCCACGACGCCGCTCGATGGCCTCGCGGACAAGCGCGTCGGCATCATCGGCACCGGTGCGACCGCGATCCAGTGCATCCCACCGCTCGCCGCCTCCGCTGGCGAACTGTTCGTATTTCAGCGCACGCCATCCTCGGTCGATGCGCGCAACAACACGCCGACCGATCCCGCCTGGGTCGAGAGTCTCGAGCCTGGCTGGCAGAAGCGCCGGATCGAGAGCTTTACGCACCAGCTCGCCGGCAACCTCGCCGAACCCGACCTCGTCGCCGACGGATGGACTGTGCTCGCGCGCGCGGTGCGCGAGAAGCTCGTCGCGGGCGCGTCGGTCAACGATGCAGCCAGCCTGCTGGAGCAGGCCGATTTCGAGAAGATGGCGCAGATCCGCGAACGCATCGATGCGATCGTCGAGGACCCCGCGACCGCCGAGGCGCTCAAGCCGTGGTTCAGCCTGTTCTGCAAGCGGCCCTGCTTCCACGACGACTATCTCGCGGTCTTCAACCGGCCGAACGTCACGCTCGTCGATACGCAGGGGCGCGGCGTCGAGGCGGTGACGCCGACCGGCGTGGTCGTCGGCGGCATCGACTATCCGCTCGACTGCCTGATCTTCGCGACCGGCTTTGAGACGGCGACCGATTATTCGAAACGCTCCGGCTTCGCGATCCGCGGTGTCGGCGGCGTGACGCTCACCGAGAAATGGGCCGACGGCATGTCGACGCTGCACGGCATGCACAGCCGCGGCTTCCCCAATTGCTTCGTGATCGGGCACGCGCAGGCCGGCATGTCTGCCAATTTCCCACACATGATCGACGAGCAGGCGCGGCATATCGCCTATTTGGTCCGCCAATGTCGCGACGACGCGGTCGCGACGATCGAGCCGACCGAGGCGGCCGAGCAGGCGTGGACTGCCGGCATCGTCTCGCAGGGTGAATGGCGCCGCAAATTCCTCGAAGCGTGCACACCGGGCTATTACAACAATGAGGGCCAGCCCTCCGATGCCGCTGCGCGCAGCGCCGCTTATCCGGCCGGGCCGACCGCCTTCATCGATCTGCTGCGCGCGTGGCGGGAAGATGGCGGCTTCGAGGGCCTCGAACGCAACGGGGCACATGCCCGCCAGACCGAAAAGGCCGGATCATGACGCGCAGCGCCGGACGCAAGTCGATCTTCATTACGGGCGCCGCCTCGGGAATGGGGCGCGAGACCGCGCTTTTGTTCGCGCAGGAAGGCTGGTTCGTCGGCGCCTATGATCTCAACCCCGCGGCGCTGGCGACGCTCGAAGACGAGATCGGCGCGGCGAACGGCGTGTTCGCGGTGCTCGACGTCACCGATCGCGACGGTTTCGCCGAGGCGGTCGCGACGTTCGGCGAGGCTACCGGCGGCACGCTCGACCTGCTGTTCAACAATGCCGGCATCGCCGTCGGCGGGATGCTCGACGAGCAGCCGTGGGAGGATATCGCCCGGATCGTCGAGATCAATCTGATGGGGGTGGTGATCGGCACCCGTGCGGCGCTTCCGTTGCTCAAGGCGACGCCCGGCTCGTTGTGCCTCAACACATCCTCGTCCTCGGCGATCTTCGGCACCGCCGGGATCGCGATGTATTCGGCCACCAAGCACGCGGTGCGCGGCCTGACCGAGGCGCTGTCGATCGAGTTCAAGCGCTACGGCGTCCGCGCCTCGGCGTTGCTGCCCGGCCTGATCGATACGCCGCTGCTCGGCGATACGATGCGCGCGATGGCGCCCGCCGAAGGGATGTGGCGCCTCGTCAAGCCGCGCGAGGTCGCCGAGACCGTGCTTGCCGCCTATCGGAGCGACCAATTGCACTGGTACGTGCCTACCGAACTGCGCGATTTCCACAAGCAGGTCGTCGCCGAACCCGAAATCGTCCGCGAGGAGCGCACCGCGCTGCTTGCTGCCCTCGCCAACGGAGCGAACTAGGTCATGTCGATCATCGAGAACAACGTCGTGGCGACGGCCGGCGACGACGGGCAGGCGATCGCGGACCTCCACACCGCTTTTGACCGCCAGCGGGCTGCATTCGCGACCGACCGGGACCCCTCGCTGGCCGAACGCCGCGCGCGCATCGAAGCGCTGATGGGGATGATGGCCGCCAATCGCGAGCGGATCAGCGCCGCGCTCGCCACCGATTTCGGCAGCCACCCGGTCGGCGCCGCCGAACTGATCGAGGTACTCGGCGTGCTCGGCCGCGCGCGCTACGTGCTCGACCACCTCGAGGACTGGATGGCGCCGTCGGTGCGCGAGACCGATCCAGCGCTGCTCGGCACCGCGACCGCGTCGGTACGCTATCAACCCAAGGGCGTGATCGGCAACATCGTGCCCTGGAACTTCCCGTTCGACATCGGGATCGGCCCGGTGATCGAGATGCTGGCAGCGGGAAACCGCGTGATCTTGAAGCCTTCCGACTACACGCCGGCCTGCGCCGCGCTGCTCGCCGAAATGGTCGCGGCCGCGTTCGATCCTGCACTCGTCCATGTCGCGGTCGGCGGCGTCGACCTCGCTCGCGCGTTCGCATCGCTGCCCTGGGACCATCTTCTCTACACGGGCAGCCCCGGCGTCGGCCGCGAGGTGATGACCGCGGCGGCCGTCAATCTGACCCCGGTGACACTCGAACTCGGCGGGAAATGCCCCGCCATCCTGACCCCCGGCTCGGTCACCGCGGCAAACGTCGGATCAATCATCGGCACCAAGACGATCAAGAACGGCCAGATGTGCGTCTCGGTCGATTATTGCCTCGTGCCCCGCGCGGATCTCGAGACCTTCGTCGATCTCTCGCGCGCACACTTGGCGCTGACTGCGCCGGATTATTCGCGCAGCCGGGATTGCACGGGCATCGTCTCGCTGCGTCACCTCGACCGGCTCGAGCGCATGCTGGACGAGGCGCGGCAGCGCCAGACCCGGATCGTGCCGCTGGAAGACGATGGCGTCGTCGATCGCGCGACGCGTCGCATGCCGATATCGCTGGTCATCGATCCCGCCTCCGATCTGACCCTGATGAAGGAGGAGATATTCGGGCCGATCCTGCCCGTGCTGCCCTATGACGATCTCGACGCGGCGATAGACGTCGTGAACGCAGGCGATCGGCCGCTGGGACTTTACGTCTTCGGCGACGACATATCGGCGAACGAGCACGTTCTCGCGACGACTACGTCGGGTGGCGCCTCCGTCAACGCATGCGCGTTGCAAGGGGCGCTGCCGTCATTGGGTTTCGGCGGCAGCGGTACAAGCGGGATGGGGCGTCATCACGGCATCGAGGGCTTCCGGGAGTTCTCCAACCAGCGCGGCGTCGTCGTGCGCGGCACCGGCGATATGATCGACGCCTTCTATGCGCCTTACGAAAAGGCTGAGGCGATCGTGCAAATGGTGATCGGCGGAAGCTAGCTAGGTCATTGGAGGCGACTTCGACCAGCGAGATCTTCGGCAACCTGATAGGATAACGGCCGAATAATACCGTGCCCGCGCTATTAAGACTTAGACGGGTTGCGACGCCGATCGACCGAATTTTGGTGTTGCCATCTCCGTGGCTCCGAAACGCCCAAAGTTCACGATCACCTTCGGCGTTGAGCCCGATGCATTCATGATGTTCGAGGTCCTTGGGATTCTCGGGCACGCCCGATCGCGCCAGATAGTCCGGTGACGCGCAGGTAATGCGGCGCACCTCGCCAATCCTGATGGCGGTCAGCGCGGAATCGGGGAGCGGTGCCAGCCGAACCGCCAGGTCGATGCCCTCGCCGACGAGATCGACCATTCGATTGAGCATCAGCACGCGCGCCGACACGGCGGGATGCTCCGATAAGAACGATTGGACGACAGGCATTAGCAGACGTTGCCGGGCGTCTCGGTGCTCGCGGCAGATGAATCGGGCCAGGATCTACGGATGGGAATGGCTTAAGTCCAGGTCGCCATGACGCCACGGGGGTGCCGTCCGTCACCGATCGTCGACGATCGACTGCAGCGTTCTCGCCAGCCAGTCGAGCGATCGCGCGGAGGTGTCGCTCGCCACGATTCCCTGACTTTGCACCGCGAACCCGGTGAGCAGGCCGAACATATTCATTGCGCGGTCGAGCGCATCGGCGCCGCCTAGCCACAGCGCGAGCGGTTCGATCATCCGCTCGCGCGCCACCCGCGTCGCGATCGGCCGCGCCTCGGGATCGGCGAGCGCGAGCACCATCATCGCGGTGATGTCGATGCTGCTCCGCTCGCGGACTAGCGTCGCCATTGCGACGCCGAAGCCGGCCTTGTCGGGTACGAACACGCTGTCGCGTTCGAGGGTCCAGATGAGTGCCGCCTCGAACAGTGCCGCCTTGGTGCCGAAATAGCGGACCAGCAAGGCCGAGGTCACCCCGGCTTCCGCAGCGATCCGCCTTAGCCCCGCCTGCGCATAGCCCGAGCGGGCGAACACGTCGTGCGCCGCGGCGAGGATCCGCGCCTTGGTCAGCGTCGCATTGCGTGGTGGCTTCTTCGGCTCCGCGTTCATCGAGCCGGACTAAGCGACGCCGACCGGCTGGACAATCCTCAACAAGTAAGCGATTGCTTACATCGAAGGGGACGACATCGTGGATGATCCGGCAAGCGTGGCGATCCGCACCCATTGCAAGATCTGCACGAACCAGTGCGGCGTCGTCGCCAATGTGCTCGGCGACGAGATCGTGCGCGTGAAGGGCGACTTCGATCACCCGCTCAGCAAGGGCTATACCTGCCCGAAGGGCCGCGCGATCGGGAAGCTGCATCATCATCAGGACGCGCTCACCCAACCGATGATGCGCCGCGATGGCGTGCTCACGCCGGTCGATTGGGAGGACTGCCTCGACGATCTTGCGGCGCGGCTGAACGCGGTGATCGACGCGCACGGACGGAACGCAATCGGCTTCTTCTTCGGTAGCGGGCTCGGCATGGACGCGTCGGGCTTCCGGATGGGCGACAGCTTCTACAAGGCGCTTGGCACGCCGCCCAAATTCTCGCCGCTGACGATCGACGGCACTGCCAAGGTGTTGGTCACCACGCTGGTCGGCGGCTTCCCGGGGCTCAGCGGCAAGACCGATTACGACCATGCCGAGATGCTGCTTTACGTTGGGATCAACCCGATGGTGAGCCACGGCCACAATACCGGCATGTTCAGCCCGCCCAGCATCATCCGCGCGATGACCGCGCGTGGCGGCGAGATCTGGACGATCGATCCGCTGCGGACCGAGACCGCCAACTATTCGACACGCCACATCGCCCCCTATCCGGGCAAGGACTATGCGATCCTCGCATGGCTGGTGCGCGAGCTGCTCGACGGCGGTCCGATCACGCTCGCGCAGCCGGTGACGGGGCTCGACGAATTGCGCGACGCGCTCGCCGGATTCGATCGCGCGACAGCCGCGACCATCGCGGGGGTGGAGGAGCGCGAACTCGACGACCTGCTCGCCGCGATCCGCCGCCACGGCGGAGTGGTCGTCGAGAGCGGCACCGGGCTCACCATGGCGTCGACCGCCAATGTCACGCAGTGGCTCGCCTGGGTGCTGACGATCCTCACTGGCAAGATGAACCGCAAGGGCGGCGTCTGGTTTCACCCCGGCTTTCTCACCCGCTGGGACAGTTTCCCGCTGCCGATCATGGAGAATCCCTATTCGCCGGGGCCGCCGACGATGCCTAAGGTGTCGGGGTTGATCGGTGACTGGCCATGCGCAGCGCTGCCCGGCGAGATCGCCACGGGCAATATCCGCGCCTTCGTCAATCTGGGCGGGAGCATGGTGCGCTCCTTCCCCGACGCCAACCGGCTCGTGCCTGCGCTCGAACAGCTCGAGGTGCTCGCCACGCTCGAAGTGGTCTCCAACGAGACGACCGCGCTGTCGACGCACGTCCTGCCGACCAAGGACCAGGTCGAGCGGCCCGACATCTCCTTCTGGGATACGCTGAACGCCAGCGTGTCGATGCTGTATTCACCACCCGTCGTCGCGCCGATGGGCGAGCGCCGCTCGGCATGGTGGATCCTCTCGCAGCTGATGCGCCGCATGGGTTTGTCGGTGCCCGACGATGTGCCAACAGACGATCGCGTCGAGGCGGCGGACGATGCGATGCTCGCCATGCTGATGGAGGACGCGCGCTGCGGCTTCGAGGACCTCGCCCAAGCCGGGCATGTCACGATGCCGCTCGAATTTCCGGGAAGCTGGATCGACGAGCATGTCGAACGCATGGGCGGCTGGCGGCTGGCGCCCGCCGAGCTGGTGGCCATGTGGCATGACCTTCGCGCGGCGGACGAGGCGACGATGCATGATCCGCCGCCGCTGCGCTTCATTTCGCGCCGTCAACGCAGGAAGCTCAATGCGTCGCTGAGCTTCCTCGGCAGCCCAGCCGATATCATCCTCCACCCGGACGACGCGGAGGCGTTCGGTATCCGGCATGACGGTCGGGTGCGCGTTTGGACGGACAGTGGCGAGATCACGCTGCTCGCCAACGTCAGTGACACGATCCGCCGCGGCGTCGCTTCGATCCCGCACGGGCATGAGAACGCGAACGTCAACCTGCTGACCAGCGTCGAGCATGTGGACGCGCTGACGGGCATGGTTCGCTATACCGGCATTCCGATTTCGATCGAGGCCGCCGCGGACGGCGAACTGCCGGCTCCCTAGACGGCCTCAGCCACCTAAGTTGGGGACAGCTTTCCTACGGCGCCAGCCTGGAAGGTGTCGGTCGCCTCACGGCCAATCAACTTCATGCAGTCGCGATCGGCGGGTGCGTGGCTGGGCTTCGACCGCGTTGCGGTTGCCATTGCCCGCAAACTTGCGGTCATGATGCACTCGATGCTGATCACCGGCGAACCGTTCCAAGGAGCCGTCGCCTGAATTGCCGAGCTTGTCAGCGCCGCAGGGCGCCATGACGTCCTGCCGGGACGTAGGCTGATCCATTCCGCGACGTCCGTTGCACCCTAGGTTCATGCCAGCGCACTGCGTGATTAATTTTGGAAGGATCGCCCACGGAGCCCCATCATGTCGCGACAGCTATCGACCGCAAAGACGACCATACTCCCGGCAATGACATTTCAAAGATCTCGTTCAACCGACGCGATTAGACGATCGATCCCCAAAGTCGGGGGCGGAATCGATCGCCGGATACCCTTTTCTGCGTCCGGCGTCCTGAGTCGTGCAGATCTTGGACGTCCATGATTCTGATTGATGCCTGCCAATTACCGGAGATCGGGATGCATATCCCGGACAGGACTGACCGCCTCCAGGACTGTGCCGAGGTGCAAAATCGTGGATTCCGCCATCCACGCCGAGACGAGTTGCACGCCGATCGGCAGGCCGTCCCGGCTCGTTCCAAACCGGATCGATAGACCGGGAAGTCCCGTCACGTTAAGCGGCACCGTCGCTGTCAGGCTGTGCGGACCGGCAGCCACGGTTTGGCCGTTGATGAAAAACGTGGTAGCACCGTGGGTATGTGCCGGCACCGGGAGTACCGGGCACAGCAGCGCATCGAAGCGCCGGAAGTAGTCGGCGAACCCGTCGCGCAGCCGTTCAGCCGCCTGCTCGGCAAGAAGGAAATCCGCGAACGGCGTATCGGGCGCTGCAAGCATCTCGCGTGAGATCGCGAAGCGCTGATCCTCATGTTTGGCGGTCGCTTCGGCAAAGGCGGGCTTCATCTCCATCACATGAAGCTTCCAGAAGACGTCGAGGGCATTTTCCCGTTCCAACACTGGGATACGCACCTGTTCGACGAGGCAGCCTGCATCCCCCAGTGCCTTGGCCGCTGCCTCCACGGTCGCTGCGACCTCCGGATCGATCGGACCGAAGCCGGGTTCGACGAGCCAGCCAACGCGAAGCGGGCGCTCTGGCGAGGCACCGGCGCCCAGATCAACGTCGATCCGCATGGTGGAGAAGCCGTCTGCGCCATCGGGCCCGACGAGCAAAGAGTAGGCCAGGGCGACGTCGCGGACGCTGCGGGCCATCGGTCCCACATGCCAAAAGCGACGCGGTGCACGCGGCCAGATACCCGTCATCGGCACGCGGCCGTGCGTTGCCTTGAAGCCGACGATGCCCGTATTCGCCGCCGGCCCACGGATCGAAATGGCGAGATCCGTGCCCAGCCCAAGCGGGGACATGCCAGCCGCGATCGCGGCCGACTCGCCGCCGCTCGACCCGCCGGGCGTACGTTCGAGATTCCAGGGATTGTTGGACCTGCCGGTCAGCAGATTGTCAGTCTCGGTTGAATAGGAGAATTCCGGAAGGTTCGTCTTGGCCAGCAGGATCGCGCCCGCCGCCTTGAGGCGCGCTACGCTGGTCGCATCGGCTTCGGGGGTCCGGTTGCGGAAAATGGGAGAACCGCGCTGCGTCGGCACGCCGGCCGTGTCGATCGAATCCTTGGCCGTAAAAGGAACGCCATGGAGGGCGCCGAGCGCGGTGCCGGCCAGCACCGCCGCTTCTGCGCCCCTTGCTGCCTCCAACGCGCCGTCCGCAATTGTGACGATGGCGTTGAGCCCCGGGTTGACGGCGTCGATGCGGTCGAGATGCGCCTGCATGATTTCGACCGGGGATACGTCGCGCGAGCGGATGAATCCGGCCAGCTTTGTCGCGTCGGAAAAGATCAGTTCGTCGAGCATCGTGGCCACCTATCTATCGGTTGATAGGCAGATAATTAGCCTTTTGTTTTGGCAGGTCAAGCCCTATCTATCACGTGGTAGGCAAGTTAAGGATGGTGAAGATGAGGGCGAATGCGAGGGAGGCTATCCTGGCGGCCGGAAGACGCGCGGCGCAGGCGCACGGCTATGTTGGTCTCAATTTCCGCGATCTTGCGCAGGAAATCGGCATTAAGAGTGCGAGCATCCACTATTATTTTCCGAGCAAGGCCGATCTTGGTGCGGCTGTCGCGCGGAGATACTGGGAAGATGCCAAGGCTCGGCTCGAGGAGATGGCGTCGGACGCTTTCGATCCGATTGATGCCTTGCGGATTTATCCTGATGCTGTTTTTCGGCGCTCGCTCGAGACTGGCAACCGCCTGTGCCTGTGCAGCTTCATGTCCGCAGAAGTCGATGATCTTCCGGATGCTGTAAAGGCAGAGGTGGCGGCGTTCGCCGACGTCAACGTCGCATGGCTCGGCAAGACGCTCGTGGATGCCGGCGTGCAGACTTCAGAGCATGCCGAGGCCCGCGCCCGCGCGATCTTCGCGGCGGTTTCCGGCGCGCAACTTATGGCCAGAAGCCGCGCGGACCTGTCGCTCTTCGATACGCTCATCGGCACCTATCGGGCATCTGGACTCCTTCCTGCGTAGACGAGCGGCAGCCCCGAAGCCGCCGGTTATCATATTCGCTACGACGGAACGTTCGAGAATGGTTGCACGCTGGAGCGCGAAGCGGGCGTTAACTGATCTTCATCATATTTGACGTAGATCCATCGGCCATGCGTTTGGCGACGATCACCAACTGGGCTTATGGCGCGACTGTCGCGCTATCTTTGACCTCCGCCATCACGATGGTTCTCGCTTCGAATACGCAGGAACGCGAGCGCATGGCCGTCGCCGAGCGGTTCAGCCTCGACAGCGCGACATCCCATCTGGACGAAGATGTCGACGTGCTGAGCGGGCTGGCGCGCCAATATGTCGTCAGCGGCGATACCGCCGACCAGATCGCCTACGCCCGCGAAGCGAGTATGCTCAAGTCGGTCGAGGAGCGCACCAGTCCTGTTCGCGACGCCAGCGCCGGGCCGGACGAACTACGCACGCTTCATGACAGCATGCGATGGGCAGACGCGCTTCAGGTTCAGCAGCATGCCGCCCTTGCCGCGCGGCGAGCCGGCGACAAGGCGGGCGCGATTGCGATCCTGTTCGCGCCCGAATATGAGCGCGAACTCGATCGGATTCAGGACAATGTCGAGCGCTTCCAGGAGCATATCGACCAGCGAACAGCTGCTGCGCTCGACACGGCGACGGCCGCATCCAAAATGTGGCGGCGCATCTCCGAGGCCGTGCTCGCGGCGACCGGCCTGCTCTTCCTGTGCGTGCTCTATTTCGTGTTCCGCAGGCGGGTGTTGAAGCCGGTCGTCAAGCTGAGCGACGTGGTGACTCGTCTCGCCGCGCAGGACTATGCTGCCGAACCGCCGCAGTTCGAGCAGATCGATGAGATCGGCGACATGGCTCAAGCATTGCGCGTGTTTCGCGACAACGGCCTCGCGCGTCAGCGGCTTGAACGCGAGCGCGATGCCGACCGGGCGTTGCGCGATGTCCTCTCGCGCATGACGCAGCGCATGCAGGGTTGCGAGGATGTCGCCGATCTGGAGCGGGTGGTGAAGCGTTTTGTCCCCGAGATCGTACCGCAGATGGCAGGCAGGCTCTATCTGCTCGACCGCGAACGGAACGCACTGGTGGAGGCCTGCAGCTGGTTCGATCCCCAAGCATCCACGCTCGAGTTCGCACCCACCGCCTGCTGGGCGTTACGCCGCGGCAGCGAGCATCGAGCGTCGGGAGGGGTGGTCGATGTACCGTGCACGCACGCGGCCCGTGACGGGGAGCCGCCCGCGCAAAGCATCTGCCTTCCCCTCGCCGCGCAAGGCGGGATCCTTGGCCTGCTCTATCTCGAACTTCGATCAGGCTGCGCGTTCGACGAGATCATCGATCTGCATTTACAGATGCTCGCGGAGAATATCAGCTTAGCGCTCGATAATCTCAGACTGCGCGACGCGATGCGCGCGCTTGCGATGGCCGATCCGTTAACTACGCTCGCGAACCGCCGTCATCTCGATCTGGTGCTGAGTGAATATGCGGCAAGGCCAGAGCGGCCGGTCAGTTGCATCATGCTCGACATCGACCATTTCAAACGTTTCAACGACGAGCATGGCCATGAGGCGGGTGACCTCGTCCTGCGGGCGGTCGGCCAAACCCTCAAAGAGTCGATCCGTGCCGGTGATCTTGCCTTCCGCTATGGCGGCGAAGAATTCCTGCTGCTTCTGCCTGACACGGATGCGCGGCAGGCCTATGCCCGCGCCGAGCAGCTGCGGCTGCGCATTGCCGCCATCCTACTCAGCTTCGAAGGCCGCGATCTTGGTGCGGTGACGGTGTCGGCGGGTGTTGCCAGTGCGCCCGAGCAATGCGGATCGGAACGTCTGTTGCAAGTCGCGGATGCGGCCCTGCTGTCCGCCAAGCGCAGCGGTCGTGACAGGGTGATCATCGACTTTCCGTCTCTTGGCATCGGCACGTCCACGTTCAGGTCTGCACCGCGCTCTGCCTAAGACTTGCCGGGCAGTTGCGGATCGGCATCATCGTTCTAATGCGGTTGCGACGTTCGTATGACCAGTGGTTCCTGATCAAAACGTAGGAAGCCCGAGCTTGTTACCGGGCGGTGGTTCCGTGTGCTCAACATCGTCGACAACGTAACGCGCAAGTGCATTCGGGCAATCGTCGACACACCGATCTCGGCCCGGAGGATCTTGTGTGAACCGGCCGATCTGATCGCGGAACGCGGCGAGCAAAGAAGATCGTGAGCGAGAACGGGATCAAACTCATTTCGAATGCGGTGCTCGCCCAGTGGGGCGTTGCCGACATCGAGTGGTAATATATTGCCCCAGGCAAGCCGGCGTAGAACGGGTCAGTCGAGAGTTTCAATAATCGAACACGCAACTCAGAGCACCCGGAAGCCGATCGTCAACCATATCCGAGACTGGATGCCGACATTGCGTCCATACACGTCGCGCACGCCGTAAAGGTTCAGATAAATCTTTTTGAACTGATATCCAATGAGCCCGCCCACGCCTACTTCGGTCGGTATGCCGCCATCGAGATCGACAGGACCTCGGTCCGCGCCGAACTGATGATAATAATAGCCCACCGGCCCGATCTGGAGGTGATCAATGTTCCGCAACGCGGTGAGATCGACGTCGTAGCTTGGCCCGCTGCGGTAAGATTGATGCTGCCCGTTGACGAGTGTATCTTCATTTGCGGCATTTACGTCGATGATGTTGTTAGCCGACAAGGTCCAATTCTTGTTGGCATAACTAAGCGCGACACCCTGCTCGAACGTCGTGCGATGATGACTGACGCTGAGTGGCTTGGCCGCATCGTAGGATCCTGTCGGCAGATAGAAGCCCTCGCGGATCGCGATCGATATATGATGCGGCAATGTCCACGACAGGATCAATGGACGGATGGCCAGGTCTGACGTACCGACTGTGCTGTAGCTCGGCAGATGAAGCTTGTCGGGAAAGCGAATCTTTGCCTTGAAGACGCCGTAGGAGTCGAACTGGAACGCGTAGGTCGCGCCCAGGAGATGCCAGCCTGGTACGAACTGCACAATCGCCACAGTTGCGAAGCTATCGAGATGCGCCCCCGTCTTCTGACCGTTGCCGTCGACGGGGTCGATCGAGGTCGTAAAATTCTTCTCGGTCCAATAAATGCCGGGTTTGGGGAGGATGCCGGCGGGCGTCCCGATCGTGAGGCCCGGAGGGTAGTTCGGCAGACTGCTTTTCTCGGCGGCATCGGCCGGAGACCCGAAACATAGACCAACTGCGAAGGTGAAGCCGCTGGCGACCTCGAAAACGAACCGCGACAGATTCTTCACCCTGGCTCATCCCCCTTATGATTTGCCGGACCTCTTGCGGGCCTGTGCAGCTATTTATTCAATCGCACCCTTGCTGCGGAGCGCGGCGTGTAGAACCAGCAACGTCAGGCCGCCCGAGATCACCGGTTGTTGCAGTATCAGCCGGGCGATCAGCGGCATCGCCTTCAGCACGTCAGGCGTAACGAACAGCCCGCCGAGCCCTACGAGAAAGCCGAGCCCGGCTGCGATAAGGCTGCGATCGTCCCATTCGACCTCCGCCAGCAAGCCCACGCCGTGCATGAAAACGATGCCGAACAGCAGCGTGGCGGCGGCCGAAATGACCGACGAGGGCACCAGCACGAGCAGCATGTCGAACTTCACGCAGGCGCCGAGCACGATAAGCAGGATCCCCGCTGCGAGCGTTACGTGGCGCGAGCCGACGCGGGTAGCGCGCAGCATGCCGATATTGTCCGGATAGGCGATCGTGCTGAACCCGCCGAACACGGCGGCCACCACCGCACCCAGCGCCGCGCCGAAGACGCCTTCGGCCATGCGTCCCGGCGGCAGCGGTTCGTCACCCCATTCCGCAACAGTGCCATAGAGCGCCATCGATCCCATGCCCGCGGGAAGCAGCACGAGCAGGAACATCAGCACCA